>Ga0105240_10015756_pt1 | contig 10259 bp, 3 predicted proteins | sample KBSC54metaG_FD_80426 | JGI IMG/M metagenome (GOLD analysis project Ga0105240, IMG submission 80426) | Corn rhizosphere microbial communities from Kellogg Biological Station, Michigan, USA - KBS C5-4 metaG | ecosystem: Host-associated > Plants > Roots > Rhizosphere > Soil | place: Michigan, USA... | reverse complement strand
GAAATTTATATTCCGGCCGGGTTATTTTGAGCACATAAAAATAGATAAGCGGGCCAAGCGCCAGAGAAAATTGCAGCGGCAACCGGCTCCAGTTTGGGAAAAAAGCCGATAGCCCGATATCAGTTCCCAATATCCTGGCTATCCACAAAACGATAATGACCAATGCCAGTGCCAAAAAACGGTTTGCACCCGGGTTTGGCTTTTTGGTGAACCATAAAAGCAGGGAAAAAGTGAGCGCGATAAAGATCATCGCAAAGAAAGCCGGGTCGTAAGGGGTGATATGTAAAGCGTATGTATTCAATCAAATTGTTTAAGCGCAATCGTTGTTCCAAACTTATAACTAATTGATAGTTAAAAAAGTATACAGAATAAAATATGTACGCTGTAACGAAAACGGGCATTGGGGCGTACGGTTTGGGGATATGCAACAGACTACATATACATTAAAAATCAAAAAGCCGCCTTACCTTCGTAAAGCGGCTTTTGTAGTTCTCTGCCATAACTCATTCATTTCTCAATCCCTTCACCGGGTTCGCCGTAGCTGATCGCATTGTCCGGAAACTAATAGTTGCCAGTGCTATTAACATGGCCCCTGCACCCGCTCCAATAAATACCCATAAGCTCAGGTTGGTATGATAGGCAAAATTCTCCAGCCATTTGTGCATAAAGAACCAGGCAATGGGCGAGGCGATCAGCAATGAAACAGCAATCAGTATCACCACTTCCTTATTCAGCATGGTTAATATATTACTTACACTGGCGCCCAGCACTTTCCTGATACTGATCTCCTTTGTCCTTCTTTCGGTAGTAAACATCGCCAACCCAAACAAACCCATGCACGAAATAAAGATGGTGATGAGCGTTGCGGTTCGCATTAGCCACCGGGTTTGTTGCTCACTCTCGTATAACCGGGCAATGGAATCGCCCAAAAAGGCATAATCAAAGGGTTCTTCGGGGTAAAGTTTCTTCCATTCCTTTGCAATGTGGTTTACCAGTAACGGTATATCACCCTTCTGGTATTCGGCAGGCGTTAACTTTAGTGCTATGCTCTTTTGAGAGCTGGGGTCATTAGCAATAACTACCGGCATAATTTGCTGATGGAACGAGTTCTCGTAAAAATCGGCGACCACACCGGCTATTGGATAAGCTTTATTTTGTCCTCCAAATAACAAAAGTTTGCCAATAGCTTTTTCTGGATTATTAAATCCCAGCGCCTTTGCGGCGGTTTCATTTACCAGGTATTCTCTTGCGCTGTCGCTGTGCAGCAAATTGCGGCCGGCAACTATTTTCATATGGTAAAATGGCACAAAATTTTCATTTCCCGAATGGATGGAAGCCTGGAAAATGTCTTTACTACCCTGTAGTTGAATGCCGTTGCCCATGTGTGCAAAGCCCATTGGCGCGAAAGCTTCCGGTATAACCTGTTCAACCCCAGGCAATTGTTTCACTTTTTGGGCAAGCACCTTCATTTTTCCTGTTTGATCATTCCACAGGCTTCGCAGGGTGATAATGTTACTGGTTTTAAAACCCAGTTCCTGGTTTTGCATGTAGCTGATCTGCCTGCCGATTGCAATGGTGCCGATAATGAAAATAAGGGATATGGTAAACTGGAAAACGATCAGACTTTTACGCAGGTAGCCCTTATTACCCGTCTTTTCATTTATTTCGCCTTTAAGGCTCGACACAGGCTTAAATACCGATAGCTGCCTGGCGGGGTAGAGCCCTGCCAGTAAGGTGGTAAAAACCGCAACGCAGATAAGGAATATCCATGTGTTGTATTCCGTAAAATCGAATTTTACGCCGGGCGGAATATATGCAGCAAGTAAGTTCAATACGGGCCTTATGGCAATAACAGCTATAGCAACCGCCAGTAAGGCCAAAGTAAATGTTTCTGTCAAAAACTGGAAAAGGATAGCGCTTTTTCCGCTGCCCAGCACCTTTCGTATGCCTATTTCTTTGGTTCGTTGTATGGATTGCGCCGTTGATAAATTGATAAAATTGACAGCCGCAATAAATAATATGAATATGGCCACTGCCGACAGTACGTACAGTACCCTCAGATCTGCTTTATTCCCTTCACCGCCATATTCCCGGTGAAAGTGAGCACCGGTAAATGGCTGAAGCTGTACATGTACTTTGGTGTGCGGATCGGGGTCGAAGTGTTTTTTGACGAAAGATGGGAATTGCTTGTCTATTTGTGACGGATTAACGCCCACCGGCAGTTTCACCAGTTCCTGGCTGCCATGGTTCAGTATGTGCCAGGCATCCAATTGGATCTGGTGTTTTAAAAAACTGCTGTTAATGCTGCTGTAAGAGATAAAATCGGAAAAGTTAAAATCGGAGTTTCTATTCCAGTCTTGCAGGATACCGGTTACCGTTACCGTAAGCGAATCATCGTAAGTGATCGTCTTGCCGATCATCTCATCGGGCCGCAGGTCTCCAAAATAGGTTTTCGCGCGGCTTTGGGTAAGCACTACCGTCATGGGGTTATTCAGTGATGTTTTTTTACTGCCGCATAGCCAGGTGTAAGGCAATATGTCGAAGTAATCCGCTTCGGCTATTATCCCTGCTGTCCCGTCGAAAGCCTTAATGACTTTATCGCCTGCCTTTATCTTCACTTTTGGGCCATAAAGCTGAAAGGCCGCTACTTTTTCAAGTCCCGACATTTCACTCCGCATAGCATCGGGCATTGGTGCAGGGACACAATTCCAATGCGCATGGTCCGGGTCTGGGTTGCCTGCTACGCTTGCATCTACACAATAAATCCGTTCTTTATCCGGATGAAAAGTATCAAAACTGAACTCGAAACTCGTTATCAGGTAAATGACCAGGCAACCGCAAATACCCAGTGCAAGCCCCATAACATTAATAGCGGTATACATTTTATGGCGGGTGATGTGGCGCCAGGCAGTTGTTAAGTAATTGCTGAACATATAACTGAGGTTTAATTTCGTACCCGTCCAATTCGGAGCGGTTTGCTGGCACGAAATTACCGCGGCCGGGCTGTGATGAAGCCCCAAATTATAAGATGGGGCTTGTTTTTTTAGCCCGGTCTTATAATCCACCGGGTTTTTGCCGGTCATTTGTTTGAAAATGCGATTGAACGAGGTTTTTGAATTAAATCCCGATTCATATGCCAGGCCAAGCAGCGTGATATGGTCATTAGCAGGATCCTGCAATCGCCGGATTACATCAGCAACACGGTATTCATTGATGAAATCATTAAAGCTTTTTTTGAGCGCGGTATTGATGATCCGGGATAATTCATGCGGGCTTAGGTCAAGCTTTTCGGCCAGTGAGGCTAAGCTCAATTCCATGTCCTGGTAATACCGGTTGGCTTGCATCATTTTTTTCAGCCAAATACCTTTTTGCTTTAACTCGGCGGGCAGTGGCGGCTTTAAAAATGAAAGAGGTGCTGCCGTCACGCCAGCCTCCTGTCTTAAAAAAGCTACTGCACCCATCCAAATGGTTATTACCGCCAACAACAGATATAAAGGATAATAAAAATGGGTACTTAATTGATGGTGGTAGTAAAAATAGTCTGCGGCGGTAAAGGGCACCCATAACAGCCATAGAATCCCGAAACCTATCAATAAATTACGCAGCCACCGCAATTCATACCGGTACCGGTCGCCCCCGTTAAATTTAAGTTGGTTATAAAAACGCCCTATCAGCTTATGTGAGTAATACAGGTAGATACCTGCCGAAATAAATGCGAGTAAATGCAATACCGGGTTCAGTTGCTGATAAGTCTGTGTATCATAAGTAGCTGTGCCTGTTTTTATGCTATCCCTTACTTCCCACGCCTGGGCGCCTAATTCCAGCAACAATGGACTGAAATGCAGCAAATCCTTCCAACGGAATTTATATTTCGGCCGGGTAATTTTAAGCACATAAAAATAGATGAGGGGACCAAGTGCGAACGAAAACTGCAGCGGCAGCCGGCTCCAGTTAGTAATGTAAGTTGATAGCCCTATATCGATGCTCAATATCCTTGTTATCCACAAAACGATCGTGAGCAATGCCAGGGCTAAAAACCGGCTTGCGGCCCGGTTTGTTCTTTTGGCGAAACCTAAAAGCAAGGCAAAATTTAGCCCGATAAATATCGTTCCCAGGAATGCCAGGTCGTAAGGAGTGATATGGAAAGTATACGGGTTCAATCTGATTAAAGGTAGCAATTGATGTTCCAAATTATCAACTTGCTGACAATTAATAAATTGTGTTTTTGTTTGAATTAACTACCGTAACGATATTGAACATCCGGCCGTCCGGTTTTGAATCTCCAGCCTCTGATCTACTCCGACCGCAAACTCTTCACCGGGTTTGCCAGCGCGGCTTTTATGGCCTTATAGCCTACTGTGACCCAGCCTATCCATAACGAGGTTGCAATAGCTGCAACAAAAACCCAAATGCCCGGCGAAATACGATAGGCGAAGGTTTGCAGCCATCCGTTCATCAGGTACCAGGCTGCGGGCGCGCCAATAGCAAATGCCACTGCAATAAGCGCTATAAACTCTTTTGAAAACAGGTACACAATGCCGCTCACTGATGCGCCTAAAACTTTTCGTATACCCACTTCCCTGGTGCGCTGTACCGCCATAAACGAAACCAAACCGTACAAGCCAAGACACGAAATAAAAATGGCAATAACTGCAAATACTTTGTAGATGAGCTCCAGCTGGTTTTCCTGCTTGTAAAATTTGGCAATGCTGTCATCAACAAAAAAGCCGGTGTAGGCATACTCAGGATAACTTTTCTCCCAAAGCTTTTGCACCGATGCCACCGTTTTGGCAAGCTTTTGGCCTTCAATTCTTATCGCTATTTGCTGTTCCAATTGTTTGAAAGGGTACATCACCAGTGGTTTAATTTCCTCACGCATCGAGTTGGTTTTAAAATCGGCAACCACGCCAACTATAGGCAGGTTTGCGTAATTATCAAAGGTGATGGTTTTGCCCAAAACATCGTCAGCACGTTTAAAGCCGAGTTTGCGTACAAAGGTTTCATTAACCACCAACTGGCGGGCGGTATCACTGGGTTCGTAGCCTTTGCCCACTGTGAACCTGAGGCCGAACGTTTTAAAGTAATCCGCATCGGCTACTTTCATGAAAATATCGAAGCCGGGATCTTTTACTGAACGATTGAAAAAAAAGTTGGATGAATTGTTATGAGCTGACGATGGCACATCAGACGAAAAACTGGCCGCTTTTACACCCGGTAATGTAAGTACTTGTTGTTTAAAGCTTTTCAGGCGCGTTAAACCGACGCTGTCATTTGGGCATGGTACAGCCAGTATTGCTTCTTTATTAAAACCAAGGTCGGCGTTGTTTACAAAATCCATTTGTTTAACGGCTATAGCCGTTCCAATAATCAGCAACTGCGAAATGGCAAATTGGGTAACTACCAGCACACGCCTAAGCGATATACCGCCGGCAGATGTGGAATTGATTTTATTCTTTAGCGCCTGGATAGGTTTAAACCCTGCTACAATAAGTGCCGGGTACACCCCGGAAAGCAGTACTACGGCGCATATTACGCAAGCCAGGCAGAGCAAAATGCCGGGATTGAACAAGCCAATGGTATCAGGCACGCTGGCGACGCTTTTGAGTAATGGCAAAGCCAGTTCGGCCAAACCTGCCGCAAGCCCGGCCGAAAACAGAACGATAATGGCCGTTTCGCACATCACCAGGCCAATCAATTGCCCGCGGCTGCTGCCCAACACTTTGCGAATGCCTACCTCTTTAGACCGGCCGACAGATTGCGCCGTTGAAAGATTGATGAAATTGATGGATGCCATAATGATAATCAGTACCGCGATAAGCGACAGGGTACGCAGGGTGGCCCTGCTGGTGACGTGATCGCCCAGCGTATCGCCAAAGCGGGTATCAAAATGAAGCTCCCGTAAAGGTTGTGCTATTGCATATCTTTTTTTGGCAGCGCGTTTTTTGTTATCAAATTGTTTATCAGAAAAGCTTAGCATTTGCCTGGTAATGGTGCTTTGCAATATATTGGGGGCAAATTTTATGTATACCTGGCAGTCGCTGCTGGTTTCATCCCAGGTGTACGAATATCTATAGCTTTTGGCATTTTGTTTCCAGGTGATATATGAAATCAACACCTTTAACGGCATATCTGTATTTGCAGGTACATCCTGTATCACACCCGCCACCTTTAAGGTCAGCAGGTTGTCCATCCGGAGTGATTTTCCCATGGCGGATTGCCAATCGCCAAAATATTTTACAGCACTGCTTTTATCTATCACCACCATGTTGGGATCTTTTAAAGCCGACGGACTGCCGGCGAGCCACGTTGCTGAAAAAATATCGAAAAGCTGCGGTTCGGCAAACATGATGCCGGCGTTTTCTACAAATTTTTTGTCGCCGGCCGGGTTGCCGTTTGCTGCCGTTGCAACTATCTGGCTGCCATAAATGGCATTAATGCCGGTAACAGTGGCCTGCGGGAAATAAAGGCGAAACGCGTCGACAGCCGGTACGGATATTCCGGAACTGTACCTGATGTTTCCTTCCCGGTCTTTTTTTGTAACAATACGGTAGGTGCTTTTATAACCTGGCTGATAGGTATCAAAGCTGAGTTCATATTGAACTACTACAAATATAAGCAGGCAGGCTGCAATCCCGACAGCCAGCCCGGCCATATTAATGGCAGCATAGCTTTGGTGGCGAACGATAGTGCGCCATGCGATTCTTAAATAATTTTTGAACATATAACTGCGGTTTAATTTCTCATCAGACCACTTTGGAGTGGCCCGTTTGTACGAAATTATTGCAGCGGAATGGGAATAAGGTCTCAAATCGTGAGTTGGGCGCTCTTTTTTTAACCCGCTTTTGTATTCGGCAGGGCTTTTCCCGGTCATTTGCCTGAAAGTGCGGTTAAAGGTGGACTTGGAGTTGAAACCGGCATCCAATGCGATGCCAAGCAGGGTTAGCCGGTCATTAGCCGGGTCCTGCATTTTTCGGGTTACCTCCCTGATCCGGTATTCATTGATGAAATCATTGAAGTTTTTTCCCAGCACCGTATTGATGATCCGGGACAGTTCACGGGGTTGGGTATCCAATGCTTCAGCCAGTGAGCTTATGCTGAGGTTGGCATCCTGGTAAAACAACCCCGCATCCATAGCCTTCTTCAACCAAACGCCTTTTTGCTTCAGTGCAGCCGGAGACAAGAGTTTAAAAACAGGGAGTGCCGGGGTCGGCACTACCGCATCTGGCCTGAATAGTGACTTAACCGCAATCCAAATTAATACCGCCGCCAAAAACAGGTACAAAGGATAATAAGTTTGAGTATCCAAAGGGTAATAAAAATAATCAATTGCACTTAAAGGTATCAACAACAGCCATAGCAGCCCGAAAACTTTCAAAATGCGACCAAGCCAGCGCAATTCGTTGCGATACCTATCGCTCAAGTCATTAAACTTCAAACTTTTATAAAAGCATTCTATCAGCCTGAAAGAGCGATACAAGTAAATGATGACTGAAATAAACGTCAATAACTGCAGTACAGGGTTCAATTGATGAAAGGCCTGCGTTTCATATGTAGCCGATCCTGTCCTTATACTCTCTTTAATCTCCAACGTAAAAACGCCTGGTTGCAATAACAGGGGGCCAAAATGCAGCAAATCCTTAAAGCGAAATTTATATTCCGGCCGGGTTATTTTGAGCACATAAAAATAGATAAGCGGGCCAAGCGCCAGCGAAAATTGCAGGGGCAACCGGCTCCAACCTGGTATGTAAGCTGGCAGCCCGATATCAATTCCCAATATCCTGGCTACCCACAAAGCAACAACAACCAATGCCAGGGCCAAAAATCGGTTTGCTGCCCGGTTGGCCCTTTTAGTGAATCCTAAAAGTAGGGCGAAATTTAGCCCGATAAAGATTATCCCTAAAAAGGCCAGGTCATAAAGGGTGATATGGAAAGTATATGCATTCAATTGATATTATTGCTTCAATCCCTGTTCCAAGTTAGTAATATGCTGATACATAATCAATAACGCTTTAGTCGTAGTAGGTTTTGTAACAAAAGCGAACATCGGGCCGTTCGGTTTTGAATTGCATACAATGTCTTTACGCAGCTGCTTTCCATTTTGAATGACTGGAAGCGGGCCGCGTTCCGTTTTTGCACACGCGGAACACGTGGAACGCTGTGAAACATGCTCATTATCAGTGTTTTTAGTTTTGACCAAAATGCAAGTAGTTGATAATCAGGCGATATTAATTTGCTGTTTTTAAATATTTCGTTATAATTTGTTTATAATCAGTTTGTTCCATTTTTTGATTTGACCAAAATTTGAAAATTTTTGATGGTTTTATTCATTTTCACCGGGTAATCCTTAATGTTTAGTAACAGTAAAGCCCGGTTGGTTAACCAGGCTTTTTCTATATAACATGTTTTTGATTGAGGCCGCAATCACTCTGTACGCAAACTTTTAACCGGATTAGCCACGGCCGCCTTTATTGCATGATAGCTTACCGTAATGACAGCGACCGTTATCGCCAATAAGCCCGCGCCGGCAAACATCCACCACTGTATCCCGATTCGAAATGCAAAACCCTGCAGCCAATTGTGCATAAGCCACCACGCCGCCGGCGAGGCAATCAGGATTGAAAGCAATACCAACTTCAGGAAATCTTTGGAAAGCAGGCCATTGATGGAGGATATACTTGCCCCCAATACTTTGCGGATGCCGATCTCTTTGGTACGTTGCTCAATGGTAAAGGCTGCCAGGCCGAACAGCCCCATCACAGCAAGCACAATGGTAATAACAGTAAAAATGCTGAATATAGAAGCCAGCCTGTCTTCGGCTTTGTACCGGGCGTTAAAGGCCTCGTCCATAAACGTGTAATCAAATGGCGTGTCAGCATCGTACTTTTTAAATGTGCTTTGCATTGCCCCAAGCAACGTGGGCAAATTTATACGCGGTTTAATTTTAGCGAAAAGGTAACAGCCACCCTGGCTTTTCCAGAACTTAGCTGTGTCGGGAAGCACCCAAAGACCAAGGGGCTGAATTGCGTCTTCGAGCGAGCTAAAGTTGAAATTTTTAACAACGCCTGCCACTTCAATATTCTTTGGGCCGGGCTTAATATAGCTGCCGACAGGGTTTATGGACAAATGTAGTTTTTCGACCGCCAGTTCATTGAGTATAACTTTATCTCCTGTGCCCAGGTTGGCGTGAGACAACGGCGGATACTTCCATTTGAGCCCTAACAACCGGAAGAAATCCTTGTCGACAGCAAGCGAAGGCAGCATTACCGTTTCTTCTTTGGTTTTACCCGGTATGCCATACATGTCCATATAGGTAAACATACCGTATCGTGATGTTGCCACGCTGCTCACACCTGCCAGGGCCCTGATGTCGTGATTAAACGCCGGGTAATTTTTGAAATTGCTGCCAACCGGCATCATGACCACATTATCACGATCGACACCCGTTTCGGCATGCCTGAAAAAATACAGCTGCCGGTCAATCACTATTCCGCAAATGATAAGCCCAACGGATATCGAGAATTGCAACGTGGTAAATACTTTCCGGATAGTAACACCGCCCGATTGTTTGCCCATTTTGCCTTTGAGCGTAACAACAGGCTTAAAGGCCGACAACACCAATGACGGGTAGCTGCCAGAAACCAATATGGTAACCGATAATAATGCGAACAGCAGCGACAGGATCAGGGGACTATAAAGGAAGGAATTATCTATTTTCAGCTGGAGGACGTTAAAAAATAAGGGTTTAAAGAAATAACACAGTACATACCCGAACAGGAAGGATATTATTGAAAAAACAGCCGATTCGATATAGAATTGCAGCGCAACACTCTTACGGCTGGCGCCTGATATTTTTCGCACGCCTATTTCCTTTGCCCGCAACGTAGCCCTGGCAGTGGAAAGGCTCATGTAATTAACAAATGCAAGTAATAAGATTAGCAAGGCAATTAAAGGGAATATTTTGAGGTATTTAAGGTTCGAGTCATCGCGCGACCGGTTCAAATGCCGGTCGGCCAGTTGTAAAAGCGAAAATTCAAGCCTGACTTTACTGTCTTTGTCGGTGTTGAGCGACCGTAGGCCCTGCCTTAATGCGGCGGTATCCGAACGATGCCTTAACAACAGGAAAACATCAAATGTGCCGCCGCCCAATTTTTGATTGCCAAGATAGTCTCTGGCCGCTTTAGTTTTTACAAAGCCCGAATTGGATGCAACAAAATTATATTCGATGGAGGAATTAGAGGGGCAATTTTCTGCAACGCCGG
>Ga0105240_10015755_pt1 | contig 10259 bp, 9 predicted proteins | sample KBSC54metaG_FD_80426 | JGI IMG/M metagenome (GOLD analysis project Ga0105240, IMG submission 80426) | Corn rhizosphere microbial communities from Kellogg Biological Station, Michigan, USA - KBS C5-4 metaG | ecosystem: Host-associated > Plants > Roots > Rhizosphere > Soil | place: Michigan, USA... | reverse complement strand
GTTCGCACCCGCGACGGCGGCCGCACCTGGAAGGCACGGGGGGAGCAGGCCCACTCGGTGTGCTTCACGACCGGGGCGGTCGGCTGGATCGGGAAGGGCAGGAAGGTGCTCTTCACCGACGACGGCGGCGCCACCTGGCAGCTCCAGTTCACGCTCGCCCACAGGGCCGAAGAGGCCGTCGTGCACTGCACACGCGGAGGCAGCGTCTGGGCGCTCTTCACCGACGGCGCGGCGACCAGCCACCAGGCGTATGCCGTCTATGCCAGCTTCGACGGCGGCGCGCACTGGCTGCCCGAGCTGGCCCAGTTCATCCACACCCCGCACAAGGTGCCCCGCATCGACGATTACCCGGGCCCGTTCGACGTCGTCTCCGCGACGGTGGAGAAGTTCCTGGGCCTGTGCGTGGCGTGCGGTCGCGGCCGGCCGTCTCTGACCGCGACGGCAACCCACGGGCGGGTTTGGGTGCACCGGCGGATGTCGGCACCGCGCGGGGTCGGCGACTACGCCCTCATGTTCGTCGACCGGCGCCGGGGATGGGTGGCCGAGGCGAACGGGCGGACCACCCGCATCGTGCACACGGGCGACGCCGGGGTCACGTGGACGCTGCAGTACCTGGGCTGACTTGACTAGCGCTTAGGCGTCCGGCCAGCCAGCACGGCCTCCACGTCGGTGCGGAGGTTCTTGCCCTCGAGCTCCGGGTGAAGCCAGATGCCCGCGACGACAGTTCCGCCCCTGTCCCGCCGGCGATGCCGGTACCGACGGGCGCATGTTCGTAGAAGACGCCGGCCGAGCCCGGGTACCGACGCCCGTGCGCGTCCGCGAGCATCCGGCGCAGGCCGTCCTCATGCTTCGCCGGCTCGTCTGTCACTCCGCCACGGGCCTTCCTACGCGCACGGGCGCGCGCTCACGCCAGGCTGCGAGACCCGCCCGTGTATGCCTCGGGTCGGAGATGGCGCAGAGCGGGCAGCCGCTCGCGGATGTCCGCCAGCGCGGCCATGTCCAGATCGGCCACGATGACGCCGTCGCCGTCGGGGGCCTGGGCGAGCACCGTTCCCCAGGGGTCGATGATCATGCTGTGGCCGTAGCTCGGCTTGTTCAGGCCGCCCGGGTAGCCGTGCTGGCCGGTGGCGAGCACGAACGCCTGGTTCTCGACCGCGCGGGCGCGCAGCAGGAGCTCCCAGTGGGCCATGCCCGTCAGCAGCGTGAAGTTGGACGGGACGGTCAGCACGGTCGCGCCGCCGTCGAGGGCGAGCGTGCGGTAGAGCTCGGGGAAGCGCAGGTCGTAGCAGACGGTGAGCCCGAAGCGGACGCCGTCGATGTCGGCGACGACCGGCTGGGAACCCGGCTCGGTGCCGTCGGACTCGCGGTAGCTGATCCCGCCGACGTCGACGTCGAAGAGGTGGATCTTCGTGTAGGCCGCGATCCGGGCGCCGTCGCGGTCGTAGACGATCGAGACGTTGCCGACACGGTCGCCGTCGCCGAGGATGGCGATGCTCCCGCCGATCAGGTTCACGCGGTGGGCGCCGGCCCAGTCCGACATGGCTTCGACCGTCGGGCCGGCGTCGAGCCGCTCGGCCTGGTCGCGCAGGCCGGGGCCGTCCAGCCAGGCGTTCCACTTCTCCGGCAGGAGGACGACGTCGGCGCCCAGGTCGGCGGCCTGCGCCACCAGCGGCGCCATGTCCTCGATGTTCTGCGCCTTCTCGGCCCGGGCCTGGAACTGGATGCAGGCGGCTCTCACGCCTCGAAGCCTACCCCGGCGTCGCCGGCCTCGTCGTCCGCCATCAGCCTGAAGAAGACCACCGAGCAGGCGGCGAACAGGATGGCGGCCTGCTCGACCGCCATGGCGATCGCGCCGAGCTGCTGGTCCTCGAGCGGCGAGATCCCCCACAGGCGCGGGGCGTGGACGTAGAAGCTGTACTGGGGGTGGGTCAGGGCGAGCGCGAGCGCCACCGGCGCGGCGGCGATGAACGCCCCGAAGAGGTAGAAGAGCTTCGGCCCCGGCTGCATCCGACCGGGGGCGAGCACCGGCCACCAGAAGACGATCCCGGCCGTCAGGAAGACGAGGTGCTCGATGCCGAGCGCCCAGCGGTGTGTGAGCGCGTACCCGTAGACGGCCGGGATGTGGAGGACGTACCAGGCTGTCAGCCAGTAGGCGAGCGCGAACGCCGGCGACGTGACCAGCCGCACCGGGCGGCGGCGCTCGCAGGCGGCGATCATGGCGGCCGTCAGGCCGAGCACGAGCAGGGGCGGCGCCCAGTCGGCCAGGATCACGTTCTGGAACAGGTGTAAGGAGAGGAGCGAGTGAAGTGCGATGTGCTCGAGCGGCGAGAGCAGCGCGATCGCGATCAGGGCCAGGCCCGCGGCGAACGACGCGATCCGCCATCTCGGCGTCTCGACGCCGCGGCGGCGCCAAGAGCGGACGACCACGGCGTAGTCGACGGCTGCGATGACGATCGCCGCGGCCCATGCCGGGTCGGCCTCGATCCGCCAGGGGTCCACCATCGCCGGCCGGTCAGCCCGCGGGGGTGAGCGGCGCCATCGTCAGGCCGAAGCCGGCCAGCTGCTCCCAGTAGAGCTCGGCCCGCTCCTTGTCGCCGGTCCACACGACGGCCTTGCCGGAGTTGTGGATCGTGTTGGCCATCGCCTGGCCGCGCTCGAACGATACGCCCGGGATGGTGCGCGCGAGCGCGAACGCGACGCCGTCAAAGGTGTTGTGGTCGTCGTTTCGGACGATCACCATCCACGGCTTGCCGGAGCCTGACCCCGGCCCCGATCGGCGCGGCTTCTGCTTGCGGACGGGCGGTGCGACCGTGGTCGCCATGGAGTCATGGTACCCCGCCACCCTGAGGGGTCAGACCCCTTTTGGTGCACGCAGATGTGCGCCGGACCCGGACTGCGCCGCACCAAAAGGGGTCTGACCCCGCTTGGTGCGGCCCGAACCCCAGCCGCCGCCGCCGGGGGTGCGGATCTCGAGGACGTCGCCGGCGTGCAGGTCGAGGCTGCATTTGGCGGGCAGGCGGCGGCCGTTCAGGGTGTTCCGGCCCGGGGAGCCGTCCGCGCCGCCCGCGGCGCCCTTCGGGCCGTGGCGGCGGCGCTCGCTCATGATCCCCAGGCGGCAGTCCTCGAGCACGCGGTAGACGCGCACCACGCCGTCGCCGCCGCGGTGCCGGCCGGCGCCGCCGGTCCCGGGCCGGCGGGCGTAGCGCTCGATCCGCAGCGGGTACTCGCGCTCGAGCGCCTCGATCGGCGTGTTCAGCGTGTTCGACATCGCCACGTGGACGCCGCTCGGGCCGGGGCCCGCGGGCGAGCCGCCCTGGCCGCCGCCGAGGGTCTCGTAGTAGGTGAACGCGGGGGTGCCGAAGGTGACGTTGTTCATCGTCCCCTGGCCGTGCGCGGGGACGTCGACGGCCCGGCCCATCGCCGACATGACGACGTCGACGATCCGGCTCGACGTCTCCGTGTTCCCGGCCACGACGGCGCCCGGCGAAACGGCGTTCACCAGGCAGCCCACGGGCGCGACCACGGTCACCGGCGCGAAGGCGCCGCCCGATGCCGGGATGTCCGGGTCGCAGACGGCGCGCACGACGTAGTAGACGGCCGAGCGGGTGACCGAGAGCGGGCAGTTCACGTTCCCGCCCTGCTGCGGGGCGGTGCCGGCGAAGTCGGCGACGAGCTCGTCGCCCGCGATCCGCACCTCGACCTCGATCGGGATGTCGCGGGTATGGATGCCGTCGCCCTCGATCGCGTCGCGGGCGCGGAAGCTCCCGTCCGGCAGCTCCGCGACGGCCGCCCGGGTGCGCCGCTCGCTGTAGCGGTAGAGCTCGTCCATGCCCTCGCCCAGCCGGCGCCGGCCGAGCCTCGCGGCCAGCTCTCGCAGCCGCTCCGCGCCGACCACCATGCACGCCTCCTGCGCGCGCAGGTCGGCCAGCCGCTCCGCCGGCTTTCGCATGTTCGCGACGAGCACGCGGCGTACGTCTGCCGTCAGCTCGACCGGCGGGATGACGACGCCCTCCTGGATCAGCTCGGTCGCGCCGGCCGGCATGCTCGCCGGCTGCATGCCGCCCACGTCGGCGTGGTGGGCCCGCGAGCACACGAGGCCGAGGTCGTCGACAGCCGCGACAAGCGTGATGTCGGGCAGGTGCGTCCCGCCCGTGTACGGGTCGTTCAGGACGTAGACGGCGCCGGGGCGGGGATCGAGCGCGCGCACGGCCGCGACGGCGTCGGGCATCGCGCCGAGGTGGACGGGCATGTGCTCGGCCTGGGCGATCATGCGCCCGTCCGGGTCGAAGAGCGCCGTCGAGCAGTCGCGCCGCTCCTTGATGTTGGCCGAGTGGGCCGAGCGCACGAGCGCCGCGCCCATCTCCTCGGCAACGCCGCGCAGCGACGCGGCCAGCACCTGCAGCGCGGCCGGATCGATCATCGCGTCACCCTCCAGGCGCCGTCGCCGCCGCGCCGCGCCGTCCAGCCGCCGGCCACCCACAGCGTCGCCCCCTCGAGCGGCACCGACGCCGGGCCGCGCATGGCGGGAACGCGGCCGGCCCGGTCGAGCTCGTAGCCTGCGCCGGGCGCGACCACGGAGGTGCGCACGCTCGTGACCTCGATCTCGGCATCGGGGTCGTCGAACCCGTAGCGCTCGCGGTGGCGGGCATGGAAACGGGTCGCGAGCGACGCGCGCGGCCGCAGCGCGACGGTCAGCTCGTGGGCCTGGCCGCGGTAGCGCAGCTCGCACTCGACCTCGACGGAGCCGCCCCGGGGGGCGCGCGGCGGATCCGGGCAGTCGGCCACGAACCGCTCGAGCGGCGCCATCACGCTCTCCACCGCCGAGCGGCGCCGCTCGCCGGCGGCGATCCCGAGCGCCGAGAGCACGCCGCCCGCGGCCGGCACGACGACGGCGCGCATCCCCAGGCGGTCGGCCACCTCGCAGGCGTGCAGCGGCCCGGCCCCGCCGAAGGCGACCAGCTCGAGGTCGCGCGGGTCGTGGCCCTGCTCGACGCTGACGACGCCGATGGCGCGCACCATCTCGGCGTTCGCGACCGCGACGACGCCCTCGGCGGCGGCGCGCAGGTCGGCGAAGTCACCCGCCACCTCCTCGATCGCGGCCCGTGCGGCGGCGACGTCCAGCCGCAGACCGCCGGCGAGCGGGACGTCGGGATCGAGCCGGCCGAGGACGAGGTTGGCGTCGGTCACCGTCGGCCGCTCGCCGCCCCGGCCGTAGCACGCGGGCCCGGGATCGGCCCCCGCGCTCTGCGGCCCCACCCGCAGCGCCCCGCCGGGATCGATCCAGGCGATGCTGCCGCCGCCCGCCCCGACCGTGTGGATGTCGAGCTGCGGCAGCCGCAGCGGCAGTCCGCCCACCCGGCGCTCGGCGCTTCGGCCGGCCACGCCGGCGCGGATCAGGCATACGTCGGTCGACGTGCCGCCCATGTCGAAGCTGATGGCGTCGCGGACGCCGGAGGCGACCACCGCGGCGACGCCGCCCGCCGGGCCGGACAGCAGGAGCCGGGCCGGATGCCCGGCGGCCTCCTCCAGGTCGCACACGCCGCCGTTCGACTGCATCACGGCGGGCGCCGGCAGCCCCTCCGCCTCGGCGGTGGCCGCCAGCCGGCGCAGGTACCGGCCCGCGACCGGGCCGAGGTAGGCATCGGCGATCGTCGTCGACGCCCGCTCGAACTCGCGGAACTCGGCCGCCACCTCGTGCGACGCGACGACGTGGACGTCCGGCAGCGCCTTACGCAGCGCGACGGCCACGGCCCGCTCGTGGGCCGGGTGGGCATAGGCGTGCAGCAGGCAGACCGCGGCCGCCTCGACCCGCTCGCGCCGCAGCCGCCGAGCGGCCGCCGCCACCGAGCCCTCGGCGAGCGGCTCGATCACCCCGTCCGGCCCCATGCGCTCGTCCACCTCGGCCGTCACCTCCGCGAGCGGCGCCGGCGGCGCCACCTCCGGCCGGTAGAGGTGCGGGCGCGCCTGCCGGCCCAGCGCGGGCACGTCGGCGAACCCGCGGGTGGCGACGTAGGCGGTACGGGCGCCGCGGCGCTCGAGCATCGCGTTCGTCGCGACCGTCGTGCCATGGCCGAAGTGGGTCACGTCCCCGGCGCCGATCCCGGCGCGATCCAGGGCAACCCGGACGCCCTCGATCACGCCCTCGGCGGGGTCGGCGACGGTCGTCGCGACCTTGGCCGTGACGAGCCGCCCGGCGGCGATCAGGGCGACGTCGGTGAACGTGCCGCCCACGTCGACTCCCACGATCGCGCGCATGCCGGGCAGAGGATACGCGCTCCCGGCCGTCCCCTTTCGGACACCGGCGCCCACGATTATGCTGCGTCGATGGACGTTGCCCGCCACCACTCCGCCGAACGCACGCCGGGGGCGCGGGGGGTCACCTTCGGGCGCGCCCAGAAGGAGCGCATCGCCCTCGTCATGAACGTCTACCGGCGCCTTTTCGCCGTCAGCGCCGGGCTGACCGGCGACGACCTGCGCCGCCTCGGCTCGCAGGCGCTCGACCGGATCGCCGCCTGGTCGCCCGCGCTGCTCGAGGAGATCGACGGAATCGCCCACGGCAGCGGCTTCGAGGTCGAGCTGATCGGCGCGCTGAACGCGCGCACCGAGCTGCTCGCGGCGTCGGCAGGCGAGTGCTCGACCATCGCCTGCCTCGGCACCGCCACCGCCTCGGGAAGCGCGTTCGGCGTCCAGACGTGGGACTGGCACGAGGAGCTGCGCGAGGGCTGGCTCGTCTGGACGATCGACCACGCCGACGGCCGCCGGGTCGAGACGGTCACCGAGGCGGGCATCGTCGGCAAGATCGGCGTGAACGGCTCCGGCGTCGGCGTGCTCCTGAACATCCTCGGCCACCACGACGACCACCCGCCCGTCGCCGTGCCGGTGCACGCGCTGTGCCGGCGGGTGCTGGACGAGGCCGACGGCGCCGTCGCCGCCCTCACGATGGCCGCGAGCGCGACGATGTCGGCGTCATCCGCCGTGACGATCGTGGCCGACGACGCCGACGGCGGCGTGGCCTGCACGGTCGAGGTGTCCCCGGCCGGCCCCGGCTTCGTGATGCCGGACGGGCGCGGCGTGCTCGTCCACACGAACCACTTCCTCGCCGATCCCGGCCGCCAGGCCGACACGATGGTGCGCGAGACCCCGGACACGCTCCTGCGGCTCGACCACGCCCGCCGCCGCGTCGCCGCGATCGAGGGGCCGATCGACACGGAGGACGTGCTCGAGGCGATGGACAGCCACCGCGGCGGTGCCGGGGCGATCTGCTGCCATCCCGCCCAGGGCGCCGTCTTCGGCGACCGGTGGACGACGCTCGCGACGGTGGTCGTCGAGCCGGCCCGGGCCGAGCTGCGCGTGTCGGCCGGCGGCCCCTGTCAGAGAGCGGCGGCCTCGACCGCCGCAGCGGCCGCGAAGCAGTGATCCTCGCGCCAGGGCAGCGCCGCCAGCTGGATCCCGGCCGGGAGGCCGGCGTCGTCGCGGCCGCAGGGCACGCTCACCGCCGGCCAGCCGAGCATGTTGAAGACCACCGTCAGCCCGCACATCGCGTAGGTCACGTCCATCTCCGGATGGCCGGCGTACGGGATCGTGAGCGCGTCGGTGGGCGGCGGCGTCTGCGCCTGGGCCGGGGATGCGATCACGTCGATCCCGGCGGCGCGCACCTTCTCGAGCATCCTCCCGGCATACTCGAGCCGGTGCTGCCCGGTTGCGGCGAAGGGCACGGCGGCCATCCCGTCGGAGAGGGCGAGGTCGCGGGCGACGTCCGGGCCGATCTCGTCTCTGCGGGCCGGCCAGAACTCCTGTAGCGTGGCGGCGCCCTCGGGGATGAACGGGTCGCCTTCGCCCATCGGCGTCGGCCATTCGAGGTCGATCTCGACGATCTCGGCGCCGGCATGGGCGAGCGCGTCGACGGCCCGGCGCACCCGGGCGACGATGTCGGCCGCGGTGTGCTCGAAGAAGTAGCGCTCGGCCACGCCGACCCGCATCCCGCGCAGGTCGCCCGAGAGGGCCTCGCTCCAGCGCTCGACGGGGACGGCGGGCACGCGCGCGTCGCGCGACGGGGCGCCGGCCATGGCCTCGAGCTGGAGGGCGCAGTCGCGCACCGTCCGCCCCATCGGGCCGCAATGGTCGAGCGTCGTGCAGAGCGGCCGCACGCCGGCCAGGCTGACCCGGCCGTACGTCGGCTTCAGGCCAACCACGCCGCAGCACGAGGCGGGGCAACGGATCGACCCGCCAGTGTCGGTTCCGGGCGCGGCCGCCACCATCGCGGTCGCGAGCGCGACGCCGGAGCCGCCGCTCGACCCGCCGGGAACGCGGGTCGGGTCGTGCGGGTTGCGGCACGAGCCGAAGTGCGGGTTCTGGGTCGTCGTCCCCCAGGCGAGCTCGTGCGTGGCGAGCTTCGCGACCGTGATCGCGCCGGCGGCCGCCAGCCGCTCGACAGGCTCGGCGTCGCGGGCGGGGACGTTGTCGCGGTAGAGGGCGCTCCCGTAGGTCGTGCGGTCGCCGGCCGTATCGATAAGGTCCTTCCACCCCACCGGCACGCCCAGCAGCAGCCGCTCGTCCAGGGCATCCCCGCGGGCGAGCGCCGCGTCGATCGCGGCCGCCTCGCGCAGGGCGCGCTCCTCGGTGACCAGCCAGACCGCCCCCCAGGAGTCGGCGCGGACGCGGTCGAGGGCATCCTTCGCCACCTCGGTCGCGGAGACGCGGCGGGCGCGAACGGCGGCGGAGATCTCCCAGCCGGGCGCGTCGAGCAGGCCGTTCACGCGGTCGCCGCCGGCAGCCGGTCGGCGCGGAAGCGGGCGGCCTCGGGCGGCAGCGGACGGCCCGAGGCCATATCGGCCATCAGGCGTCCCAGGAGTGGCCCAAACTTGAAGGCATGGCCGCTGTCCCCGCCACAGACGATCACGCCGTCGATCCTATCGAGAACGAAGTCGCCGTCGGGTGACATGGTGTACAGGCAGGCCTCGGCGTGGATCGGGCGCGGGTCGAGCCCGGGGAAGGTGGCGCGCACGTCGGCGGCGAGGCGATCGAGCAGCGCCTTGTCGATCGGGCGGTCGCCGCGATCGGGATCCCACAGGCCCGGCTGGGCGCCGTCCTCGCCCACCTTGTAGCCGACGCCGGGGGCGACCAGGCCGTAGTGCAGGCGGCGGTCGGGCGCGCCGTGGTCGATCACCGACGGGCGCGTGTCCGGTGCCCCGGCGAAGTAGGCGACCTGCTCGATCCGGGGCGAGAGCGGCAGCCCGAACATCGGCCCGAGCCACGAGCCGGGGCAGGCGCAGATCACGTCGGCCTCGAGCTCGCGGGGATCGGCCACCGTGACGCCCTCGCGCACGTCGAGGCCCTCGGCCAGCGCGCGCAGCGCGTCGTCGGCCATGACCGCTCCGGCCTCCTCGTCGTAGAGCACCGGCCCCTCGAAGCGGGCCTCGGGGAAGAGGGCGGTCGCCTCGGACGGCTCGAGCCAGCGGTAGGCCTCGCCGCAGGCCTCGAGCGCGGCGGCATGCAGCTCGACGCCGGAGCCGTACTCCAGAAGGCCGGTGTTGCGGAGCACTTCGGGGTCGAGCCGCTGCCACTCCTCGATCGCGCGCCGGGCCAGGTGGACGTAGTCCGTGTGCCGGTAGCTGCGCCGGTAGATGCGTGAGCGGCCGGGCGAGGAGCCCAGCCGCGAGCCGATCCGGTCACGCTCGTAGACCGTGACGGCGAAGCCGTCCTCGCGCAGCGCGCGGGCGGCCGAGAGGCCGACGACGCCGGCCCCCACCACCGCTGCCCGATCAGGCAGCCGGCGCCACCATCTTCGCGAGCTCACCCGACTGGTAGAGCTCGGTCACGATGTCGCACCCGCCGACCAGCTCCCCGTCGATGAAGAGCTGCGGGATCGTCGGCCAGCCGGACTGGGCCGAGAGCTGCTCGCGGATGCGCGGATCCGGCAGGATGTCCATCGCCGCGTAGTCGGCGCCCGTCGCGTCGAGAATCTGGACGGTGCGGGCCGAGAACCCGCAGCGCGGCATGTCGGGGGTGCCCTTCATGAACAACATGACCCGGTTTCGCCGGATCGCGTCTGTGAGCTCCTCGCGGATCTGCTCTTCGGTGACGATCATCTAGACCTCCGTTGTGATCTGCAACGCGTGGATGGTGCCGTCCGAGATGAGGTGCTGCACCGGCGCGTACACCAGCTTGTGCTGCTCGATCAGCGACTTGCCCTCGAAGCGGTCGGACCGGACGCGCGCGGACAGGTGGTCGCTGCCCGAGAACGCCGACACCTCGACCTC
>Ga0105240_10015754_pt1 | contig 10260 bp, 7 predicted proteins | sample KBSC54metaG_FD_80426 | JGI IMG/M metagenome (GOLD analysis project Ga0105240, IMG submission 80426) | Corn rhizosphere microbial communities from Kellogg Biological Station, Michigan, USA - KBS C5-4 metaG | ecosystem: Host-associated > Plants > Roots > Rhizosphere > Soil | place: Michigan, USA... | reverse complement strand
GTGCGATCGAAGGCGGTCAATTGCTCGGCGCGATGGACGAGGAGCGACCTCGCAGCGTAGTACACATCCTCGCGCGATGCGATGTCGATGCAGCCAAGCGCGTCGACCAAATCCAGCATCCGCCCTGGATGCACGTCGAGCCCTTCGCGCCGCAAAGCGCGGCCGAAGGCCAGCACGTTCTCGAGTATGTGCGACACCTGTCAGGCCACGCGACAGTCAAGGTGTGCGCGCAAGCGCGCGATCGACAAGCGCGGCGGCCGCCTGGCCGCGAAGAGCGTCCACGTCCTCCTTCGCTTTCAGCGCGACCCCAAGCGTCTCGTTCATCACGGACGCGTCCAGCGCGCGCGCATCGAGGACGACGAGTGCGTTCAACCAGTCGATGGTTTCCGATACGCCGGGCTTCTTGTACAGGTCCATCCGGCGAAGCTCTTGAACCACCGCAGTGACCTGCGCGGCAAGCTTCGCGGACGCTCGAGGCGCGCGTGCGCGAACAACGGCCAGCTCCTTCTCGAACGACGGGTATTCAATCCACTGATAGAGGCAGCGGCGCTTCAGCGCGTCGTGCACTTCGCGCGTCCGGTTGGATGTGAGGATGACGAGCGGCGGCTCGGTCGCCTTTATCGTGCCGAGCTCGGGGATTGTCACTTGAAAATCGCCGAGGAGCTCGAGCAGAAATCCTTCGAATTCTTCGTCCGCCCGGTCGATCTCGTCGATGAGAAGCACCGCTGGCCGTTGGCGCGCTGGGTCGATAGCCTGCAACAGCGGTCGCTTGATGAGAAAGGCTTCGCTGTAGAGCGCGCGACGGGCGGCGCCTTTTTCTATACCGCCGGCCGCCTCGAGGAGGCGCAGTTCGAGCAACTGCCGTGCGTAGTCCCATTCGTACAAGGCATGACTGACTTCGAGCCCTTCGTAACACTGCAGGCGGATGAGATCCGTCTCGAGGGCGGCCGCGGCGGCTGCGGCCAGCGCAGTCTTCCCGACGCCCGCCTCGCCCTCGAGGAACAAGGGACGCTTCAACTTGAGCGCAAGAAATAGTGAAACGGCCAAGCCGCGATCGGCCACGTACCGCTCGTCGGCGAGGTGCTCCTGTAGGTCGGAAATGGACGCGGGATTGATTGGGAGCGCCCTCAAACGCGCATGCGCGGCGAGTATAGCAGTTCGCGCCACACGTCTTGTGCGCGATCTGACGGCGCGCGCGTGGCTGGTCAACACGCTCTCGCGCACAGCGAGCCGCACGGCATGCATCGCGCCGATGCCGTTCAGTGTGGCCAGGCGCATCATCATGTGAGCTTCGCACACCCCGTCTCAGATCTGGCACGCCTGAGGGCCTGTCCCACATCTAACGTCAGTCTTTGTCTGACACATATACCGCGAGTCCCGAGGTTCGCGCCCCCAGGCCGCGATTCAGTTACCATAGCCCACTCATGAATCGGCGCTGGCTCGTGCCGGCCTTCCTGATTGCCGCAGCAGGCTGCAGCGGCGGCGGCAGAGCACCGAGCGCGCCGTCCACGACAACGTCCGCTTCGTCATCGTCCACAGCGTCCACGTCGTCGGCAACGCCTCTCGACCGGACGCCGACGTCGATATCGATCGTCGGCGTGCTCCCGACGACAATCGGCACTTCATCGCAGTTGTCCGCCGTCGCCACGTTTGCGACCGGCGCTCCTGACACAATCACAACGCTCGCGAGCTGGGGTTCGTCGAATCCGTCGGTCGTGTCTGTCAGCAGCACCGGCCTCGCCACGGCGAAGGCGGCCGGAACGGCCGACATCACGGCCACGTATCAGGGCGACGCTGGCTCAATCCATCTCATCGTCGTGCCGCAGATGTTCACGGTGTCTGGCGTGATCACCGACGGGTTCTCCGGCGGCATCCTTCCGAATATCACCATCGACATTGTCGACGGCATCGCGGTGAAGCAGACGACGCATACCGGAGTGGATGGCGGGTACTCGATCGGAAATGTGTCGGGTGGAAACATCACGGTAACGGCGTCAGCGGTCGGATATCAGACCACGACCAGGGGCGCGTCGCTCGGCGCGAGCGCGCGGGTCGACATCGTGCTGCCGCGCGCCGCCGCGATGACGCCGGGCACAATTTCCTTCGGCGGCGTCGGCGCGAACGGCACGCCGGTGTCGACATACACGGAGGCGGGATTTCTGATCGTGCCGACCGGCGCAAGCTGGGTGGCATCGAGCTACGGGCATCCGGCGCCGTTCATCGAGTTCTTTGCGAACGGTGGGGAGACGGCCGTAGGCGAAGTCGTCCTGAGCGCGGGCGGTTCGCCGTTCGTGTTCACGTCGGTCGACATCTACAGCAGCACGACACCGATTCCGTACACGATCACCGGCGTCAGGAATCGGACGACCGTCTACACGTTTTCCGGCACCGTACCGAATACCTTCGGCAACTTCGCGACGGTTTCAAGTGCCAACGACACACCGGTCGACACGTTGATCATTGATGTGACCAACGCTGCCGCGCCCTGCTGCAGAAATCCGGTCGGGATCGACACGATCGTCGTTTCAAAATAACTACCCCGGTGCCTGTCCAAGGCCCGTTCAGAGCGCTATGCGCCGTGGATTGCGCGGCGCAGGCCCACGAACAGGCGCAGCTCGTTCTCTCCTTCCCCCGAGAAAAACGATCGGCGATAGTCGCCCTGCACGACGCCGCTCCATTTACGCCCGAAGGGCGCCGCAACGCCGATGCCTGGCTGCAGCATGAATCCCGTCGTATCGGCCGCACGTGTGCCGGTAGGATTTGACGCGTCACGGAGGTTCGCCGTGGAATGCGTGGCGCCGAGCAGCAGTTGCGCGTACGGCTTCGCGCCGTGGTGCGTCCGCGACCACCGCAGACCGCCGCCGAAGTTGAAGAAATTCACCGCGGTCGTGCCGTTGGCTTCGTTCCGGCTGTCGTGCGCCCAGTCGAACTCGCCGACGAGCGCCCAGGCGTTGATCCGCAGCGGCAGCGCCACGTCCACGCCGATTCCCCACGGAAATGTCTTGTTGGGAATGTGCACGAGCTGGTAGCCCGCTGAAATCGATGCATGTTCCGTTTCGCTCTGTGCCGATGCGGGCCGCGCGGCCGCGAGTACGGCAAACACCGCGAACACCACTCCAACGAACACTCCAGCCGTCCGATCGCGCATGAGCCGGTCTCCTTTTGTGTGTGACATCGGTTTGTGCAACTGCAAGCGCGCAACCGGAGACCGATAAGGAAGGAAGAAAAAAACGCGGCTGAGGAGGCGGATTCAAGAATCCGGAGGGTCGAAGCGCAGCCAGAGCCCGAGGTCGGGGTTAGTCTTTAGCCGCAGTGAGGGGCGCAAACTCCGGGTAGTGCGCGCGCTGACAGTCTGGGCAGAACCCGTGCGAGAACTGCGCCTCGGACCTGTCGGTGATGTAGGTTTCGAGCTTCTCCCACTTTCCATCGTCGTTCCGGATGCTCTTGCAGAACGCGCAGATCGGCAGCAGCCCTTCGAGCGTTTCCACGTGCCGCTGCACCGCACGCTCGTGCTCGGCGAAGCGCGCGATCCAGAGCGCGATGAGCGCGACGAACACGGCTCGCAGCAACGTGGTGAACACGGAAAACGTGTCGGCGTGATCCCAGAGCGTCGCGAGCAGGATAATTCGAAAGACCGGGGCGATTGCGGCCATCCACATGCTCGCCGCCGCGCCCACATACCAGGCGCCGGCAAACACCGCGAGGCAATAGAGCACGGGAAATGTCGGATCGGGGCCCGAGAAGTAGTCGATTGCGAACATCGTCAACACGAGCGGGATGCACCAGATCGGTTGGAGGCGTCCGAGCGGCATCAACCACCACGGGCGGATGATTTCCGACCGCTTTTCTGAACTTTTCTTCACCTAATCCAAGTTTAGCGCTTTCTCGAAACAGACGCTGTAAGGATTTCCCATGTAATCGCCAAACGGAGGGATGTCCCGGTACCCCGACGATCGATAAAGTCCAACGGCCTCGTGCTGGCGCGTCCCCGTTTCGATGCGCAGCGCGCGGTAGCCCTCGCGGAGCGCGTGCTCCTCGAGCGCGACAAGCATGGCGCGCGAGATGCCCTGGCCGCGCCGCTCGTGGACGACGAACATCCGCTTCACCTCCCCGGTGTCCGCATCGAGCTCGCGCACTGCTCCGCATGCGACGGGGTCCCCTCCGTCGTACGCGACAAGGAAGATCAGGCGTGGGTTCTTCGCGTCGTCCGCATAGAGTCCGCGGATCGTATGCGCTTCCGGGTAACGCCCGTGTAAATCGCGATCGAGCGCGGCCATGAGCGTGCGCGCAGACGATGAATCGGGGCGTTCGCGCGCGATGGTGAACGGCATCGGCGCGATTTTACCGAGAAACGTGCGAGGCTATCGCGGGAGCTCGTTGTTTTCCACCGCGGCCTTGTTGGTGAGCGTCGTGAGGCGGGACGGCGCCCAGTCGGAAAGGCTCTGCCATCCGCTTGCGGCGGTGTTGCCTTTGGCACCGTCCGGCGCTGGAAGCAGTCGTGCTGCCGCGGCGGCGGCGTTCGCGACGAGCGTGGGCGCCAGCGCGTTGATGATGACTGCGAGCTTCGCGGGCCAGCCGATGACGAGATCGGGATCGCCATGCTGCAGCGCGTCGACCACCATCCACGCTGCGCGTGCCGCGTGCAGGGAAAACATCGGCAGCGAGTCGGACACCGTGAACCACGTGAACTCGTCGCGGTTGCGTCCCTTGAACCAGGCGTTGAAGGGCGAACCGGTGCGCATGAGTCCTGGAATCACGGTCGTCACGTAGACGCGGTCCTTCGCGAGCTCGGCGCGCACGCCGTCCGAGAGTCCGGCCAGCGCAAACTTCCCCGCGCAGTACGGGACCAGATGCGGGACGCCGATGCGGCCTCCAATCGACGAGATGTTGACGATGCGCCCGCCGCCCTGGCGGCGCATGTGCGGCAGCGCGGCGCGGATGGCGTGCAGCGGACCCCAGAAGTGCACATCGAGCGACTGCGCGAAGTCGGCGGCGTCCATGTGGTCAATCGGGCCGACGGTGATCACGCCGGCGTTGTTGATCAGCACATCCAGCCGCCCTTCGCGTTCGACGATCGCGTCGACCAGTGCGCGCAGCGCGTCCGCATCCGCGACGTCGCACGGCACAACATCGACATGGATGCCGCGGCCTTCGAGATCGTCGCTCGCGCGCTCGAGCTCGGCCTGATCGCGGGCGGCAATCGTGATCCGCGCGCCACGGCTGCCGAGTTCGCGCGCCATGGCGAGGCCCAGGCCGCGTGACCCGCCGGTAATCAGCGCGACCCGGCCGTTCAGGTCAATCGCTCGTGTTTTTCGGAGGGCCCGCGCGATAGCGACGCCGCTCAGGGCGAACGCGCCGAGCATGATGGCCGTGCGTTGGGAGCGGGTGATCGACATACGCCGGGTTGAGCAAGCGACGTGCCTGCCTGGAACGCCGAAGGCGAGCTATTTCGCGTTCTGGATTCGCGCGGCGATCTCGTCCACGTCGTCGCTGATGCCGTGCATGACGGAGTCGGCGTGGGTTTTTGCATCGCCGCCGGCGAGGCTGCCGGAATGCGCGAGCTGCACGTCCACGCGGGCAGATCCGTCCTGATAGGGAAGCCGGGCAACGGCGTTCGTGAGCAGTGACACGTCAAATCTCGACACGCACAATCCACTCGCCGTACTCGTCGTCATCACGTTCACGTAGACGTAGGTGACCCCGTCCCGGCTGCTTTCGTCGGCCACCGTCATTCCGTGAGCGACGACGCTCTTCTTTACGACGGATTCGATCGCGTCGCGCGTGAGGCCGCACGACGCCGCCTGTTTGGTGAGCTCTTCGACGACAACGCCGACTTTGGTGAGGCCCTTGAACTCGGCGCCAGGACCTAGCGCGGGCGCTGGATCGGGCAGCGACTTCGTTGTTGAAGGCGCCGCGCCCGGCGCGGCTGGCGCCGGCGCTCCGACTGGCTGGGCGGGCGCGGCCTTGCCCGGCACATACACGCGGCGGACCGAATCGGTTGCGCCGCGCTCGACGAACGCCACATCGATCGTGAGCTGCGGAGAATTCTCCACGCGATAGTAGGTGTACCGGATGTCGCGCCCTTCCGCCGCGTGATACAGCACGACGAGATTGGCACCGACACGCGTCGTCACCGTCGGCACGCTGACCTCGTCGAGCGCGATCGATTCTTCTTTCGCGTTGGGATGAAACGTTCTGGACAACCCGTCGGTCGTGATGGTGACGCTCGATCCGGCGTCGGCGATCGTGATGTTGACCGGCGGCGTGCGGACGGCGTCGGTCAGCAGCAGGATGCGACGGGCGTCGTCCGCGCTGTCGGGACGCGCGGCGGCCGGATTCGTTCGTCCCCCACCGCCGTTGCGCGAGCGGCCGCGCCCGCCACCGCCGCCAGAGGCGGGCAATTGTGCCGGGAGGTCGGGCATGAAGCTCGCGGCGAAACCGATTTCCGCGGGGAATTCGCTGTGGGCGCGATCGATCGTCCACTCGCCTGCAAGCGGCGCGTCCTGCGCGCGCGCGATTGCTCCGAGGGACGCGCACGCGGCCAGCGCGACGGCGACAGCAAACTTGAGCCGCACACCTCGACGTTACTACACGCCGGCGCGAAGCCAGCTAATCAAAACGTAAGTTTCGCAGCGAGCTGCATGAGCCGCGGCGGCGCCGCCTGCACGATCTGTCCGAACGACGAGCTGACAATGTTGCCGTCGACAGCGCCGGGACCGTAGAACTGGGGATGGTTGAACACGTTGAAGACCTCGAGGCGCAGCTGCAGCGCGCTTCGCCTGGCGACCCGGAAATCCTTCAGCAGCGAGAGATCGGTGTTCTCGATTCCCGGTCCGTAGAAGAAGCGGCGCGGCGCGCTGCCGAGCTGTCCGAGTTCCGGAAGGCCGAAGCAGGCCGTATTGAACGCCTCTCCTTTCGCCGGATCGTGGTTGATGTTCAGATCGCAGCCCGGTTGGAATTGCGGCGTGTCGAGCAGGTGGTTGTTCACGCCGTTGCCGAACGTTCCGAGCAGCGACGTGTCGGTGTCGTTGTAGAGCGTGACGGGAAATCCGCTGCTGAAGCGTGTAACGCCGGAAACGGCCCACCCGGTCGTGAGCGGGTTCGCCCGGTGCAACAGCGCGTCGATCGGCAGCTCGTAGTTGTAGCTGATGACCACATCGTGGCGCATGTCGAACGCCGATGGCGCCCACGTCGCATCCGGGTTCGACGGGTTGATCTGCTCGCCGAGATTCGACGAGGTATCCATCGACTTGCTCAACGTGTAGCCGGCGAGCAGGCTGCCACGCGGGCCGTCGTAGCGCAGATTGAGCTCGAGCGCGTTGTAGCGTGACTTGCCGATCGTACGCTGCGCCGTGATGCTGCCGTAGTTTGGGGCGAATGGGCGCGTGCCATCGATAATCCGCCCTGCGGCGGTCGTGAACGTCCCGTTCTCGGTGAAGGGGCCGCATGTCGCGCTCCCCGTCGCGACCTGGCTCAATTCGCTCACGCTCAAGCAGAGCGCGGGGTCGCCGGGATTTGTCGGCTGCACGACGAGAATATTGCGCCCCCGGTTGCCCACGTAGCTCACCGACACCATCAACCGCGATGCGAGCTCGCGATCCACGGACAGCATGTAGCTGTCGGTGTACGGCACGTCGTTGCCGTGAAAGAAATACGGATCGCCGTTCACCGGGACGAGCTGCGACCAGTCGATGTTGTAGGGCTTCTTCACCGACGCATCGAGCGGCGCGGCGGTGTGCGGAAACGGCTGCCCGTTGTTCGAGCCGTCGGCCGCCGTGATGAACGGCTGATCGAAAAGCGGCGGCGCCGGGCTGATGTAGTTGTAGCCGTACGGCGGAATGCTGTACATGATGCCGGCCGACAAGCCTGGAATCGCGGTATAGAACCGCCCGTAACTCGCCCGAACGCTGCTCTCGTTGTTGCTGCCGAAGATCGTTTTTGGCAGGCCGCTGTTGAATGCCGGCACGACCGAGATGCCGACGCGCGGCGACACCTTGTTGCGCGCGGGCGAGAGCGTCCGTGGAATTCCGGCGTCGGTCGGGAACACGAGATTTTCGGGCGCGCCCGGATACACCTGCGACTGCTGGCCCTCGACGAATGTTTGAATCTGGTTGTACTTGTCGTACCACGGCTCCATGCGATCCCACCGCAGGCCGTAGTTCAGCGTGATGTTCGAGCGCAGGCGCCAGCTGTCCTGCACGAACGCCGCGGCGTATTTGTTGCGGATGAAGAACGGCGTGCCAGCGGCCTGAATGTAAGAGCTCGGCACGCCCAGCAGAAAGTCGGCGAAGTCCGATCCGGTTTCGCTTCCGCTGAAGGAAAACGTCCCGTTGAACTGCGCGTTTGGATCGATGTTGACCTGCGCGTATGTGAATTCGCCGCCGGCCCGCAGCGTGTGGCCGCCGAAGACCTTCGACAGGTTGTCCGTCCAATGGAACGTGTTGTTCGTCTGGTTGACGCCTGTTGTCGTGACGCCCATGACGAATTTCTCGAACGCGACGTTCTCGACGCCCTCGAATTGCGGCGCCTGGACGACGATGCCAGGAGTTCCGGGGCCGGTCACGAAGCCCTGCGACGCCACGCTGACGCCGGTGCCGCCCTGCGGGACGCCGATGTTGTTGGCGTTGCGCATGTAGCTGAAATGGAATTCGTTCACGGCTTTCGAGCCGAGCACCGTGTTGCTGCTGAGGGCGAGGAGCTGCGCGCGGCCGAGCGTCAGCGCGTTGAAGCCGGGCACGCTCGCGCCGCCCTGCTGCGTCGGATACGGGTTGTCCACGCGGTAGTCGTCGATGAAGTAATAGCCGGAGAGCAACCCGAGCCTGCTATTGACGTCGAGGCGCAGCGATCCTTTGTCGTCGCGCACGGTTTGCGCGGACTGTCCGCTTGAAAACGCATCCGCGCCCGAGTTGGGCGACGGAATGTATTGCAGCAGATGCTGCGCCGGCGACGACCACGCCGCTCGCGGAATCGTGGCGTTCGGCAGCACGCATTGCGCCGAGGTCGTGCAGCCGGAAAAGTAATACGGCTCACCGGCGTGAACGCTGTAACCAAGACGCTGCGAGAGCAGGTTCGACCAATACGATCCGTTCACGGTGCCGGTGAGCGACGCGGCGATGTCGGACAGGTTGCCGGAGCGGTCCGCATTCGAGGGTACGGGGATGAGGCCGGTTTCGATCCCCTGCGTCGTGCGCGTGCCCTGGTAGTCTCCGAAAAAGAACGCTCTGCCCTTCGTGATCGGGCCGCCCATCGTTGCGCCCGGCTGCTGCTGCTTGAACTCGGCGCGCTCTGGAGAAAAATAGTTCCGCGCGTCGAGCGACGTGTTGCGGACGAAATCGAAGGCGCTTCCGTGGAACCGATCGCTGCCCGACTTGGTGATCACGCTCACGATGCCGCCGTTGTAGTTGCCGTACTGCGGATCGAAGTTGCTCGTGAGCACGCGGAACTGATCGATCGAGTCGAGGTTGGGCACGATCGACGTGCCGCCGTTCATCCGCTCCTGCACGTCGCTGCCGTTCACGAGGAAGCTGTTCGCCGATTCGCGCTGGCCGCTGATCGACAGGTTGCCGGGATTGAGCTGCCCCGACGGCGCGACGGCGCCGGTCACGCCGGCCATGATCACCGAGTCCGGCTGCAGCGTCGTCGTGGGGATCACGCCGGGCTGAATCGCGAGCAGATCGGTGAAGCTGCGTCCGTTCAGCGACAACGTCGTCATCGTCGTCGCCTGCACGACCTCGCCGATTTGCGTGGAATTGGTTTCGACGTGAAGGGCGGTGGCGCTGACGCTCACGAGCTCCGACTGGCCGCCGACTTCGAGCGACGCGTCGATTTGCAGCCGGCTGTCGATGTCGACGGAAATGGCGGTGCGCTTCAGCGGCCTGAAGCCCTCCAGCGTGAAGGCGAGGTCATAGTGTCCGACGGGAACGTTCGGGAACGAATAGGCGCCCTGCGCGTCTGTCGTCGCGGTGGTCTGCGTGCCGATGGCGGTGTTTGTCAACGTCGCGGTGACACCGGGAACGACCGCGCCGCTGGCATCTTTGACGAGGCCGCTGATGCTGCCGCCGGCCTGGGCGGCGGCTCTCCGGGCGCCGAACACACACAGGAGTACTAGACAGATAAGGACGACGCGCCGAATGAGCATGAGAAGTCTGAAGTTTACTTCAGCCGCTTCAGCAGGCCCGTTCAGAAAAGGGTCGGGAGGTTTTTCGGCCGGCGTCCGCGGCCGAAAAACCTCCCGACCCTTTTCTGAACGGGCTTTTACTG
>Ga0105240_10015751_pt1 | contig 10260 bp, 10 predicted proteins | sample KBSC54metaG_FD_80426 | JGI IMG/M metagenome (GOLD analysis project Ga0105240, IMG submission 80426) | Corn rhizosphere microbial communities from Kellogg Biological Station, Michigan, USA - KBS C5-4 metaG | ecosystem: Host-associated > Plants > Roots > Rhizosphere > Soil | place: Michigan, USA... | reverse complement strand
GGCCGCTGGATCCAGCTTTCGAACTGCGTGTGCTCGGAGGCCGGGTTCTGGCGGACGATGTCGAACTGCGGGACGGTGTTCGAGTTCTGGACGACCTCCCAGCCGTAGGACGCGGGCGCCGTCTCGTGGATCAGGATCACGCCCGCGGCGCCCTGCCGCGCCGCCTCTTCATATTTGTAGGTCCAGCGTCCGTAATAGGTCATCGCCTTGCCGCCGAACTTGCCGGCGACGGGCTCGCCCGGCGCGGCGGCGAAATCCGGATCGTTGACCAGCTCGACCAGGATCTTGCCGTGCATGTCCTGGCCCTTGAAATCGTTCCAGCCGCGCTCGGGCGCGTCGACGCCGTAGCCGACGAACACCAAAGGCGCGTTCTGGATGTCGATGCGGCTGGCTCCGTTGAGGGGCGCGAGCACGGCGATTTCCGGACCCTGCTGGGGTGCGACCACGGTGCCGTTCTCGTCGAGGCTGATCTGCGGCGTGCCGACGATCTGCGATTCGAGCAGCGGCACCTTCTGGAACCAGGTCCGCTTGCCGTCGACGATGTCGCCGCCGGGCTGGACGCCCGAGGCTTTCAGCTGGTCGGCGATATACTGGATCACGGTCGGCTCGATCGGCGCTGCCGTGCCGCGGCCCTGGAACGCGTCGGACGACAGCATCTTGTCCACCTGCGACAGGCGCTGCGTGCTGAAGGCGCCGAGGTGCTGGGCGGCGACGGGAACGGCGGCGATTACGATTGCGGTGGCAAAGAGCCAGCGGGCGGTTTTCACGATCATCTTCTCCCCAAACGCGGGCGCGCGCGGCCGCCGAAGCAGCGCGGCGTCAAAAGCTTGCAAGAGGCCAACTAGTTAGCGGGTGCCCGCGGGGAAAGCCCCCACCACGGAATCTTCACTTCGAAGCGGCGCCGCAGTCACCGGATCGATAGTCCATCCGAACAGCGAACCGGAGGGGCCGTGCCGGCACGAGAAGCGGCGGAGGCTTGCGCCCGGCGGTCACGATAACCTGATCCAGGGGGACGGCATCGGCAGCTTCATTCGCGAGGAAGGCTTGCACGAGGACTCGGCCGGTCCGCGGCCGCAGATTCAGAGGAACATCAATGGGTTTGCGGCCCATCGTGAAAAGCCAGGCAGGACGACCGCGGACAAGATGCAGCGGAGGATGCGCCACTTGCAGGTCGACGGCAGCACCGAGCGCGCCGAACGTCACCGGCATTCCGGAATTCATCGGTACGACTGAGTGCCTGCCGATGCGGCGTTCCAGTGTCGCGTAAAGCGCGCGACTGGTCGAGTCGACCGCGCTCGGCGACAAGGTCGTTTGGTCGATCGTCAGTGGGTCAATGCCGGTCAGTTTCTTGAGCCGCGCGGCCATCCACTCGATATCGAACAACGGCGCCTCGGCGGCATGATCGTATCCTACATAGATCAGGACCTTGGCGCGCGGGCTTTTCGAAAAGATCGTGCCCATAAGATTGTCGGCTTCGCCTTGCTCGCGCTGAGCAGCGGGATCGGCCGGCGGCGGAGCGCCTTTCGCCGCAACGAAGTCGTAGACCACCGGATGGTAGCCTATTGCGAGCGACTGCCGGACGAAGTCAGCAGAAACGGGATCCTTCGTGTAGACTCCGGTGTCGAGCCGCACGTAGCCGTTCTCGCCGATGAGCTTCGCCTTCCGCTCCCGGCCGACGGCGTCCGGCGCGGAATGAAAGCCTTCCACGGCCAGAACTGAATAGCCGAGCGGCCGGAGCACGCGTGCGACTTGCAATGCGAAAGCGCGGTCGCGCGGAGATTGATGTTCCTCGTTGAGAATGACGATATTTGTGTGCCGCGCCCTCTCGACGATCTCTGGAAGAGCGTCGCGAAGTTGCGAATGCGACAGCCTCCGAACCTCGGATTTGTCCGCGTCGCCCGGACTGGCGGGTGGCGTGTTTGCTCGACCCGTAACGAACGACACTGCCACATTAGCAAACTGGTGCAGCGGGCCGAGCGGATTGGCCTCGTGCTCCTTCGCCTGCGTCAGCACGTCGGCCGCCTTCAAATATTCTCCCTTCGGCAGAAGGATGACGTTCGCACAGGCGAACGCATTCACCGGCGTTGCGTGCGACGACCCGCTCGGGACCGGAACAGCGGAAAGCGCAGCCGCGGCGAGGTAAACGGCGCGCACCGTTCAGCTCCGGTGACGGATTCTCATCGCCTACCCGCGGGCGGTACAGCGCCGACGCTTGCAACCGGGACCGCTCCATTGGTCCGATAGCGGTCGAACCAGGCGAGGATCGCGCTCGCCTTGGCGGCGGACTGGCTCGGGCGGTCGGTGAAGGTCTCGTGGCTCGCGCCCGGGACCTTGACCAGCATGGTGGGAACGCCGCGAAGCTGGAGCGCCTCGTAGAATTGCTCGGCCTCGCTGTCGGGCGTGCGATAATCCTCGCTTCCGACGACCACGAGCGTCGGAGTCTTCACGTTGCCGACGAGGCTGAGCGGCGAGTGCTGCCAATAGGTCATCGGATCTTCCCAGGGGAGCTTCGAGAACCAATAGGGATAAGAGATGCCGGGAATGTCGGCGGTGAGGGTCCAGCTCGCCCAGTCGATGACCGGCTTTTGCGCCGCGGCTGCCTTGAAGCGGTCTGTCTTCCCGACGATCCACGAGGTCAGCACGCCGCCGCCCGAACCGCCGGTCACAAACAGGTTGGTGGGATCGACGTGGCCAGTGGCGATGGCCGCATCGACCACGCTCATCAGGTCGTCATAGTCGTGGCTCGGATAGTTCTTGTCGATCTGGTTCGCGAAGTCCTCGCCATAGGACGTCGAGCCGCGAGGGTTCGAATAGACGACGACATAGCCGTGCGCCGCATAAAGCTGGTCGTCGGTGCCGAACTGAGGCCCATAAGCGGAGAAGGGGCCGCCGTGGATCTCGAGGATCAGCGGATATTTTCTTGTCGGATCGAAGTCCGGCGGAGTGACCATCCACGCATCGATCGGCCGCTTGTCATATTCCGACGTGACGGCGAGCTTTTGCACCTGCCCGAGCACCTTTGAATCAAGGAGGCTGGAGCTCAGGTGGGTGAGGCGGCGAACCCCATTGCCGGTCGCGACCGCGACCTGGTTCAGGTGGAGGGGGTCGCCGGATGTGAGCGCGACGATATTGTTCTTCGACACGCTGAAGTCGCCGCCAGCATAGGGGCGGTCGATCTCGCCATTGCCCATGTCGCTGGCGATTTCGCGGATCGAGCCGTCGAGGCCGACGCGCTCGACCTTGTTGACGCCGCGGTCCTCGACCTGGACGAAGACCGAGCGGCTGTCGCCCGCCCATTGCGGATTGGACACCGATCGATCGAGCGCGGCGGTGAGGACCCGCTTGTTCGATCCGTCGATGTTCATCACCGAGAGGCGGCGATCCTGATTGCCGAGCTTTCTGTCGTCGAAGCCGACCCAGGCGATGTATCGTCCGTCGGGCGAAACTGTCGGCGAATTGTCGGGACCGAAGCGGCTGGTCAGCGCGACCGGGGCGCCGCCGTCGATGCTGATCTTGTAGACTTCGCTCTGGAGCGCTTCGCGCTGCCAATTGGGACCGAGATTGGCGCTGAACAGGATCGATCGTCCGTCCGGAGTCCACGAAACGTCGCCGCCGGCATTGTGAGCTCCGAAGGTCAACTGCGTGGGCGCGCCGCCGTCTGCCGGAACCCAGAAGATTTGCTGAAAACCTGGCTTCAAATAGCCCTCGCCGTCGAAGCGGTAGGTCACCCGGTCGATCACCTGGAGCGGCTCGGCCCACTTGGCGCCGTCGGGCTTGGGCGGCTCCTTGCCCAGCTGGGGCGAGTCGTCGGGCACCAGCATCGAATAAGCGATGCGGCGGCCGTCAGGCGACCAGGCAAGGCTGCTCGGGCTGTTGGGGAGGCCGGTGATGCGCGCGCTCTCGCCGCTGCCCATCCAGCGGACATAGAGCTGGGGGCTTCCGCCCTCCGACGCGACATAGGCGAGGCGTGTCCCGTCGGGCGACCAGCGCGGCGAGAAATAAGCGCCGGAGCCGGCGACCAGAGGCCGCTGCTGCCCGCTCGCGACGTCGATCAGCCAGATCGTCGGACGCGCGCGATCGCTCATCACGTCGTTGGATTCGCGGACGTAGGCGATGGTGCGACCGTCGGGACTGATCTCCGGATCGCTCGCCCATTCGAGGTTGAACAGATCGGAGCCGGTGAAATAGCGGTCTGGGCCGGCGGCGGGCGCGGCGGACGCAGGCGCGGCAAGTGCGGTCGCGGCGAACAGCATCGCCAGTGGCGAAAGCTTGGCGGTTAGAGTCACGGGGAATCCCCTCCGGAATCGAATAGGCGACGATTCAACTTTCGTGCCCGCGCCGCAAGCGGCTTGTCGACGCCGGCGAGGACCGGCCGGCAAACGCCGCTCTAGCTCGAACGATAATCGGGGTTCGAGCGATAGCGCCACCAAATGAAGGCGAAGGCGAGCGCATCCAGCGGATAGGCGATCCAGCTCGCTTCGGTGCCGAGCGAGCCGCCGGTGAGCCAGGCGGGGCCATTGAAGGTGACGTCGAGCAGCCGACCGGGCGGGATCTGGCCGCCGTTCGGAGTCCCGATTACGAAGAGCTGCATGAAATCATAGGCGACGTGAAGCCCGACCGCGAACCACAGATTGCCCGTTCGAAGCACCGAATAGCAGCAGAGGAAGCTGAAGCTGACGAGTGCGATCACGTCGGCCAGATTCTCGCCCGGCTTGAGGAGATAATGAATGCCGGCGAAAATTGCCGCGATGACGGCCGAGGCAGGCCAGAAGCCGATCCCTCTCCAGAGCGTCTGAAGCAAATAGCCGCGGAAAAGGAACTCCTCGCTGATTCCGACGCAAATGCAGGCGGCGAGCCACGCGAGTCCGGACGAGGCGAGGGCGGCGCCCGCAAGCGCGACTCCATGGACCTGCATCCCGCCGAGGGCGACCATGGCAATGCCGACGACCGCGGCTTGAACCACGCCGACGCCAAAGCCTTCCCGCGTCGGGGACTTGAACGCGGCATCGACAGGCAGGCCATAACCGTCAATCCGCCGCCGTTCATACCAGGCGAAGAAGCCGGTCGAGATCAGGGCCGCAATGAAATTCACCGTCTCGCTGATCGCGATTTCGCTCGGAGTGAGGCGTAGTCCTCGACCCGGAGGTGGAGGAATCGCCAATTTGCTCAGATTACCGATCAGCGGGATCAGTACGAAAGCGGTGACGATGAAGAAAATGGCCGCTCGCCAGAGTGGTTGGAGCCTGCGGTCGCTGCCAAGGATGAGCCCGCCGCGTGCCGCCGCCGGAGTCGCCATGCGATCCTCCCCTATTCACTGCCCCGCAGAGGCAAGTCTGCTTTCCGGCGAATCGTCGCAACGGCGCATCGACGAACGGCCGCGCGAAATCGTTCAACCAAGCGGTTGACAATATCGCGACCCCGGCGTTACTAAACCATATGGTTGAAAATCGACTCGACGTCACCTTCCGCGCGCTGGCCGATCCGACGCGGAGGGGAATGCTCGCCAGCCTCGCGCTCGGCGACAAATCGATCGGGGAGTTGGGCGAGCCGTTCCAGATGAGCTTCGCGGGTGCGTCGAAGCACGTGAAGGTGCTCGAAAGCGCCGGCCTTGTCGTGCGGCGCAAGGCGGGCCGGCGACAGATCTGCAGCTTGAACGCCGAACCGCTGAAGGAAGCCGAGGACTGGCTCCGGCAGTGGGAGAAATTCTGGTCGGTCCGTCTCGACCGCCTCGAGGCGCTGGTCGAACGCCATTCGAAGGAGAAGCCCGATGTCTGAAGTCGCAACTGCACCGATCCAGCGCATCGCGCCCGACACGATCCGTCTTGAGCGCCTGTTGGGCGCGCCGCCCGAGACCGTCTGGCGCTATCTCACCGAGGCCGAGCTTCGCGAACAATGGTTCATGGGGGGCACCGACGCGCGTCCCGCCGGCGAGTTCGAGCTCGTCGTCGACCACGACAAGTTGTCGGACGACGACGTTCCCTATCCCGAATCCCACCAGTGCTTCAAAGGCGCCGTCTTCAGCGAGAGGGTCATCCGCTTCGATCCTCCGCGGTTGCTCGAAACGACCTTCCAGGGCGGGAAGAACGGGACGGTCACCTATGAGCTGTTTCCGGAGGGCGACCGCACCCGGCTGGTGCTGACCCACAGCGGAATCGTCAGCCCCAGCGGACACCAGGACTTCGGCGGCGGCTGGACCTCGCACCTGGCCGTGCTTCAGGAGAAGCTCGCCGGCCGGAGCGTGAAGGACTTCTGGGCCCTCCACGCGCAATCGCGCGACGCCGTCGCGAAGGCGCTTGGCTGATCAGGCAGTTGGCGTGGAGCGGGCGGGCTCGACGTTCGCGCCGAACGTGTAGACCAGCCTTCCGCCGAGCCACCCGCCGGCGGAGAGGATGATTGCGCTGACGATGCTGATCGCGAACGACGGCGCCGCGACCGGCGGCCATCCCGTCAGCGCATCCTTACGCAGGTACAAGGCGACCGCATAGCCGGCCCAGGCGAGCGCGACGACGGTCATGTGCATCGTCGCGTGCCCGACCAGTTTCCGATCGAGGCGGATGAGGTCGACCATTCCGGCGCCCATGGCGAGGAGACCTCCGACGAGGCCTCCCGCCATGAGGATCGCCGCGATGTGCGTGTTCTGGCTCAGCCCGGCCAGGACCGCGAGGTCCGCGATCGTCGCGGACAACAGCAGCGCGACCGGAAAATGGACCAGCGCTGGATGGACGGGATGACCACGCACGGTTCGTCAGATCAGGTGGAACGTGGCGCCGAGCAGCAGCAGGAAGCCGACCACGGCAAAGGTGGCGTGCGTGAACACGATCCCCGGCTTGGCTACCTGCTTTTTGACGTGGATGGAGGCGAGATAGAATCCCTCCAGCGCCGCAACGACCAGGATCAGAAGGGCGATCGGAACCAGCCCCTTGCCTTCCTCCGAACCGCCGAGGACGACGAGCGCGGTGAGCACGAGACCCGTCGCGCCGAGCAGCATGTGGACGATCGACAACGCCCACGGAGCGAGCTTGCCGCGAAGAACCGAGCTGGCGAGAATCAGTCCCCCGATGGCGCCGATTGCAAAGATCAGAAGCGCGATTTTGAGCATCTTTCCCCTCCTTTATCGCACGCGAATTTCTGCGGGTGGAAATGACCTTTGTCAACTTTCACCATTACAAAGTTGCCTAAGCAGCAGATCGGCTTAGATTCGAAGGGGATGAAGCCGGTTCCCCAGACTGATCCAGGCCGCAGCCGCGACCGCATTCTCGAGCTTCTGCTGAAGTCCGAGGAGCCGCTCGCGGTCCACGCGGTCGCACTCGCCGTGGGCATCTCGCGCAATGCCGCCCACCGGCATCTCGCGGGCATGGAGCGCGAAGGACTGGTCGAGCGCCGCCCGGCGATCCGCAGCGGCGGGCGGCCGTCGCGCCGGTTCCGTCTCACTGCCGCCGGCCGGGCGACTTTTCCACGGCAATATTCCTTGCTCGCGAAGCAGCTGCTGGGGGAGCTCTCCCAGTTGCTCGGGCCCGACGATCTCCGCGGCGCAATGCGGCGGATCGGCAAGATGCTCGCGGGGACATTCGCCGACCGGGCAGGGCCTGGTGCGGACGAGGTGATGATCGCCGCCCTGATGCGCGAGCTCGGTTATGAATCGGGCGTGGTCGACGGGCCGGACGGCCCCGAGATCGAGGCGCACAATTGCGTCTTTCACGATCTCGCCAAGGCCGACCAGGCGATCTGCGAGGTCGATCTGTCCCTGCTTCGGACGCTGTCGGGTAAGACGGTCGACCACCGCCGCTGCATGGCGCGTGGCGAAGGATCGTGCCGCTTCGCGTTCGGCGGAGAGGCCGCGGGCGGCTGACGATCGACGGCCTCCCTTGACTGGCGTACCGACACGACTGTATTATTACGATAATACAGGAGGTTTCCGATGAATCGCTTAGCGTTCCTGATCGTCCTGCCGCTGCTCGCAGGCTGCAACGTCCATTCGAAGAATCCCGCGAACGACGATGAGAATGTCAGCCTCAGCGCCGACCAGAACGGCCAGGTCGCGTTCAACTTCCCGTTCGCCAAGGGCAGCATCAAGCTTCCCGCATCGATGATGCACAATGGCGAGCTGGACCTAGACGGGGTGAAGATGCCGGCCGGAACGTCGACGACCGGGTTCCACATGAACTCGGCGAACGATGAGACCGTGCTCGTGATGAACTTCACGAACCCAGGCACCCCAGAGCAGGTCCGCTCTTATTTTGTCGACGCCTTCGCCAAAAAGGGAATGACGGCGAAGATCGACGGCGACTCGGTCACCGGCAGGTCAAAGGACGGCAGTCCGTTCACGATCGCGGTGACCCCTGCCGGGGCCGGCTCGCAGGGCCAGATCGTCGTTCACTCGAAGGACTGAGCGTCCCGACCGCGAAGGCCATTGCCGATGTGAGTTCACCCTCCTAGCCTGACTCGAAGCGCGGCGAGGAGGACCTGAACATGTCCGATAACAAGCGAGGCGAAGAGGTCGACGTCACACAAGACTGGCGGGCGACTCACGGTCAGAAATCCGCCGCGACGCGGCTTCGGATCTTCGCCGCGATCGCTTGGGTGATCGCGATCGGCGGCGAAATTGCCGGCGTCGTTATGCTGCTCCAGCATAAGTTCGATCACGGAAACCTGCCGCTTCTGATCGGCATCCTCGCCGGAATCGCGATCTTCGCCATCGCCGGAAGCCTGATGTGGAAAGCGGCGAACCGGCAGGACCCGGCGCGTGAAGCGGACAGGGCACGGTTCTTCTTCCAGAACCAGCTTGGAGCGATCGTCACCGTGATCGCCTTTCTGCCGCTCATCGTCCTGATCTTCATGGACCAGGACATGGATCCGAAGAACAAGAAGATCGCCGGCGGTGTGGGTGTCGTACTGGCGATCGTCGCTTCGCTGATCGGCGTCAGCTACCACCCGCCGTCGGTCGAGCAATACACCAAGGACATGAACAAGTGCGCGGCCGAGATTAAGGCCAACCAACCGACCACCGACTGTTCGCCAGAGGTAGCCGACCAGGCGAAGGCCATCGCAGCGGACACGAAGACGGTGACCGACGCCACGAAGACGCCGCAGAATCCGACCGGCCAGGACGTCGTATACTGGATCGCTCCGGAGAACGGCGCGAAGAAATCCGCCACGCCGCACGTCTTCCACATCTGCGAAGGCGTGAGCCCGCTACGCGGCAAGACCGTGAACCACGGATCGGTGACCGAGGCCTATGCCGAGAACGCGACGCGCATCACCAAGCAAATCGCGATGGAGCAGAAGCAGTGCGGGTTCAGCGGCGCGAGTAACGCAGCCGGTTGAATTTACTCCGCCGCCGGGGCGTCTCCGCTCGCCTTCTTCTTCGCGGGCTTTGCGGGAGCCTTGGCCTTTGCTCCTCCCTTCGCCTTGCTGACCTTGGGCGGCGCCGGGACGATCTCGAAGCTCGGGGCGTTGTCCTTGATCCGGACCTTGACCTCGCCGCCGTTGACCAGCTTGCCGAACAATAGCTCCTCGGCGAGCGGCTGCTTGATCTTCTCCTGGACGAGGCGGCCCATCGGGCGCGCGCCGTAGAGCTTGTCGTAGCCGCGATCGACGATCCACTGCCGAGCCTCGTCGTCGAGCTCGATGTGCACGTTGCGGTCCGCGAGCTGAAGCTCGAGCTGCAGGATGAACTTGTCAACCACCCGGGCAACTACCGCCGGGGGCAGGTAGCTGAACGGAACGATCGCGTCGAGGCGGTTGCGGAACTCGGGCGTGAACATCTTCTTGACCGCGTCCTCCTGCGCGTCCTCGCGCGTCGCGGCGCCGAAGCCGATGCTCTCGCGCGCCATGTCGGCGGCGCCGGCGTTTGTGGTCATGATCAGGATGCAGTTCCTGAAATCGACGGTCTTGCCGTGATGGTCGGTGAGCTTCCCGTGATCCATGACCTGCAGAAGGATGTTGAACAGGTCGGGGTGCGCCTTCTCGATTTCGTCGAGCAGGAGCACTGAGTGCGGATGCTGGTCGACGGCGTCGGTGAGCAGGCCCCCCTGGTCGTATCCGACATAGCCCGGAGGCGCGCCGATCAGCCGGCTGACCGCGTGGCGCTCCATATATTCGGACATGTCGAAGCGCTGGAGCGGGATGCCCATGATCATCGCCAGCTGGCGCGCGACCTCGGTCTTGCCGACGCCAGTCGGGCCCGAGAAGAGATAGTTGCCGATCGGCTTGTCGGGGTCGCGGAGCCCGGCGCGGCTGAGCTTGATCGCGGACGCGAGC
>Ga0105240_10015749_pt1 | contig 10260 bp, 6 predicted proteins | sample KBSC54metaG_FD_80426 | JGI IMG/M metagenome (GOLD analysis project Ga0105240, IMG submission 80426) | Corn rhizosphere microbial communities from Kellogg Biological Station, Michigan, USA - KBS C5-4 metaG | ecosystem: Host-associated > Plants > Roots > Rhizosphere > Soil | place: Michigan, USA... | reverse complement strand
GGCGGCGATCCACAGGCTGCCGGTGCGCTCGACCGCGCCGGGATCGCCCCTCTCGCCCGCGAGGACACGCATCTCGTCGAGCGCCGCATCGGTCGCGCGCAGCAGCGCGAGCGCGAACGGCTCGCCGATGAGCGCGGCTGCGTCCTCGAGCCCGAGGCCGGTGCCCGCCGAGGCGAACCCGCCGTTTCGGCCGCTCGCGCCCGCAGCCACCTGGGCGGCGTCGAGCAGGACCACGGTCGCACCGCCCGCGGCCAGCCGCAGGGCGCAGGCGCACCCGGTGACGCCCGCGCCGACGACCGCGACGTCGGCGTCGATCCGGCCCTCCAGCGGCGGATGCCCGCCCCAGTCGTGCTGGGCCTGCCACAGCGACGGCGGCGTATGCTGGTGCTCCGCGTTCACGTCGAGGTCGTGGTGAAGCGCGCGGCGAGCGCCGCCGCCTGGTCGCGCAGCTCGGGGATCGCGAGCGACTCCCACAGCTCGCCGCGCCGCAGCCACCCGATCGTGTAGAGCGTCTCGGAAGGGCGCCCGTCTCCGCCGAGGACGGCGCCCCCGCGCCCGGTGTCGATGCCGAGCCCGAGCGGGTGCGGCCGGGCCAGGCCGGCCTCGCGCAGGTTGCGGTAGAGCGGCGAGTCGGCCCGGAAGGGCGAGTCGGACGGGCCGGCGCCGTTCACGATCGCGTCGACGTGCAGGATCTCGAGCTTCCCGCCGCCGCGCGGGCGCAGGCCGACGCCCAGCCGGCCGCCCTCGTCGTCGACCGAGACGACCGCGGCGGCGGCGACCCGCAGGCGGCCCTCGCGCCGCAGCTCCTCGATCCAGCCCGAGGCGGCCGGCGCCATCCGGCTGCGGTTGATCAGCCAGTAGCGGGCGTAGCGGCGCAGGAACCGCCTGCGGTCGGCCTCCGCGAGTCCCTGCCAGACCGCCGAGGTGTACGGGCGCATGGCGTCGACCACATCGCGCATGTCGGCGCCCTTCTCGCGGAGGGCGAGCGTCGCCGACCGGAACGCGCGCGCCTGCTCCCGCAGCGTGGTCCCGGGAGGCGGCGGCCGGTAGCCGACGTCGATCGCCCCCTCCGGCCAGCGGTGCGTCACCGGCATGAGGCCGGTGCGGGAGACGGCGATGAGCCGGGCCGCGGGACGCAGCTCCGCGAGCCGCAGGGCGACATCGACCGTCGTCAGCCCGACGCCGAGCAGGAGGACGTCGTCGCCGGCCAGCCCCTCGAGCGCGCCGGGCTCCCAGGGATCGGTCAGGTACCGGGCCGGATCGGCGGGCCAGCGGCCCGACGCGAGCGGCAGGTCGGTGGCCGGCGGCGTGCCGGTGGCGAGGACGACCCGGCCGGCGTCGAGCTCGGCGCCGCTCGCGAGGGCGACCCGCAGCCGGCCGCCGTCCTCGGTCACGGCGACCGCCTCGTCGCGCAGCTCGAGCGGCGCCACCGGCGCGGCGGCGATCGCGTCGCGCAGCAGCGCGACGAGGTAGCGGCCGAAGAGCGGCCGGCCCACGAACGCCCGCCCGTCGACCGGCTCGCCCTGCTCGGCGCACCACTCGGCCAGATGGCCCGGGCGGCCCGACAGCGCGCCGAGCGTCGACGCCGGCACGTTCATGAGGTGCCGGGGGTTCGTGGTGCTGTAGGCGACGCCGCGGCCGAGGCGGTCGGTCCGCTCGACGATCGCGATCCCCACCGGCACGCCGGTGCGCAGCAGGTGGACGGCGGTGAGCGTCCCCGCCGCGCCGCCGCCGATGATCGCGACGTCGACCGTCTCCGAGGCTGCCATGACCGGGATCAGACCACAGCCGAGGCCGTCTGTGCCATGAGCCGGGCGTACACGGCCACGGCGGCGGCGACCTCGGTGGGGTCGACGCTCTCGTCCGTGACGTGGGCCTCGGTCGGCTCGCCCGGGCCGAGCAGGACGGTGTCGATGCCGGCCGCGTCCAGCCACGACGAGTCGTTCGCGGCGCTGTCCATCCCGAACGCCGGCTCCCGCCCGGACGCCCGTACGGCGGCCGCGGCCGCCTGCGCGACCGGGCTGCCGGGGTCGATCGCATAGGGCGGCCAGCGCCGGGCGACGGCGATCCCGGCCGCGAACGGCGGTCGCACCGTCGCCGCGACGACACGCTCGATCTCGGCGAGGACGGCGTCGGGATCCTCACCCGGCAGCAGCCGGCGGTCGAGGCCGAGCGCGACGCTGTCGGGGACGACGTTGCGGCCGCCGGCGTCGGCCTGGACGCGGGTGAGCGTCAGCGTCGGCCGCGGCGGGTCGAAGCGCTCGTCGCGCGCCGTCAGCGGGGCCGCGTTCAGGGCGTCGATCAGCGCGGCCGCCGCGTCGATCGGATTGGCGAGCGCGTGGGCCATCCCGGCGTGGCCGCCCCGGCCGGTGACGACGATGTCCGCCCAGACGAGCCCGCGGTTGCCGAGGAAGACGCCGAGCCCGGTCGGCTCGCAGCAGATCGCCGACCGTCCGGTGATCCAGCCGCCGGCCAGGAGCACCCGGGTGCCGTGCTCGCTCCCGACCTCCTCGTCGCCGGTGAGCGCGAGCTCGACCGAGATCTCGGCCAGCGGGCCGAGCTCGGCGACGACGCGCGCGGCCTCCACGGCCGCGGCGACGCCGGCCTTCATGTCGCAGGTGCCGCGGCCGTGCAGCCTGCCGGCACGCTCCGTGAGCCGGAAGGGCGGCGACCGCCAGCCGCCGGAGGCCGCGACGACGTCGACGTGGCCGGAGAACGTCAGCCGGCGCGATGGATCGCCCGCGCCGATGCGGGCGACGAGGGCCGGCACGCCGTCGAAGTCGAGCCGCTCGACGGTCGCGGCGATGCCGCCGAGCCGCTCGGCGACGATGTCGAGGCACGCGCCGATGGCGGCCGACCCCTCGACGGACTCCTCGCCGACCAGCCGCCCGAGCAGGTCGAGCACGTCGGCCTCGTGCGCGGCGGCGCGCTCGTCGATCGCGGCGACGGTCATCCGCGCGAGCATACGGGGGCGCGCCGGAGAACACGACGAATGGCGGCCGGTCGCCCGTGGGTAGTTCGTCGACGTGTCTGCGACTGCTGAGAACCCCCGCGAGGCGGCGAAGGAGGCCGGCCTGCGCTATTCGAGCGACGACCGGCCCGGCATCCGCCGGCGCCGGCGCGGCCGGGGGTTCCAGTACCTGGACGCGGACGGCCGGACGATCACCGGCCGCGAGGAGCGGGCGCGGATCGACGCGCTGGCCGTGCCGCCGGCATGGACGGACGTGTGGATCTGCCCGTCGCCGAACGGGCACCTCCAGGCCACGGGCCGCGACGCCCGCGGGCGCAAGCAGTACCGCTACCACCCGCGCTGGCGGGAGCTCCGCGACGAGGCCAAGTACGACCGCATGCTCGCGTTCGCCGCGGCGCTGCCGCGGATCCGGCGGCGGGTCGACCGCGACATCGCCCGCAAGGCGCTCAGCAAGCCCCGGGTCGTGGCGACGATCGTCCGCCTGCTGGACGAGACCGGCATCCGCGTCGGCAACGACGAGTACGCGCGCGAGAACGGGTCGTTCGGCCTGACGACGATGCGCAAGCGCCATGCCGAGGTCGAGGGTTCAAGCGTCGCCTTCCGGTTCCGGGGCAAGAGCGGCAAGACGACCGACGTCGACGTCACCGACCCGCGGGTGGCGCGGGTGCTGCGCCGCTGCGAGGGGCTGCCGGGGCAGCACCTCTTCCAGTACGTCGACGAGGACGGCGAGCCGGTCGACGTCGACTCGGACGACGTCAACGCCTACCTCCGGGAGGTGGCCGGCGGCGACTTCACCGCCAAGGACTTCCGCACGTGGACAGGCACGGTACTGGCCGCCTGGGCACTCGAGGAGCTCGGCGAGGCCGGCTCGCAAACGCAGGCGACGCGCCAGGTCGTGCGGGCGGTCGAGTCGGTGGCGAAGGAGCTCGGGAACACCCCCGCGGTCTGCCGGAGCGCTTACATCCATCCCCAGGTGATCGAGACGCATCTCGAAGGGAACCTGGCCCAGCTGCTCGGCCGCGAAGCGGACCGGCGCGTCGCGCAGGGCATGCGCGGCCTGACCGCACACGAGGCGGCCGTGCTCGCGCTGCTTCGCCGCCGCCTCGAGTCCGAGACGCGCTCCTGAAACCCGCGTTTGCCCCGGGCGCCGACGCGGGTAGACGGCAACCTCATCCCAATACCAGAAAGGGAGGGGACCATGGAGCTGAAGACGCTCGACGATGTGCTCGAGACAGAGCTGAAGGATCTCTACAGCGCTGAGAAGCAGCTCGTGGAGGCGCTCCCCGACATCGCCCAGGCGGCCTCGTCGAAGGATCTCACGAAGGCCATCGACGAGCATCTCGAGGAGACCCGCGGACACGTGAAGCGGCTCGAAGAGGTGTTCGAGGCGATCGGCATCGAGCCCGAGAGCGAGCACTGCGACGGCATGGAGGGCCTGATCAGCGAGGGCTCTGAGGTCGCGGAGGCCGGCGGCGACGGCGACGCACGCGACGCCGCCCTGATCGGCGCGGCCCAGCGGGTCGAGCACTACGAGATCGCGGCCTACGGCACCGCGCGGACGCTGGCCCGGCAGCTGGGGCACACCGACGCGGCGAGGCTCCTCAACCAGACCCTCGACGAGGAGTCGGCGGCCGACGAGAAGCTGACCAAGATCGCCGAGAAGTCGGTCAACCCGGCAGCTGCTCGCTAATCGCGGCGACATCGGGGACAGTCCCCACATGGGGGCTGTCCCCAGGCCGTCGAACGAGGAGATCGCCGCGGCGCTCGCCGAGTACGCGACGCTGCTCGAGCTGTCCGGCGCGAGCGGGCACGCGGTGCGCGCCTTCCGGCGCGGCGCCGAGCTCGTTCGCAGCACGCCGCTCCCCATCGTCGACCTCGTCCGCGCGGGGCGGGTGAAGGAGCTTCGCGGCGTCGGGCCGGGGCTCGAGCGGCGCATGCGCGAGCTCGTCGAGACGGGACACATCGCCGAGCTCGACGAGCTGCGGCAGACGATCTCGCCCGAGTTGGCCGCGTTCGGGCGGATGCACGGACTCCCGCCGGGCCGGCTCGTCGCGGTGGGCGCCGCGCTCGGCGTGAGGACCGTGGCGGAGCTGCGCGCAGCCGCGGCCGGGGGCCGCCTGCAGGCCGTGCCGGGCGTCGGCCCGCAAACGGAAGAGCGGATCGCCGCGGCGCTTGCAGCCCCGCCGGCACGGCCGCCGACGGGCCTCATGCTCGACCGGGCCCGGGCGCTCTGCGACGCGGTCGCGGGGGCGCTCGGAGGCATTGTCGCGGGCGACGTGCGCCGGTGGGTGGACCGGCCGGAGCGGCTGGCGGTCGTCGTGGCGACCGCGAGCCCGGATACGGCAAGGGCACGCTTCGCCGCGCTCCCCGAGATCGTGGCGATGCTCGGGCCGGACATCGGCGTCAGCCTCGACGGCGTGCCCGTCGAGCTGGCGGCTGCGGCACCGGAGCGGCTCGGAACGGCGCTGGTCGAGGCGACCGGCTCGGGCGCGTATGTCTCCGCACTCGGCCCGCTGCCGGACGCCGCCACGGAGGACGAGGTCTACGCGCGCCTCGGCCTCGATCCCGTCCCCGTCGAACTGCGCGAGGCGGACGCTCCCCCGCCACGGGCGGATCTCCTCGCCGGCTCCCGGATCCGCGGCGACCTGCATTGCCACACCACGTGGTCGGACGGCCGCGCGAGCGTCCGCGAGATGGCCGAGGCCGCCGTCGCCCGCGGCTACGACTACCTGGCCATCTGCGACCACACCCGCGGCGTGCAGGTCGTTCCCGGCCTCGATGCCGACGACCTGCGCCGCCAGGCGGTCGAGATCGAGGCGGCGAACGCGGCGCTGCACCCGTTCCGCGTCCTGCGCGGGATCGAATGCGACATCCGCCCGGACGGGAACCTCGACCTGCCGGACGACATCCTCGCCGAACTCGAGTGGGTGCAGATCTCGCTCCACGCCGGCCAGCGGGCGAAGCGCGCCGACATCACGGCCCGCGTCGTCCACGCGATGCACCACCCCGCCGCCCGCTGCCTCAGCCACCCGAAGGGGCGCATCATCGGCCACCGGGCCGAGAACGCCCTCGACCTCGACCGCACCTTCGCAGCGGCGCTCGAGACCGGAGTGGCGCTCGAGGTGAACGGCCTCGTGAGCCGGCTCGACCTGTCGGCGACGCACGTGCGGGAGGCGCTCGCCGCCGGCGTTCGCCTCACCTGCGCCAGCGACGCCCACTCCGCCGCGGGGCTCGCCGGCCTGACGAACGCCGTGCACACCGCGCGGCGGGGCGGCGCACCGGCATCGGCGGTCGTGAACGCGCTTCCACTCGAGGCCGTTCTCACCCGCGCCTGACGCGTGTTTCGGTCCGCCATCGGCCGGGCACCGGCGAAATATCGTATCACGATATTCGTGATGGCAGGCGCGGAAACGCTGACGAAAGGACGAGCATGGCCGACACCGTCTCCGATGCGCTGCTGGCGCGGCTGATCGACTGGGGCGTCGACACGATCTTCGGGATCCCCGGCGACGGCATCAACGGGTTCATGGAGGCGCTGCGCAAACGGCGCCACGAGGTCCGGTTCGTCCACACCCGCCACGAGGAGACGGCCGCGCTCGCCGCCTGCGCCTACGCCAAGTTCACCGGCCGGCTCGGGGTGTGCCTGTCGACGGCGGCGCCCGGCGCGATCCACCTCCTGAACGGCCTCTACGACGCCATGGTCGATCAGGCGCCGGTGCTCGCGATCACCGGGATGACCTACCACGACCTCATCGGCACGCGGTACCTGCAGGATCTGAACCACGACTACCTGTTCGCCGACGTGGCCTCGTTCAACCAGCGCCTGATGGGGCCTGGGCACGTCGAGAACGTCGCCAACCTGGCCTGCCGCAGCGCGCTCGCCAACCGCAGCGTCAGCCACATCTGCATCCCGATCGACTTCCAGGTGATGGAGATGGACGAGAGCGACCGCTTCGCGCGCAACGTCCCCGGCCACACCGCCGGGCCGGAGGGGTTCGTGCCGCCGCGGCCCGTGCCGCCCCGGCCCCACCTCGAGCGGGCGGCCGAGATCCTGGGCGGGAAGACGAAGGTGGCGATCCTGGCGGGAGCGGGCGCCCGCGGCGCCGGCGCGGAGCTCGAGGAGCTGGCCGAGAAGCTCGGCGCCGTGATCGTGAAGGCCCTGCTCGGCAAGGAGTGCGTGCCAGACGACAGCCCGTACGTCACCGGCGGCACCGGCGTGGTCGGCACCCGCCCGTCGCAGGAGGCGTTCGCGGCGTGCGACGCGCTCATCATCGTCGGCTCGTCGTTCCCCTACATCGAGTTCCTGCCGCAGCCCGGGCAGCCCGTGTGCGTGCAGATCGACGACCGGCCGGAGCGGATCGGGCTGCGCCACCCGGCCGACGTCGGCCTGGTGGGCGACGCTCGGATCACGCTTCAGGAGCTCATCCCGATGGTCGCGCGAAACGACGACCGCAGCTTCCTCGAGGGCATGCAGGAGTCGATCCGCGATTGGTGGGAGCTGATGGAGAACCGCGGCACCCGCGAGGAGGTGCCGATGAAGCCGCAGGTGCCGCTGTGGCACCTGCACGACCTGCTCGACGACGACGCGATCGTCTGCGGCGACTCGGGCACCGTCACCACCTGGATCGCGCGGTGGAAGCTGCGCGCCCGCCAGCGCTTCAGCTTCAGCGGCACGATGTGCTCGATGATGGCGGCGCTGCCCTACGCCATCGGCGCCCAGGCCGCGTATCCCGGCCGGCAGGTCGTCGCCTACACCGGCGACGGCTCGCTGACCATGATGATGGGCGACCTCGCGACCCTCGCCCAGGAGCAGCTCCCGGTGAAGGTGATCGTGAACAAGAACGGCACCCTGGGGCTGATCAAGTGGGAGCAGCAGATCTTCCTCGGCAACCCCGAGTACGGGTGTGACTTCTCAGACGTCGACTTCGTCAAGATCGCCGAGGGATGCGGGCTGCGCGCCGTCCGGATCGACGACCCGGCCCGCTGCCGCGACCAGCTCGCCGCGGCGCTCGAGATGGACGGGCCGGCGCTGATCGAGTGCGTCACCGATCCGCACGAGCCGCCGCATCCGCCGCAGATCACGCCGGAGCAGCGCAAGCTGTTCGCCGAGGCGCTCCTGCACGGTGAGGAGCACCGGCGCCGGATCGCGCTCACGGTCGGCCGCGACATGCTGCACGAGTCCGACCTCACCGCCAGCCCCTACGGGATTCCCGGCCGGATCAAGGAGAAGGTGGGCGACCTGCTCCCGGGCGGGGGCGGCGAATGAGCGCGCGGCCGCGCGACGCCGAGTCGCTCGACCGGCGCGAGCTCGCCCGCGAGCTCGCGCGGCGGGTGTCCGGCGAGGTGCGCTTCGGGGAGGGCAGCCGCGCCCTCTATGCCAATGACGCATCGTCCTACCGCCAGGTGCCCATCGGGGTCGTCGTGCCCCGCACCGTCGACGACGTGATCGCGACCGTCGGCGTCTGCCACGAGCGCGGAGCGCCCGTCTTCGCGCGCGGCGCGGGCACGGGCCTGGCCGGGCAGAGCGTCAACGAGGCGGTCCTCCTCGACTTCTCGAAGCACCTGCGCCGCATCGTCGAGCTCGACCCGGACCGGCGCCTCGCCCGTGTCGAGCCGGGGCTCGTGCTCGACCGCCTGCGCGAGCGCGCCGAGGAGCACGACCTCACCTTCGGGCCCGACCCCGCCACGCACAGCCGCTGCACGCTCGGCGGCATGCTCGGCAACAACTCCTGCGGCGTCCACTCGATCATCGCCGGCGTCACGGCAGACAACGTCGAGTCGCTCGACGTGCTGCTCTACGACGGCAGCCGCCTGCGCGTCTCGCGCGGCGACGGGGCGATCCAGGGCCCGCGCGCCGACGAGCTGACGGAGCGGCTGCGGGGCCTGGCCGGCGTGTGGGGCGACCGCGTCCGGGCCGGGTTCCCGCAGATCCCGCGGCGCATCTCCGGCTACAACCTCGACCGGCTGCTGCCGGAGGGCGGGTTCGACGTCGCGGCGGCGCTCGTCGGCACCGAGTCGACCTGCTGCTTCGTGCTCGGCGCCGAGCTGCGGCTGATCCCGAGCCCCCAGCACCGCTCGCTGGTGCTGCTCGGCTACGACGCGCCGTGGACGGCCGCCGACCACGTCCCCGAGGTGATGGAGTTCGAGCCGATCGGCCTCGAGACGTTCGACCAGCGGCTCGTCGACAACGAGCTGCGCAAGGGGTTCCGGCGGCACCCCGAGCTGCTCCCCGGGGGCGAGGCATGGCTGCTGGTCGAGTTCGGCGGCGACTCCCGGGAGGAGGCGGACGCGAAGGCCGAGCGGCTGCAGGCGGCCATGCGCAGGAAGCGGTCGAAGGACTTCCTCGACATGAAGCTCTACGAGGATCCCGCCGAGGTCGCCCAGGTGTGGGAGATCCGCGAGGGCGGCGTCGGCCACTCGAAGGTGCCGGGCGAGCATCCCGGGTGGCCGTCGTGGGAGGACGCGGCCGTCGCGCCGGAGCGCTGCGGCGACTACCTGCGCGACTTCGACCGGCTCGTGAAGGATCACGGGCTGCAGGTGTCCTGCTACTTCGGCCACGTCGGCCACGGCTGCCTGCACACGCGCCTCGACTGGGACTTCTCCACCCGCGACGGCATCCGCCGCTACCGCGCGTTCATGGAGGCGGCCGCAGACCTGGTCAGCTCCTACGGCGGCTCGCTCTCGGGCGAGCACGGCGACGGCCAGGCCCGGGCCGAGCTGCTCGACCGCATGTTCGGGCCCGAGCTCGTGCGCGCGTTCTCCGATTTCAAGGCGGTGTGGGATCCCGACGGCCGGATGAACCCGGGCAAGGTGTCCGACCCCTATCCGCTGGACACGAACCTGCGCATGGCGCCGCCCTACCGGCCGAGACAGGTCGAGACGTACTTCTCGTTCGCCAGCGACGGAGGCTCGTTCGCGGCCGCCGCCGAACGCTGCTTCGGCGTCGGCGCCTGCCGCGACCAGGAGGGGGTGATGTGCCCGAGCTACCAGGTGACGTTCGAGGAGCAGCACTCCACCCGCGGCCGGGCGCGGCTCTTCCACGAGATGATGCGGGGCGAGGAGATCGAGAACGGCTGGCGCAGCAAGGAGGTGCTGCAGGCGCTCGACCTGTGCCTGTCGTGCAAGGGCTGCCGCAACGAGTGCCCGGTGCGCGTCGACATGGCGACGTACAAGGCGGAGTTCCTGGCGCACCACTACAAGGGCCGGCTGCGGCCACGCCAGGCCTACGCGCTCGGCCTGATCATGTACTGGGCGCGGATGGCGTCGCGGGCGCCGGCGCTGGCGAACGC
>Ga0105240_10015748_pt1 | contig 10261 bp, 7 predicted proteins | sample KBSC54metaG_FD_80426 | JGI IMG/M metagenome (GOLD analysis project Ga0105240, IMG submission 80426) | Corn rhizosphere microbial communities from Kellogg Biological Station, Michigan, USA - KBS C5-4 metaG | ecosystem: Host-associated > Plants > Roots > Rhizosphere > Soil | place: Michigan, USA... | reverse complement strand
TGGACGCCGCGGGTGACCTGGCCGTCGTGGACGTCGAGGCACGGAATGACACGTTTTGCGATCATCGCGCAAGATTGAACCGGTTCGTGCCGCGGGAAGCAACTGTGGAATGGCGGTCGGGGCATCTCGGAGTTTTCATGGGGAACGGTTTTGATTTTATTTTTTTGGAAAGTGCGCCGTTAGGCGCTGAATCAAGGAACCCAACATCCAACATCGAACATCGAACATCCAACTCCGAACAAAGCTCGCCCGCATGCCCACTCGCTCCAGGTATTTAATACGGCAATTATGAGCATACTCAACTTTTCCGTTGACACACCCGGTTTTGGATGGGAATGTGAGTGCACTCATTTATATGAAAAAGAGCCATCGAGGGAGGAACAAATCCGCCGGGCGGACGAAGCGGTCCGGCGGCAAACGCGAGTTGAACAAGGAGCGGACGAAGGAGCGCATCCTGGAGGGGGCGCTGCAATTGTTCCGGGAAAAGGGCCTGGAGCATACGACGACCAAGGAGATTTCAAAAAAGGCCGGCATTGCCGAGGGCACCCTGTTCAATTACTTCAAGACCAAGGAGGATTTGGCGCTTTATTTTTTCCAAAAGGAAACCGACGACCTGATCCAATGGTTCCGCGGGGAGGCGCGCCTGCAAAAGGCGCCGCTCGCCGAAAAACTCTTTGCGATCATTCATCGGCAACTCGAATACATCGAGCCTTACGAGGATTTTATCGGGGCGGTTTTTTACCGGTCTTTGCAGCCCAGTTCAATGTTGAGTCCCTTGAGCTTCGAGTCGCAGGAATTCCGGCTGAGATATCTCCGGTTCATTCGCGAAATACTGGCGGACGCCGAGAAGAAAGGGGAAATTCCGCCGGTAGGCGCGCTGGGGGCGTACGCGGTTGGCCTGTTTTACATGGGGATTGTCACGCACTGGCTGCACGATACTTCGCGCGGCAAACAAAAGACGCTGGCCTTGCTCGATCGCGCCCTGTCGCTGGGGACAAATGTCCTGAAAAAAGGAGGGTGGGAATGGTAAAAGATCCGACCCGGAGTTCCTTTCGACGCGCGGCCCGGCTCGCGCAACTGGGCGCGGGCCTGGCGGGAAGTTACCTGGCGCATCAATTGCAGCGGCCGTTCATCGACGAAGCGCGGGCAAAGGACCGTCGCCAGACGCTGCATCTTAAGAATGCGAAACGAGTGCGCCGGGAGCTGCAGGAGCTTCGCGGGCCGATCATGAAGGTGGGCCAGGCGTTGAGCATGCAAACGCATTTCCTGGCTCCGGAAATGATCGAGGAATTATCAGCCCTCCAAATGCACGCGCCGGCGATGCATCCCTCGCTGATGCGGGCGCAGTTCAAGAGTGCGCTGGGGAAATATCCCGAGGAGGTGTTTCGGTCGTTCGAACCGGAACCTTTTGCGGCGGCTTCCCTGGGCCAGGTTCATTGGGCGGTGACAAAAGGCGGCGAGAGCGTGGCCGTGAAGATCCAGTATCCCGCGATGCGAGAGGCGATCGAGAGCGATTTTCGAGCGCTCCGGGCGGCCGGTTTCGTGGCGTTGCTCAGCGGGCATCTCCGGCAATCCGTTGTCAACGAAGCCGAACGGGGCATCCTGGAGGAGATCGATTATTTGCGGGAGGCAAAAAATATTGAATTTTTCGGCAAAGCGCTGGCGCCGCTGAAATTCGTGCGGGTTCCGAAGGTGTATCCCGAACTCAGCTCCGACCGCGTGCTGACGATGTCCCGCGTCCGGGGATCGCGCCTGCTGGATTTTTTGAAGACGGATCCCTCCCAGGAACTGCGCGACAAATTGGGCACGGCGCTGACGCGTTTGTTTTTCTATCAACTGTTTTGTGTGCAGGCACTGCATTCGGATCCGCATCCGGGCAATTACCTTTTGAATGCCGACGGGACGATTGGCCTGGTGGATTTCGGGTGCGTAAAATATCTGAAGCCGGAAGTTCCGCGTTGTTACGCGCAATTCTGGTCGCGTGAATGGGCCCATGATCCCAAACTGTATGCGGAAATCATCCGGGTTGTTTTTGGGCCGCGCGTTTCTCCGCAGGAACCCCGCGTGCGGCGGTGCATGAACGGCATCCGGCAATTTTACGATGAGTTTCATCCGCTGGATCGAACTTCCGAAGCGTTGGAACTGGCTGATTCAAGGTTTATGGATGAACTGGCGAAACTGGCCAGTATCCTGGTGAAGAATAAATTTCTGTCTCCGGAATTTCTATTCCTGTCGCGCACGGAATCGGGCATGTGCAATTTGCTCCATACGCTGAAGGCGCGCGTCCGGACGACGCAAATCGCGCGGGAATGGATGCCCGCCCTGCGTCGGCCGAAAACGCCGGGGCATTCTTGAAATCCGGGATCGAGGCGCTGCGACCGAAAAAAGAATTTGAGACTCGTCACCTCGTCTCCTACGGGAGCATTGATTTGGGCAACATGCCCTGAAATATCGGCCAATAAAAGCCAAGTTCCGGGCAAGAAAAGGCCGCTTTTTTGCGGAATCCGGACTTGACCAAATACGGGTTTTGCCGATAGATTCCTTGGCAATGTCAGACAATATTCGACAAGTCGCTCTGCTGGTCGTCGTAGGAAACGACGCCGTTGGCGCTTGTTGTTAAGCAGAATTTCGACAACAACCCACGGCTGGAAACAGTCGTGGGTTTTTTATTGCGCCCGCGACACCGGCCACAACAAAGAAAACTGGATGATTGGATATATGGATAAATGGATTGATGGTGAGAACGCGAGTTTAACGCGTCGCTCCTCCACAAATCCAAATATTCATTGATCCAGCGACGAAAGCACATGAGCAAGACAACTGAAACCACCGGTAAGAAATCCGCCGCCCCCAAGAACGGGTCTCCGGCGCGACAAGGAAAAGCCACCACCAAACGCGCCGAGGTCGGCGCGGCCATGTTCGGGCGGGACATCCTGGTCCAGGCCCTCGAACGCGAAGGTGTCGATGTCATTTTCGCCTATCCCGGCGGCGCGAGCATGGAAATCCATCAATCGCTGACGAAATCCAAGATTCGCACGATTCTCCCGCGCCATGAGCAGGGCGGCAGTTTCGCCGCGGAAGGTTATGCGCGCGCGACGGGCAAGGCCGGCGTGTGCATGGGCACCAGCGGCCCGGGGGCGACCAATCTCGTCACGGCCATCGCGGATGCTTACATGGATTCCTGCCCGCTCATCGCGCTCACCGGCCAGGTGAACCAGAACATGATCGGCCGAGGCGCGTTCCAGGAGACGGACATCATCGGTGTCACCTTGCCGATCGTGAAGCACAGTTATCTGGTCACGGACGTGAACGACATCCCGCGCATCGTGAAGGAGGCGTTTTACATTGCCCAGAGCGGACGGCCCGGCCCGGTGGTGATTGATATTCCGAAAAATGTGCAGCAGGCGAAGACGCAGCCGGTGTGGCCGACGTTCGAGCAGGTGAAAGCCGGTTTGCGCGGTTACACGCAGCCGGATTTGCGCGCGGACGATCTCGCCTTGAATGAAATCATGGGGATGATCGAGAAGGCGGAGCGGCCGGTGCTCTATTGCGGCGGGGGCATCATCAGCAGCGGTGCGGCGGCGGAGCTCAAGAAATTCGCGGAGGCCACGAACATTCCGGTGACGACGACGATCATGGGCGTGGGTGGTTTTCCCGAGACGCATCCGTTGTCATTGCGATGGCTGGGCATGCACGGGGCGGCGTTCGCGAATTGGGCGGTGAACGGCGAATACGAGCAGCGCAAGAGTTTCAATGATCCGATGGTGAAAATGAAGGATGGCGCGGATTTGTTGCTCGCGTTTGGCGTGCGTTTCGACGATCGCGTGACGGGGAAGTTCGAGGAATTCTGCAAGACGGGCACGATTGTGCATGTGGACATCGATGCTTCGGAGTTGAACAAGAATCGGCGGGTGCATTTGCCGGTGGTCGGCGACATCAAAGATACGTTGACGCGCCTCAACGCGATGCTGGCGAAGCGTCCGCTCAACAAGGACCATGAGCCCTGGCTCAAGCAAATCGAGGAATGGAAGCAGAAAGCGCCGTTTGCGTACGATGTCACGAATGAAATCGCCAACAGCGATCACATGAAGGACCATCTCAGCGGGCACGAGGACCAAATCATTCTCCAGCAGATGGTGGTGGAAGCGCTGTACGAATTGACCAAGGGCGAGGCTTACATCACGACGGGCGTGGGCCAGCACCAGATGTGGGCGGGCCAATGGTATAAATACAAATACCCGCGCCAGTTCATCACGAGCGGCGGCCTGGGATCGATGGGCTTCGGCTACCCGGCGGCGCTCGGGATCAAAGTGGCGCTTCCGGACAAGGAAGTGATTGATATCGACGGCGACGGTTCGTTCCTGATGAACATCCAGGAACTCGCCACGGCGCACGTGGAAAAAATCGCGGCGAAGGCGGTCATTCTCAACAACCAGCATCTCGGCATGGTGGTGCAATGGGAGGACAAGTTTTACGCCGGCAACCGCGGTCATACCTATCTCGGCGATCCGGATCATCGGGCGGAGATTTATCCGGACTACGTGCGGGTGTGCAATTCCTTCAACGTGAAGTGCGAGCGGGTGATGTTCAAAAAGGATCTGCGCCCGGCGATCCAGCGGATGCTCGATGCGAAGGAGCCTTACGTGCTCGATGTGATTGTGCCTTACACCTCGCACGTGCTGCCGTTCATTCCGGCGGGCAAAACGGTGGCGGACATGATTTGGAAGGCGTAAAGGCCGCGCCCGGGAGTGCCGGGGGCGGGCTGTTCCGCCCGCTGATGCGCGGGCGGTGACGCCGCAGCGCGGCGTCCCTGCCGCGGTGACGCGATTGTTTGTCAAAGATATAGTCCCAGGAGCGCCCGCGTTCCGCCGGCATGTCGCTTTTACCCAAAAGACTGGCCGGCGGGACGCCGGCGCTCCCAGAATCCTTGTGCGGCGGGCTTTTTTTGCTACGCTGCCAGCAATGCGATATTGCACTCTCCTGGCCCGAATATTTCTCGCCCCGCATGAAACACTCGCAGGGTGGAGCGCCAATTACCCAAAATCCCTGCTCCGAAACGGCCACCGTATTTTTTTAACCGCTGTGGCCGCGGCGTGCCTCACAGCGGCGGCTTTCGGCGCGGAACGTGACTTTAATTTCGGGGAGTACCCGGTCGGCGAGACACCTTCGAATTTCCTCAGCACGGTCACGGGCGAGGGCCAGCCCGGGAGTTGGAAAATCATTTTGGATGAGACGCCCTCGGCGATGCCCGCGCGCGATCCGAAGGCCCCGGCGGTGACCGAGCGCGCCGTGCTGGCGCAACTTTCGCGCAGCGCCGTGGACGCACATTTCCCGGTGCTGGTGCTCAACGACGACACGTTCAATGACTTCACGTTCAGCACGCGGTTTAAAATAGTGGGCGGAGCGATGGCCGAGATGGCCGGGGTTGTGTTCCGTTACCAGGACGAAAAGAATTATTACGTGCTCATGGCCAGCGCGCTCGACAATCGTTTTTGGTTTTTCAAGATCGTGAACGGAATCCGCTCCAAACTGATTGGCCCGCCAATCGATATCCCGAAAAACGAATGGCACGGCATCACGGTGCAATGCGAGGGCAATCACATCCATTGCCAGCTGGATGGGAAGGAAATCATTCCCATGATCACGGACACTTCGTTCAGCGGCGGAAAGGTCGGGTTTTGGACCAAATCCGATTCGGTGAGCTATTTCGCGGATGCAAAACTGGAGTTTACCCCGCGGGAAACACTGGCGCAGAGCCTGGTGTCTGACACGCTTAAGAAATTTTCCAAGTTGGAAGACTTGAAAATTTTTGCCGTGCCGCCCGGCGGCCACGAGCCGCAGGTGGTTGCCGGCAAAGACGAGAAAGACATCCACCAACCGGGCGGAGACGCCGAGCGCGACGTGATTCACAACGGGAAAAGTTATTTCGGCCGAAACAAAAAGCACGGGACGGTGGTTGTCACGGTGCCGTTGCGCGATCGGAACGGCGAGCCGATAGCGGCGGTGGTTTTCGAAATGAAATCGTTCCCCGGTGAGATGGAGGACACCGCTGCGCTCAAGGCGCAGGCGATGATGAAGACCATGCAACCGCGCGTGACCTCGCTCGAAGATTTGTTGCAATAGCGGTGCCGGCGCCACCTCACCCCACCCTCTCCCCCACTCCGTGGCGGAGAGGGAGAAGAAGTCGCGGGCTTCGCTGGGTCCAGGGGTTCGATGCGCGCCATTGGCTACGGGAGTTCCCGTCCCAAAATGGCCACCGTGTTTTGTTACCGGGCTAGAACTTCACGCCGAGCGCGGAGTGCACTTCCAATTCGTTCGGTTGGGCGCCGGCGACGGCGGTGGTGTCGTAGGAATCGCGCACGGTCATGTTCATATAGACGTAGCGCCACAAGTTGTAGGACAACGTGGCTTCGGCCCGAAAGCGATATTGCGAGAAGTCCACGCGGGGGAAAAATTCGGCTTTTTCGGACAGGGTTGTGCGAGTGTTAATCTTCCAATTGACGTCTTCGGCTGCGCGATAGAAGAAGTCGCGCGTGCGGGTCTTCTTGCCGGTACTGTCGGTGTTGTACTGGATTTGATAGTTGGCGCCGCCTTCGAGATTGACCGCCAGGTTGGGAAGGGTCAGCAGATGATAGCCAAGACCCGGGCCTTCTTCGATTTGCAAATCAATATCCCGGACGCGGTCGAAGCCGGCGCCGGCCAGGTTGTAGGCATACCAACGCCGGTCGAAATCCATCGAGGTTTTATCACTGACGCCCATTTGGTCGGACGAAGTGGTCGTTTGCGTGACGCCATTGATTTTTTGTTCGGTCTTCCCGTACTCGACGTGGTAATCCAGCGTATTTCGGAAAAAGTTTTTGGGATTGGAGACATAGGGCAGCTCGTACGACAGTGAGAAGCGGCCGTGATAGGTCCTCTGGTCCGAGGTGCTGTAAACCAGGTCCAGGCCGACTTCCGCCATGCCCTTCCAATGCTTGAAAAGCGGGGGAGGCACCGGGGGCGCCGCTTGCGCTTTTATTTTGGCCAGGGCGTTGCTGCCCGCCGGACGGTTGGTCGTCGCGGCGATGATGATTTCCCTTTGCCCGACTTCCGCCAGGGGCACGGAGAGATTCTTCACCCAACTGTTGGAGAGCACGAGCCGGTTCGTGAATTCGGACACGATGAAACCGGAAATATTATCGCCGCTTTTAAGGTGCAGAATGACGTTCTGAGCCCGGGCCCGGCCGAAGGCAGCGCCCATCAATAGGAGCGCCAGCCCGATGGTATGAAATGAATTAAGGGGTCGTCGTCGGAGCAATATCATTGGCTGCAGGAGCTTTGGGTGGAGGGACGTCGTCGCGAGTGATTCTTCGATTGCCGCCCACCACCCTTATGTTTCCATCATCATCGGGCAGCAACCGCGGACGGGTGGTGTAGTCGTACGTCTGCCGCTGAGTGATTTCGCCGTTCGGGTTGATGACGGTATAGCTGAAGGTGCGCGGGCCATTCTGGTAGAGCAGGTGCAAGTTGCTCATTTTATCGACTCGGGGATCCGGCTGGCCGAAGGAAATCATCGGCCCGATGGCCAGCACCTTGTTGATTTTTCCGGTGTCGTCGGTGATCTGGACGTAAAGAGTCAGGCGGCTGTGCAGGTAATTGGCTTCCTGCAAAGCATAGTAGCGCATCTCCGGGACCGGGTTGGTGTCACCGGGCGCTTTCGGCAGGCCAAACGCCTGCTGCCACAGGCGGGCGCCCTGGATGATGTCGAAACCTTTCGGATTGCTGCTGATCGAACGTTCCCATTCCGGCACTGAGACGTCGGCGGTGATCGTGTAGTGGCCGGCTTTCGGCAATTGGAAATAGGGCTGCAAATTCACCCGCACGGTCGCCTGTTCGGAAGATTCCAGGGTGAACTCACCGGCGACCGGCACCTCGCCGTTCTTGAAGGCCACGTAGCCATCGCGCGCTGCAATGGTGAACTTCAACCAACCTTCACCGCGGCCCAGCTTCAACGTCTGGCCGGACCGATTGGTGATGCGGACGACAGCCGGGATGGCTTCGCCCGGCAGGAATTCGTCCTGCTCGGTCGTGACCTACACCGTCATTTGGGCGGACAAACGCCCGATGGAGGCAAACAAAAGGACGCAAAATAATAAGCCGGCATTTTTCACAGCATTACTTTAGGCGGACGTGCCGAAGTGGCAAGCCGCAAAACTTGCAAAGCATCGCGGCGGTTTGGAGTTCTGCAATCGACGCGGCTTCCGGACCGCCTACAGGCGGAACTCCAGCAATGTTCGTTCGACGGCTCACCGCGCGGGCTTATTCAATCGGAATTGCGTTTGGTGCGATTCAAAGGGATAGGCAAATTTTCGAGGGATTGTTTGGTTGTTAGAGATAAGAACGCCTTGAGTATGAGGCGAGAGCCCCTCACCCCAACCCTCTCCCCACTTCGTGGCGGAGAGGGAGACGAAGCGCGGGCTCGATCATTTGAGCATCACTTGAAATCGCACGCGTGGCTTCGGTCACGCGGCGGAGGCGGCGAGGAGGTTGGTCGCCCGGCTGAAAACGAGTTCGGGTGAAATCGCCTGCAGACATTCCATCGGTTTCGGGTAGGTGCAATGCGGCTTAAGGCAGGGAGCGCAGGGCAAATCAATGCGCACGACGTTTTGCAACTGGCGATAGGGGCCGGTGCGGCGCGGTTCGGTGGGGCCGAAAATCGCCAGGACCGGCTTGCCGAGGGCTGCCGCCACGTGCATTGGCCCGGTGTCGTTGGAAATCATCAAATCGCTCAAGCGAATCCATTCGATCATTTCCGGGAGCGAAATTTTTCCCGTCAAATCAAGGGTTCGCTGGGGATTCGCCCGGGCAATGGCGGCGCCCGCTTCACGATCATCGCTGCTGCCGAGGATGGCGAAGCGGGCATCCGGCCGCGCGGCGGCAAGCTGGCGCACGAGTTCCGCGTATTTCTCCACCGGCCAGCGCTTGTTGAACCAGCGGGCACCGGGTTGGATCACAATCCAGCGGGCGGACGCGGTGTCCCACTTTCGTTTCACTTCGGCGGAGATGGCCGGGCGTTCGGGCAGCCAGGCGAAATTTCCGTGCACGGGCACATTCAGGGCCGCGAGCACCGCGAGATACCAATCCGCGGCGTGGGTGTGAAATGAGGCGCGCCGCACGGCGACGTCGTAAAAGCCGCGCGCGCCTTCCCGCGGTTCATCGAGGCCAATGAGGAATTTTCCATTCGCCAGCCACGCGAACGCCCCGCTGCGGAGCAGACATTGCAAATCGATGACGAGGTCGAACGATTGCCGGCGCATCCATCGGATGCTGTGCCAGATCTCGGGCCAGTTTGCCGGGATGCTCCAACGGCGGCGCTCGAAGCGGACGATGCCCTCCAAATCGGGATCTTCCTCGAGCAAGGGGGCGAGCGCCGAATCGATCCACCAGAAAATCTCGCTGTCCGGCCAGTGGAGCTTGAGCAATCGCAGCACCGGCAGCGCCTGCACGACATCCCCGAGTGAACTGGGTTTGAGGATTAGGATTTTCAAATCAGGCTGCGGGAGAAACGGGGCGGAGAGACAGTGCGTTGCCTGCGTCCCGCGCGCCGCTGACTTCGATTCCCCGGCCGGCAGAATTTTTGTGCGGATCGCCGGCCGATTTCTGGCATCGTCCGGTCACCTTCCGTAAGCGAGCCGTTCCGCGAGGCGTTCGGGCAAACCGGCCTGGAGAATTTTTTTTTGGGCGGTCGGAATATCGTATTCCAGCCGGCGCAGCTCGATCGTGCCTTCGTTCATGTCATAGATGACATACGCCGATTTCGGATTGTTGTCGCGCGGCTGGCCGACGGCGCCGACGTTCACGAAATATTTTTTGCCGGGTTCGACTTTGAATTTCGAATAAGTCCCGCCGCGCACCACGGTATCGCGCATGAAGGCGACGGGGACATGGGTGTGGCCAAAGAAACAAACGGCGGTGTTTTGATAGGTGAAACTGGCGGCGGCGGCGAGCTTGTCGAATACGTAACCCCAGCGTTGGGGGCCATCAAGAGTGGCGTGAACGATGGAAAAAGTGGTGACCATCCGCATGTATTTCAGGTCGCGCAACCAGGCGCGGTCGGTCTCATCGAGCTGCTGGCGGGTCCATTCCACGGCTTCGGCCGCGGCGGGATTGAAGCCTTCCAAACCAACCTCGGCGGAGCAATATTCATCGTGGTTCCCCTTCACGCAGGGCATGCCCATGCTGCGGACAATATCCAGGCATTCCTTGGGATTGGCGTTGTATC
>Ga0105240_10015742_pt1 | contig 10263 bp, 5 predicted proteins | sample KBSC54metaG_FD_80426 | JGI IMG/M metagenome (GOLD analysis project Ga0105240, IMG submission 80426) | Corn rhizosphere microbial communities from Kellogg Biological Station, Michigan, USA - KBS C5-4 metaG | ecosystem: Host-associated > Plants > Roots > Rhizosphere > Soil | place: Michigan, USA... | reverse complement strand
CCGGCGTCCGATCAGTCCCTGTCGCTGGAGCCGGGCTATGTATCCGAATATGAGGTATCCAAAGGATTTTATTCCACGACATTCGAGCAGGAGGACGAACTGTCCTGGATGAATGGGGTCTTCTATTTCCACGATATGACCATCGAGCGTCTGGCGGAGTTGGCTTCCCGGTGTTATGGGATACATATCGTTCTGGTGGGAGAGAGGGTTAAAAGTGAATCTTTGACGGGAGTGTTAGAAAAAGATAAGCTTTCGGAGTTTTTGAATGATCTTGAAACTACTGCGCACATAAAATATTACTACGCTAATAAAGACTTATACCTCGAATAAACCTTTGATCCCGCCCGGTGGGTGGGGCGTCTTCCTTCGAAAAAAAATTTTTCCTTTTCCTCTTCACCCGACATAGGAGTTTGTATGTAGCTTATTAAAACTGCTAGTATGAGAGCTTTCCAAAGGCTAATTGCCTTTCTTTTCCTTTTATCAATGATACCGGGGCTCGATGCAAGGCCACAGCCTGTGGCGCCCGATCTTCATTCCATTGTAAACATCTCCGGAGACAACCTGTCTGTGTCGCAGGTGCTGCGTAGTATCCGCAAGCAGACGGGGCTGAGCTTTTTTTACAGCAATCAGCTGCTGAATGACAGGGAGAAAGTAAACCTTCATTTCCGAAAGGCCCGGCTGGACGAGGTATTGGACTACCTGTTCAAAGGGCGTAATATCAGCTACGAGCTAAGGGGCAACCGGGTATTGCTGAATGAGAAGCCTGCTCCGGCCAAGGTGGCGGCGGAACCCCCCACCACCCAAAAAGCAAAGGATACAATAGATGTAAAAGGGCAGGTGATGGACCCGGATGGAAAGCCGTTGCTGGGTGCGAGCGTGATGATCAAGGGGCAGGCTACCAGGGGTGTGATGACCGATGAGTTCGGCATCTTTTCCATAAAGGCCAATACCGGAGATGTGCTGCTGGTATCGATGGTGGGTATGCAGGAGGAAGAGATAGCCGTGCCGGTGAAAGGCGCCATCAAGGTGACGTTGAAGATCCGGACCGATAAGATGTATGAGACGGTGGTAGTAGGTTATGGCAAGCAGAAGAAGATCTCGGTGACGGGGTCGGTGGCCAGTGTGGACATGAGCGATATGCGGATGCCGGTGCGGAACCTGACGAATGCGCTGGCGGGCAAGGTTGCGGGTGTCATTTCCGTGCAAAGCAGCGGTGAGCCGGGGTATGATAATTCCACCTTTACCATCCGGGGTATCGGGACCTTTGCGGGAAGCGTTTCTCCTTTGATCATCGTGGACGGGGTGCAGCGGGAGGATGTAAACAGCACTTATGCGGGAGCTTACAATAATATCGATCCGGAAGATATTTCCAGCATATCCCTATTAAAAGATGCATCGGCTACGGCTGTGTATGGAGCCAAGGCGGCCAATGGAGTACTCATCATCACCACCAAGCGTGGGGTGGCGGGTAAGCCAAGGGTATCCGCTAAAGTGGAGTCGGGTGTATCGGGGCTTACCAAGATGCCGAAGATGCTGGATGCGGTGAATTATATGAAGCTGTATAACGAGGCGAAGATCAACGACGGCGGGAATGCGCAATACAGCGATGAGACCATTCAAAAGACTGCCAGCGGCCTTGACCCTTATCTGTATCCGAATGTCAACTGGCTGAAGTCGATGTATAAGGACTGGGCGCCTTATTATAATGCCAATCTGAATGTCACGGGTGGTGGGGATGCGATGCGTTATTTTCTCTCGGCCAGCTTTTATGACCAGGATGGAAGCTATAAGGTGTCGAACCTGAATGGATATAATCCCAACCTCAATTTTAAAAGATATGATTTCCGCAGCAATGTGGATGTGAATATCAGCAAGTCGACGCTGTTGTCGCTGAACCTGGATGCCATGCTGGTCAACAGCCGCTACCCTGGTGTGTCGGCGGGGAGTATCTGGTATAGCGCGTATGCTACGAACCCGGTGGTATTTCCCATCAAGTACCCGGGTAATAAGTGGGCCGGCCCTGTGAACAATGGGGGCAGCAATCCTTTCAACAACTTACAGAATTCGGGATACAGTACGGAATTCCGTCCCACGATACAATCCGTCATCACCCTGTCGCAGAAGCTGGATGTCATCACGAAGGGGCTTAATGTGATGGGCCGCTTCTCCTTCGACAGCTATAACGAAACGGATATCAATCGCAGGGGAAGCAATGATCTTTGGTATGCGGGTGGCAGGGATGGGGATGGCAATCTCATTTTTACACAAACGCGTACGGGAAGCACCTACCTGGGTTACGGCACTTCCACTACGGCGGAGAGGACGATGTACCTGGAGGCGAATATCAGCTATAACCGCAACTTTGGCGACCATGGTATCGGAGGGCTGCTCGTATACAATATGCGCAACCGGGTGGTGGCTTCGGCGCCGGATGTTATTACCGGGCTCCCGTATCGCAACCAGGCGGCGGCGGGTAGGGTGACGTATTCCTACAAGGACAAGTATCTCGCCGAATTTAACGGAGGATATACGGGATCGGAAAATTTTGCACCCGGTCACCGCTGGGGATTTTTCCCTTCCGTCAGCGCCGGCTGGGTCATTTCGCGTGAGGACTTTTTTGATGGGTTGGCGCCGACGATTAATCTGTTGAAGATACGCGCGTCGAGGGGCAGGGTAGGAAATGACAATATCGGGACCACGAACCGGTTTGGTTATCTTACACAGATAGGGGGTGGTGGTACGACCGCCTTTGGTACGAACCCTACTTATTATTCCGGGGTGTCGGAGCAGGTGGCGGGGACGGAGAACCTCACCTGGGAAATATCTACCAAGACCGATGTCGGTCTGGAGGTGGGGTTGCTGAACAAGATCAATGTGGTGCTGGATGTCTTTCAGGACAGGAGGAAGGATATCCTTATCCCGCGTCAATCCATATCTTCTATCGTGGGGTATGATGGATACAACTATACATCCGGCAGCACGGGGGTGACGGTGATCTCCAATATAGGAGAGATGAACAACAAGGGCATCGATGGAAGTGTAGAGTACAACGACAAGTTTGGGAAGAATGTGACGTTACGGGTATTTGGCAATTTTACGTATGCCCGCAACAAGATCGTGTTTGCGGATGAGCCGTCCCGTAAGTATAAATATCAGCAGCAGACCGGCACGAAATTCCATGAATTCACCGGGTATATATCGGAAGGGCTTTTTAAGGATCAGCAGGATATCAATGGCAGTCCCAGTCAGGCTTTTAGCCTTGTGGTGCATCCGGGCGACGTTAAGTATGCGGACCTGAACGGAGATGGCGTGGTGGATGGGTATGACTGGAAGTACACGGGCAAGTCATCCTTTCCCAGCTGGAGCTATGGCGCGGGCTTTACTGTGGGGTATAAGAAAATAGATCTGTCGCTGTTCTTTCAGGGGGTAGCGGATGTGTCGATCATGGCGAATGGGTCGGTGATCACTTTGAATGACGGCTCTGCGGCAGGGGTTGGCGTAGTACCGTTCACGGGCATCGGGCAATATCCTGCCAATGTGCTGAGCAATGTGCTGAACCGCTGGACCCCCTCCAATCCCAGTCAGAACGTGGATTATCCCCGTCTGGGTATTGCCACCACCACTTCGAACAACTATCTGGGCAGCAGCTGGTGGCTGAAGGATGGCAGCTATATACGATTGAAGCAGGCCTCGATTGGATATACGATCTATAATGCCGGAACGAAGAAAACGGGTCTGGCCAGTCTGTATGTTTATGGGGCGGGGACCAACCTGCTGACCTTCTCTAAATTCAAATTATGGGATGTGGAACTTGGCTCCAGCGGAGCTACCTATCCTCCTGTCAGAACGCTTGTCATTGGCCTGCGTGCTCAATTTTAAATTTTTACGTGTCATGAAAAAAACTCTTTTTATATACGCTGGTTTGATCTTTCTTCTGTCGCTGTCTGCCTGTAAGAAATATTTAGATCAAAAACCCGACAACCTGCTGACGGAAGATCAGCTGTGGCAGACAAGGGCCAATGCGGAGGCTTACCTTTACAATATATACAGTCTTCTGCATAACACGGATGGGGGTGACTGTCCCAATATGGGCGCCAGTGATGAGACGTCGGTATCCATCCCAACGGTGGATGTACGACAGATGGTGGCGGGCAACTGGAGCCCTCAGAGCTATATATCCTATAATTGGGGAAGCTATTACGCGGGGATACGGCAGTCCTTCATTTTTGAACAGAATATCGGCAAGGTGCCGACCAGCCAGCTAAGCGATAGTCTGAAGCTGCAATACAAGTCGGAAAGCATCTTTCTCCGGGGGTGGTTCTTCTGGAAGCTATTGCGACAATACGGGCCATTTGTGAAGTTGACGGATGTGGTGAGCCAGACCGCGGATATTACGCAATACGCACGGGCGCCATTCGACACCTGTGTAGCATATATCAATCAACTGATGGATCAGGCGGCGGCTCATCTGCCGGCTGCGTGGGCGTCCAGCAGCAATTATGGGCGGGTGTCCAAGGGGGGCTGTCTGGCTGTCAAGGCGCAGGTGGCTTTATTGGCGGCCAGTCCGTTGTGGAATGGGAATTCTTTTTTCAGCAGCTTTAAAAATCATGATGGGACCTTGCTTGCGCCCGCGACTTATGATGCGGCAAAATGGGCTGTGGCGGCGGCGGCGGCCAAGGCGGTGATAGACCTGGGCGCCTTCCGGCTGTTTACGAATGTGGATGAGGGAACAAGCAGCACGTTCGATCCTTACCTGTCGGTGCGGGATGTGTTCCTTACCAACTGGAACAAAGAGATCATCCTATCCAATAATAACTGGAGCTATTGGGGTTGGACGAAGTGTTCGTCGCCGGGGCCGGGTGGTTACAATATGTATAATGCCACGCAGAATGCGGTAGACGCATTTTGCATGTCCAACGGGCGGACCATCGATGATCCGGCGTCCGGCTATGTGGAGACGGGTTTTACGGCGGCGGATGATACCAGCGCGTGGGGTGGGCATCTGGCGGGTGAATGGAATATGTATGCCAACCGGGAGGCGCGGTTCTACGCCTTTGTCCAATACAATATGCATCCGGTGCTGCCTGCGGTGACGGTGGATGATAAGGATTACTATTCCTCCGCGGCCAATCAGAATGGCAGGGGACGGGTGGAGCTGTATTATTCGGGAAAGTCGGGGCAGTTGGCCGCCGGGAGCAGCAATATCACGGGTTATGGGGTATTGAAATGTATCAGTCCTTCCGATAATATCCGTAATGATGCGACGAACTACCGACCGCAGATACTTATCCGATATGCGGAGATCCTATTGGATTATGTGGAAGCGTTGAATGAATCCGATCCATCCAATCCCGATATCGTCATTTACCTGAATATGATCCGGGCCAGGGCGGGACTGCCGGGTATCGAGACCGTCTATCCTGGCGCTGTGGGAGATAAGGATCAGATGCGGAAATATATTCTTCGGGAGCGGCAGGTGGAGCTGTGTTTTGAGAATGGGGACAGGTACTTTACGCTGACGCGGAGAAAGATGCTGGGTGATGCTGCGAATCAGACCATTTATGGGATGAATGTAACGGCCAATGACAACGGGCTGGGTTTTTCCTTCACGGGGTTCTATAACCGTACGCTGTTCCAGACGAGGACATGGAATGACAAGATGTATTTGTATCCAATTCTGCAAGGTGATATAGATAAGGATAATGCTATTGTACAGAACCCCGGGTGGTAAATATTAAACATTAACAATTATGCAAAAGATATTTCTGGTGGCAGCCATTATAGGACTTGGCATGCTCAGCTGTAAAAAGAATTCAGGAGTTGGTCATAATCCCGGGACGCCGATAGTTATCGACAGTTTTGTCGCGACCTCGGGTGGAGTGGGGACGGAGATATTGATCTCCGGGAATAATTTTTCCACAGATACTGCCGGGGTGACGGTGGTGATCAATGGGCATGCTTTAAAAGTAGTAGGTACGAACACCCGACAGATCATGGCGGTGGTGCCATCGAAGTGCGGGTCGGGGAATGTGATCGTAAAGATCGGGGGCGACAGCGCTGTAAGTACGGGGATCTTCAATTATACTTTTTCCAGGATCGTCAGCACGCTGGCGGGGGATGGTAAGGCCGGCTTTGCCAATGGTCAGGGGACGAGCGCGGAGTTCAATTTTTCCGGACAGAGCTGGTATCGCAGCATGGGTATCGTGGTGGATGACAATTTAAATGTGTATGTGGCGGACCCGGGTAATCATTGTATCCGTAAGATCGACAGCCTGGGGAATGTGACGACGCTGGCAGGGGACCCCAGTACTTCCGCCTATGCCGATGGGCAGGGCAGTGCGGCCAAATTCAGTCTGCCTTATGATGTGGCGTTGGATAAGGATGGCAATGTATGGTCAGTCGATCCGGGTAACTGGGATATACGAAAGATATCTCCGGATGGGACGGCCGTCACGTGGGCATGGGGTGGTCAGGCGCCGTGGAGCATATCGGTGGACAATACGACGGGTTATGTCTATTATTCCAGCTGTGATAATCCGGGAAATGTATACCAGGTGACATCCCAATGGAATCAGAGTTCGGTGCTGTCGGTGCCGAACTACCCGGCGGGCATCAAGTTCGACAAGGCGGGCAATCTTTATGTATCTGTCAATGGGGATCAGGTGGTCCGGAAATTCGATGCGGGTACCTGGAACAATACTATCCTGGCCGGGACACTGGGAACTTCGGGTTATGTAGATGGCGTTGGTGGGGCGGCGAGGTTCGCTTATCCATGGGGGATAGCGGTGGATGGTGCGGGTAATCTCTATGTAGCCGGGAATGGCACCTGGGATGGCGGGGCGTATAATCCTGACCAGTCCATTCGCTATATCGAGGCGGGTGACTGGAAGGTAAGCACTTTTGCAGGGTCCGGGACGGCGGGTTATGTAGACGCCATTGGACAGTCGGCCGCCTTTAGCGCACCAACGGGTGTGGCGGTGGATAAGAATGGGACTGTGTATGTGCTGGATAAGAATAATAACAGGGTCAGAAAAATAATATCACAATAATCTTTTACCTTATGAAATACTGTATCTATGGTGCGGCTCTTTTATCGGCGATGATATATATGGGGTGTGGAAAAAGCAAGGCCATCACCACCTCTATGACGAGCGGGGCGCATAGCTATTATGTAGCGGTGAATGGTGATGATGGTAATGCGGGATCGATCGATAGACCTCTGCGGACCATTGGGAAGGCCCTCGGTCTGGTGAACCCCGGTGATACGGTGTTGGTGCATGGGGGGACTTATAACGAGAAAGTGGTGATCGCAAAGACCGGCACCCAGGGGCACTACATTACGTTGAAGGCTTACGCGGGGGAAGCGCCTGTCATCGATGGAACGGGAATGAACGTCAATGGGACGGAGGGATTGATCACTGTGAAGGGTGTGAAGTTCGTCGTGGTAAAGGGGTTCACTACTTGTAATTTTGTATCGACCAACCAGGCCAATGACCCCAAAGGTATATTGGTACAGGATGGTTGCGACTACATCGAGATAAGGAATAATACCGTATACAATATCAGCTACGAACATACTCCGTTGGACGGCGGTTGCAATGCCATATTGATCAAAGGCAATATAGCAGACCCCATCACGAATATTCTTGTGGACGGGAATATCATCCATGATTGCAAAACCGGGTATGGTGAGAATCTGACTGTCAATGGGTATGTGGATGGCTTTGTAGTGTCGAATAATACCATCTATAATGGTCAGAATATTGGAATAGATGCAGCAGGCGGATACGCGGCCAACAGTGTGCCTGCGTTGAATTATGCCCGGAATGGGGTTATCAGCGGCAATACTTTATATAATATCGAGAGCAGCCGCGGTCCGCTGGGAGGACATGGGGCCATCGGTATTTATCTTGACGGCTCGCGGAACATCAAGGTCGAGAGGAACAGGGTCTATTCGGCCGACAGGGGTATCGGGGTGGTGAGCGAGACCAACGGATTCCCAACGGACAGTGCGATCGTACGGAATAATTTCGTGTACAACTGCTGGTGTGCGGGCATCTATATGGGGGGCTATCTGAACTATACCACGGGTGGTACCACTAATAGCTATATCGTTAACAATACTTTGTACAATAACGACAGGGTGGCGGGCGCTTTTGGAGAGACAGAGGGGGAGATCAGTATCCGGGAGCAATGTACAGGCAATACCGTTGTCAATAATATCGTCTATGCGGGCGCCAATGACCTGCTGGTGCATAAGTATACAAGCACTGGCGCCAATAATGTTATAGATCATAATCTCTATTATGCCGCCGGACCTTACCAATGGATATGGGGCAGCACCAATGGGACCGTCATTACGGACGCGGGAGAGTGGAAGAATGTCTCGGGATCGGATGCGGCTACCGACATCGGAGCCGATCCATTGTTGGTGGGCCTGGTTGTACCTGACCTGCATATACAGGCTGCATCGCCTGCCAGGAACAGTGGCGTGGTGATCTCCAGCGGTATCAATGGCAGCAGCGATATAGACGGGAACCAACGAATCGTAAACAATAAAATCAGCAAAGGCGCTCAACAATGAAATCAATTCTTTGTGTTTTTCTGTACCTTATGATCACTTTAAGCTGCTCGAAGAAAAGTACGGGAGGAGGCGGCAATAGCATGTATTCTGTGCATGTGTATTATGTTTCCCCCAGCGGCGATGACGGGAATGCGGGAATGGTGGATAAACCTCTGCGGACAATCGGCAAGGCCCTGGAGCTGGTGATCCCCGGCGACACGGTGATGGTGCGTGGCGGGACCTATTATGAGCAGATCAGTTTTTCCAAGGGAGGGCTGCAGGGTAAGAATGTTACTATGAAGGCCTATCCTGGCGAACGGCCCGTCATCGATGGGAGCAGGGTGGCTGTGACGGGATGGAGTGCGCTGGTGACCATGAGCAATGTTCGGTATATTGTGCTGGATGGGCTGGATATATGTAATTTGCAGACTGCCAGCGGGAGCGCGGACCCTGAAGGTATTTCCATCAACGGGAGTTCGCATGATATTACGATCCGGAACTGTAATATATACAATATTGTGAACAGCAGTCCCCTGAGCAATGGGAGGAGCGGGCATGCTATTTTTGTGCTGGGGACCAGTGCTTCCGCTGTGAGCAACCTGGTGATCGAATACTGCACCGTGCATGATACGAAGACCGGCACCAGCGAGAATATCACGCTGGCGGGGAATGTAGATGGGTTTGCCATCCGGCATAATAAGGTATACGATACGGAAAACATTGGAATCATTGTGGCGGGCGGGGATGGGCTGAACCCGAATGGTGATGTGAGGGTCAATTATGCGCGGAACGGGGTGATCAGCGATAATGAGCTGTACAATGTATCCATGTCCAACAGTGTGGATGTATGGGGTGCGGGCAATTATGGAGCTATTGCCATCTATATCTGCGGGGGCGCGGGTACCCTGGTAGAGAACAATAAAGTATCGAACTGTGATCGTGGTATAGGGCTGGTGAGCGAGAGTAAGATCTATGCCACCCTGACGAGCGTTGTGCGGAACAATGTGGTGGACAGCTGCTGGAGAACGGGGATTTATATGGGCGATTATTTGAACTATGTTGGAATGGGGACAAAGAACTGCTCCATCACTGGCAATACGCTGCATCAGAATGACCGTGCTTTGGGGGCTTTTGGGGAGGTAGAAGGGGAGATACGGCTGACGGAGCATTGTGAGAGTGATACCATCTCGAACAATGCCATTTATGCGGGGGATAATGATGTGCTGATACATAAGTATACTTCGACGGGGTCGGCGAATGTTTTCAGCAATAATCAATATTATACAAAGGGGACGTCGCAGTGGATATGGGGAAATGTAAGCGGACCGATGATCACGGATCTTGCTGATTGGAAGACGGCATGTGGAGGGGATTCTTCCGCCGGGGTTAATAATTATTAAGGGGACAAAAAGTTATTTAATCATTTAACAGACCATGAAGAGATATTTGATAGTACTGGTGATGATGATGCCGGCCTGGCTGATGGCGGGCGAGTTTGATGGAGTTTCGGGGATCGTGAAGAGGCGGGCGCCGTGGTTGGACGGGCATATTGTTTTTAAGAAGATGGGGGGCGAGGAGGGATTTATGCTGTCGTCGGCGGATGGGAAGGTTGTCGTGAGCGCTACGGGGCCCAATGCAGCAGCGGAGGGGTTGGACTGGTATCTGAAGTACTACTGTCACCGGAGCATGTCGCATATGGG
>Ga0105240_10015741_pt1 | contig 10263 bp, 9 predicted proteins | sample KBSC54metaG_FD_80426 | JGI IMG/M metagenome (GOLD analysis project Ga0105240, IMG submission 80426) | Corn rhizosphere microbial communities from Kellogg Biological Station, Michigan, USA - KBS C5-4 metaG | ecosystem: Host-associated > Plants > Roots > Rhizosphere > Soil | place: Michigan, USA... | reverse complement strand
CCGGTGATGTCGCGCCCGTCCAGGGTCACGCCGGCCAGCGGCGGCATCCCGGCCATGGCGCGGAAGGTGGGCAGGAGGTCGATGCCCATGATCATCGACGAGGTCTGCTTGCCGGCGGGGATGCGCCCGGGCCCCCAGGCCACGAACGGCACCCGGTAGCCCCCGTCGTAGCCGCCGCCGCCCTTGCGCTCGCGCAACCAGCCGGGCGAGCCCTCGAACCACGGCCCGTTGTCGGAGGTGAAGATGACGACCGTGTCGTTCTCAAGCTTCAGGGCCCGGATCTTCGCCAGCAGCCGGCCCACCAGGTCGTCGATCTCGGCCACCACCGCGCCATAGGACCCGGCATAGGTCTTGGTGTCGTAGCCGGCGTGCGGATGCTCCGGCAGGTGCGGCGCGCTCAGCGCCAGCTCCAGGAAGAACGGCCGCTCCCTGTGCGCCTCCATGAACCGCTCGGCGTGCTCATAGAAGTCCTGCTGCAGGCGGCTGAAATCGACCGCCGACTTCGCCACCTCGTCCGATCCCGCATGCGCCTCGAACAGCGACAGGGGCGCCATGTCGTGGCTGTAGGGGATGCCGAAGAAGGTATCGAAGCCGTGCTTGGTCGGCGGCCAGGACTGGCCCAGGTGCCCCAGGTGCCACTTGCCGAACAGGCCGCTGACATAGGCCGGCTTCAGCGCCTTGGCGATGGTCACCTCGCTTAGCGGCAGGCCCCGGTCGTCCTGCTGCATGATCACCTCGTAGCCGAGGCCGGTGCGCACCGGGTATCGCCCGGTCAGCAGCCCCGCCCGCGACGGGCTGCAGAGGTTGGCCGGCGCATAGTAGTCCGTCGCCACCACCCCTTCGCGGGCCATCCTCTCCAAATGCGGCGTCGGCAGACCGCCCAAACCTGGAGAAGAGGGCCCATAGAGGCTGACGTCGCCGTAGCCCAGGTCGTCGCAGAGCACGACGATGAAGTTGGGCGGCCGCTTCGCCGCCGCCGCCCGCCCGGCGCTCCCGGCCAGCAGCGCGCTGGACGCCGCCGCGGCGAGCAGGTGTCTGCGGTTCATGGCGATCCCCCGAGCCCTCGGCGCCGAGCCCGCGCCGTTCGCGCCCATTAGGCCGCTATTCCCCGACGGAATTCACCCGCAAATTTCGCGGGCGCCGGCTAGGCCCGCCGCCTCGCCTTGGCGGGCGGACCGCCACACCCCTTCGCCCAGGTCACCGGCAGGCTGAAGATCCGGCTGTGGGCGATCTCCCCGGGCGCCGCGGGGACTTCGGTGGAGACGTAGAGCGTCTTCAGGTCCGGACTGAACCGCGCCTCGATGCCCTCCACGTGCGGGTCCAGCGCGACGGGCGCCGACCACCCGGAGCCCTGCCGCACCGCCACGAACACCAGCGACTGCCCCTCGGCTGCGGGGGGCCGCCCCGACGAATAGACCAGCGCCCGGTCGTCCGGCGCCACGGCCACGTCATAGCCGCTGCCCGGCCCCTGGCTCCACGCCATCGCCTCCGGCGGCCCGAAGCCGCCGCCCGCCAGCGCCTGGCTGCGGTAGACGACGCTCCTGTGGGTCACCGGATCGGGCTGGTTGAAATAGAGGCTGCCGTCGGCCGTCACCGCCGGGGAATAGGTCGCGGGGCTGCGGTTCACCACATCGGGCAGCCGCACGGGCTCGCCCCAGCCGTCGCCCCAATCCGCTCCGGCGTGGTCGACCCGCCAGATATTGCCGCCCGCGCCCGGCCGCGACTGGCCGCCGAAGAAGCCGGTCAGGGCCTCGCCGCCGGCCGTCGCCGGCCGGTTGGAGATGAACACCAGGTAGGAGCCGTCCGGCGCCATGGCCGGCTCGATGTCGCGCCAGGTTCCGGAGAAGGGCGCGACCTGCGGCGCCGACCAGGCGCCGTTCATCAGGTGCGAGACCATCACCGTCCGCTGCGCGCCCGCCGCATGGGTGTAGAACACGGTCTTGCCGTCCGGGGTGAAGGCCGGCGAGGCGTCGGTCCCGGCCGGCCAGACGGCCTCCGGCGCGAACAGGCTGCGCGGCCCCACCGTCAGCCGCCTCGCCGCCCCGCAGGCGCCGGCGGTGCGATGGGCCGCCAGCCACGACGTCAGCGACAGCCGCCAGATATGGCTCTCCCCGCCGCCCTCGCCCGAGTCGTAGTAGACTTCGCGCCCGCCCGGCCCCAGGTGCGGGCCTTCGGCGCCGTCGTGATTGACCGCCGGGCCCAGGTCGATCGGCGTTCCCCAGCGCCCGGCTTCCCGAAACACGATGTAGAGCCGGTGGTCCGAGCCTTTCGGTCCGTAGGCGGCGTTCAGCACCATGTAGGACTCGTCGGCCGCCACCGCCGGGTCCCGCTCGTCCGCCGCCGGCGGCCCGATCGTCACCGGCGTCGGCGGCTGGTAGGCGCCGTTGCGCCAAGCCGAGCGGTAGAGGTGGACGGTCTTCGACGCCGGATCCGGTCGCTGGAAGTAGACGCTGCCGTCGGCCACCACGCTGGCCGAGAAGATACGGCCGCCGTCGTTGATGCTGTCGGGCAGGCGCACCGGCGCGGCCCAACCCGTCCCCGCGCGGTCGACCCGCCACAGATGATTGCCCTGGCCCGCCTTCACCGTCCCGTCGGCGAAGACCATGTCGACCGGCTTGCCGCCCGGCGCGGCCGGCCGGTTCGACCCGAAGATGATGAACGAGCCGTCCGGCGCCATGGCGGCGTCCTTGTCGCCCCAGACCCCGGAAAACGGCGCGACCTGTGGCCTTGACCATCGCCCCTTCACCAGGTGCGAGACCATGATCGTCGACTTCGGCCCGTCGTGCTGGCCGAAGTACACCGTCCGCCCGTCCGGCGAAAAGGTCGCTGCATCGACGCTCAGCGCGCCGGAGATCACGCCCGGCCCGAAGACCTCCGGCCTGCCTGGGCTGGCGGCGGCCCAGGCCCCGCCCGCAAGCCCCAGGACGCCGGCGGCGGCCAGCAGGGCGGAACGCATCGTCATGACGGAAAACCTCTAGGGCCGCGGTTGCTTCGCAAGCCCTCTCCGCCCCAGCCACTCAAGAGCTCAACGGCTTTGCGGCGAACGGCCGGGAACCCGCGTCAGGCCGCCGGACGCCCTATCGCGCCTCGTCCAGGAACCGGTGCGCCGACTCCGCCGTGACGAAGAACTTCTGCTCGCGGTCCGGGAACAGGTGCTTCAGGGCCGCCGCCAGCAGCGGATAGTTCGCGTCGTGGGTGACGTAGCAGCTGTACTTGCTCTCAGCCGAGCGCGGCGCCCGCGCATAGGCGTCGGCCGAAATCTTGAAATCGTCCATGGTGGCGCCCGTCGCGGTGTCGCGGACGTCGAGGACGATGTCGAACGAGGCCGTCTGCGGCGTCTCGTCGAACATCCGCGCCACCGCCTGCGCCAGCACCCGCCCCGAAAACGCCGGCCCGGCGGTGACGGTGACGCGGCGTTTCAAGTCATCCACGACGATCGACATGGGCCTGAGCCTAGGTCATGGCCCCGCGCACGCCAATGGCGCCGTCACCGGGCAGTCACCGGGCCGTCACAGGTCGACGCCGGCGCCGTCCCGTGCCAATATTATTGTGAACATAATATCATTACGGAGCATAGGTCGAATGAATCGCAAGGCCATCTTGGGCGTGGCCCTCCTCGCGCCGGGACTCCTCGCCGCCAGCGCGGCGCCGCCGGCCTATGGGCCGGGCTGGTCGGCGGCCCACGCCGATGCGGCCAACAGCGACTACGCCCATGTGCGCGGATCGAAGACCCTGACGCTCGCCTGGACCCACGCCTTTCCCGGCGCCTCAATCAACCTGGGCGCGACGAGCGACGCTCATGGCCGCGTCTATGTCACCACCAACGGCGACGGATGCCATCTGCATGCACTCGACGCGGCAACCGGCAAGACCGTCTGGTGCTCGCAGGCGGTCAATCACGCGGCGATCTCCTCCTCTCCGCTCCTGGACCGGGACGGGCGCATCTACCTGGCCGACAACAAGGCGATGCGCGCCTTCGATCGGACCGGCAAGGTGCTCTGGGAGACGCCGATTGTGGGCTTCACGCTCTCGGCGCAATTCACGCCTTCCGGCCGGCTCCTGTTCATCACCCACATCGGTCGCGTCTATGTCCTGGACCGGATCACCGGGCGAGCGGCGCTTCCGCCAATCGAGCTTATCCCCGGCGCGACCTACGATCCGGATGCTCCCGACCAGCCTGTGCGGGCCTGCATGCGCGGGACCCAGGCCTGCCCTGCCGCCAACACCATCGCGGTGGACGAGCGCACAGGCCGCTTCTTCTTCACCTTCTTCGCGCCTGGAGCGAAGCAAGCCGGGCTCCGGGCCATGCGGTACAGCGAAACACCCAAACCGTCCGTGACCCCGCTCTGGACGAACGACAGCCTGCCGGGCGGCAGCGGATCGAGCCCCGACCTGTCGGCCGACGGCGCCCGGCTATATGTCAACGACAACGTCGACAGCATGCACGCCATCGATGCGGCCAGCGGCCGCACGATCTGGAGCGTGCGGATAGGCTGGGCGTCTGGCGGCAGCCCCTCGACCTCGCCGAGCGGGCTGATCATTCCCACCGGCGGCGGCCCCTTGTTGGCCATCCGCGACCGCGGCGACCGTGGCGAAATCGTCTGGCGGCGCGACGACCTGCAGAACCGGAGCATCGCGACCCAGGCCGACGGCGACCTCGCCTACCCCGCGGTGGCCCGGGCGCCCGGCGAGAACGATGTCCTGGTCGTGGATACGCGCACAGGAATGGAGCTCGACCGTATCCCGCTGCCCGGGCGAACCTACTTCACGGTGGGGACCACGATCGGGCCGGACGGAACCGTCTACGTACCCACCATCCGCGGCGAGTTCTTTGCGCTCAAGCCCGGCCACCCAGCGCCTGCGGGCGGGCCGCCGGCGCGGAGCCGTTGAAGGGCGCGCGGCCTTGCGAAAGACCAAGGTCGCACGCGAGTCGCCGGCGTCTGTGCTAGCAAGACGCCCCATGCCAGAGGAGCGATCCGTGGTCCGCAAACCAGCGGCCGAAGCGCCGGTCGAGGAAACGCGCCGTCGCGCGATCGACGCCGCGATCGCCTGCCTCGCCGAGCTCGGCTATGGCCAGGCCACGCTCCAGGTCATCGCCCAACGAGCCGGCATGAGCCACGGCCCTCTGCAATACCATTTCCGGAGCAAGCCCGGTCTGATGGCCGCGGTCGCCGAGCGCCTGCTTGCGGATCGCCGCAGGTCCTTCGCGCCGCTCGTCGCGCCACCCGCTGGACGGGCGCGGGAAGGGTCGGATCTGCTGGCTGACTATCTCGGCTTGGCGCAGGACTACGGACGCACGCCCGAATTCCTCGCGGCGATCGAGCTGCTGGTGGCCTCGCGCAGCGACCCCGAGCTGCGCGAGGCCATCGCAGAGGTCGTGGGGTCGCGCAGACGCACGCAACAGGAGACCTTCGCCCGATTGCTCGCCGACCAGATGGGCGCGGAACCGTCGCGTCTGCTGGCGGTGACCGACCTCGTCACCTCGCTCGCCGCCGGATTCGCCATGAACCGCAGCGTCGGGGCGTTGTCGCAAGGGCGTGAGGAACAGGCTTGGCGTTTGCTCGGCGACCTCCTGGGCGGTTGGTCCAGAGCGCCCAGGGGGCGAAGTGGCAAGAGCCGCGCCGGCGGCCGGCCGGGCGAGGCCTAGGGCCGATCCCGCGGCCCACGAGGCGTCCCGGCTGGGGCCGCCGCTCAATCCGCCGCGCACGGCGCCGGTCGAAAGGTCGCGCTTGCTAGCCCGGGGGCGTCCGGCATGCGAGTTCGGCATGGATCCGATGCACAAGTCTGATTTCATTCCCGCGGCGCGGCGCGGCACTAATCCCATCACAGCCAGCCCAGCTGGCGCCCCCATGATGGAGATGACCTTGATCGCCGCCCCCCGCCTGACCGCAGCGTCCGTAGCCTGCGCCTTGGCGACCGCCGCCGCCGCCCTCATCCCGGCCGCCGTCGTCGCCCAAACCCTGCCCGCCCCCGCCGCGGTCGCCGCCGCCGACGGGGTGGTCCAGCTGCAAAGCCGCCACGGCTTCGACGACACGGTCGCGCGCCTCCAGGCCGCTGTCGCGGCCAAGGGCGTGAAGTTCTTTGACGCCATCGACCAGTCGCAGCTCGGCGCGAGCGCCGATCTGAAGCTCGGCCGCTCGACCCTGGTGCTGTTCGGCAATCCGCCGCTCGGCGTGCAGTTCCTGCAATCGAACCCCTATGCCGGCCTCGACTGGCCGGTGCGCATGCTGGTGACGCAGGACGCCAACGGTGGCGTCTGGATGGCCTGGACCGATTTCAACTACATCGCCGCGCGCTACCGCATCACCGACAAGCCCGCCCAATTCAAGATGGCCAGCGAGGTCGCCGCCTCGATCGCGACCGACGCGGCGCGCTGACGCCATGACGATCGTCGTCGCCAGCCTGGTCTTCGTCCTGGCGGCGGTCTGCGCCCTCGTCATGGGCTACGCCGTCCAGCGCGGGGCGACCTGCATGGTGGCGGCGATCGACGAGGTGGTGAACCAGCGGCGGGCCAACCGCGTGCTGGCCCTGGGCGAAGCCGCCCTGTGGGTGACCGGCGGACTGTTCATCGCCTTCCATCTCGGCGTCCTGCCACGGGCGCCGACAGGCTTTTCGCCTTCCGTCTGGCCGGTCCTCGGCGGCGCCTTGCTGGGCGCCGGCGCCCTGGTCAATCGGGCCTGCGTGTTCGGGACCATCGCCCGCTTCGGCTCCGGCGAGTGGGCCTATGCGCTGACGCCGGTGGGGTTCTTCCTGGGCTGCCTGACCGCGGCGCCCCTGCTCGCCGGCGTGCGCCTCACACCGCTGGCCGGCCCCTCGCCGCTGTTCGCGCTCCCCTTGTGGGCCGCCGCGCTGATCGTCCCGGTGCTGAGCTGGCGGGCCTACGAAGCGATCGCGGCGGCGCGCGCGCGATCCCTCGGCGCCCACGTCTGGGCGCCGCACCAGGCCACCGCCGTCATTGGCGTCGCCTTTGTCGTGATGATGCTGACCGTCGGGGGTTGGGCCTATACCGAGCTCCTGTCGGAGTGGGCCACGAAAGGCATGGCCCTCAACGCCCTGCCTCGCACCCTGCTGTTCGCGGCCCTGTTGATCGGCGCGGTCGCCGGCGGCTGGACCTCGCGGAAGATCCGCTGGCGGCTGCCGCCGCCCCGCGCCGCCCTGCGCTGTCTCGCCGGCGGCTGGCTGATGGGCCTGGGCAGCCTGCTGACGCCCGGCGGCAATGACGGCCTCGTGCTGGTCGGCCTTCCGCTCCTGCTGCCGCACGCGTGGGTGGCGATCGCCAGCATGGCGGCGACCATCGCGCTTGGACTTCTGCTGCAACGCCGCCTTCGCACACCGCTGGTATCAACCTCCGGCTGAGCTAGACTGAGCGCGAGCGTGGTGGGGCCCTCCGCGATGGAAATGCAGCAGGTCCGGTACTTCCTGGCGGTCGCGCGGACGCTCAACTTCACGCGCGCCGCGGAGGACTGCGCCATCACCCAGCCGGCGCTGACCCGCGCCATCAAGCAGCTCGAGGACGAGTTCGGCGGCGACCTGATCCGCCGCGAGGGCCGCAACAGCCACCTCACCGACCTGGGGATGCGCATGCAGCCGGTGCTGCAGCAGGTCTACGACAGCGCGCTCACCGCCAAGCTGCTGGCGGCCAAGGTCAAGAAGGGCGAGATCTCGACCCTGTCGCTCGCCGTCTCGCGCACGCTGGACCTCGACCTGATCGTGCCCGCCTTGAACGAGGTGCAGCGCAAGTTCGACGGCCTGCAGCTCAAGCTGAAGCGCGGCTGCGGCGCGGAGATCTGCGCCCTGCTGAAGAGCGGCGAGGCGGACCTGGCCCTGGGCGGACCCGTGGGCGAAAGCTGGGACCGGCTGGAAGCCTGGCCCATGTTCCGAGAGGCTTTCGACCTGGTGGTCGGCAAGGACCACGACCTGGCCATGCGCAACGAGATCGAGCTCGACGTCGAACTGGTCAGCCGTCAGCGGTTCCTCGCCCATGCCCAGGCCGACCCGGCGGAGATGGACCCAGCCCGCCTGGGCGCGGCGGGCATCGACCTGGCCAAGGCTCACACCGTCGATTCCGACCGCGACCTGGAAGCCCTGGTGGTGGCCAATTTCGGCGTCGCGGTCACGCCCGCCAGCGCGCTCAGGGGCGAGCAGATGCGCCACCTGCGCTGCTCCGTGCTGGACCTGAAGCGGACGGTGGCGATCTATAGCGTCGCGGGCCGGCCGCGCGGGCGGGAGGCCGGCGCACTCCTCAACCTCGTACGCTCCACCGACTGGGTGAGCCTACTCGGCGCGGACGCCGTCGACCGCGGCTAGCAGGTCGTCGAGCTCCATGCGCCGGCGGTAGTCCGGATCGATGTGCCGCGCGGCGACGGTCCCGTCGCGCCGGACCACGAACACCGCCGGGATCGGCAGGATCCACCCGCCGCCGCCCTGGTAGGACGGGATGTTCCAGCCCGTCCGGTCGATCATCCGCGACATCTTCTCGTCGATCCAGATCGCCAGGTCGATCGACAGCGCATAGCCCGCGCCGACATCCGACAGGAACGGGAAGGTCGCCCGGGCCTCGTCGCGCAGGCCGCGGGTATATTCCTGAACCTCCGCCGAAATCGCGGCGATCTGCACGGGCCCGACCTGCTGCTGGATATCGGCCAGGCCCGACATGTTGAGCCGGCAATAGGGACACCAGTGTCCGCGGTGGAAGGCCAGCACCACCGGCCCCCTGTCCAGGAGCTCCGACAGGCGGATCAGCCGTCCGTCGTGGTCGGGCATCAGGAAGTCGGGCATGACCTCGCCCACCCGCGGCGCGCCGTCGCCGGCGTTCACCGCCTCCAACCGCTCGATCAGGCTCTGCGCGGCCTGGGCGTACAGCGGGGCCGTCGCCTGGTAGCAGTCGGAAATCAGCCGCAGGCGTTCGCCCAGCGGCAGGTCCTGGTCGCGGACGGCCTGGAACACAGCCTCCAACGCTGCGACCGAGGGGTGGATCATGGTCTAGCTCCCGCCCGCGGCTTAGCACACGCGGGGTACGCGGACACGGTTGGCCTCATTCGGCGGCGGCCGCTGTCTCCACCATCTGCCCGCCGCTGGCTTCGTGCAGGACGAAGCCCTCCAGCGGATCGAAGTCGCCGCGCCAGGGCGCCTGCTCCAGGGTCTCGCAGGTGTGGCGATAGCCGGCCTCCCGGCGCTGACGGATGCCGTCGGGGCTGAAGTCGATGTCCTTGGCGTGGTCCTCGTAGTCCAGCGCCGGCGCCAGCAGGCGCACCACATGCATCCGCGTGGTGCAGCCATAGCCGGCCAGTTCGCTGAACTGGTTGCTCGCACGGACCTCCGGGGGGACCAGGGCGGCGAGCTCGGCGATCACGTGGCGCATCCGGTGCAGCTGCCGTTGGCGCTTGATGTGGCTGGCCGCGCGGCTGGAGTACTGCACGTCCTTCTGGCGGTTCATCACCTCCCAGATCGTCTCGGGCTCCGCGCCGTGCGGGTTCCAGAGGTGGACGGCGAAGACCAGGGAATCGCGCCGCGGATTGTCGTCGAACACCACCTCGACCGGCGTGTTCGAGAGGGTCCCGCCGTCCCAGTAGAGCTCCTCGCCGATGCGCACAGCCGGAAAGGCGGGCGGCAGGGCGCCGGACGCCATCACGTGCCGCAGGTCCAGCGCCTCGTCGCGGCTGTCGAAATAGGTCATCTCGCTGGTGCGCACGTTCGAGGCGCCGACGGTCAGCCGCATGGGCCCGGAATTGATGCGCTCGAAGTCGATCAGCTCGCCCAGGGTCTCGCCCAGCGGCGCCACCGAATAGTAGCCGGCCTGTTCGGCCCCCAGCGGCGCGTGGCTGCTGAAGAAGGCCGCCGGATTGGGCTGGAAGAAGGCCGGCACGCCGCTGGTGATCGCCATCATGTTGCGCGCCGCCTGGGTGAACCAGTTCGGCAGGGGCGAGCCCAGGAACCGGCCGTGCTCGACGCGTTTCCAGAAGTCGGTGAGCCGGTCCATGCGCTCGGCCTTGGGCGAGCCTGCGATCAGGCCCGCGTTGATGGCCCCGATGGAGGTCCCGACCACCCAGTCGGGCTCGATCCCGGCCTCGTGCAGCGCCTGGTAGACGCCGACCTGATAGGCCCCGAGCGCGCCGCCGCCCTGCAGGACGAGGACGATCTGGCCGTGCTGGGCGATCTCGCGATGAAGCTTGGACATGGTGCGGGTTCCTATTCGGCGGGCTGCAGGCTGGGGCGCTCGCCCCATGACTCGTTGGCCACCTCGCCGGTGATGAGCCGGGCGTT
>Ga0105240_10015740_pt1 | contig 10264 bp, 10 predicted proteins | sample KBSC54metaG_FD_80426 | JGI IMG/M metagenome (GOLD analysis project Ga0105240, IMG submission 80426) | Corn rhizosphere microbial communities from Kellogg Biological Station, Michigan, USA - KBS C5-4 metaG | ecosystem: Host-associated > Plants > Roots > Rhizosphere > Soil | place: Michigan, USA... | reverse complement strand
GGTTTCAGTCGGTCATCAATTAAAGGTTGTGGCTGGCATATGAGGGTACGCATTCGGATGCAGTCTTTGCCCATTGTAGCTTCTCGCTGAATATGGAAATTCGGAGCCCCACTATTCGGAATCCCGTATTTTGGCCGGAGCATTCGGCAGCGTCTTACGGTTGCGCCAATACGCCCGCCATTCGCCCACCAAATACAACGATCCGGTGGCAAATACGGCGTCTTCGGAAGAAGCCATCTCAAGCGCCCGCTCCAAAGCTCTTTGTGGATCGGCTTCGATCAGGAAAGAAGAAGCAAGGTGGCCCGCCATCTCTGCTAGTACCTCTGCGGAAATGGCTCGCGGTTGACGCGGAGCCGTAAGGATCACGCGTTCGGCGTGCGGAAAGAGCAGGCCGGCGATCTCGTCCACGGCTTTGTCGCGAACCGTGCCGTAAACCAGAAAGATTCGGCGACCCGAAAAGTTTTCTTGCCAAAATCTTACGAGTTCACGGGCGCCAGCAGGATTGTGCGTGCCGTCCAGATACACGGTGGGATGCTCGGAAAGCTTTTCGAGGCGTCCCGGCCAGCGAACAGAACGAATCCCCAATTCTATATTTTCATCGCTTAGCGGGAAGCCTCGCTCGGCTAGTACGCGTGCGGCAGTAGCGGCCGCGAGCGCGTTACGAACTTGAAACCGCCCCGGCAGAGGTGGCTCCAGCCTTAATATTGCTCCGCCGCGTCTTGGCACCGCGATTCCCGGATAGCGCCCATCGATGGAGTGAGTGAATCTCACGCGATACGTCGAATCGATTTCGATGAGGCGAGCGTCAAGCCGGCGGCAGCGCTCCGCGATCACCGTGCGCGCTTCCGGTCGTTCCGCGGAGCTTACCACTGTGATTCCCGGCTTGATAATTCCCGCCTTCTCGCTGGCGATCTCCGCGATCGAATGTCCGAGCAAGCCTTCATGGTCAAAATCGATCGAGGTGATGACAGCGACTTCCGGCGTTACGATATTCGTCGAATCCAGGCGTCCACCAAGCCCGACTTCGTACACCGCAAAATCCAGCTTCTTCTCCGCAAAAATGAGAAAAGCCATCGCTGTCACGCACTCGAAGTACGTCGGATGTGCCGCAAGTGCGCCGGACGCCATTAACGCCTCGATCTTGGAATGCACCACGGTCCATGCAGCGGCGAAATCGTCATCGGACACGTCTTCGCCGTTGATCCGAATGCGTTCATTCACGCGTTCAAGATGCGGGGACGTGTAAAGGCCAGTCCGCAAGCCCGCTGCGCGCAGAATCGATTGGAGCATTGCAGCCGTCGAGCCCTTGCCATTTGTCCCGGCGATATGCGCACAAGGAACGGCGCGATGCGGATCGCCGAGCGACGCAGAGAGCGTTTCGATATTCTTCAGCCCGAATTTGTGGATTTGTGCTCCGGCAGCGGAACTGTGCGCAGGCTGCCGCGGCGCAGCCAGTTCTCTGCCCAGAGCGAGCAGACCGCGAACGGACTCTTCGTAATTCATCTTTACTCGAGAAAAAAGCCGAACGCCTGAGAAAGGTAGCTTTTCAGATCCTTACGGGGCACCACGGCATCGAGGAAGCCGTGTTCCAACAGGAATTCGGCGCGTTGGAACCCTTCGGGAAGTTTCTGCCGGATCGTTTGCTCGATAACGCGCGGCCCGGCGAAGCCGATAAGGGCCCCGGGCTCGGCAATATTGAGATCGCCGAGCATTGCATAGCTGGCCGTTACGCCGCCGGTTGTCGGATCCGTTAGGACGGAAACGAATGGCACGCGAGCCTCATCGAGCCGGGCCAGCGCGGCAGCCACTTTTGCAAGTTGCATCAGGCTGACGGAACCCTCCATCATCCGCGCGCCGCCCGAACACGAGACGATGACAAGTGGAATCTTGTTTTCGAGTGAACGTTCGATCGCTCGCGCAACTTTTTCACCCACAACGGAGCCCATCGATCCACCGATAAATCCAAATTCCATCGAGCAGCAGATCACGGGGCGCCCGTCGATCCGTCCTTCGGCCGTCAGGATCGCGTCGTTCATTCCCAGCTTGTTCTTTGCGTCCTTGAGCCGCTGCGCATACGTCTTGGTATCGGCGAAATGCAGAGGATCGCTCGACGCCAAATCGGCATCGTGCTCGGTCCATGGCGTATTGTCGTCGAGAAGAAGCGCCAGGCGATCGCGTGCGCCGATGCGGAAATGATATTCGCACTTCGGGCAGACGTTCAGGTTCTGCTCGAGATCCTTCTTCCATATTGCCGCCCGGCACGAGGGACACTTTTCCCACAGTCCTTCCGTGCGGACCCGCCGCTCGTCCACCGGAGTGGGATTCTCAATCGGTTTCTTATCGCGCTTAAACCAAGACATATTCGGGACAGCCGATGTCGGAGGCTCGCAACGGCAGCCTCACGTCTCCTCTTCCTAATCCGTCGCCCTGAGGCTTGTCCGGCCGCATTCCCACCAGGGAATCTAGTCGCGAACCCTCAGGCTAATAATCGATTCCTCTTTGCGCCAGTATGCCTTTCGTATAGGGATGCTTCACTTCCCGCATTTCCGTCACTAGGTCTGCAGCCTCCACCAGTTTCGGATGAGCGTTGCGCCCCGTACAGATCACGTGTATTCGCTCCGGGCGCGCAACCAGCGACGCGGTCACCTGTTCGGCGTCCAACATCTTATAGCTGATCACGTAATTGATCTCATCGAGCACCACGAGATCGTATTTTTCGCTGTAAATCTGTTCGAGTCCAAAGCGCCAGGCTTCTTCGCAAAGCCGAATGTCCTCGGGATCGGCCTCTGCGCCGCCAATCTTGACGAAGCCCCGGCCCATCGGCCGGATCTCAAACTTATCGGCACCCAACATTTCTGCCGCGTCGAGCTCGCCGTAGTGCCACGAACCCTTGATGAACTGCACCATCAGCACGTGCAGCCCCTGTCCCACTGCGCGGAAAGCCGTACCGAGCGCGCACGTTGTCTTGCCTTTGCCCGGTCCCGTGTAGACGATCAGCAGCCCTTTTTCTTCCGGCATTCTCATCCGCGCCTGCGGGGACAGTTTGCCACACCAGCAATGCCCGAACAAAAGCGAAAGCTCGCAATTGCCCTATCCGCTGTTCCGGCAGGAACGGCGATATAAAACGTCAGCGGGATTACCCTTGAGGCTTCACTTTCTCGGTGCCCTTAGGCCAGTGCGGCTTGAACTTTGACTCCGGCACATTAGGATTGCGAAGCATTTTCGTATACCGAATGGTGAGATAGTCGCCGCCGTTTTCCGTGAACTTCTGTTCGTCGGGCAGCCACGTCGTCTCATCCAGCCAAATCTGAATCTTCGAAAACTGCTTGAGGACGGCTGCCGATCGCGGCGTCAAATCAAGCAGCGCGTCTTTCTTGCCATCGATCGTGTCTTCGCCCATGTACTTGACCTGAAATCCCTTTTCCAACTGGCTGCCCGACGTTCCGAAGCCAAGAAGCAGGAATTCGTCCGCCAGATCGCGGTTTTTCCCCAGATTGTATTCTTCCACTTGGTTTAATCCGGGCGTGTAGACGTAGATGTTGTCGCCGTTGCGCAGTATCGTGCGCGAATCGGGCGCATTCATTTGCAGCAGCATCTTATCGTCGCGTACAAGTAGCGTGCCGGCTTCGGTCGAGCGGTCATTTACCACAACCGTCACTTTCGTGCGTTCCACATCTGCCGAGAGACTGCGAAAGTCCTTCGCGGAGCGATCAAGCTGCTTCAGAATGCCATCCAGCGTTAGTCCGCGGCCCTGCGCGGCGAAGACTTGCGCTGCGGCAAATACGATGGTGAGCAGAGCGCAGCCCGCCGTGTATTTCAGCAATCCCTTCACCTGTAAACGTTCCTCCACCATCCGCCCAACGATCGGGCAGACGCTACTTTTATGATAGCACAGCGATGTGGAGCACTTCGGAAGGCGGCGACGCCTATGGGTGCTTCATGCGAAGCGTAACGTCGTAATCGAGCACGATGCCGTCGTTTCCGCGGACGAAGTCGATTTTCTCTACCTGAAAGGTCCGGTCTTGGAGCGCCGGAACGGTGCGGGCTAGAACGTCGTGCGTGCCACGCTCAAGTTCCGGGGTATTCTTTGATACGCGCTTATCAGGCGAAAGCAACCGCGCATCCACGCGATAAACGGCTTCATTGTTTCCGGTGTCCTCCGAAATCAACTGCACTTGCGAACTCGCCGGAACCGTCGGCCGCGGGCCGTCCTGAAACCAACTGCGCGGCGTCAAGAGCAGAAAAATCAGGATTAGCGCCACGAGGAGGTCGTAAGGCCAACTTCCCCGCTCATACGCCCAGAAAATCGTATTGACGATTCCTCGCCAGAGTTTCCGCATGTTGTTTAATGAACGACGGAGTCGACCACCATTCCATCCCGCATGTGCAATACCCGATTGCCATACGTCGCGGCCTCCGGATTGTGCGTGATCATCACGATGGTTTGTCCCAATTCTCGATTCAGATGGCGCAGCAACGAAAGAACCGCATCCGAACTCTTCGTGTCCAGATTTCCTGTTGGCTCATCCGCCAGCACAATCTTTGGTTCGCTGATGATTGCCCGCGCCAGCGCCACGCGCTGCTGCTCGCCCCCGGAAAGCTCCGAAGGCCGGTGATTCAGGCGCGCTCCAAGGCCTAGCAAGTTAGTCACCAGATCAAAGCGATGCGGATCATAGCCGTTCCCATGAATGTGCTGCGCCAGCGTAATGTTGTGGCGCGCATCCAGCGTCGGCAGCAGATTAAACTTTTGGAATACAAAGCCAACCTTGTGCCTTCGCAGCGAAGTTCGCTCGGCATCGTTCATCGTTGCAAGATCGTTGCCGTCCAGGAGCACGCGCCCGCGGCTCGCTTTGGCAAGCCCGCCAATCACATGCAGTAGGGTCGATTTACCGCATCCTGAAGGCCCCATGATCGACACGAACTCGCCGGGCGCTACTTCCACGTTCACGCCCTGAAGCGCCGGCACTTCCATCTTGCCGCTGCCGTAGATCTTCCACAGGTTTTCTGTCTTAAGTATGAGCTCCAACCGCAGTCCCCTACACCTCTTCGCCACTCCGAAGCCTGAGTATTCTATGCGTCTTTGCCGGTTCTGCCTAGTTGCGGAGAGGAACTACTCGTATGCGAGCGCTTCGACGGGATCCTTGCGGCTCGCCATCCATGTGGGATACAGCGCGCCGAGCAAGCCGCCGGCCACCGCAATCAGGCAAGCGTAAACGCACCATTCGAGTGTGATCAGGGCCTGAGGGAGAGAGGGGAAAAGCAAGCGTATGAGCACCCGCACAAGGAAGCTGAGCCCTATTCCGACGACAAAACCTCCCACGCAGAGCAAAGCTGTCTCGCTGAGGATGATTCTGGCGACGTAAAGCTTCGAAGCGCCGAGCGATTTCAGCACTCCAATCTCGCGCGTGCGCTCGTTCACCGTCGTGTACATCGAGAGAAAGATCACCAGAAACCCGATCGAGACGGCAATCGCGATCATCACCGTTCGCAGGGCCGCAAGCCCCGGGACATTCGAAGCCGTAAACATCTGTATATAGTCCTTCATCGGACGGACCGTGTAGTTCGGCAGCAATTGGTTCACCTTGTCCATTGCCGCCAGTGTGTGATCGCTTCGGTCGCACTTAACGAAAAAAACCGTGGCTTTGTCCGTCGCTCCGGACATCTGTTGCAGCGTCGAAAGCAGCACAAAAAGCCGCGCGCCTTTGCCGTGTTCCACTACTCCTGCGATATGGAAATCGTGCCCCAGCACATGAAGCATCTCGCCGACGTGCGCTTTGTGCGCCCGCGCATAGACGTCATCCACAAGAATGTCATCCGCGTTCTGCAGAGCTCGCCCAGAGTAGTAGACAAAGCCGCCTGAAACCGCCCGGAAGCTTGTAGGATCGATCCCCCAAACCATCTCAAGGCTATTGACGGAATTCAGCTGCGTAAGGACCGGCGCGACCGCTTGTACGTACTGCAACTGCTGCAATTTCGTCCCAATAGCTACGGGCATCGGAGCGCCCGTAAAGCCCAGAAACACAGAAGCCGACGGCGGCTGCACCATGATGTCTGCGCCGACGCCTTCCGTACGCTTCGCCGAATCCATCAGCAGCGCACTCGTCACGCCGATCACGATGATCACGAGCGTCACTTCCAGAGCCACCGCGATCATCGTGACAAACGTCCGGACGGGCCGGTGCGTCACGTTCTGGGAAATCATGTACCCGATCAATGTTGTGGGCTGCCTGTCTCTTCGCCGACGTGGACCAACTGCGAGCCAGGCGGTTGCTTCAGCACAAAGCGGCTCGGTTCAATGGTCGTATCGGCCGTCAACTTCATCACGGTAATAGCCAAAGTATAGCCTTCGGCGGGGCGTTCGAGAGTAATCTTCTGCGGATATTCCACGGCGCCAAAAGGCTGCCATTGCGCGTAGTGAATGTCCGATTCCACCTGGCCGTCGTCGCCGTAGACCTCGATTCGAGCCATGCTGAGCCCGGCGCGCTCAAACCATATCTTCCGCGCGATACGCCAATTGCTGGACGCAGCTTCTCGTCCGCCTGAATTGCCGCCGCCCGAGTTCGCCACCGTAAGTACGTAATCGCTCGAATTGCCGTCCATGGCCTGCTCAAGAAGCACTACGTCAGACGGCGAAATCGGCTCCCAAAAGATCGCCTGCATTAAATGCTGGGGCCGCAGATTCTGAACGGCCGTTGTATCCGACGCTTTCTCCACACTCGTCGAACCTGTCAAAAACTGATTCTTCGATGGGATATAGATCGAAAATGTCTTCCCATCGCTCACCATGTCGAAAATATTCGTGCTGATCACGGGTGCCTGCCCAATCACCCTCACCAGATCTGGCTTCTGCGCCAGTATGAATCCGCTAACCCGCGGATACTGTTTCATGATGCCGGTAAACGACGAGCTCGAAGTCCACTGCATGGTGACGGCCGCATTTATAGATGTGATGCTCCGCGCTAATTGGTCATATTTCGCGATCAGGTCGGCTTTTGTGGCGGTTTTAAGCGGTGCTCCGGTGGGAGCTTTGGCGATGCGCGTTTGGCGCGCGCCGCATCCGGCTACTCCGGCGCAAATCGCGCAGGCGAGAAAAATTTGAGATAAGCTGCTTACTTTCAGTGTCTTCGCCCCGATTCGCGCCAAATTTGAATCTAACAGCAGCCCTATGTCGCGTCAATCCGCCGCCGGCACGCCTAATGCTTCCCGTTGATTTAATCCGCCTTGATTTTAATCCTCATCCTGGGGCTCGCCCGCGAAAGCGGCGAGCCCCAGGACCTATCCAGCTCTAAGCCGCAAGAAACCAAAATGCCGTCATCCCAGCGCTTTTTGCGAAGGACCTCCCTTCCTTTCCCTCTTGTGCCTTCTCCACGCGAGCGGCCGAAGCGCCCCCACTTGTTGATCCAACAAGAGCCAACATTGCCAGGGATGTGCCCGGTCTATACCAAAACCAAACCCAGCCCCGAGGCTCCCGCCTCGGGGATTCACGACCCCTGCTTCGCCGCTCTCAACGCCGCCACACGCTTCTCGCTAACCGCAAACTGCGCTTTCGCCACCTTGGAACCCATAATGGCCTTTTCGATCGTACTGAACATCGCAGGATTATTCGTTTTCTCTCGCAGTTCCTTCAGGAATGGCCGAACCTTGGCGAAAAGAAAATACATCTCGCCGCAAAAGGAATTGTCGAAAAAGAGAGCCTCATTCGCGGCGCCTTTCAACACCATGTTTGCCGCCATGCTCCAATAGCTCGAGACCTGCCTGTACCAATTGTTTTCTGGCGTGCCCGCCGCGGCCTGCACCTTCAGGAAGTCGTCCACCTGCGTCGGCCAGAATGTGCCAAGCCACCACTGCCGTGCCTTACGCATTTCCGCTTCCCGCCGCAGATTGTAAAGTTCCAGGATAAGTCTTGCGTCGTCCGCTGTCGGTTTCTTTGCCATCGTCATTGCCTCCAAAAAAAAATGGGGCTGCGCCGCATGCGACGCAGCCCTGTTGATATCCTTTTGGTTCTGACGCAGTTTCAACCACTCGATCCGCTGGTCCCTATACCTACTTCGGAGCCTTCATTGTTGCAGGTTTCGCGGCTTTCTTCGATTTCGCTTTCTTCGCCATCTGATCCTCCTTCGACGGTTTGCCCCAGGCGGGCATCGCATCAGGTTATACGAAAACGCATCAGCAAAGTCTACGAAGAAGTGACGATACTCGCTGTTGTAGTGAAAAATCCTCGTCATGGCCTTGCAAACTCCCAAGACAACTCACCTGCCGTATGATCAATCGTCCTGGTGAGCCTTGTCCGCGAAAGCGTTGAGCCGCCGAAGCTGAAAGGAACTCCCTTGCTCCAGCTGCTTTACATTTGCCCTAAGCCGCAGAAATCAAGAATGTCGTTATCCCGAGCGGTTTTCGCGAAGGACCTCTCTTGTTCTTGAGATACGCCCGACCTCGCCACGTCATTTGCCCAAAGGATCGCACTACGTCTATTCCTAAGGCTTAATAGCGGGCGCGCCGTCGGTCCGTTTCGCAAATGAAACCATTTCAAAAAACACTAGCGCAATCCAAATTCAAGTGTACAATCGCCGTCGTTCTGCACATCGGACTTGGCTCCGGGCGCGCTGCGCATCACCCGGGAATGGCATTCATCTCGGCTGTCGGTTTGGCTTCGCGTAGCGCGAACGCGCTGGGAATCGCAAGAGTTTGAGACTATCTGGAGGGGGAAAATGAATATCCGCAAGGTGGGTGGAGGCAAGACAGCCTACATGTCCATCGCCGTAGTTGCGGCCGCGGCTTTAGCTCTTTTTGTTTACACGCCGCGAGCCGCCTCACAAGCCGGTCAAGCGCCGTCAGGAGCGCCGCCGGCTCAGGGCGCCCAAGCTGGCCGCGGAGGACGTGGCGGCGGTGGTGGTTTTACGCATCCGGCGCCAGCCGACTATAACGACAACGCCGGTTTCACTTCACTCTTCAACGGCACCGATCTCAGCGGCTGGACATCCGACGGTCAGAACTGGTCCGTGAAGGACGGCGCCATTTACGCCCAATCGACGTGCGAGAAGCCCACTGGCACCATTTACATCTATTCGGACATTGGGCTTGCTGGCGATTTCGATCTCAAAGTCCGAATGAAGGGCACCGAGAGCGTAAACAGCGGTATTCAATATCGCAGTTGGCTCACCGAAGACCTTAACGCCCCGCATTATCCTCGGCCATCTTTTCCCGGACGCGGCGGCGCGGCTGGCGCGCGGGGCCGTGGAGCCGGTCTTCCAGGTCGGGGCCAGGCCGCTGCATGCCCCAACGGGCAGCCTCGCGGTACACCGCCCGACCGAGCGATGGAGTCGAAGTATGACATGGGCGGTCCTCAGTATGATTTTGACAACACCGACAACTATCCCGGACAGTTCTACGAGCAAGCTTCTGGACGAGGCATTATTGCCTGGCCGGGAGACGTCGTGATTGCCAATCCGGGGCAGCCGAAAGAGCTCCTGGCGACGCTCGCGGACAAAGCGACGCTAACGAGCTGGTTCCACAAGGATGATTGGAACGATGAAGAAGTCATCGCTCGGGGCCATACCTATCTCCACTTCCTGAACGGCCATTTGGCGTCCGTCTTCATCGACAACGACCCGCTATATTTCCAGAGCACTGGACACATCGGGTTCGAAATCGAATCGACCGGCGAGCTCTTTATCAAAGACGTGTACTTGAAGAAGTTTCCGACTGAGTAGCCTTCCAACACGGGCCTCAGGGAGCGATCGGCTTCCTGAGGCCCAATTTATTTATTCCTGCGAAACCCTTCTCGCCTCGCAGCAGTATAATTTGCCCGAACGCCGTGCGCTGCTTGTCATGTCCAGCGCTTCATTGTGGAGTCGCATCATGTTTTCGAGTTCGGCCTTCCTTCGGTTCTCCTGCAGGTGCGCTCTTCTCCTGTCTGTATTTTCTTTCACCCTGATATCGCCGGCTATTGCGCAGATGGGCCCGATGAACACCTCAAGCCCAGTGATGGAAACGAAGGACGAGATTCCTCCCGACCAACTCCCGCCTCCCCAAAAAATGACGGGCATCGGCAACGTGAGCATGCAAATCACGGCAACGCCAGAGGCGCAGACCTGGTTCAACCAGGGCCTGAATCTGCTTCACGATTTCTGGGACTACGAATCCGCCCGCGCGTTTGAGCAAGCGGTCCGCATCGATCCGCAATGTGCGATGTGCTACTGGGGCCTCTATCGCGCCGAGAGCTACTACCACAGCACTTCGCCGGATTACGCTGCTGTCTCGCTCG
>Ga0105240_10015737_pt1 | contig 10266 bp, 4 predicted proteins | sample KBSC54metaG_FD_80426 | JGI IMG/M metagenome (GOLD analysis project Ga0105240, IMG submission 80426) | Corn rhizosphere microbial communities from Kellogg Biological Station, Michigan, USA - KBS C5-4 metaG | ecosystem: Host-associated > Plants > Roots > Rhizosphere > Soil | place: Michigan, USA... | reverse complement strand
GAGATAGGAAATATTCAGCACCAGATGATATGATATAAACACGAATTTCATAATATATTGTTAAATCTCTTTTATATTCATCTTGATATTCTTGTAATTTCTTTGCTAAATGTTTAGCATAATTTAACATTTCATGTAAACTTTTTCTTTTATTTGTAATACATGCATATCTATATTGTTGTTTCTTTGTTAATCTTTTAAAAGCTTCACTTTCTTTACTTTCAATCTCAATATAATCTTTTATTGACATTTTTTTCAATAAAATTCTATATTTTTTATGTATTTTTTTACATATTTATGTCAATTATTAGATGATATTAAATCTTGATTTCAATTCAAATAAATTTAAGTTAAATGAGCATAAGATCTAAATAAAATTTAAGTTTAAGGTCATAAGATATAATTTTATTTAAGTTTAAGTTCATTAAGTTTAATATAATATCACATCTTATGTTACTTTAAGATATACTTATTTACTAAACATAAAAGGTTACCATACCCTTATGAGTAATACTATAGCATATCTTTTATTTTTTTGAATAATCTTTTTTTCAATAAACAATTATTTTTTTAAATAATAAAAAAAATTAAAAAATGAAAAAAATAAAAAAAATAAAAATAAAGAATTATTAAAATAATGAAATATGAGATTAATGATCATGTTTATGTGAATTATGATGATATTAATGGCAAAAAATGTGTATTTATTCAATATTATAATTCAAACATGAATATTATATTACCTGATATGATAATATATGATAAAATTGATGATGAAACAAGGTTTGATATGAATGTATTTGATTTAATATTTAAATTAGAAGCAACAAGTCATATTGTGAAATGGAGTGTGTATTTATTTATCATGATAATGATGGAAAAAAGTCATAATGTGTGTCAAAAATCATTTAAAGATTTTGTATATTTTTATACAATTAATCATGATGATATAAACGATGAATTTAATCAGATTACATATGGTTTTTTTACAATAAAATCTTTTAATGATGATATTAATATTAAAACAATAAAATCTATTTTAGATCAAAAAATGTTGTTTTTTAGGAAATTATTCACAAATATGAATGTCAATGAAAAATATGAAATTGATGTTTTGTGGGAACATTTGATAGATCATGATATAACAACAAAGATAATATTTGATAGAGAAGATTATATCCCACCAGATATTATAGATTCATATCTTTATGGTGTGTTAAAGAAAACAATTCCAAATGTATCAGATGATTTATCTTTATTAGGTAGATCTTTGTTTGTTTTGAATGATATTAAGATGGTTACAGATAAATATATTGATAATCCTTTTATGAAGATTTTTTATGATTTTTTAATGGGTCAATACATGTTTTATTGTGTGATGTATCATGGTTTTACATCTGATTTTATCAAGAAAATATATCATCAAAATGGTTATATTTCATACAGTATTGAACAAAACAATGGAATTATGTCAATGATCATGGAATTATATCATTTAAAGTCTCAATTACTACATTTTATCACTCGAAAAGATGAATCAATAACAAGATTAATATGCACAAATGGTCACATTATATGTGATTATATCAATTTTTTTGAGATGTCAGAACATTATGATATGAAAATTTCTAAAATCATGCAAAAAGAAGATATTTGTCGTTGTTTATCTCAGATTAATGGTGATTTTTCGTTACATATGAAAAATGATTGTTTATATAATAATGAAATTTTCAATGACATTAAACAAAAAATATCACAAATGATCCATAATTCTGAAATTTTAAAGTATCAAAATGAGTTGCAATTATTGATAATTATAACAAATTTACATCTGGATTTTAAACTTATATTTAACATATTCATGAGTATTGTTGATTATATCAAGATAATATACATAAGAAGAATAATCAATTCATTAACAGCATGCAGCACGTTTTATGGATCTATCAGCAAATGGTATAAAAAAGTATTTAGAATCATAAAATATGTTGATATGGATTATATTTTGATAAAAAAACTTACAATGTCTGTAGATTCAAATGAGATTAACGATTGGTGTGATCCAATGAAGAACAAATTTATACATTTATCATTTGAATATTCTGTTTTTTTATATTGTTATTTACAGGAAATTGTAAGAGATTTTCTTCATATTCATAATGAAAAAATACATGATATATACAAACATATCAACCTTGAATCGTTCAGAAATGATGAACCAAGAAGGATGGTATATTATGATAGAATCGAACAGTTAAAGGCAAAAATATTGATTCATATGAAAAATGTTTCAAATATAAATGAACAAAATGTTCAAAAATTGGAATATATGACAGTCAAAAAGCTGGAAAATGGTGATTTTGATAATTATGTTTTTTTCTCAAAAAAGAAAAATTGTGATTTAATTTCACAAAAATTAAATAATCGAAAGAGGAATAAATATTTAAGAAAAAAATTATAAAAAAATAAAAATCAATGGCATCTTCAAGCAGTCAATCACAACAAAATACCAAAGATTTGTTAATTTATGTTTTTTATGATACAGATATTGAAGGATTGTTTACAAATCGTAGTATATCTGGTTTGATCAATTCAGATGATTTGTTTCCAAGAATTGATATTGGTGAGAATTTTATCGATCAGTTTGATTTTCGTGTTAAAAAACCAGGAAAAAATGATGTTTCACTTGATATAAATGAATATAAATCATGGATTTCGACTAAAAAGGGTATTATTGTAAGAGATGATCAAGAAAACAATGTTGATGTTGTATATTTATGGACCAGTTTTATTCAAAAGCATAAAACAAAAGCAAATAGAGCATTAATGAATTTTTTAATGAATCGAGAGAAGAAATTTATTTATTTGGTTAAATTTTGCCATAATGTAGGTTTTTTTAGACATAAGGGTGGATTAAAACGTTTAAAAAACGCTGTTAATGCAGATCCAAATACCAGTGAGATTGATTTGTTTAGATTATATAAAGAACAAATTCTGTTGCAGATTTTTATTGATGATTTCTTCAAAAATGATGATGATCCTTCAATCAATGTTTTCAAAAATTTCATATCCAAGATCGGGTTTTCTTCAGAAAATGATATTGTTCCATGTTTTATCACCAAACAACATGATGTGGGAAATAACGTCATTAGTGTACCTGCAATTAACAAATATACAAGTTTCTTTTTCTTTGAGTTTGAAACATATATGAGCGATATTTACAGTGATTACAGGGTTAAAAGTTTGCTTTCACAACTCGAAATACCTAGCATGGAATCGATGTATTTTGAGATTCATTCACAAGAAGTCAATCGGTTAAAAGCCAAATTAACCAAAAGAAAAGATAAAATCATTGAATTACAGGCAATTATTCGTGAAAAGGAGATTGAAAATGAAAGTTTAAGACAAGCAATTGAAAATGTAAATATCCAAACAGAAGAAAACCTTCGCATATTACAAGAGATGTCGATGGTTCAACAACCATCTTTAACCAGTGATTATATTGAAGAAATCAGTACATTAAGACAAAAAATCAGAGAATTGAAAACATCAATTCGTGCTTTAGAAATTGAATTACGTTCTGAACAAACAGAAAATGAAAGATTACAAGCTAATGTTGCTAATCGTGATTTTATCATCAAACATCATCTTAAAACAATTGCAGAATCAGGATCATCACCAGAACTAGCAGAATTAAGAGATATGTATAATACATTGGCTAAAGAATACAATGATTACAGAACACAATCTGAAGAAAGGATTCAAGCATTGGAAGTTGAGAATATGGGATTAAGAAACAGTGAAAGTGCATGTTCAATTGTTGTTCGTGAATTACGTGGAGAATTGGATAGATATAAACAGACTGAATCTTCACAAGAATCTTCTTTTGAATTGGTTACATCAGAACAAGTTGAAGAAACATTTGGTGAATTTGGAGATATCAGTGTAATATCTGAAGAACAAGAACTTCCAGGCCAGGTTATGTCTCCAGAATCATCATCATCTGAAGTTGAAAGATTAGAAGATCGTCTTGAAAATCTTGAACGCCAAGAAATCATTAAAACTGATGAAATTGAGGCAAAAAAGATTGCTTCTGAAGAGATAAAAGAGGAGATCAATCAACTTGCTTTATCACTTAATACAGTAAGTAATGAAGATGAAAGAAATCAGATATTGGTTAACATTCAGAGATTACGCAATAATTTGTCTGATCAACAAGAAGATATTGCTCATACAAGATTTGAATTATATAATGAGATAACACGACCTAAAGAAGAAACCGAAGAGAAATTGGTTGAAGCGGTTGAAAAAAGGGTAGAAGAAGGTGAAGAATCTACATTATTACCATTGGAATTGGAATTGGAAGAATCAAGTGAATCATTCATTGCACCTGAAGAAACTGAAATTACATTTAAACATCGTGAAGAAATAACATCAACACCACTTCCATCATTACAAATAACATCATCACAAATGAATGAATTGTTTAATCTATCATTATCAATTGGATCTCATATTAATATCACACAATCTAAAATTTTGTTAGAAAATGTGCAAAATATGAATCATCTACCTATTTCATTAGGTCAAAAACAAACACAAATTCCACAACCATCAACATCATTTCGTTTTGATTTACCTGAATCATTATTAGATGAATATTAATGTGATTTTTTTTAATTAAAAAAATAAATTAAATTTCATTGAAAAAAATGATAAAAACATTATCTGCATCAGATCAATTACAATTACTTAATCATAATATCTTATCTATTAAAAAACATATATCAAAAACTAAAAAAGACAATCAAATTGTCGTTTTGAGATCTAAGATTCCTCTTGATTTTGATGTTCTATATGGAGATCATAATCAAATAGATAAACATATATTATCTGAATTTTTAAACAAAAAAGACATATTGATGCGATATCAGGAAAGTATATTGAAATTGAATCAAACATATCCATCCAATTTCACATGCACACTTGATTTTTTATTCTTTGATATTAGTTTAATTATCAATAATCATATGGGTAATGTGGCCAAATTGATCGGATGTGGATTAAATGTTGAACTTATATTATTGATTTTAAAATATATCGATGATATATGTAATCAAATTGATTGTTTTTTCAAGAAATATGTTTTTAGAGATTATGTAACATGGGTAAGATGGCCTGTTGAAACCAGATGTGATGTTGATATATCAAATATATATAATAGCGTTTATAATCAAGGTTCTCAAGAATGTACATTTGAAATGATGAAATATTATAGCAAACACATGTTTCCTTTTTATCAGTCAAATATTACACCAGAAATGATGATTCCGGATCATAGAAGAATGATGAGTCAAAAATCAAAAGAAATCAAAATTTCAGTATCAAATATGAAGAAAAATGATCGATTCATCTTTAATTTGTTCAAAGGAGAGATGAATATTTTACATGGATATTTATATGATTATATTATTTATAATCCAAACAACAAAAAAACTGTTGTTTTATTCATATTTATTGCTAAATTATTACAATTTGGTATTGATAATGTGATGAAAAGAAGATATACTTTTGCATATAATAAGGTAGAAAAAACAATCAGTTTATCATCTACAATATGCAATTATGATGCTATTCCAGAAATATCGGTTGATTTTTTAAATATTAATATTGAAGTGCTTTTGAGTTCAAATGGTGGAATGATCACAAAAACGATCTTTTTGAATGATTTTATCAACAAAAATGATAATAATTTTGAATTTAGAAACTTTAAAAGTCATAATGAAGGGTCATTTTGCATGATTATTGATGACTCAAAATTTAATTATGATAACAAAAAGAATCTTATCACTACTAATCCTGATGATTTTATCGAAGCAATTAGTTTTAATTTTGATAATAGATCAAGGGATATCAATGAAAATGCACCAATGGTGATATTTAGCAATGAATCTAATCAATCAAATATCAAAAAATTCATGTTTGTACCGGAATCAAGAAGTGCTTTTGTTAACCAAAAGTGTAATGTTATTGATGAGAATTTTTCATCATCTCCTCTTGAAGAATATAATGATCAGATGAACAGATGTATCAACATATTCGAAAAAATGTCATCCAAAAGTCAATGTTTTCAATGTGTTTTTAATGGTTTGATTATAAATATTAACAATGATGGACGTAGTAAAGCTCAACTTTTAGTTGATGTGCATGTATCGCCTAGTAACTCCAAGAAATATTATCTCAAGATCAACAAATTATCTATTCACGTTTTTAATCCTGACTTTTTATTATAAAAAAATAAATAAACAAAAAATAATAAAAAAATGAAATTGTGGATTCTTTTCTTCATATTTGGTGTGATATATGCCGATGAAAGTATAAAGACTGTGAGTTATAATCAATGTATCGAAAAGAATAGTATATATGATCAATCAAATTGTAGGTTTTTCAGCAGTTATTATGCTTCTGTAAATGTAATTGGAGGTGGAAATCATACACAAGAATTGGATTTTGTTGGTAATCCAGATGATCCTATTTTAATCATTGATGATAATTCAATAGGTGCCACATCATGTCCAGATGGTGTTTCGTGTACAAATCTTGTTCCACCAGTGAAGATTAGCATTGTCAGATCTCCATTACCAAATTCAAATATGAGGGTGATTCCCGGTGGTAACATCAGCTTTGGATTTGCATATGCTTTATCACAAGATACAGATATCACCAAAAGTGGTTTACCATATGCATATCAGATCTTTGAAGCTGCTCCTGGATCAACAGCAGGCTCTAATTGTCAATTGTTAAATTCATCTACGATAACATGGAATAATATGAATCCAGCAGCAGGTCAAACGCAACCTAATTGTGGTGTCGGATTTTTAAATGCAGTCAATTTAAGGGGAACATGTGGTAATCCATCAATAGCACCAGCACCAACTGGATGGCTAACAGATAACAATGGTCAGGTTGTTGATCAATGTACAGAAATATGTTGTGGAAGTAGCCAAACTGTCAGAATAAGACAGTTAGCACCTTATTGTTATGCATACAAGGCATCTACAACGCCTATTCTTGTTGTTGATTTTTTGATTGTGATTGAAAGCAGTCAGTTGCCTGGAGGAAATGTGACAATTCCAATATTTGGTTCAGTAAATGTAGGTGAATCGATTGTTGTTGAGAATAATGGTATTAGAGTGACAGTCGTTGCAAATCAACAAATTCCAACAAATTTATTAGAAAATACTGTATCTAATGGATGGTTGATATTTTGTGGAGATGATCCTAATTCAGCAGTTCCAGATGAAACATCACCTGTTTCAAACATATCAGCAATCGGATGGTTTTATCAACCTGCAGATTACATGCCATATTATGGTGATCAAACGAATGGTAAAGGTTTGGTTTCGACACCAACTTTCAATGATCCACACACAGAAACATATGGTATTTCAGGATATGACGATATGAATTTAGCTTTCAATTATATGCAAACAGTCGGATCTTCTGTGGCTGATTGTATAGATTTATCAGCAATTTTACCGAATGTTCCAGGCTATGATACAGATAATCCAATTGTTCCAACAGCATCACCTTATAACTTACCATCTTATTGTAATATGTGGCATGAGGCTAGAAGTGGAAATTTGGCTTTTTTACCACCTGCTTCGTTGATACCTGATCACAACAAATATCAATTGTTTAATTGGATGGTAAAACGAAATATTGGAAGCATTGCTAATTCTAATCCATTAAATGGTCAAACATATATCATTTACTTTCCAAATGCTGAACAAATTGCTGCTAGTCAATTTCAGAACGATTTGATTGATGCCATTCAATTTCAGATTGATTTTGCAAATGGTGTTCCAGGGTCTAATTATGTGACAAACTATGGCAATGTAACGATGCCAGTAGATATTATTCAACAGAATACAGTGAGAAGAGGAACAGTCAATTCACCATTAACAGCCCCTTCATGTTATTTCGCAGATCCTGATTTTGTTGATCCAAGATTTGATAGTGGGTCTGGTGTGATAACATTACAATTAGAATCAATCATTACAAATGAAGATGTGAATACAGATACAATATCAAATCCTATATCTAATATTCAAGTTTCAATATCATGTTCTGGAGTACCAAATACAGGTAAAGATGGATCTACACCTAAAATTGGGATTATTGGTGATTCAACAATAGATGTGCCTCCAATCAGTGCTGGAGGAGTTTCAAATATCATTTCTTTTAATTTATCAGCTACTTTTGGTGGTGATTATCATGATAATGCAGTTAAAGACATGGTTATTGCAAAATGTGTTATAAATGTGGTATATAATACACAGGTTCCATCTAAAGGATCGTTTAGTCAAACTTTCCAATGTAAGGTTTCATCTGTGTTTATCAATCTAGATGCGACACCAAATCCATGCCCATGGTGGAATTTATCATGTCAATCACCTATCTATAAGAGTTGGTTCTTTTGGTTTTGTATTGTTTTAGGAGCAATGATTATTGCAGTTTTGATATATGGAATTGTTGAAATTGTCAAAAAGAGCAAAGAAAATGAAGAAATTACATTAGCAAAACAACAAACAGAAGGAAAGGAAGAAAAGATTAATTTGTTGCAATCAAAGATTAATGTTGATAAACAATCAAAAGAAATAGCTGATATTAAGGCATTAACTGGATAAAATTTGTTTTCGAAAAAACATATATTAAAAATAGTGTTTGAAATTAAATTCAATAAAAAATTAAAAAATTAAACATTAAATTTTACATTAAAATGTTAAAAAAATGCATATTTTTGGTTATTATTTCATTATCTTTAGTTAATCTTATTTTAGGACAAATCACTATTTTACCTGCTAGAGGAACACCTCCTCCAGATTTATCATTAGAAAATTACACATATTCCACACCTCTTGAATTTCCATATAACAACACAATTGACAATGATTGTGCTGAAATATATAGCATTGAAAAAACATCAGATGGGTTAAACTATCGAATATTAATCGATTTAAAATTGAACGGAAAGGGATGTAAAAAGGTATTTCCATGGTCAGTTGCTCCAGAAAAGAATGGTATGAAAGTTTATGGAAAACGAGCTTTGATGTCATGTAACACAAATGATCCTGATAACAGTTGTTTACCTATCAATAGTGGTCCATCTGGTGGTATATCGATATCTTTTGATCCACCTATTTATGCATTTCCATTGATTGTTCCTCAGAATACACCAAGGATTCCATTTGGATATGCAGGTTATTTCTCATATGATATTAGTAAAAAGGGTTCATGTTCAGATTATGGATATATCAACAAAAACACACAAATGGTGACAAGAGTAAACAAAATATCACATGCAGGAATATATTTGACATTCCCAACAGATAATCAGTGTGATACATTACCATCTCAAAACTCGTTTTTATCTGAATTATCTGCTAGAACAATTGCTGAACGAGTATTTATATCTCAAAACTATATGTTTCCAAACAGTTCTATCATTTTAAACACATCATTAACAAACGTAACATATTCAACGACTCAAATGCCATATGGTTATTTAAATGCATCTTATTTGATGGGTGTTAAATCGCCATTCTTGTGTAAATTAACATCATCTCATATCGTAGGTGCTTTAGGTTCAGAGATATTCGCATGCCCCATGACAGATTCAGAATGGTTATCTATCTTACCAGATGTTGCTTTATTAGGTCAAACAATTGATCAATTAGTTGGGCCAAACACCACATCTTATGGATCATATCAGAGAGATGGACCATGGATACCACCAGAAGTCAATTTAAATTCTATTCCTGTTGGTTTTGGAAGATGTACTACCATGAGAGATGGTCAAGCAGCCATCCCAGCAGCTGGATCAAATTTTGCATCAACACATCACCCCATTAATATGGTTCATGGCCCCACATGTAGCGCAATGAGAGCATTGAATTCGCATGTAACAGCAACTGTTACATTAGGTGGATTTATTGGTATATCATCAACATCAGACCCATTTTCTGGAACATGGATTATAAGTGCAGGATTTCCTGTTAGATCTACAAATCAGGTTGGAAATACATTTAGAGCATCTGATTTTACAGCACCAGGAACATCAACATCGCATATGGATGCCAAGATAAGCACAACAGGAGGAACGAATGGTCAAGCACTGAATGTGGATATGGATGCATTGAGGTATGTGTTATGTAACGGGTTGAATGGTGCTGTTACATCTGCGGGATATAACACAACAACAGG
>Ga0105240_10015735_pt1 | contig 10266 bp, 6 predicted proteins | sample KBSC54metaG_FD_80426 | JGI IMG/M metagenome (GOLD analysis project Ga0105240, IMG submission 80426) | Corn rhizosphere microbial communities from Kellogg Biological Station, Michigan, USA - KBS C5-4 metaG | ecosystem: Host-associated > Plants > Roots > Rhizosphere > Soil | place: Michigan, USA... | reverse complement strand
GAGCACCGCGCCGTCGGTCTTCGGCAGAAGATTGAGCACCGCACGCGCGAGCGTTGACTTTCCACAGCCGGACTCGCCGACGATACCCAGCGTTTCTCCCTGCCGGAGTGAGAAGCTCACACCATCCACGGCGCGCAGCTGCTGCGTGCGCCAGCCGTTGGAGACGGGAAAGTTCACCTTGAGGTCCGCGACATTCAAAATCTCTTCCGCACCGGCCGGCAAGGGTGCGGCTTGCTGATGCGGATCCGGACGATCGAGGCGCGGCATCGCATCGAGGAGCATCTTCGTATAGTCGTGCTTGGGGCTATAGAATATCTCGTTGACAGAGCCCGTTTCAACGATCTCGCCTGCACGCATGATCGTGACGCGATCGGCCATGCTCGCGATCACGCCCATGTCATGACTGACGAGCACGATAGAGGTTTTGAGCTCCGCTTTGAGGTCGCGCATGATGTCGAGGATTTCAGCCTGCACCGTGACGTCGAGCGCGGTGGTTGGCTCGTCGGCGATCAGCAGATCGGGGCCGCATACCATCGCCATCGCGATCATCACACGCTGACGCATGCCGCCGGAAAGCTCGTGTGGATATTGCGCCATCCGACGGCGGCCCTCAGGAATGCGCACGAGTTCGAGAACTTCCAGCGCGCGCTTCTCCGCCTCGTCGCGGGGCAGGCGCTGATGAATGCGGATGCCCTCGATGATCTGCTCGCCGATCCGCATGTGCGGCGTCAGCGAGGTCAGCGGATCTTGGAAAATCATGGTGATCTTCGAACCGCGCAGTTTGTTGAGCGCTTTCTGCGGGGCGCCCAAAATCTCCTCGCCGCGATAGGTCACGCTTCCCGTCGCGCGGCCGTTCTGGGAAAGAAGGCCGATCGTGCCAAGGAATAGCTGACTCTTGCCCGAGCCAGACTCGCCAACAACGCCCACGCACTCGCCGGCGTTGACGTTCAAACTGAGGTTACGAACGGCATGGACTTCACCGTCCGGCGTCGCGAACCGCACGTCGAAGTTTTTGATCTCGAAAATCTTTTCGGCCATCGCTCAGCGATCCTTGGGATCGAGGGCGTCGCGCAACCCGTCGCCGATGAAATTGAAGCAGAACAGCGTAATCGCCATGAAGGTTGCCGGGAAAATCAGCAGCCACGACGCCGTTTCCATTTGATCGGTGCCATTGGCGATCAGGACGCCCCATGACGTAAGAGGTTCCTGAATGCCAAGACCAAGGAACGAAAGAAAACTCTCCGCAAGTATTACAGCCGGGATCGTCAGCGTCACATACACGATGACCGGTCCGAGAACGTTGGGAATAATGTGATGGAAGATGATGCCCGAAGTGCCAACGCCGCCGGCGCGCGCAGCCTCGATGAACTCCTTCTGCTTGAGGGAAAGAGTCTGACCGCGCACGATCCGCGCCATGGTCAGCCACTCAACTGCGCCGATGGCGACAAAGAGCAAGAAGAAGTTCCGGTTGAAGATCACCATGAGGATGATGACGAAGAAGATGAACGGTAAGGAGTATAGGATATCGACAAGGCGCATCATCATCGCGTCGATGCGGCCGCCCAGATATCCAGCCGTTGCACCATACGCGACGCCGATAAGAAGGCTCACCAATGTTGCGATGAGACCGACAGAGAGCGATACGCGGGCGCCATAAAGAACCCGGACAAACAAGTCCCGTCCCACGGAGTCCGTACCGAACCAGTGCGTTCCACCGGCATAGCAGATGACGTCCTTGCCCGGCCACCAGTCAGGCGCGCAGGAGATCGTGGCGTAATCAACAGCCTCGTAAGAGTACTGCGAGAGAAGCGGCGCCATAATGGCCATCAGGGCGATGACGGCAAGAAGAACCATACTCACCATCGTTGCGCGATTGCGTTTCAGGCGCCGCCATGCATCGACCCAGAGGCTCCGCCCCTGAACATCTTGCGCCTTGCGCATCAGCGCCGCGCCTTCTCCGGTAACGCCAGTCGCGATCATCAGCGATAACTCACGCGAGGATCGAGCACGGCGTAAAGCAGGTCCGCCACCAGGTTCAGAAGGATGATGAATGCTGCGTAGAAAATCACGACGCCGAGGATAAGCGTGTAGTCGCGGTTTAGTGCGGCGAGCACGAAATATCGTCCAATGCCAGGAAGACCGAAAATCTGCTCCACGATCAACGACCCTGTCACCAACTGCGCGACGGCGGGACCGAGATAGCTGACCAGCGGGAGCAGTGCGGCACGAAGTGCATGGCGGGTCACGATGCGATGACCGGGCAATCCCTTGGCGCGCGCCGTGCGGATATAGTTGGAGTGAAGCACTTCGACCATGCTGCCGCGTACGAGCCGAGCGATAATCGCAATCTGCGGCAGAGCAAGCACGGTAACGGGCAGGATCATGTTACGCAGCGCGCCGCCGTTCCAGCCGCCCACGGGGAGCGAGATGTCGATATTGAACACGCGAAGCCCATAGACTCCAAATAGCAATGTCAGCAGCGGAGCGGTGACAAATGTCGGCACTGTGATCCCAAACATCGCCACGCTCATGATCGCGTGATCCGAAAGACGGTTTTGATGCAATGCTGACATCACACCGAGACCGATGCCGAAGAAGAGCGCAAGAGCGATCGCGGAAAGGCCGAGCTTCGCGCTGACGGGAAGCCCGTCTTCGATCAACTGCGTGACAGTGAAATCCTTGTTCTTATAGGACGGTCCAAGATCGCCATGCGCCAACTGGCCGAGATACATGAAGTATTGCTCGTAGATCGGTCTATCGAGGTGGTAGGCAGCTTTGACGTTGTGCTCGATCTCTGGCGGTAAGCGGCGCTGGCTATCGAACGGTCCGCCGGGCGCCAAGCGCATCATGAAGAACGCGAGCGTGATGATGATCAGCAGCGTGGGGATCGCACCCAGAATACGGCGCAACGCGTAGGAGGTCATCGATGCGTCTCTTTACCCATGGCGCGCTTGGCTGACTGATTCGAATCGTCCGAAACGGGGTGCATGCTGTCAATGCACACCTGTTTCGGCGGCGCGGCCAACTCTAGTGCACGGAGCTTTCCGAAGTGTTGCTATGCCCGTGCAGAGATTAACGGCTTAGCCATGCTTGCCAGCGTGGAGCGATCTGCGACCCATTTTCATGCCACCAACGATCGTCTATGGCGAATGCGGTCCCAAAATTCTCGGGTGCGGTCGGCAAGAACCCCCGCATCGCAATACCCAGTTCAGGATTCTTACCAACCAGTTTCAGCGCGGAACGGCGGGCAGGGCCGTAGGGAACCCAGTTTGAGACCTGAGCTATGCTCGGTGCAGACGTGGCAAAACGGACGAAATCCATCGCCATGTCGCGCTTGGGATCGCCTTTCGGAATGCCGAAAACGTCGAGTTCGTAGAGCTGGCGATCCCAGATCGTGCCCAATCCGCGGTGATGGACAGCTGAATCGTAGACATCGCCGTTGAGGATGGTCGCGAACGCGGCACGCCCATCCAGAAGCATGGCGGCCGGCTCGCTCGAATGTGTCCACCAGATAATGGAGCCGCGGATCGTGTTCAATTTTGCAAACGCCCGGGTAATGCCCTGGTCCGTGGAAAGAACACGATAGATGTCTTTTGGCGGGACGCCATCCCCGAGAAGCGCCAGTTCGAGATTGAACTTCGCGCTGCTGCTTTTCAGCGCGCGCGGTCCCGGAAAACGGACAGTGTCAAAAAAGTCAGAGAGGGTAATAGGACGCGCACTGCCGAAGCGGGCGGGTGCATAGGCAATCAGCTGACTATAGACGACGCTGCCGACCCAACATGGTCCGATCGCGTTCTGTACGAAATCTGACATAGCAGGTTCGCCGTTCGCGCCGGCCGGCAAAGTTGCGGCATCTATCGGCTCCAGCAAACCGTCCCGGCATGCTGTGATCGCATCGGGCAACTCGAGATCGATGACGTCCCAAGCATATTGCTTGCCAGTAACCTGCTTGCGCAACTCAACCCGCCCGCCGTCATACTGCGCGATGTGCACGTTGATGCCCGTCTTCTGGGCGTACGGAAGGAACAGAGCGCTCGCCTGCGCCCGCCCGTAGGGTCCCGACCACGTCACGGCTGTCAGAACAGGCGCTTTGCGCAGGAACAGAAAGTAACTGAGGGCCGCGATCACGATAACCACCAGCGCGATCACGATATATCTCGGACGAATGGCCATGGCGCTCTCAATGAATTCCGAACATGTTCTTTAACGCATCGCCGATATTTTTGTGCTTTTTCTTCGGCGTGTTGGTGTCTTTTGGTGCTTTGTTGCCACCGAACAGGTTTTTGAACGGCGCTCGGCCATTCTTGAGATTGTCCATCACGCCGCCAACGACTCCCGCCACGTCCGGTGTGTAGTGGACATGCTTCCAAGGGCCCCTGATGTGGAACGGCAAACCGGCGGAAAGCTTTTGTTTCGCGATCATCGCGGTTGCCTGCGGGATCAATCGGAAATCAATCGTGCGGTTGCCGACGTCCACGGCGCCGGAGCCTGTCATGTGCAAAACCGGTCCTGTTAGCTGAAAATCTGTGTTTGTGAGCACGCCGTTTGCCACCGTGAAATTCCCCTTCATCGTCCCATAGGCCGTGAAAGCGTCGGGATGAATGGCGCCACCGAGCAGTGCCTGAACGGTTCTGGCCACGGCACCCAGATCGATACCCCGCAACTGCCCGTCGTGGAAGTCGATTGAACCTCTGCCAGTGAGGTTATGCATGATTGCATTGGCGCTGGCGCCTTTCGATGTGACGTCGAGCGAGATTGTTCCCATGCCTTCGATCTGCTTCACGCCGATGGTGCTGGAAAGAAAAGGCTGAAGCGCGACATTGTGGAATTCCATGACGTTGCGGAAAACAGGCGTCTTGTGCGCATCGACATGCAAGACAGCCTTGCCTGATCCGCCGTAGAGCATGACAGGATCGAGCCGCGCGTTCAGCCGTGCGTCATTCAGCGCCACCACGATCCGACTTTTGCCAAGCTGCAGCTTGCGCAGGGTAAGTGTGCCCACAGCCAATGTCATATCCACATTTGCCTTTTTAAGAAGATCAAGTGTGATCGGCATGTCGCTCCAACGTTCTTTGTCTGGATGGGCACGCGCCGCACCTGGCCTGTGCGGCCGTTCGATGTATGGATTGAGATCAAGATGATCGAGCGTCAAAGCACCGCTCGCATGCGGAATCGTACGGCTGGTATCGAGTACAATGGCTCCGATTGCTTTCATTCCATCCAGCGCCAACGTCATATCAGAGAGACGGAGATGCCGGTCGTCACCGTCGATGCGACTTTGCAACGACAGCGCGCCAAAGCCGCCGCTCTCGGGAAGACGTGCACCCAACCATGTCGCTGCCGCGCGCACCGAACTGGTATCGACCCGCGCATTTCCGCTCAGGACGCCATCGGGATCAATGGTGCCCTTGAACCCGGCGTTCGCGAGTTCGGATGTCAACGTTAGATATATGCCCGACACCTGTTCATGCAGAAGCAATTCCGGTGTCGTCGCCATCGCTTTGAAGGTCACGCGCCTATTTGCGAATGTGAACCCGCCTGCCAATTGGGCGGGCTTGTCGAGTTTGGTGAAGTCGATAACGGCGTCGATGTCATCTAAAGCGTACGAGCTACCCGATCGAACGTTGGAATATGTCACGTGTCCGCGCGCGATCTCGATTCCGGAAAATTGCTCGACCACCGTCGTGTATGATGGAGATGCTTGGCTTGCCGCTTTCCTTTTGCGTAGCAGGATCCAGTTGGCCTGCCCTTGTGCATCGACTTCAAGATTGAGAGTCGGACGGTCGAGCGTGATCCGCGTGATTTCGAGTCGGCCGGAAAACAACGGTAAAAGCTGAACGCCGAAGCGGACCTCGTCTGCGGCCGCCAGGGAGGGGAATCGCCTACCCGGCAAGTTTGCCAGTGTCACGTTGTCTGCGCGAATGCCGAGTGACGGAAACAACGCGAAGTGCAAAGGTCCGGAAATGATGAAAGCCCTACCGGTCGCACGCGTAACACTCTGTTCGATCCGTGCCTTGAATAAGCCGGCAGGAAGCAGAAACGGTGCAGCGGCGACCAGAGCGGCGATGGCCGCAAACCCCGCCAAACTATAGGAAAAACCGCGTTTCATGGCGCAATCATAGGGCAGGGTGGGCGGGGTTTCGCAACGCTGCTAAACCCTTGCTTTTGCAGGGGCACGCCCCTAGTTTCCCGCCTTCTTTTCGCGTTTGCAGTTGTAGCTCAGTTGGTTAGAGCGCCGGATTGTGGATCCGGAGGTCGGTGGTTCGAACCCACCCAACTGTACCACTCCACTTTCCTCTAACTCCGACCCTCAGAACTGCGCGCCCAAGTCGCCGCATTCAGGCGCAATTTCGCCCGCGTTCGGTCTCCCCTTGCGCCACGGAGACTCCCAGATCAGGCAAATTTCGCGGACTCCGCCCGTCAGTCTCTATTTCCAGATCGGAGACCTCCACCTCGGCTGCGAACTGGAGGTCTGAGTTTGTGACTGGGCGGTGTGTCCGTCGAACTTTTCTCCCTGGTTTGCGAATAACAGGGAAAAATACAGGGAACATTTTCGTTCGCGCCATAATCCGGCACGCCCATGGGACGAGAAACGCTGATTTGGCGGGATTTTATGCGTTTTTCGGTTAAATTCGCCGCTAAAATAACAGGGAAACAAATTGGCGATAACAGGGAAGGAATTTCAAATAACAGGGAAAATCCGATGCCACGTTCCCTGTTATTTTTACGCTGCTGTCGTTATCAGAAACACCGCCTCTTGTTTCCGCCAGGAGAGGGGGATCTCCTCCTGGAGCATCCGGCTGAGGCGCAGGTTGGACGGTTGCTCGCCGCGGACAATAGCGCGCGCGATGATCGGGCTCAGGAAGGCAAGGTTCAGGGTAAGGCCGACATGCCCCCGATCCAGGCCAGAGCGTTGAGCGAGAGCTTCGATAGATATGAATTCCCCGTTGAGCAGCATGTTCCTCCATTGATGGGCCCGCGCGAGCGCTTTGATCAACGCGGGATACTGGCGTGGCACTGTAGCGCCTGATGGATTGATAACCGTCGCATCTCCACCGCGAAAGCGCGCACGAACCGGGAGCGAGAGGATGAGATCGGTACCGTCGTCGACCAGCGCTTCACTACTTTCGAGAAGCGCCCGACGATCGGTAAGGATCTGCCGGTCGGTGTGTTGCCGGGCTTCTGGCCCGGTCAATCGCCAAATGGCGATCGCTTCCACCCGCTTGATGTGGATGACGACATCGTTCGCCCGGATATCTACCCGATCAATTGTCGTTCCCGGAGTTTCCGCCGGAAGCTCCAATCGCCGCATGACCATGGATATGAGGTGTTCGAGCGGCGGAGCAGAAATCCGGGAGATGGCAGCCTTGGAAGCTTCACCCTTCATGGCCGGCCTGCTCGTATAGTAGCGGTAGCGGCGGTTGTGCCCCTTGACGGTATAGGTCGGCAGCATCGGCGTGCTCGTCTCATCGAACAGTAAGCCGGCGAGAGGCGCATCCTGTATTGCGCGCGAGACAACGCGAACGGCTGGTCTCAACTCGGCCAAACGCCGTTGCACGCGATCGAAGAGGTCTCGCGGCACGACCGCCTGATGCTCGCCCGGATAGATATTGCCCTTGTGCGTCGTCTCGCCGATATAAGTCCGGTTGTTCAGAATGAGGTAAAGCGCGCTACGCTCAATCGGCCTGCTTCCGCGTGTCTTGCCGTCGCTCAGCGACCTGGCCTTGGACACCACGCCCCGTTCTTTGAGGTCGTTGCAGAGAAGGCGCACACATCCCAGATCAAGATAACGCCGAAAGATGAGGCGGACAGTCTCGGCCTCGCCATGATTAATGACCAGCTTACGGTTGGAGACGTCATATCCAAGGGGAGGGTTGCCACCCATCCACATACCCTTACGCTTGGATGCGGCGAACTTGTCCCGAATGCGCTCCCCGGTAACCTCGCGCTCAAACTGGGCGAACGACAGCAACACATTCAGGGTCAGCCGTCCCATAGAAGTGGTTGTGTTGAACGATTGGGTGACGGAGACAAAGGTCACACCCTTGCGATCGAACACCTCGACCAGCCTTGCGAAATCCATGAGTGAGCGGCTCAGACGGTCGATCTTGTAAACGACAACAACATCAACGGCACCGCGTTCGATGTCCTTGAGAAGACGCTGAAGGGCAGGCCGGTCCAAGGTCCCGCCGGAATAGCCGCCGTCGTCATAGTTGCCGGCGAGTCCCGTCCATCCCTCAGCTTTCTGGCTGATGATGTAGGCGGCACAGGATTCCCGCTGCGCATCAAGACTGTTGAAGTCCTGATCGAGACCTTCCTCGGTGGATTTGCGGGTGTAGATGGCACATCGAATCTGGCGCTTGGTGCTCATGGCGCAGCCGCCCGCGAGGCACGCTCTTTTTGTTCCAGCCCGAAAAACCTGGGTCCCGACCAGCGTGTGCCGGTGATGTTGCGGGCAATATTGGAAAGGCTGCGATATCGCTTACCTAGATACTGAAAGCCGTCAGGAACCACCGTCACCTTGTGAATCACTCCTTTCCACTCGCGCGAAAGGACCACGCCGTGCGAAAATTTACTTCGTATTTTTGGCTCGTATGATCCGTTCCGCTGAAGCGTTGCCGCGATCTTAGTCAGCGACCGCGCGGTTGCGCTATCGAGACCGCCCAATGCGTCAGTTTGTACGCGCCATGCGAAAAGCTGGCCGAGGACTGCACGCGAGCGGATTGTCGGCGGGTCGCTCGCAAAGTTACTTTTCCAAGCCTTGCGCAGTTCGTCGACCGACAGTTTGGCGATCGCCGCGAGTTTGGAATCGAGAGAGCTCAAGTCAGTGTATGCACCAAATTGCGGTTGATGTTTTCGGTGTTTGGCCAATTGTGCGATCCCTCTGGGTCCATCGGATGCACGCTCCAACCTGTTCCAAAGTCGAGGGAAAGCGGAGCAATCTTATTGCGAACTTTGCTCATTCTGAGCCACATTTTCGGATGGCGTTCTCAGCAATAGCCCACGCACGTATCCACTTGATCTAGGGAAATGCAAATTCGGAAAGTATAACGCACACGGACATCATTTCGCAGCGATGAGTTTAATGAAGCCCATCGCGACGTTGTAGTCCATTGCTTCCAGGCTGCGCGCTTCATCCCGCAGGCTCAGTTTGCTGAAGAATGGAATGTTGAACTCCCCGTTTTTCCGCGGATGATCGGCAATCTGAAATTCAATCGTCCACTTGTCTTTCAAGGCAGCCAGAAATTCCTGAGCCGCTTTGGCGCCATGAAACTCCTTCACCCTTGCAACAGCCGCCGCTTTGAAAGGTTCGTACTTTTTCAGCAGCCCCGCAGCATTGCCGCCCTGCTTGAAAAAATGGCTCAATACGCTGGACTGGCGCGAACTCTTCTTCACATGGATAAAGCGCCGTCCTGGAATGTCCAGGAGGTCGCAAAGCTCTACGCCGCCACCCGGCAGCTCCTCGATTTCGACCAGCTTCCGATCCATGAGAAGATACCCGACCTCCCTGGCAATCTCCTCGTTGTAAGTCTCCTCGGACTGATATCCGATTTTGACTTTCTTGCCATTCTCCTTCGGCGTGACGAGCTTTTTCAAGGGCCGTAACTTCTTGTCGGGAGGCCGCAACAGACTGACGAACTTTTCGTCGGCTGCCTTCTTGAACGTGCGACCGATGCGGTACCAGAGGCCCTCGTTAAGAGCGAAGCGGTCGTTGTTCAAGACTAGCGAGCCGACAAGCGCACCATGCACCGGCCATGAGTCCACTAGACGATCATCGTCGGTGGTATAGGCGGCGACGTGATGCCGTTTAATATCCTCTACGCTTAAAGTGTCCAGAGTATCAGCGAGGCTCTCGCGATAGAGTTCAAGAGAGAGGTCCGCGTGAAAGGCGCTGAAGCCGGCCCGCTCGAACCTGAATGTGCCCACATCGTCGGGCATGATTTCTGGCATCGCGATTTCGAACTCGTCCGTGCCATCTTTGATCGCAGTTACGAGCTTTGTGTCGAGTTCCTCTTGAAGTGTCTGATCCAGAACCGGAGACAGAAAATCTATGATCTTGAACGCGGTCTTCTTGTAGGCGCCGGATTCAAATAGCCCGACAGCGGTCACAGCGGCGTCGGGAACGTCGGTAAGCTCCATCTTCCGTGTGAAACGTAGTGCGCGCGAGCCGGTGACCACGTCCGCAAAGTCATCGTCAGCAGCATGACCGCTAACCTTGCGGATCAGATCCAGGGCATCGTCAAAACCAAAGGTGCGGAGATCGCG
>Ga0105240_10015731_pt1 | contig 10267 bp, 10 predicted proteins | sample KBSC54metaG_FD_80426 | JGI IMG/M metagenome (GOLD analysis project Ga0105240, IMG submission 80426) | Corn rhizosphere microbial communities from Kellogg Biological Station, Michigan, USA - KBS C5-4 metaG | ecosystem: Host-associated > Plants > Roots > Rhizosphere > Soil | place: Michigan, USA... | reverse complement strand
GGAGTTGAAGCGGCTTGCCGCCTGACCGGCTTGTTGGATCGGCGGCATCTGCGCGCCATCCATATCAAGCCCTGGCGGAACTCGAACGACGCGGAGAAGTTGGATGGTTATAACGGACTGTTGCTGTCCCCGCACCTGGAGCATCTGTTCAGCCGCGGGTATATCTCCTTCGCGGAAACGGGTGAGCTGCTCGTGTCGCGACATTTAAACCCGGCGGTGTTGGAGAAGTGGGGGCTGCGCTTGCCGTGTTACGTGGGCGAATTCCGGCCCGAGCAGGGACGATACCTGGAATACCATCGTCTGGAGGTATTCGAGCGCCATATGGGTGGACGCCGGCGGCTGCCCGAAGGCGATATCGAAGGAATGCAGGACGCTGAGCCGGGTGAACCCGTTACGGTGTACGGCGAAGACTGATCCAATAACTTAAGTCCGCAAAGATGGGACGCTTGAGCGAGGCGGTTCGCGCCCACGGTTGCCTCTTACTTGCAGTCGGGACTTGCCAGGAGCATGATGCCTGTATAAATATACAGACCCCCAGCGCCGGCAATCAGGTAGCGCCGACGCTGAAAGGAGATGACCCATGACCCTGACGCCTCGCGTGCTGCTCTACACCTCCATTGCACAGCTCCGAACCCTGGCCTCCTTCTTGGCCGAGGAAATGGGCGAGTACCGGGACAAGTCCGAGGTCGCTAATCTCGAGGCCCGCGCCTGTAAGGAGATCCTGCTGACGATTAGCGTCCTGATCCCAAAGCTGCAGGCCGCACGCTACGTCGTGACCGACGACGAGACTTCTCTCGGGCGTTGTCTGACTTGCGACGAGGGCTGAAGAGCGGACCGGGCTAAGGTGCTGTCGCTGCGGATGCGGCGACAGAATGGTGATCGGGTTTCGGTCAACCAGTGAAGGCAGCGTAAAGACATGCGTGGCGCGCATGAGGCTGACGATCATCTGCCGGTCGCGCACGAAGCTGTAATTTTACCACACCCGGGAGTTTGGGCAGCCGGTCTTGTCCCACGACGTTCAAAACGGCATCTGGAATCTGCTCACGGACCTTCCCGAACGCCTTCAGCAATATCAGCCAAGTTAGGATACGGGTCGCAGAAGCTACTCCGCATGCTCGATCCTCCTCTCAATGCGGCGATCGGGTATGAGCCACAGCAGCGCCACAAGCACATAAATCACCTCCGCAACCTCCGGCGACCAAAACGCGCAAGCAATGGCCAGGAGGTAGAGGGCGGGCGAGGCTTTTCCTTTCCAGTCACCGCCGATTGCGTTCTTCAAGAGAGATTGCGGACCTTGAGCCGCGATGATGCACTGCTGGAGGATCAAGTAGGCGACGCCACACATCAGTAGGACAAAACCGTAAAGCGCCAACGGCGCAGCAGTGAAATGATTCTCGCCCATCCAGCCTGTCGTGAACGGGATCAATGACAGCCAGAACAGCAGATGCAGGTTTGCCCACAGGACGGCACCGGTCACCTTGCCCGCTGCGTGTAGCATGTGATGGTGGTTGTTCCAGTAGATCCCGATGTAGATGAAGCTCAATACATACATGAGGAGGATCGGGATCAGGGGCTTCAACGCATCGAAGCTGTCGCCATGGGGTACCTTTAGATCCAACACCATGATGGTGATGATGATGGCGATGACGCCATCGCTGAATGCTTCAAGTCGTCCTTTGTGCATCGCTAGCCTCTCATCCTGTCAGGTCCAGCGCCGGCGCCCACTCACGCCATGCCGCCGCTGACAGAAATGATCTGCGCGGTTACGTAGGACGCCTCGGGCGAAGTCAGGAATGAGACCACTGACGCTACCTCATCAGGCAGCCCCGCACGGTTCATTGGAACCAGTCGCTCAATGGCCTTGGCGTCGAAAAGACCCTCGCTCATCGGTGTACTAATGATGCCGGGGGCTACTGCGTTGACGGTGATGCCGCGAGTGGCGACTTCAAGCGCAAGGGCCTTAGTGGCAGAGTTCAGAGCGCCCTTAGCCGCGGCGTAGTTGACTTGACCTTTATTCCCAATCAAGGAGGCAACGGATGAGACGTTCACGATCCTTCCCCATCGGGTGCGGATCATCGGCATTAACAGCGGGCGGGTCACGTTAAAGAACCCATTAACAGATACGTCGATCACGCGGTGCCATTGCTCAGCGGTCATTCCAGGAAGGACAGCATCGTCGTGGACACCGGCGTTGTTGACGAGAACCTGGATAGGGCCGTCTTTGAGAACTACTTCCAGTGCCGAATGCGTCGACGCGGCGTCTGTGATGTCGAAACAAAGCGCGTGCGCCCTGCCACCGGCAGTGGTGATTTCCTGAACCACGGTGTCAGCAATCGCCACGCTACGGTTGGCGTGCACAAACACTTCGTATCCGTCGCGAGCGAGTCGGCGGCAGAGGGCAGTGCCGATGCCACCGCTACCGCCGGTTACGAGTGCCCTCTTGGCCGCTGTATTCATTCAGTAGTCCGTGGGTCCGTTGACAATTCGCGAGGAGGCGCATTAAACACGATGGTAGCCCGGCCCGCGAGCAGGAGGCCTTCACCCCCTGATACGCTGAAATCGTAGAGCACGCTACGCTCGTCGCCCGTCAGCAGCTCAGCCGTAGCTACCAAATCCCCCTCCACATCGTCCAATCGGTCCACGTACATTGCAACGTTGCGGACGCTGGCAAGATACCCGACCACCCGGGTTGCACCTGGTGCGGCGCTCGATGTTATTGTCGTTCCGGTATGGAGCAGGCTGTTTGCGGCGCCGCCCAAAGAAGGGGTGCCTTTAGGTGACATAGCAATTCGCGAGGCGATCAGAGCACCATGCACCGCCATGGCTTGCGCGGCATATTCGATACCACACACGGCTGCGAGGCAACCACGGTTGCGCAAAGGGTTAGAGGCGTCGCGATGTGTTGAGCTTCGACACTGGACGCGGGTCGCGTTCCAGCTCAACACTTCATCGAGCAGGCACATAGTGCCTTGGTGCGGAATGTGACTTTCGATCCAACGGCGGTCTAAGGGCATTCCGACACCTCGACTGCGATACGTTGGGTTTCGAGGTAGTCGAGGACTACACGACCAGACTCGGCGCGTGCCAGTTTGCATAACAAAGGCAAGGCACGCGCGGCCGGAATGGCGACTCGTAACGCTTCGAGCCGGTTATCGGCGAGCACATCTGGGAGTGCGTCGGTCAGGGTGACCGTTATGCGGGCACAGAGCGGCGCGGCGCTGTCCGAAGGCGCGGAGTCTCTGGAAGACTCAAAAGCGTGCAGCGAGCCTGTGGAAGCGCGTGCGTGCACCGGCTCCAACACCATCGCCACCCCAAACGCATCCGGAATGGGCCTCACCGTCCGCAGTGGTTCTGGATACCCCGAGTCGTAGGCCACGAGCAGCACTGGAGTTCGTTCCACCACGACTTGTGTCAGAGCCTCTAGTAATCCTGCGCCAAAGCTTGCATCAAATGCGCACAACACGCTCGATGAGGGTGTCGCGGCGGCGGCGATACTCCAATAGCCCGACGCTGCGTTGTGTACCGAGTTATGGAATCTGGTCGGCGAAAGTTGCCTGTCACCGGAGACTAGAGTCTGGCAGATTTCGTGGCAGTTCTCACCGTCACCGCCCGACGAAGAGAATACCGTCGGCAAGTCTGCAGCAGACATTCCGGCGTGAGATACGGCTTCGAAGCCAATCGCGAGCGCCAGTCTCACGACCCTTCCTGTGCGGCGCCTTTCCGCAGGCGGCAACGCCGTGGAGGGCGGTAGTACAGTAGTACAAGAGACAAAGGGTGTGACACCGGCTAACACCGGTGCACCGCGGGTCCAGTCATCCAACCCGGGCCCCAGTAGTCCGATGCCGCGCACGTAAGCAGTAAGCTGTGTCATGCCCAAGACCGCCTTAGCGCGCCCGCCCGAAGATAAGACTGCAATTCGAGCCGCCGAAGCCGAAGGAATTGCTCATTGCGCGCACTAGCGTCCTCTGGCGATTCTCGAGTAGATAGTGGACGTGCAGTGACGGGTCCACTGCGGTAGTGTTGACGCCAGCGGGCATGAAGTCATGTTGCAGCGTCAGCGCACAGACGACGGCTTCCAACGCCCCCGCAGCTCCTAACGTATGGCCGGTAGCCCCTTTGGTCGAGCTCCCTGGTATTTCGGATCCCAGAACTGACTCGACGGCGTATGCTTCTGCGCTATCGTTGCTCGGCGTGCCTGTGCCGTGCAGATTGATATAGTCGATGTCTTCCGGCTGTAGTCCCGCGGTGTTCAACGCTTGTAGCATGGCAGCTCGTGCACCCCGGCCTTGCGGGTGTGGTGAGGACATGTGGTAGGCATCGCTCGACTCGCCGATGCCGAGAAGTAGCACAGCCGTAGGATCAAGACTGGATGGGGCCCGCTCGATCAGGGCGAATGCTGCCGCCTCGCCGATCGAGATCCCATCTCTCGCAGTATCGAACGGCCGGCACGGCGCGCGTGATACCAGTTGCAGAGAGTGAAACCCATACAAGGTGGTCAAGCAGAGCGAGTCGACGCCACCGATCACGGCGGCATCGATCAGGCCGGCCTCCATCATTCGCCGTGCGGACCCGAACACTTTGGCGCTCGATGAGCACGCAGAAGACACAACGACAGCGGGCCCTTCGAGCGCGAGCATCTGCCGCGTAAAATCGGCAACTGAGAACGAGTTGTGGGTGCCACGGTAATGGAATGACTCCGGCAGCGCGCCCGTGCCGGGCTCGCGGTGACGATAGGCGATCTCGGTCTCCAGAATTCCAGAGGTGCTCGTGCCTAGGAACACCCCAATGCGACGGGACCCCCAGCGGCTCGCGAGCTTCGCTACAGCCTCGGTAAATCCGTCTTGTTTCAATCCCAATTGCGCTAGCCGGTTGTTACGGCAGGTGAACTCTTGCAGGTTCTTCGGCAGCTGCTCATTGTCGACTCCCGCCACCTCACCTACATAAGTGTCGAGGTCAACCGTCTCGAATGTGCAAGGGGCGAGCCCGGTGCGTTGTTGCTGCAGCGCATTGAGCGTCTCGCGTAGGCCGCGCCCGATGCAACTCGTCGCGGTAAAGTGACTCAACACCAAGGGAGTCATATCAACGCCGCGCGTAATGTGACAGGCTGTAGGTTAGCCGCCGCCAAGGCGGTCAGTAGTCGCGGCAGCACCTCGAGAATAACCGGGCGGCCGGCCCGGGATTGCGCCGCATGTCCGTCGTGTAGTAGCAGGATGTCTCCCCCCGCGAGGTGTCGGGTTAGTTTGTTGAAGACAATGTCGCCGTCGTGGGTCACTGTGTCGAAGCCGCGCCGCGTCCAGCTCGCAAGCTGTAAATTCAGCCGCCGCAGCACGGGCTCCAGCAATGGGTTACGCAGTCCAGCAGGTGCTCGGAAAAACCCCGGTCGTGTGCCGGTAACCGCCGCGATGCTCGCCTGCGCGCCGTCAATCTCGTTCAACAGAGCGCGAGGCCCGAGCAACGAGAAATGATAGAGGTGACGCTGGCTATGATTCTCGATCGTATGACCTCGACTGACCATCTCCCGGGCGAGCTCAGCGTGCCGTACCACTTTTTCACCAATACAAAAAAACGTCGCTTTCGCTCCATACTGGTCCAGCGCAGCCAACACTCGTGGCGTAACTTCGGGGTCAGGGCCGTCGTCGATAGTGATTGCAACCGACCCACGAGCGGCGGCCGCTGCCGGCAATCGAGTCCAGTTCGGCCCAAGAAGAGTGCTGCGCGGCCAAAGTCCCACAGCAGCGAGCGCGAGGTGGTCCACGACAACGGCACCCAATGCCCAGGGCCACGCGTGCGGGCGTGCGGCAACAGCCGCTACAGCCGCGACATGCAGCGCGGCCGAGCCGCTGATGAACGGCGCGGGTCGCCAAGGTCTGTGCAGTTGAGAATCGGGCATCGGTCGTCAACTCTCGGTACGGTTCGCCGTAAACTGCGCATCGAGGAAATTCTCCCAGAGGCGTAACCATGCCGGCCACTCATGGCCGCCAGGCACCACGTCGACACTCGTGGGAGCCACCGCGGTCGCCATCAGCCTATGACTGTCCGCGAAACGATCGTCGCGGCCGAACCCCAGGTGTAGTCGCGACGGGCGAGAGCGCTGCTCTTTGATGAAACGCCATATCCTACGCTCGTCATCGTCATCTGCCAGCTCGCCCGGCGTCCATCTCTCAACGCCATCGGCTTGCTCGATTTCGCCAATCACCCTGTGATTGCCCAAATAGGGTGCTAACAGGCACAGACCGTCAATTTCCTGCGGATAGCGCGCTGCATAGGCGATAGCCACGAACCCGCCCAGGGAGATGCCGCCTAGCCAGATGCAGCGGCAGCCCGCCGCCCGCGCCGGTAACACGATTTCGTGGCGCAAACGGCGCAAGATACTTCGATCGGTCAGGTGCTGCAGCTTCAGCTCAACGAAAACTAGATCGACGGGCGCAAGTCGCTCGCGGGCGGCTTTGACGAAACCCTCGCGCACAAAGTCTTCCGGGGCCGTGTAGGCTGCGGGCAATAACAGCATCCGAGTGGGCGCTACACTCCCGACTTGTGCCGGTTCGAAGACCGCTCGCATGATCTAACTACCAACCGCACGCACGGACTCGGGTGCTGGCAGATGCCGAGCCAGTAACGCGGAGAATATCAGAGCGAGCAGGGCGCCCGGAGCGACCGTCGATCCTAACGCGGCAAGCACCGGCACGGTGGAGAAGGCCAGCACGCCGAAACTGACGACCGTGGCGATGTTGGCAATGATTAGCGACGCCAGCGTGAGCGGTACCGACCCCGCATGAACGTCCGCCGTGCTGCGATCAAAGAACAGCGCATAGTTGGATCCTACCGCGACAATCAGCAACATGCCGATGACATGCAGGATCGTGAGTTGTCGCCCCGCCAGAGCGAATCCGCCGGCCACAGCCAGAACCGCCAGCGCGAGCGGAATGACTACGCGAACCACTCGCAGGGGCGAGCGTAAAGCAACGAACAACAGTATCACAATGGCCGCAAATCCTGCCAAGGATAGCCGCACAGCCTCCGACAGATAGGTCGAATAGAGCATATCGGCTTCACCCTTGATATCGAGTACGGTCGCCTGTCCAGGAGCCGCTGTCTCAACGGCTTGACGCACCTTGCGATCGTCGATGTAGGACGGATTCGAAGCGGACGCTCGTAGTGGTAACAGCGCCATCCAGTCATGTTGGCCATGCGTTACGAGAGCGTCGAAGCCGCTCGCCAACGACGTGTTGCTGAGATCACGGCGGGTCAGAAGCGGCTGGCTTCGGGCCGCCGCCGCGTCACGTACAAAAGGGTCGAGACGCTCGGCGCGGACCGGCAGATCCGTGACCGCTTTTTGAAGTCGCTGGCGCAATTCGTCCGCCTCTGGAATGCTCGCCTGGCGCGCGCGTTGCGTGGCCAGACTCGGCAGGTAGTGCGCCGGGCTGTCAAAACCGCCGATCACATCCTGATCGACCAGTTGCTCCAGAGCCTTTCCGACCCTCTCCGCCACATCCAGCACGGCTTGCTCGCTTGGGGCAGACACGATGCCCAGATAGCGCACATCGGGGGCGCGGATATCGACTCGCAGTTGGGCATCAAGATCCTGGTCAGCCTGCGACACCGGGCTCAGGGCGGACAACTCGTGATTCCAGACGGTGGTGCGGTGTATGTACAAAATCGTCGCAGCCGCGACGGCCAATATAACCGCGGCGAGCGGCGCCCCTCTAACACGCAGGAGCAGCCGAGAAACCGCTACCCCCACCGGTGCGACATCTCGGATCGAGAAGTTTCTCGGCAGCCAGTGGGGCAGCACAAAGCGAGTCACCAGTGCCGCAGCCACTAGCCCGGCGATGGAGTAGAGACCCAGTTGCGCGAGCCCGGCAAAGCCCGAAGGCAGGAGTGAGGCGAAACCGCAAACGGATGTCAACATCCCGAGCCGTATGGTCGGCCAAACGGTGCGCTGCCAGGAGGCGGGGCTGGAGGGGTCAGCGCTGGGTGCGCCAGAGCTGGGTGCGCCAGAGCTGGGTGCGCCAGAGCTGGATGCGCCAGCGCTGGATGCGCCAGTGTTTGCGACACGCTGCTGTTGCGATTGAATAAATAAATAAATGGAATAGTCGACCGCCTCGCCGATGAGTGTAATGCCAAACCCCAGCGTGATCCCATGCACCACGCCAACACCCAACGCAACTGCCGCAACGCCCGCGAGCGCGCCCGATGCCACCGGTACAAGTCCGAGCACCAAAGCGGCGACGGAGCGATAGACCCCAAGCAACAATGCGACAATGACCGCAGTGCTTAAGATGGAGAGCCGCGTCACCTCCTTGATGATGGTGGCGCGAGCTTCAACCGCAAACACGCCCGGGCCGCTCATCAGCAAAGTAGGGCGCTGCTGCGGATGAGTGGGACTGTCGGACGTCGCCGAGTTGCCTGACCGCGCCGGAGCGATCTCGCCTGCGATCTCGCCTGCGATCTTGCCTGCCAACGCCTGTGCAAACGCCGCTCTGATGGCCTCCACAGCCCGCTGCTGTCCATCTGTATCCGAGCCCAACGCTCGGGTTTGCGCGATGATAAGTGCGCGTCCCCCGTCCGCTGAGGTCCACACACCTTCGGTGGTGCGCGGCGCGCCCCCAGTGCCCAAGTGCCCTACAATTTGGACGATTTCTCCGGTCGGATCGTGCGGCAGCACATCCTTCACCAGCAGCCCGGCGGGCGAGGCGAGCAGATCGATGGTGTCCTGGATTGCGTCTTTCAGACCTTCGGTCGTGAATCGCTGTGGCGTTACGGCATCGCTCAATAGATAGCGATGTTCAAAGAGAAACTGCCGGTCCCGTTCTGCTGTGGAGGATTCGCCGTTACTGACCGACACAAACTGTGCATCTGCACGTAGGCGCGCCGTAATCGCCAGAGACAAGCGCGCACGCTCCGGCGAATCGGCGCCTTGGATCGCTATAATGATAAGGCGCGAGGCAAGACCGTCGCGGAGCTGATCGACGAGCAGTCGCTGTGTTGCTGTTGGCGAGCGAGGCAGGAAAGCGGACAGGTCGGTTGTGTAGTGGGCGCGCGCAACCACGAGCACTGCAGCGATGGCCAACACTCCCCAGACCAGCGTGCCAAGCACCCCGGAGCGGGTCATTGCACCACTTCGGGTCCGATAGTCAACAGCGAGCGGTCCCCGTCGGCCTGCTGTATTTCCACGGAATGAATTGCGTCCTGGGTCCCTTCGATGCGGATCTGTTTTACGCTTTTTACGACCTTAGGGTCGTAAGGAACGAGCAGCAGCGTCCAATGCTCGAGGTCGCCGTCGAATGCGACATTGAAAATGCGCTCTAACGAAGCACGATCGCCAGCGAGCGTTGCACGGATACTGTCAATGAGCGGAACAATCTGTGGGTAGTCGCTCAAATTGAGTACGTATGTGCGGTGCCCGCGGCGGGCGGTGATCACGCCGTGCTGTAGAACGAGGCTTTCAGGCTTCGGCTTCAATGTGCGCTTTTCAAGACGATCGGGCGCGTCGTACAAAAGCTCGCCTGAAGACTCCACCGGCCGATCCAGCACGGCCAGGAAATGCTGTTCGACGAAACTGACGTGTCCGTGTTGACGGCGCGCCAACAAGCTCATCAATTGATCGAGTTCGGTCGAGGAGCTCGCGTTGGCGGACACGGACACGGGCACACCGCTAGCCACTAGCGCCATCCAAACTGCGAGCGCAGTGGCCCGCAACGCGCACCCATGAGTACCGGCCGTCCGCCTACCGTTCATTTGCCTCACGCCAAAAGTCAAAAAAATTGAACCAGTTGTACGGATCGCTGCGGCAATACTTCTCCAACAGAGCGGCATAACGCCGCACGGCCTCAGCTACCGCCGCCTCGCGCTCGCTGGAGCGAGTTTGGCTGAAATCCGCTAGGCGTTCGAACACCGCGTGATAGCGATTTCCGCCTTGGTACAGGCCCAACATGAAATACACCGGCCGGCGCAACACGGCTGCCGCCCGCATGGGGCCCAAGGGAAACATGGCGGGCTTACCCAAGAAGTCCACCATCAGGCCGGGCTCGCCGCCCAGCGTGCGATCGGCGAGGATACCCACGAAGACCCCTTCATCGAGCCGCTCGCGAATGCGTAGCATGGCCTGGATCTGTCCCAGTGGAATGACTTCCGACTTGTTGGCCGGATTGAGCGCCTTGAACATGGCGCTCACCTTACGGGCGTTTTCTTCGAACATTGCCATCGCCACGCGCAGGCCCGGCCGGCGGCGCCCCACCGCGCTCATGATCTCGAAGCTGCCGAGGTG
>Ga0105240_10015727_pt1 | contig 10269 bp, 9 predicted proteins | sample KBSC54metaG_FD_80426 | JGI IMG/M metagenome (GOLD analysis project Ga0105240, IMG submission 80426) | Corn rhizosphere microbial communities from Kellogg Biological Station, Michigan, USA - KBS C5-4 metaG | ecosystem: Host-associated > Plants > Roots > Rhizosphere > Soil | place: Michigan, USA... | reverse complement strand
GCGCAACCACGACCGTCTTATGCGACGTGCCGCAAGCGGTGAGCAGCAGAGAAGCGATTACAACAACAATCGGGGCGCGCATCATGGGTTCTCCGAAATCCGTTCGGAGATAAAACGCGCGCGGGGCGGCGGTGTTCCGCCGCCTTATTTATGCCCCATCTGTGCGCCGCGCGGGCAAGCTCGCTAGCGCCGTTCGATACGCTACCGAACCTCCCCCGCCAATGGCTTCGCCATGCGGTGAAGAAAGCTGGAGCCAAGACGATCTAGCGCTTGTCGAAGCTTGCTGAGGTCCGTTCTCCCCCTCTGCGCGAAGCGCATGGTGGGGGAGATACCCGTAGCACGCTCTCGAGCGTGCGAAGGGAGAGGGGTTATCTTCCTACGAACGGATCCTGCACCATGATCGTATCGTCACGATCGGGGCTGGTGGACAGGAGCGCCACCGGCGCGCCGATCAGCTCTTCCACCCGGCGCACATATTTGATCGCATTGGCGGGAAGCTGGGCCCAACTGCGCGCGCCTTGGGTGGATTCGCTCCAGCCTTTCAGGGTTTCGTAGACCGGCGTCAGCCGGGCCTGGGCGTTGGCGGATGCAGGCAGGTGATCAAGAGTTTTGCCGTCCAGCGCATAGCCGGTGCAGACTTTGATCTCGTCGAAGCCGTCAAGCACATCGAGCTTGGTCAGCGCGATGCCATCGACACCGCCGGTGATCACGGTCTGGCGCACCAGCACGGCATCGAACCAGCCGCAGCGGCGTTTGCGGCCCGTGACGGTGCCGAATTCATGGCCGCGCTCGCCCAGCTTGTCGCCGATGGCGTCCTTCAATTCGGTGGGGAAGGGACCTTCGCCCACGCGGGTGGTGTAGCTCTTGACGATACCCAGCACCGTGCCGATTTCGCGCGGACCCACGCCCGTGCCCGCCGCTGCCTGCCCCGCCACCGTGTTGGACGAGGTAACGAAGGGATAGGTGCCGTGATCGATGTCGAGGAGAACCGCTTGCGCGCCTTCGAACAGAACCCGCTTTCCCGCCAGCCGCGCCGCATGCAGCTCACGCCAGGACGAACCCAGATAAGGTACGATCTTGGTCGCGATCTCCGCCAGCGATTGCAACAGGGTTTTGGCATCCGCTTCGGCATGGCCGAAACCGCGGCGCAGCACATTGTGATGCGCCAGAAGCCGCTCGATCTTGGCGGGCAGGGCGGAGAGATCGGCGAGGTCGATGGCTCGCAAAGCGCGCCGTCCCACTTTGTCTTCGTAAGCCGGGCCGATGCCGCGCTTGGTGGTGCCGATCTTCTGGCTCGCCGCTTCCTCGCGCATGGCGTCCAGTTCGCGATGCAGCGGCAGCACCAAAACCGCGTTCTCCGCCAGGACCAGAATATCGGGCGTGATCGTCAGGCCGGCGGCGCCGACGCGGGCGATTTCATCCAAGAGTGACCAGGGATCCACCACCACGCCATTGCCGATGATGGAGCGCTTGCCCTGCACCACGCCCGACGGCAGCAGCGACAGCTTGTAGGTCTTGTCGCCCACCACAATGGTGTGACCGGCATTGTTGCCGCCCTGGAACCGCGCCACCATATCGGCGCGGTTGGACAGCCAGTCGATGATCTTGCCTTTGCCCTCGTCGCCCCACTGGGCGCCGATCACGGTCACATTTGTCATGAATTATACCGTACCCGGATGAATTTCTGCGCCAGCCAGGACGGCTGCGGCACGGTGACCATTTATAGCATGGATGGCGGCAGCGGTAGGGGCGAGATGCCGCGTTTTTTGACGATGCCTGTAACGCTCACAGGCTTTCTTCCCCCGCATGGCGAAGCCATTGGCGGGGGAAGATGTCTTCCGAAGGCTTGCCCTGAGGAAGACAGATGGGGAATTCAATAAAACACCCCGTAGTCGACCTCGATGATTTCGCCGCTGTATTGGTCGATCAGGAGTGCGTCATCGCCCACGCGCACCCAGATCGCACCATAGGGCGGCGGCGGAAGATCGTAGGCATAAAAATCGGTCAACCAGTAATCGCGCGTCCAGAAGAAGCTCGGTAGGGTCTGGCCCCAGCTCCAGCGGCGCGCGAAATAGCCCGGCGGCCGGCGATACGGCGCCGCCCGGAAGCGCTGGGAAGCGCGGAAATTCTGATGGTAGTTGCGATAATTGCTGAAATCCCGGCGCCCGCGGTCGCCGCGCCGGTCGCCGAAATCGCGCCGATCATCGGGCCGTCGCACATCGCGGCGGTCGGGTCCCGGCCGATTGAAATCAGGCCGGTCATTGTCTCTGCGATTGGCGCGCGGGCCGATGCCGTTGTTGCGAGATTCGGATTCCGGACGACCGGCGCTGGACGCTCTGTTGCCGTCGCGCACACCGGATGGCGCGTCATGATGCTCGCGGAATTGGGATTGCCCGATCGAATTGCGGCCATTTTCTGAGCCATTATTCCGGTCGGGTCCGCGATGATCGCGGTCCTGCGCCATCGCCAGCGAAGCGCCGCCGATCAGGCTGACGATCGCCGCCGAGATCAGGAATTTGCGCATGGAATCCACTCCAAAATCGCCCGATTATAACACAGGCGCGCGACAAAAGTTCCATGTTGGAAGCGGATCGCCCTGCTATGGTGATCCGCGCGAGGAAAGAGGCCGTGAATGATCACGCTGGTACTGGCAATGGCCGAGAATGGCGTGATCGGCAACAAGGGAGCGATTCCCTGGCGTATCGCCGACGACATGAAGCGCTTCAAGGCACTGACGGTGGGCAAGCCGGTGGTGATGGGGCGCAAGACCTGGGATTCGCTGCCGCGGAAGCCGCTGCCGGATCGCACCAATATCGTGGTGACGCGCCAGAGGGATTGGTCGGCGGATGGCGCAGTAACGGCCGCGACCCTCGACGATGCGTTGAGCAAGACGCGCGGCGCTGCCGAGGTGATGGTGATCGGCGGCGGTGAGATTTATCGTGCCGCTCTGGCGCGCGCCGACCGCATCGAGCTAACCGAAGTTCAGGGCGCGTTCGACGGCGACGCGCATTTCGCCTTCGATCGGGGGGCATGGCGCGAGACCGCGCGCGAGAGTCACAAGACGCCGAACGGTCTCGCTTATAGTTACGTCACGCTCACTCGAAAATAATCTTCGGCGCGGGGCGGTCCGCCGTCTTCAGCGCCGCCGCTACTTTTTCGGCCACTGCCAGGAATGAAAGTGCTTCCGGTCCGTCGGGCGCGGCCACCATCACCGGTGTCCCCGCATCGGAGGTCTCGCGGATGCGCGGGACCAACGGAATTTCGCCTAGGAAGGGCGCGCCAACTTTTTCCGCCGTCTCCCGTGCGCCGCCATGGCCGAAAATGTGATGGGCATGTCCACAATCGGGACAAACAAAGACGCTCATATTCTCTACCACGCCCAGGATGGGAACCTGCGTTTTCTTGAACATGGCGATGCCTTTCTTGGCATCGATCAGGGCGATGTCCTGGGGTGTGGAGACGATTACCGCGCCTTTCAGCGGCGCACGTTGTGCAATGGTGAGCTGGGCATCGCCCGTGCCCGGCGGCATATCCAGCACCAGCACATCGAGCGGTCCCCACAATACATCGTTCAGCATCTGGGTCAGCGCCGACTGCACCATCGGCCCGCGCCAGATCATGGCTTCGTCTTCCTTCACCATGAAGCCGATGGACATGGTCTTGATGCCGAATTTCTCGATCGGCCGGATTTTCTTGCCGTCGCTTTCCGGCTTGTGGCGAATGTCCAGGAGGCGCGGCAGGCTGGGGCCGTAAATATCGGCATCCAGCAGACCGACCTTCAGGCCCAACCGCGCCAGGCCCAGCGCCAGATTGACGGCAACGGTGGACTTGCCCACCCCGCCTTTTCCGCTGGCAACCGCGATGATGCTGGCGACACCGGGAATGCCTTGCGGTCCCGGTGGCGGCGCATGGTGCGTCGCTTGTTGCGGGCGGGCAGGCGCCGCGCCTTGGTGCGCGGTGAGGACCGCGGTGACGGACAGAATGCCGGGCAGCTTCGCCACTGCCGCTTCGCAGGCCGCGCGCAAAGGTTCGGACCCCGGCCCGCGGGCGGGCGGCACTTCCAGCGCGAAACCGGCATGACCGTCCCGCACCACCAGGCCTGCGATCATATTTTCCTGAATCACGGAACGGCCGGAAACCGGGTCGATCACTTGATCCAGGGCCCGAAGGACATCGTCACGGGTCGTGCTCATGGCTGCGGTCTATACGGCCTGGCGCGGCCGGGGGCCAGTCCGAAGGGAACTTGGCGGCAAAAGCTCGCGAACATTGTTCAAAAGTCTGTCTGATGCCGTCTGGACTGATATGCTGGCGCCCGATTCCCGATTTCCGGCGTAAGGACGGACGACATGCGGTTTGCGCTTGCGATGGGCGCCTTTCTGATCCTCGGCGCCGCTTCGGCGGCGGCCCGCCCCGCGCCTGATTCTTTTGCCGATCTGGCCGCGAAGCTGCTGCCCACCGTGGTCAATATCGCCACCTCCCAGACTCTCAAGGCGCCGCCCCGCGCCCAGCTGCCCAATGTGCCGCCGGGGTCGCCGCTGGAAGATCTGTTCAAGAATTTCCTGGGGCCGGACGGCGAGAAACCGCGCCATGTGACCTCGCTGGGGTCCGGTTTCATCATCGATCCGGCCGGTTTCATCGTCACCAACAATCATGTGATCGATAACAGCGATCAGATCATGGTCACTCTCTACGACGGTTCCAGCTTGCAGGCCAAGGTCGTGGGCCGCGACACCAAGACCGATCTGGCGCTGCTCAAGGTGGTGCCGAAAAAGCCGCTGCCCGCCACGCATTTCGGCGACAGCGACAAGGTCCGCATTGGCGACTGGGTGATGGCGATCGGCGATCCGTTCGGGCTGGGATCGACGGTGACGGCCGGCATCGTCTCGGCGCGCAACCGCGACATCAATGCCGGGCCATACGACGATTTCATCCAGACCGACGCGCCGATCAACCGCGGCAATTCCGGTGGCCCCCTGTTCGACATGGACGGCAATGTGATGGGGATCAATTCGGCGATCTTCTCGCCGTCGGGCGGCAGCGTCGGCATCGGCTTCGCCATTCCCGCCAATCTGGCCAAGGATGTGGTGGCGCAACTCAAGCAATTCGGCGTGGCGCGGCGCGGCTGGATCGGCGTGCGCATTCAGCAGGTGACCGAGGAAATTGCCCAGGGCATGGGACTGCCCAACTCCCAGGGCGCGCTGGTCGCCGATGTGACGCGCGACGGTCCCGCGCAGAAAGCTGGATTGCAGAATGGCGATGTGGTGATCAGCTTCGATAACAAGCCGATCGGCGATTCCAAATTGTTGCCGCGTGTGGTGGCGGCGACACCGATCGGCAAGACCGTGAATATCGATGTCCTGCGCAAAGGCAGAAAGCAGAGCTATCGCATCGTCATCGCCAAGCTGGACGAAGGTCCGCCCGACAAGCCGGGCAAGAAATTGCCGCCGCCGGCGGCGCCCAAGGCCAAATCCAAGCTTTCCCAGCTGGGTCTGACGGTTGTGACGCTGGATGAGAATGCCCGCGCCAAATACAAGCTGGCCGGCAATGTGCAGGGCGTGGTGGTGAGCGCGGTCGATCCCGCCAGCCCGGCGGCGGACAAGAATTTCCGCCCGGGCGATGTGATCGTGGAGGCGCAGAACCAGCCGGTGAAGACGCCCGCCGATCTGGAGACACGGGTGGATGCTGACGCCAAAGCCGGCAAGAAAGCCGAGCTGATGCTGGTCAATCGCAATGGCGATCTGACTTATGTGGGATTGCGACTGGAGTAGTCGCAATCTTTTCCCCGCTCCCTTCGCACGCTCGAGAGCGTGCTACGGGTATCTCCCCCGCCAGCATGCTCCGCATGCGCGGGGAGAATGGGCACGACCAAGACGTGCCAGAATTAAGTGCCTATGATTTCGCTATCCGTATAACCCTGCAGATACAGCAAGGCCGTAAGGTCGTTGTGGTCGATGGCGGCGCCTGCGGCGGCGGCGACCACGGGCTTGGCGTGATAGGCGACGCCCATGCCGGCGCGCTGGATCATCGCCAGGTCGTTGGCGCCATCACCGGCCGCCAATGTTTCGGCAAAATCGAGTTTCAGATTTGCGGCCGCTTCTTCCAGCGCCTCAAGCTTGGCCTGGCGGCCCAAGATCGGCGTGCCGACTTCACCGGTGAGCGCGATGCCGTCATCCAGCAGCGTATTGCCGCGCTCGACATGAAAGCCTGCCGCTTCCGCCACCCGGCGGGTGAAAAAGCCGAAGCCGCCTGACACCAGCATGGTATGGGCGCCATGGGCGCGCATGGTGGCCAAAAGATGTTTGGCACCGGGATTGAGCTGTACCCGCTCCGTATAAGTGCGCTCCAGCGCGTCCAGGTGCAGACCCTTCAGCATACCGACCCGCTCGCGCAACGCCGCTTCGAATTCCAGTTCGCCGCGCATGGCCCGTTCGGTGATGGCGGCGATCTGCGGCTTGAGGCCCGCCATATCGGCCAGCTCATCCAGACATTCGACATTGATGATGGTGGAATCCATGTCGGCGATCAGAAGCTTCTTCTTCCGATGCGTCGTGGCGACGACATTGATGTCGAGTTTGAGGCCTTCAGCGAAGCTGCGCGCGGCCGCCAGCAAGGGTTCGCGCTCCTGCGTTGCCACTGGCAGATCGAATGCATGACCGGGCGACAGGATGTGCGGCTTGCCCAGACCGAGCGGCGCAAAAAGCTCTGGCGCGGCGCCATCGCCGATGACATTCAGAACAAAGGCAGACATGCTCGGCACCATGAAATTCGATGCGGTGCTTATTGCAGGCCCCACCGCGAGCGGCAAGTCCGCCGCGGCGCTGGCATTGGCCGATCATATCGGCGGCGTGGTGATCAACGCCGATTCCATGCAGGTCTACCGGGAAGCGCCCATACTCACGGCGCAGCCGGATGCGCAAGCGCGGGCCCGCGCGCCGCATCTTCTCTATGGTCATGTTTCCGCCCGGGAGGTCTATTCGGTGGGCCGCTATGCGGACGATGCGCGCCGGGCCTTGGATGAGGCGCGGGCAATGAAAAAGATTCCCATCTTCACCGGCGGCACCGGACTTTATTTCGCCGCGCTGGCGGATGGGCTGGCGCAGATTCCACCGATCCCGGCGGAGATACGCGAAGAAGCGCGCGCGCTGCTGGTCCGGATCGGCGTCGAGGCCCTGCATGCGCGCCTTAAGGAACGCGATCCGGAAACCGCCGCGCAGCTCAGGCCCAGTGATCCGCAGCGAACCTTGCGCGCCTATGAAGTGTTCGAGGCGACGGGCCGGCCTCTGGCGCATTGGCAATCCGACACGGGCGCGCCCTTGCTGAAAGACGTCCGGCCGGCGCGGTTCGTGCTTAATCCGGAGCGGCTGGTCTTGCGCACCCGCATTGCCGAACGCTTTGAAGCGATGATGGAGCAGGGCGGATTGGAGGAAGCGCTGGCGCTGGCCGACCTCGATCCGGCTTTGCCTGCGGCCAAGCTTCTGGGCCTCAGGCCATTGATCGCCCATGCCAGGGGAGAAGTGGATCGCGAGGCGGCGATTTCGCTGGCGGTGACGGCGACGCGACAATTTGCCAAGCGGCAAATGACCTGGTTTCGTAATCGCATGACGGATTATGTCTGGTTCGACCCATATATTGGAAACATAATTACCACATATGAGCAAAATTTCGCATGAAGTTGCTTGACGGGGCTGCCGGTCTCATTTTATCGTCCGCCCCGATGAAAAATTCAGTCGTACTTATTGGAAGGCTGTCGCCCGGTCGGGGTTAAACCCGTGATCACCGGACGGCGGCGTGCGATCAAGGGGCGGAAACGCCCCTTTATCTTTGGTGCCACAGGCAAGAATTCGAGGGGCGCATGAGCGAGAGCGATACATTGACGGCAAAAGCCAGGCAGGAAACCGTTTCCTTGACGGGTGCCGAGATCGTGGTGCGCGCGCTCAAGGACCAGGGCGTCACGCATATCTTCGGTTATCCAGGCGGCGCCGTGCTTCCCATTTACGACGCGCTGTTCGCCGACAATGGCATCACCCATGTTCTGGTGCGCCACGAGCAGGGCGCCACCCATGCCGCGGAAGGCTATGCCCGCTCCACCGGCAAGCCCGGCGTGGTGCTGGTGACATCCGGTCCCGGCGCTACCAATGCCGTCACCGGCCTCACCGATGCCTTGATGGATTCGATTCCGCTGGTGGTTCTCACCGGCCAGGTCGCGACCCATCTGATCGGCACGGATGCCTTCCAGGAAGCCGACACGGTGGGCATCACCCGGGCCTGCACCAAGCACAACTGGCTGGTGCGCGATGTCGACGACCTGTCGCGCACCCTGCATGAAGCGTTTCAGATCGCCACCACGGGCCGTCCCGGTCCGGTGGTGATCGATATCCCGAAGGACGTGCAGTTCAAGACCGGCGCATATCTCACCCCGGACCAGATTCGCCATCGCACTTTCAAGCCCAAGACGGAACCGGAAGCCGCCTCCGTCCTGCGCGCGGTGGAGATGATGGCGGCGGCCAAGCGTCCCATCCTCTATACCGGCGGCGGGCTGATCAATTCCGGGCCGCAGGCCAGCCAGGCCTTGCGCGAGCTGGCGGCGCTAACGGGCTTTCCCGTGACCTCGACCTTGATGGGGCTGGGCGCCTTTCCGGCGTCCTCGCCGCAATGGCTGGGAATGCTGGGCATGCACGGCACCTACGAAGCCAATCACGCAATGCATGATTGCGATTTGATGGTCTGTCTGGGCGCGCGCTTCGACGACCGCGTCACCGGCCGGATCGACAAATTCTCGCCCGGCTCCAAGAAGATTCATTTGGATATCGACGCCTCGCAGATCAACAAAGTGGTCAGGGTCGATCTGGGCATCGTCGCCGATGCGGGCAAGACCATCGCCGAAATGGTGAAAGTCTGGAAGGCCAAGGACAAGAAGGTGGATGCGGCGGCACTGAAGGACTGGTGGGCGCAGATCGACCGCTGGCGCGCCAAGCGATCGCTGGCCTATGAAGCGTCAGATGTGCTGATCAAGCCGCAATATGCCATCGACCGGCTCTATGCGCTGACCCGTGGCCGCAATGTCTATATCACCACCGAAGTGGGCCAGCACCAGATGTGGGCGGCGCAGCGCTTCAAGTTCGAGGAGCCCAATCGCTGGATGACCTCCGGCGGGCTCGGCACCATGGGCTATGGCCTGCCGGCGGCGGTGGGCGTGCAGATGGCGCACCGCGACGCCCTGGTGATCGACATTGCCGGCGAAGCCAGCGTGCAAATGACGATGCAGGAAATGTCGACGGCGGTTCAATACAATCTGCCGATCAAGATCTTCATCCTGAACAATGAATATATGGGCATGGTGCGCCAGTGGCAGCAATTGCTGCATGGCGGGCGATATTCCCATTCCTATTCGGAAGCCCTGCCGGATTTCGTCAAGATGGCGGAAGCCTTTGGCTGCCTGGGCCTGCGCGCCACCAAGCCGTCCGAACTCGACGCCAAGATCCAGGAGATGATCGACAGCCCCAAAGCGGTGCTGTTCGATTGCCGCGTCGACGCCACCGAGAATTGCTACCCCATGATCCCGTCCGGGGCGGCCCATAACGAAATGATCCTTTCCGCGCTGTCCGATGCGTCGGTGAGCGACGAAGGAAAGATGCTGGTCTGATGGCAAACGAACGTCATACGCTTACCGCCCTGGTGGACAATGAGGCGGGTGTCTTGGCCCGCGTGGTGGGTCTCTTTTCCGGCCGCGGCTACAATATCGAAAGCCTGACGGTGGGCGAGGTCGATCCGGCCGAACGCACCTCGCGCATCACTGTTGTCACCTCCGGTCCCCCGGCAGTGATCGAACAGATCGAGGCCCAACTGAAGCGGCTGGTGCCGGTGCATGCCGTCACCAACTGGACCTTCGCCACCGACGGGGTCGAGCGCGAAATGGCGCTGGTCAAAGTCGCCGGCCCCGACCGGGCCGCAGCCAAAGGGATGGCCGCCAAGCTGGGCGCCCGCGTCCTGGATGACCGGGGCCAGGCCACCGTGTTCGAGCTCACGGACGCGCCCGCCAATATCGGCAGCTTCATTGAGGCGATGCGGCCTTTGGGGCTCTGCGACGTCTCCCGCACCGGTGTTGCCGCCATCAGCCGTGATCCCGGCTGAGGCGGTTAACGCCCATCGCATGTGACATAAGCGCCAAACACAATTGCTCCGCCGGGCCCATATGGCTAAAAGGCGGGCGCCAACCGGAAAGGTCCAGAAATGCGGGTCTATTACGATCGGGATGCCGATCTCAATCTC
>Ga0105240_10015723_pt1 | contig 10270 bp, 7 predicted proteins | sample KBSC54metaG_FD_80426 | JGI IMG/M metagenome (GOLD analysis project Ga0105240, IMG submission 80426) | Corn rhizosphere microbial communities from Kellogg Biological Station, Michigan, USA - KBS C5-4 metaG | ecosystem: Host-associated > Plants > Roots > Rhizosphere > Soil | place: Michigan, USA... | reverse complement strand
GATCCGGCCTCCTTACTGCGTTTTCTGCGGGCGCAACCCGATCTCGCTGTCCTTGAGTCAGACGACAGCATCCGTGTGACCACAAGAAATTCTGCGGCACGGTAGCCGATGTTGGCCGAAAACCCGCCTATAACAAGCATGAGACTGTCACATCGTGCGGCAGTCGACCCTAACAATGTAGGGATCACGGGGAGAGCGCTCATGCGGGTTACAACGGTTGCGGCTGTCGTATCTTTGTTTTTGGTGAGTGTGGCATCCGGAGGTGAGGCACTGGCTGCGATTCGCAAGCCAACCCAGATCGAGCCCCAGGAGCTGGGGGCTGCGCTTCAGCAGTTGGCCCGGGAGTATCACTTTCAGATTGTTTATCGTGATGATGTTGTGGGGAATCTACGGACACAAGGCGCGTCGGGAAATCTAACGCCGGCCGATGCGTTGAAGCAGTTACTACAGGGGACGGGGCTGTCGTATCAATACCTTGACGAGAATACGGTCACCGTTCGACCCGACGCGTCGCATACTTCTGGTGCAACTACAGCGCTGCACGACTCCCTTTCCTCGCAAGAGGAGGAGGACCTCGCGGGCCCCTCCGCGAGGGTCGATGATTCCCCGTGGACGCGCTTTCGCTTGGCTCAAGCAACTCAAGGGCCATCTGCAGAAACGACTTCCGTAGAAAGAAATAACGAACAGGCTCCTCTTCAAGAGGTCGTCGTTACGGCGCAGAAGAAAGAGGAGCGGCTGCTTGATGTGCCGGTCCCGGTTTCCGTCGTCAGCGGTGCCAAGCTCACTGAGAACAGCCAGGTTTTGCTGCGAGACTACTACAACACCGTGCCCAGCCTGAGCATTCAGTCTGACATCGTCAACCAACAAGAGGTCTCTATTCGCGGCATAACCACAGGGGGCGCTGGAATTCCGACCGTCGGAATCACGGTTGACGGCGTACCCTTTGGAGGAAGCACGAATTATAGTGGCGGGAACTGGTTGCCCGACTTCGACCCCGGTGATTTGCAGCGTGTTGAAGTTCTACGCGGCCCGCAGGGCACTCTCTACGGCGCCAACAGCATGGGCGGCCTGGTGAATTTCGTTACGGTCGATCCTTCGACGACTCAATACAGCGGCCGCGTCCAGGCGGGTATCAGCGACGTTTATAACGGTGCTGTCCCAGGTTTCAATGTTCGTGGGTCTGCGAACATACCTGTGAACGAAACGCTGGCCATACGTCTTAGTGCGTTCACGCGCCAAGATCCCGGCTACATTGACAATCCCACTCTCGGTCAACGGGGAGTCAATGAGGCGCAGGCTTACGGCGCGCGAATGGCGGCTTTGTGGAAGCCCTCGGACACGATTTCCCTGCGAGTCAGCGCCCTGTATCAAGACTATAAGCAAGACGCGGCGAACGATGTCGTTGAAGCGCCAGGATTGGGGCCCTGGGACCAGAACTATATCGCCCACTATGGTGGGGCGAACCGCAGAAAGAATCAGGTTTACAGCGCCATTGCGAATGTAAAGCTGGGCAGCACGCTGCTGACCTCGGTCACGGGGTATAGTGAAAATCGCTCCTATGCCTCGCTTGATTTTGGGTACTCGCCATACTTTGAGAGTGGCGTTCAGAATATGTTTGGCGTCACCGGCGCTCCCTACACCAACTATAACGATACGAGAAGAATTACCGAGGAATTGCGCCTTGCGGGTGCCCTTTGGAAGATGGATTGGTTGCTCGGCGGATTCTATTCACATGAAAAGGATCCGTACTACGATGCCGTGTATGGCTCCGATCCGGTCACCGGAAAAATTGTCGGCTTGTTCTACCCGTTTGACGATCGTTCATGGCGCATCGGCGCAGAATACGCCGGCTTCGCGAACCTGACCTTCCATGCCACCGATCGATTCGATGTACAGATCGGCGGAAGACAAAGCCATGTATCGCTGGATATACCAGAGTATAGCGTGAGCGGTGGTATCTTCGGCTCTACTCCCTTTATCACTCCGACCGAAAACTCCAGCAACTCGGTATTCACCTACTTGATTGCGCCGGAGCTCAAGATTTCCCCAGACCTGATGGTGTACGCCAGAGCCTCCTCAGGTTTTCGTCCGGGCGGTTCGAATGCTGTGGTGCCCAACGTCCCCATGCCACGACAGGTCGCCCCGGACAAGACCAAGAACTATGAGATCGGTACCAAGGGAAGTTTGTTTGACGACAAACTGACGATCGACGCGTCCGTCTATTATATTGATTGGAAAAACATCCAAATCAATCTGCAAGCGCAAGGGCTTCTATATCACGCCAATGGTTCCGCAGCGAAGAGCGAGGGAGTTGAATTTGCGGCTACTGCGAGACCCGTCATAGGCCTGACCATCGAGGGTTGGGCCGCCTACGACAACGCAGTACTTACCGAGCCGTTCCCGGCCACCAGCACATCGAGCGCGAATGCAGGAGACCGCTTGCCAATCAGCCCGCGGTGGTCCGCCCATCTGTCGGTAACGCAGGAGTTTCCTCTACGGAGCGCTGTTGGATTTGTAGGCGGCGATGTGGCTTACGTGGGTGATCGGCTAGGGAATTTTTCCTCTGATACAACACTCCGTACCCGGTTTCCGGCTTATACGAAAGTGGATCTCAGAACCGGCGTGAAGATCGACTCGTGGACGGCGAGCCTTTACGTGACTAACGTCGGCAACGCGCGCGGTCTCGTCGGCGGAGGTGTCGGATACGATCCGCCAAACGCATTTGTGTACATTACTCCGCGAATTGTTGGCCTAAATCTCGCCAAGACTTTCGATTGAGACTTACGTCAGTGGACGCCGAGCTCTGCGTGACCGATCTCTTAGGCCACGCTGAGCACGGCGCCCTCTTGCTAGGTCCCCACACCAACGTCTGCGCCGCTATTGCGACAAAAACATCCCTTACGGCGCTGCCTACAAGTAAAGAAAGTCCATTGTGAACAAGACACTGATCGCACTGGTCGCGGTGCTGGCGACCTTATCTATGGAGTCCAGTGCGGGAAATGCGCTGCCGAGGTTTAAGGCGGGACTCTCGCTGCCGTTTTTGGGCGAGACCTTTTACGAGATCTACACAACCCTCACTAACAAGGCCGCCAGCGCGGCGGGCCTTCAGTGGCTGCAGGCCACGGATGCCCGTTTTGATTCAGGCAAGCAGATCTCCGACATCCAAACGCTGGTGAACAGCGGGGCTCGTGGTCTGATCGTGGTTCCCCGCGACAGCGATGCCATTGCGCCGGCGCTGGACTATGCCGCCTCGAAAGGAGTCGCGGTCGTGGTCGTGGACCAGGGCGTTCGGTCCTCGAAAGCCGCCATCACGGTGCGGGCCGACAATGTCGGGATGGCGCAAAGCGCCTGTGACCTCACGGCCGCCGCCCTTCATGGGAAAGGCAAAGTGCTGGAGCTGCAAGGGGACCTATTCAGTAGCAACGGGCGCGAGCGTACCGCCGGATTCGAAACCTGCATGAAGGCGAAGTACCCCAATATCCAAATCATCGCGCGCCCCACCCGTTGGGAACCGGCACGCACGGCCGATGCGACCCAGACGATCCTGGCCGTGCAGCCGGACGTCGGGGCTATCTACATGGAGGCCGCCAGCATCATGTTACCCGGGGTCTTGAGTGTGCTGCGGCAGTTGGGTCGTAACCAAAAGGCGAATGATCCCAAAAGGATTTTCCTCGTGGGAATCGACGGCAGCCCGTACGAACTGTCGAAGATCCGCACCGGCGAGCTGGATGCGACGGTTTCACAGCCAGTGGACTTGTATGCCACGCTGGGCGTCGAATACCTACGCCGGGCCGTCGGTGGTGAAGCCTTTGCCGTCGGAGCCACCCCTCATGGCAGCCGCATTGTTCGCTCCCCTGCCGGGAATCTCGAGGACTTACTGCCGGCACCGGTCGTAACGGCCCAGAATGTGAATGATCCGCGGCTGTGGGGGAATCAGAAAGTGCCCCCGCGATAACACACCATAGCTAATACCGAACGGTGACGTCGGGCGCTTTCGAAGCTCTCCCATGACTGCGGAACCCGCTGAGCACCCTCATCGGTTGCAATGAATTGATCTTTTGGCAGGAGAGACGAGATGGGTAGGCCGCTTAAATTTGGCGTCGTCGGCGTGGGCACCGTGAGTTTGCGGGGATTGATTCCGCATCTCGTGCACGAGGATCTTCGCGAACGGGTCGAACTGACTGCGCTGTGTGATCCGGTGGTGGACCGCGTAGAGTCTGCCGCGCACCGCTTCGGGGTCACGCAGGCCTTTACTTCATACGATGACTTTCTTGAGCGATCGGGCGTGGATGCGATCACCCTGGCGACCCCGATCGGGATTCACTACGAGCAAGGCAAGAAGGCTTTACTCGCCGGCAAGCATGTCCACTTCAACAAGACCATGACGGTCACCACGGCAGAGGCCACAGAGCTGATCGAGCTGGCGCGCCAGCGAAACCTCCGCCTTGTCGCCTCCCCGGGGGAGATGCTCCGGCCGCACAACATTAAAACGAAAGCCATGATTCAGGAGGGCGTGATCGGGGATGTCGCATGGGCCATCTGTGGTGCCGGATTCGGCACGTATCATGAGGATGAGCCCGAGCGCGACGGCGGCTCCAAAAACACCGCGATTGACCCGGCTTGGTATTTCCGCAAACCCGGCGGTGGCCCGCTCTATGACATGTCCGTTTATGCCCTGCACGGGCTGACCGGCATTCTGGGCCCGGCGAAAGCCGTGACGGCGCTTTCGGGCGTTCGATTCCCTCAACGCCACTTCAACGGCCGCACCATCCCCACGGAGGCGGACGACAACACGCTCATGCTCCTTGACTTCGGCAAGAGCCTATTCGCCGTCGTCTACGGCACGGCGGCGGGTGATATCCGTGAGTCGCTCGACTTCAGTGGAACCTATTTTGGCTCTAAAGGGACGATTGCGGGCCTTAAATTGAACGGCATACCGTACGATTATCCGGGCAGGGAGATCGCCGTGACGGCCCCTTGTGGGGGTGTGAAACCGGGATTTGGCGGCAATGAGTGGATCCTTCCCAACATCAATGGCGCGCATCGGACCATTCCAGAGCAGCACGTCTTTGCCGATATCATGCAGCTAGTCGATGTGATCCAGAAGGGCGGCCCAATCATCGCATCAGCCGAACACGCTCGGCATGTGATTGAAATTATCGAGGCGGCATTCCGTTCGGCAGAGACCGGCGCAAGGCAATCTCTGCAAACAACGTTCTAATCCAACGACCGTGCTACGCGAAAGCCGTTCGCGTAGTTACGGCTGTTGGGGCTCCAGGGATTCCTCAGCGTGACAGTAATCAAGCTACCCGAATCGAGCCAAGAGCCACCGCGCAACACACGCAGCTTGCACTCGCCGCCGGCCCAGACTGACCCGTCTTCGGGCGCTCCGTCGTAGCTGTAGTGCATGCAATCCTGCACCCATTGCCAAACATTTCCCGACATATCGTACAGTCGCGGAACCTCGTGCCCGGGGCCCCTATTCCGAGGAGGCTCTGGCCAATGAAGACCTGGCCCTTGAAGCTCCCGCCGCTGCTGCAGACCCGGCCGTCGAAGATTCGGCGGCCGGTGCGAGCGGAGCAGCTGCGTTTGCCGGCGGCGCTGCGAGAACTGCAAATAACATCGTGACGATCATCAGTACTACGACACGACCGAGAGCGCTCGGCGGACTCATCCGCCGCGCAACCCGAATTCAGGCCATTTTAAAACGCTTTTGACAGAGTCAGTCCAACTGTGCGCGGCATCGTGTAGATAAAAGCAAAAGGCAGGAGATACCCGGTGCCACCATTGACAACGCCGCGTCGATCAAACAGGTTGTTGACGTAAAGCGTCGTCGTCCAGGAGTCCTGCTTTACCCCCGCCCGCAAATCCGTGAGTTGATACGCTGGTAAGTCCTGCCGCTGCGCATTGCCTGTAAACACGCCTACGCGGTCGCCTATGAATCTCTCCGTCGCCGCGACGAACGCACTCGTCGAACCGGTCAGCACAAAGTCATCTTCGACGTTGAGGTAGCCGGAATTTCGGCTACTGAGCGGCAGCCTATCGCCGGGCAGACCGTAGAATGTGCTGTTCGCAGGGAAAGCTTCGGTGAGCACGGCGTTGTTATAAGCATACCAACCGGATATGGATAAGCCTTTCGTGGGTCTGAGGGTCACCGAGACCTCCACACCCTCGCTTTTTGCGCCGCCCCCATTGGCTGTATATGCAAGACCGGTGTCCGGTGCGACTTTCTCGAGCTGGATGTTTTTCCAGTTGATGTAATAGACCGCAGTGTCGATGGACAAGAGGTGCTCAAGCAAATCACCCTTTGCGCCCAGCTCGTAGTTCTGCGTCTTATCTGGCGAGTACGCAGGCGGAATGCCCACGGGATGTTGGTTCGGGCCGCCGGGACGGAAGCCAGACGCGAACCGCGCATAGACCATGAAGTCCTGCGAGAGCTTCCAGCGCGGTGTTACCAGATAGGTAAAGGCATTTTCATTTGACGACTCTGCCGGCGACACAACGGGTGTCGTCGATCTGGTAAGGGGTCCCTCCTGCGTTTCAGGAGCCTGGTGCTCCTGATTGTTACTCTCGCGACCTCCGAACTGAACGTCGAACCGATCCGTGAAGTGGTAAGTAAGATTGACGAAGCCAGCGGTCTCTTGATAGGTCCGAGGATAGATGAGGATCCAGACGTTGCCTACAATACGACCGGTCGCGGGGTCATTCGCGGTGACAAGCTCATCGCCATACAACTTTGTATGGGAGTAGAATCCGCCAACAAGCCAATCGAAGCGGTCGCCCAACGATCCCGAGAGCCGTAGCTCTTCGGTGTATTTCTTATAATGGGTGAAGGCGTAGGTGCCCGCTCCCTCCACACCAAAGTCTCGCTGCGCTTCGCTACCGTAGACCTCGGTCCAATCGAAACTCGACGGGTCGTAGACATTGTTGTAGCCGCTCAACGATACCAACTTTACAGGTCCGAGATCGGCATTCAACGTTAAACTGTACGCTTGCGTCTCTTTCCGCTGCCCGCCTAAGCCCGGCATGTAGTTCTGCTGTAAGTCTCCCAGGCCGGTGGTCCGCGGATAGCCTACGGTCGGCACGCCGACCTCGGAGGATCCCCTTTGATCGATGTGGTCATACAAGGTGCTGAACTTGATCGAAAGGTTATCTAGCGGTTGAAACAGCAGCGCGGCTCGCCCACCGTACGCATCGGTGCGATTGACACCCTGCAGATTCAAAACCGGGTTGTCGATATAACCCGGATTTGTGTAGGAGTAGCCGCTGATCCGCAGTGCAGTGACATTGTTCAGCGGCAGGTTGGCCGAACCGCGCAGACTGTAGCCGGCGCCCGAGCCGTTGTAGACGGTGCTAGTCCCCGCCTGCAAGCTTCCCGAATAGCCTGTGAGTGACGGCTCTTTGGTGACAAAATTGACTAGACCACCCATGCTGGCGGAACCGTAGAGGGTCCCCTGCGGGCCGCGCAGGACTTCCACGCGCGCGAGGTCTCCTGGGTCAATGTCAGGTACATCGATCAGGCCGCCGTACGGTACGCCGTCAATCGTTACACCGACCGTCGGCAAAGTGAAGTTGCTCGTTGTAATGCCTCGGATCGCCAACTGTTGCTCGCCGACACCAACGGGCGCCACAACAAACCCGGGAACCGAGGTAGCATAATCACTGAGCAGCAACTGGTTTTGACTTGCGAGCGAATCCCCAGAAAGGACCGACACCGGAACCGGCACATCCTGCAGCCGCTCTTCCTTCTTCTGCGCCGTAACGACGACTTCCTCGAGCCGGATATCTTCATTCTGAGAAGGTCGTTGTCCGTCTGCTTTCTCTGCCGAAGTAGTTTGTACGGAAGCGCCTTGATCCGTCTGCGCCTCATTTAGGCTGGACGGCACTTTTCTTGGGCGAATCATTGTGACGCCGGCCGCGTTGGTTTCGGCCGTCAGACCGGTGCCGGCTAGCAGAGCACTAAGCGCGGCCGAGGTCGTATATCGGCCGTGGAGCCCGGCTGTGCTTTTGCCGTTGATGACTGCCTCAGAGAAAACTATCTGTTGGGAAGAGGCTTTCGAGAAATCCGTCAGCGCCTGCCCTAGAGGCTCCGCGGGAATGTCAAACTGATACGTTTGGTCGGCTGCGATGACCGGCCCAGTCAGCCCCATAAAAAGGGGCGCACACCAAAGCAACATGTCGCGGCGAAAACGGTACATGATCTCATGCCCTCAGGAATGTGTTTCCGAAATTGGAAACCATCGAACTCGGGAGAGATAAACGGAAGTGCGAACCGATTCCGCAGGTCGTTATAAAAATTTCACGAACGCTTCTGCAGCGTGATGGTGCTAGCGGCGTCTGTCGTCGCGTCTACCGGGAAGTAACTGGTCATGGCACTGACAAAAGACCCTATATCGCCAGTGTTGAAAACGCCACTGATTTGGATGGCGGCGGCTGAAGGATCGACCACAATGGGATGATCGGTATAGCGGTTAACCTGCTCGACGGCTTCACCCAGCGGCTCACCCCGAAAAACGAGATGACCCATTTCCCAAGCCTGAGTAATACTCAAATCGGCAGACGCCACGGTAGGCGCTTGATCGCCAACGGCGCTCATTTGCTGACCCGCTACCAGCGGCACAGGTGTCCTCGACGCGGCAGCCAAGTTGGCCTTCATCGTATCTTCAGAACGCTTCACCAGAACACGGCCTTGAATCAAAGTGACCAGCACTTTTTGGCCCCTACGCTCCACGTCAAAAGAAGTCCCTACAGCAACCACCGTCTCCGCGCCGGCCGTGACAGTGAAAGGCCGCGCCACGTCATGAACCACGTCAAAGCGCGCTCGTCCGCGAGCTAGGGTGATTGAGCGGGTGTTTTTCGAATAGCCGACATCCACCTCACTGTTGGAATCCAAAGAAACACGAGAACCGTCGGCAAGTGTAATGACTCGCCGTTCCCCGACATCCGTTTGATAGGACAGAGTTCGCTCTGAGTGGATGTAAAACAAGAGGCCGCCGCCGAGCATGACTAACACGGCAGCTGCGGCCACCGCGTACAGCAGCGTCTTGGGAGACCAGCGTTGCGCGTCCGCATTGCGAAGCTGCTTCAGCGCAGAACGGCGCAGATCCAGGATGTTGGCTGTCACTCCGAGGTCATCCAGGGCCGTCATCGTACTTTCAACCGCTTTAAAGGCGTGCTCATTACCTGGGTCGGCAACCCAGTCGAGGAACTCACCGGACAACTCAGCCGCTGGGTCCTTCTGCAAGCGACTCCACCAGGCCGCCGCGACCTCCAACCGTTGCTGATCCTCGGGCGCGAGGTTTGTGAACGCGCTCATAAGAACGCCGTCGCCGACAGGTGAGCAATCGCTTTTAAGACGTGCTTTTCCACGGCACTCACGGAAATGCCGTATCGTTGAGCGATATCGCGATGGTGAACACGCTCCATCCTTGAGAGAAGGAATATCTCTCGCGTGCGACTGCTAAGCTCCGCCAAGGCATTCTCAATCTCTCTCAGCGCTTCCTTTCCTGCTAGAACGCGCTCCGGAGTCCGATCCTCAGTTAGGGTGAGCGGAATCGCAACATTATCCGACAGATCAGGGAGGCTGTGATGGGCGTTAGCGCGCCGGGAAGCGCAGGTGCGCCCCCAATCAGTTAGCACATTGCTGGCGATTTTGAAGACATACGCCTCCAGAGTTTCGCCATTATTTTGGTCAGGCCGCTTGGCGAGACGAAAAAAGACCTCTTGGGTGAGATCCTCGGCTTCGCCCCGATCATGCACCCGCCGCAAAAAATAGGCGACCAACGGTTTGCGAAAGCGGGCATCGAGGTCACCCCACGGCCCGCTTCTTGAGCCAGTCGGCTTATCCGAGTTCAACATACTGACGCAAATCTCCCCAAACCCATCATAAGGGCCGGATTGACTGACGTCCAAAGCAAATATTTTTAGTGAGGAATTGGCTGCGGCGTCCGTTTAAGCATGTTTAGTGTATCGATGGCGTCATCTCATTGCGCCGATCGCCCCGTCAGCGCTCCAAGATTCGCGGCCGACGCGGTGATGCACGCTGCAGTGCCTTCAGAAGAAGCCTTAAATAGGCAACCGGTTGATTCTATTGCCCTTCTTTCCGTCCACCGAACCAGCCCAACTCGGTGACAACGGCGTGCAGGTCGTCTCTCCCTACACGCCGCATCAACTCAACCGAGAGGAAGGCGCTCGCTGCCTAAGGGGTCACATAGGCGACGCCGCGATAGACCTTGCCGTAAGTAGGCCCGGCGACGACCGTGAATGCCTC
>Ga0105240_10015722_pt1 | contig 10271 bp, 7 predicted proteins | sample KBSC54metaG_FD_80426 | JGI IMG/M metagenome (GOLD analysis project Ga0105240, IMG submission 80426) | Corn rhizosphere microbial communities from Kellogg Biological Station, Michigan, USA - KBS C5-4 metaG | ecosystem: Host-associated > Plants > Roots > Rhizosphere > Soil | place: Michigan, USA... | reverse complement strand
ACCCGGATATTTACGGTTCGATGGCTGTATCTCGTCAAGATTGATCTTGTCCAAAGCTTTTTTACGGCTGGTAGCTTGTTTTGATTTTGAGGCGTTGGCACTGAAGCGCCTGATAAACTCCTGTAGTTCCTTAACCCTGTCCTCAGTCTTTTTATTCTGATCGGCACGTTGTTTTAAAGCTAACTGGCTCGATTCGTACCAGAACGAATAGTTACCGGTGTAAATGGTCATTTTGGCAAAATCGATGTCGACTACGTGTGTACAAACGGTATCGAGAAAGTGCCTGTCGTGCGATACTACCAGTACAATGGCCTCGTAGCTTGCCAAAAAGTCTTCGAGCCAGCCTACGGTGTGTATGTCAAGGTCGTTGGTAGGCTCATCCAATAATAATATATCGGGGTTGCCAAAAAGGGCCTGTGCTAATAACACACGTACTTTTTGGGTGTTATCCAATTCCTTTACCATTTTGTAATGAAATTCTTCTTTTATGCCCAGGTTGCTCAATAGGGTAGCAGCGTTGTTTTCGGCGTTCCAGCCATCCATTTCGGCAAAAAGATTTTCCAGTTCGCCGGCGCGTTCGCCATCGGCATCGGTAAAGTCTTCTTTAAGGTAGATGGCGTCCTTTTCCTTCATTACGGCGTACATTTCTTTATAGCCCATCATCACGGTTTCAATAACCGGGAATTCATCAAACGCATAGTGGTTCTGGCTTAAAACGGCCATACGTTCGCCGGGAGTAAAGCTAACCGAGCCGCTTGTAGGATCGATCTCGCCTGAAAGTATTTTTAAAAAAGTTGATTTACCTGCGCCGTTCATACCAAGTAAACCAATACGTGAGTTCGGTGTAATTTGAAGTTTAATTTTTTCAGCAATTTGCTTATCGCCATAACCTATGCTGGCATTGTCCAACGTCAGCAACGGTGAACTCATTTTGGTCGGTTCACGGAAACTAAAAGTAAACGGCGTATCTACATGAGCAGGGGCGAGTTGTTGCATACGCTCAAGTTGTTTAATACGACTTTGAGCCTGACGAGCTTTAGTGGCTTTTGCTTTAAAACGGTCAATAAATTTTTGTAGGTGGGCACGGGTTTCTTGCTGTTTCTCAAAAGCTTGTTGTTGTTGTGCTAAGCGTTCACTTCGAGTTGTTTCAAATGTGGAGTAATTACCCGTGTAAAGCGTGAGTTCTTGATTCTCGATGTGAAGAATATGATCTGTAATTGCATCTAAAAAGTCGCGGTCATGCGAAATGAGGATGAGAGTACCTTCATAGGCTTTAAGCCAATCTTCTAACCACAAAATTGCATCTAAATCTAAGTGGTTGGTTGGTTCGTCTAGTAATAATAAATCGGAACGGCTCATTAATGTACGCGCCAAGTTTAAGCGCATACGCCATCCACCAGAGAAACTAGCAACATTTAAACGTAATTGATGCTCTAGAAAACCAAGACCTGCCATGAGCTGGGCAGCTTTAGATGGCGCTGAATAACCGTGAATTTCATCAAAGCGGCCATGTAGTTTAGCCAAGTCTGAATCTGTGAGTTGATCTGGTTGAGCAAGCTTATTTTGAATATCCCAATATTCTTCATCACCAGATAGAACAAAATCGAGGGCAGGCATGTCTAGAGCTTTAACTTCTTGCGCCATATGCGCCACAGTCCAGACTGAAGGACGAGTAAGTGTACCTTCATCTGCGCCTAAGCTGCCCAGTAATGCAGCAAATAATGTTGACTTACCTGCACCATTTACACCAGTTAGACCAATCTTCCAACCTGGGTGTAATTGCATAGACGCTTTTTGAAATAGAACACGTCCACCGCGGCGTAAAGAAACTTGGTCAAATTGAATCATCTTATTGTATCGAGGTGAGTTAGGGATGCTGTATTTTAAAGAGAACTGCCGATGAAAACAAAACTTTCCGGATTTTAGTGAGCGGCTGTTAATAATTACATATATCAAGACATTCTAAATTTTGCTATTCATCCGAAATTCTCAAAATATTGAACAAGATAGAGCACATTTAAAAAAATATGGCTAAAATAAAAACAGTTTAAAATTTGGTTGATTAATGAGCTACTAATAAAACTAGACTAAGGAAAGTCAAATGAAAAAAAAATTGGGGATAATTGGCGCAGCATTTTGCTGTGCTATGGGAACAGCACATGCGGGACAAAATGTGTGTGTGTTTGATTTATTAGGAAAGTCAGGTGAATCCTATAAACTAATGGAAGAGTGGGCGCTTGCAGCGAAAGAGTGGCAAGCTGATATCACTTTAATTCCATTTCAAGATGAAGCTTTGGTTGACCGTAGGTTGCGTGAAGGCAAGTGTGATGCCGCTTATATGACTTCCATGCGGGCGAGAAATTACAATAAATTTGCAGGTTCGATCGATGCGATTGGTGGGGTCACCAGTAATGCTATTGCGCAAAAAGCAATTAGCTACGTTTTAGATAAGCGCAATAAACATCGTATGGTAACTGCACAAAATGGAGTCAATTACGAAGTCGTCGGGATTGTTCAGATTGGATTGGCTTATTTATTTGTAAGAGATAAAAACCTGAATTCAATTGAAAAAGTACGTGGTACTAAATTTGCTATTTTGCAATATGACGCAGCACAGAAGATTATGGTGGAAAGTGTAGGTGCCCGGCCCATTCCATCAGAAATTACCGATTTTGTGAAAAAGTTTAATAGTGGACAAGTCGATGCAATTGCTGCACCAGCTTATGCTTATAAACCTTTAGAGATTGGTAAAGGAGTGGGAGGGAAAGGGGCAATGTTTACTTTCCCCGTAGTTAACGTTACAGGAGATTTGATTGCTCGAAGTGATAAGTTCCCCGCAGATTTCGGTATAAAGTCACGTGCTTGGTTTCTACAGCAATTACCTCAGAACTTTGCCATGATAAAACGGCTAGAAATGGGCGTACCCTCAAAAATTAAAATGAATTTTTCAGCCGAAGACAAAATTAAATATCAAAAAATTCTACGTGATGGTCGCCTCAGCTTAACAAAACAAGGGGTATACGATGCAACAATGATGAGTGTGCTGAAGCGTGCTCGCTGTACGGTTGAAAGAACAAATTTTGAATGTACCCTTAATGGAGAATAGTTTATTTTTTAAACACAAAAACGCTACATATATTTCAAAGCTGAATATGGGTATGAAAATTGTGAATATAAAAAGTAACTTACGGAAACTTAGTGATTTTTACCACTAATAAATAATTTAAATTGAACAAACAATGGTTCAATGAGATAAAAATATTTGAGTAAAAGCTCTATTTTTTTCTAAAAAACATGATTAATATCTGTCTTTGAAAGGAAACTTCAAACAAAAAATCTGTTCCGTGGAAGGATGAAGAAAATGAAAAAAATCGTACTTGCTATGGCTGCCGCTTCTGTTGTTGGTTTTTCTGCTTCAGCGCAAGCAGCGAGTACCGTATGTGTATTCGACCTCTTAGGAAAAGCAGGCGACTCATATAAAATGATGGAAGAATGGGCTCTAGCTGCAAAAGGCTGGGGTACTGAAATTAACTTAGTTCCTCGTCAGGACGAGGCTGTTGCTGATAATGATTTTAAAGCAGGCAAATGTGATGCTGTAGCAATGACAGCAATGCGTGCGCGCCAATATAACAAATTCGCAGGATCTATCGACTCACTCGGTGGTGTTCCAAACAACCAAATCGCTCAACGTGCAATTACCTATGTATTAGATGCGCGTAATGCAGCAAAAATGACCACTAATATGGGTGGTAAAAAATACGAAGTTGCTGGTATTTCTCCGCTAGGTTCAGCATTCATTTTCGTACGTGACAAAAACATCAACTCTGTTGAAAAAGCTGCGGGTAAAAAATTCGCCGTACTTGGCTATGACGATGCACAAAAAATTATGGTGCAACGCGTAGGCGCTCAAGCGGTTCTTTCTGATATTTCGAACTTTGCCGCGAAATTTAACAATGGTCAGGTAGATATGGTAGGTGCGCCTGCTTATGCTTACAAACCATTAGAGTTAAATAAAGGTTTAGGTGCAAACGGTGTAATGTGGAACTTCCCTGTATTACACGTTACAGCAGATCTAGTATTACGTTCTGATAAATTCCCAGCTGGTTTTGGTCAAAAATCTCGTGACTGGTTCGTTAAACAGTTGCCTAAGAACTTTGCAATGATCAACCGTTTAGAAGCGCAAATTCCTGGCAAATACAAAATGAACTTAAGTGCAGAAGACAAACTTAAGTATCAAAAAATGTTGCGTGATGGCCGTATGGACTTAACTAAACGCGGTGTTTACGATGCAGGAATGATGTCTGTATTGAAAAAAGCACGTTGTTCTGTAGACAAGGCTAACTTTGAATGTTCAATGCCTGGTGAATAATTCTAATTTCTCTCAAAAAGCCTAGACTTAGTTCTAGGCTTTTTGTTTTATATGTGCTGTCAATTCTGCCATTGTGGTTAATTAGAAAGACGTTAAGCTAAATTTAGATAAAAACTTCATAAGGAAACATGAAGGTATAAAAATGGATCAAGGACTTGAGTGATTAAAATAATTGCTAATAGATAGGTCAATCTCTGTCTATTTTTCATGGAAATAAAATCATAAAAGCAAATAGGGTCTATACAAATATTCCATCATGATTTTTATATGAGGCCTATCCGATTCATACCTGATCGGTGTGAAATTTCTTGGTATCGAAAAACAAAAACTCCACAAGGAAAGGAAAAAGAATATGCAATTTTCCAAAATGCTATTACTTGCGATGGGACTTACTACAGTTTCTTTTGCAGCTCAGGCTAAACAAACAGTATGTGTTTTTGACTTCGTTGGTAAAAATGGCGATGTGTATGCACTAATGAAGGATTATCAACTTGCCGCTAAAAACTGGGGAGCTGATATCGAACTTAAAGTAAACCAGAATGAAGCTGTGATTGCTGAAGATTTTAAAGCAGGCAAATGTGATGGTATTAGTGTGTCAGGGATGCGTGGCCGTCAATTTAACTCATTTACTGGATCATTAGACGCAATCGGGGCCATTCCTGATCTCAAGCTTGCTGTAAAAATCATGCAAGGTTTAGCGAGTCCAACTTTTAGTAAATATATGGTTAATGGTCGCTATGAGGTTGTCGGTGTTATTCCAGTTGGTGATGCTTACCTTCTAGTAAACGATCGCAGCATCAATACAGTAGCGAAAGCCGCAGGTAAGAAAATTGCTGTTCTTGACTATGATGAAGCACAAAAAATTATGGTTCAGCAGGTAGGAGCACAGGCTGTTAGTGCTGACGTAACCAATTTCGGTGCGAAATTTAATAACCATCAAGTTGATATTATTGGTGCGCCAGCAGCAGCATTTAAGCCTTTAGAGCTACAAAAAGGTTTAGGAACAAAAGGTGCAATCGTGAACTATCCGATCTTACAGGTCACCGGAAATATTATTATCCGTCCTGATAAGTTCCCAGCTGGTTTTGGTCAGAAATCTAGAGAATGGGTTTCAGGTCAGCTACCACGTGCCTTTACCATCTTGGGTAAAATGAAATCTGATATTCCGCAAAAATACTGGATGGATGTTCCAGCAGCCGATAAACCGGGCTACCAAAAGCTTATGCGTGAGTCTCGAATTAACCTTACACAACGTGGTGTGTATGATAAACGTATGATGAAACTCCTTTGGCAATTCCGTTGTAAGCAAGATGCTAAAAACTTTGAATGTGGTTTACAAGACGAGAATTACAAATAATCTTGATAAAAATACTCAAGATTCGCTTTAAACTTCGAAGACAGACCCTATATTGATTATGCTATACTCAATATAGGGTCTTTTTTATTTTGAAAGGCACAGCAAAATCCGAGGAACAATCATCATGAATGCCCAAGCTCTAGTTTTGACAGATAATGCTGCCAATAAGGTACGCCAACTCCGTGATAGTGAAGGGAATGACGATCTCATGTTACGTGTATATGTAACAGGAGGCGGGTGTTCAGGGTTTTCGTATGGCTTCAATTTTGCTGAAAGCGTAAATGAAGATGATGCAGAATTCGTAAATGGCGATGTAAAAATGCTTGTTGACTCACTTAGCTATCAATATTTAATTGGCTCAGTGGTTGACTATGTAGAAGGTCTTGAAGGCTCACGTTTTATTATCCAAAACCCGAATGCAACAACAACATGTGGTTGTGGTTCTTCGTTCTCGATTTAAAAAGAATTTTAAAATAAAAAAACCTCTCTATTTTGAGAGGTTTTTTTATTGGTCAAATCATTATTTTTCACTGACAGATTCTAAAAAGTATTGCACTAGTTCAGGCGCATTCTGATATGGAATCCAATGCGATGCATCCATAAAAACTGCCTCATAACTATTTTTAAAATACTGTGAGTTTAGCTCGGCACTTTTTTCTGTAACGGCAATATCATGTTTGCCCCAAATAAAAAGAGTAGGAACATCTATTGCTTTAAAAGGATTTTGAGGCTTGTCCCAAAAAAAGCCACGATACCAATTCAACGCCGTAGATAATCTATTTTCTTCTATAAACTCAACCTCGAATATCGCAATTTGTTGCTCGGTCATACCTGATGACTTAAGAAACTTACGGCCCAATTTAGGTATCTTTTTAAATAAAAGTTCGGGCAGAATCGGTAGCTGAAAAATTGCAAAATAATAAGATTTAAAAAGTTGTCTGCTGCTTAAACAGGCTTTTAGAAAAGCAGCTTGGTGAGGCACAGAAACTAAAGTGAGATGCTGAATATTTTGTGGATACTTCATCGCAACGCCCGAGGCAATTGCCGAGCCCCAGTCGTGTCCAATTAAATAAACTGGCTGACCAAGCTGCTCAATTAAACTTGCCACATCCTCTACAAGTTCACTCAGTGAATATTGAAATCGGCTTTGAGGCCTAGCATTTAAACTATAACCACGTTGATGAATCGCAAGCGTTCTAAATTGATGCTGATGCAATAATTCAGAGGTTTGCTCCCAACTATGAGCAGTTTCTGGAAAACCATGTAATAGAACAACGAGTGGACCATCTATAGGGCCTGAATCAATCACATCGAATGTCCAAGCCCCACGTGTGTATTGAGAAATACGTTTAGTCAGATCCATACAAACATGCCTTAAATTATTTTTGTCGGCATTTATCATGAGTTTTTATGCTCATTTAAATAACAGCATTTCGGGTCAGTAAATGTGCTATGAGGTCGAATCTAACCAATCAAATCAATAAGTAGTTTTTATACTACTGTGATTGTACCTAGAATTCTGAAATCCGAAGCACCTGTTACTGCGGGCAAATTACCACTTAAACCATTTACAAAGCGCATTGCTAACCATGCAAATGCTGTAGCCTCAACCCAAGTAGGGGAGAGCCCTAAAACATCTGTAGGTTGAACAGACCAATTGTGCTTACGAAGACGCCAGCGTAATTGTTCTAATAAATAAGAGTTATAAGCCCCACCACCACATACATATACTTCACCTGTTTCCATCTCAGAACGATAAATCGCTTTTTGAATGGCACGCACAGTAAGCTTTAATAGGGTAGCTTGGATGTTTTCAGGTGTATCTTCTAACTCATCGTAAGTTAAATCATTTCGCCAATCGATTAACTGATCATCTAACCAGTCAATATTAAAGTCTTCACGACCTGTGCTTTTAGGGGGTTCTTTAGAAAAATATTCATGGGCGTGAAGGCGGTCGAGTAAAGAGCGAATAGGATGACCATAAGCTGCCCAGTCACCATTTTCATCATATGGATGACCTGTATGGCGATGACACCACGCATCCATCAAAATATTTGCAGGTCCTGTATCAAAACCAAATACGCCGTCAGCATTATTGGCAGGCAACATACTCACATTGGCAATACCACCCAAATTCAAAATCACACGATGAATACTGGGATGTTGAAATAGTGCTTGATGGAAAGCTGGGACCAATGGTGCGCCTTGACCGCCTGCTGCCATATCTCTACGACGAAAATCTGAAACAACCGGAATCTGAGTGATTTCAGTAATGATGTTGGGATCGCCAATTTGTAGCGTAAATCCATGTTCTGGACGGTGGCGAATGGTTTGTCCATGCGACCCAATTGCTTTAATTTGACTACGATCTAACTGGTTTTTTTCAATGAGAGTATTAATGCCATGACCAATCATTTTGGCTAAAGCAACATCAGCTTTACCCATGCGGTCAATTTCATTGTCATCAGGCAAAGTTAACGCCATAAGCTCATCACGTAACTCGGGTTCAAATGGAACTGTAAGAGTGGCATGAAGCTGTAGTGGCTCAAATGAAGCCGCAACAATATCCACACCATCCATACTAGTGCCAGTCATTACGCCGATATAGATTGCGCTCATATGCAACTTCCCCTGCAAGACGCTGAAAAAATGTTAGTATATCGCACAAATTGAATAACTGATGTGTTTAGGTTTTGTGATGTCAAATTTCTTGCCCGCCGAAGAACAGCTTGCCCTCATCCAACGAGGCACGCACGAAATTATTTCAGAAGAAGATTTACTGAAAAAGCTCAAAGAGAATCGTCCTCTTAAAATTAAAGCTGGTTTCGATCCTACAGCACCAGATTTACATTTAGGACATACGGTTCTTATTAATAAATTAAAAACTTTCCAAGATTTGGGCCATGAAGTTACCTTCTTAATTGGTGACTATACAGCCATGATCGGTGACCCAACTGGTAAAAGTGCAACTCGTCCGCCGTTGTCACGTGAACAAGTAGAAGCCAACGCTAAAACTTATCAAGAACAAGTTTTCAAAATATTAGACCCGAATAAAACAAAAGTACGTTTTAACTCAGAATGGTTTAATCAAAAGTCTGCTGCTGACCTTATTCAGTTAGCAAGTCAGCAAACTGTATCTCGTATGTTAGAGCGTGATGACTTTACTAAGCGCTATAGCAACCATCAGCCAATTGCAATTCATGAGTTTTTATATCCTTTAGTTCAAGGTTATGACTCAATTGCGCTTGAAGCTGACGTTGAGTTGGGTGGTACAGACCAGACCTTTAACTTACTCATGGGTCGTACCTTACAAAGCCGTTATGGCCAAGAATCGCAAGTGTGTATCACTGTACCGATTCTAGAAGGTTTAGATGGCGTAAATAAAATGTCTAAATCTTTAGGTAACTATATTGGTGTATTTGATACACCAGGGGCAATGTACCAAAAAGTTTTATCAATGCCAGACTCTTTAATTGAACGCTATTTCGATTTATTAAGTTTTAAATCTCTAGATGAGATCAAAGCTTTATTAGATGAAATTGCTGCTGGTCGTAATCCACAGGAAGTAAAACGTATTCTTGCACTTGAGCTAGTTGAGCGCTTCCATGATGCAGAAGCTGCCGCTAATGCACATAAAAGTGCTGGCAACCTTATTACAGAAGGTGAAGTACCAGAAGACACCCCAGAGGTGACTATTTCGCGTGGTGAGTTTGGTGGAGAAATATTTATTGCCACGATTCTACGTGTAGCTGGATTAAATCCGAATGCTGCAGCTGCAAAAGATGCAGTAGCTCGCGGTGCAGTAAAAGTTGATTGGAAGGCTGTTGACGCAGGCTTCTCTGTAAAAGAAAACGGTACTTTCATTATTCAGTCAGGTAAAAAAGCAATTGCACGTGTAACGTTCACTGACTAAGAATGTTATGTAGTGATAAAAAGCAGGAGTAATCCTGCTTTTTTTTATTTAAGGATCAAAAAAACAATTTAACGTTCCACGTGGAACAACCTATAGATCAGTAATAATGAAAAGTAATCAAAGCAAATAACAAGATAAAGAGAAATATACGTTAAGAGTAGAGCATTTACTCTAATATGTTTTTGGAATCTTTGGAATCTTTGGAATCTTTGGAATCTTTGGAATCTTTGGAATCTTTGGAATCTTTGGAATCTTTGGAATCTTTGGAATCTTTGGAATCTTTGGAATCTTTGGAATAGAGAATGCTATATATACCTATAACAACTATATAAGAATAAGAAGACATCAAAAATCTAAGATGAACTGTATTTTCCTAAAAATAAAATTAATAAAAGTGGCGAAAATGCCTAAAAAAAAGCCATATATATCACTTTTTTTGCAAAATAGTAGAAAAAAACGGCACTCAATTGAAAAAGGCTGAAATACCCCTTGCAAAGGGATGTTAATCCTCTATAATGCACATCCATCGGCGGTGATGCAGATAATAACTTGTTGAAAAACAGTTACTTGGAATTAGATTAGTTGCTTTAAGTGATGAATTTGATGAGAAGTTAGTTTTGAGATTAAGTTTT
>Ga0105240_10015721_pt1 | contig 10271 bp, 9 predicted proteins | sample KBSC54metaG_FD_80426 | JGI IMG/M metagenome (GOLD analysis project Ga0105240, IMG submission 80426) | Corn rhizosphere microbial communities from Kellogg Biological Station, Michigan, USA - KBS C5-4 metaG | ecosystem: Host-associated > Plants > Roots > Rhizosphere > Soil | place: Michigan, USA... | reverse complement strand
TGAGAATTTCAGATTGCAGATTGCAGATTGCAGATTGATTATTGGATTGCAGAATTAAGGATTAAATCTGCAATCTGCAATCTCAAATCTGCAATTCACGCGATAGCAATGACGTCGATCTCGACGCGCGCGTCCTTGGGGAGCCGGCCGGCCTGGACGGTGGAGCGGGCCGGCGCGGGGGACGCGAAGTAGCTGCCGTAGACCTCGTTCATGGCGGCGAAGTCGCCCATGTCCGCCAGGTACACGGTCGAGCGGACGACCTTGTCGAGCGAGGAGCCGGCCGCCGTCAGGATCTCCCGGAGGTTCGTGAACACGCGGTGCGTCTGCGCCGCGATGTCGCCGTTCACCATCTGACCGGTGGCGGGATCGAGCGGAATCTGCCCTGAGACGAAGACGAAGCCGCCGGCTTTGACGGCCTGTGAGTAGGGTCCGATCGCCGCGGGCGCGGAGGCGGTCCGAATCGCGTCGCGCATTTACGCGGCCTTGACGACCTTGCCGGAGCGCAGGCACCGGGTGCAGACGCGCAGCCGCTTGACGCCTCCGTTGATCATCGCGCGGACCCGCTGCAGGTTGGGTTCGAATCGTCGCGGTGACACGTTGTGCGCGTGGCTGATGTTGCGCCCGACGACCGGGCCCTTTCCGCAGATTTCGCAGCGCTTCGCCATGATGACCTTGTCCTGACCTGTCCTGCCTGTTGATGGAGTCCCAGGCTGCCCCGTCCAGGGGACAGCACAAACATGGAATTCTAGCACGAGGACCGTGAGCAGGGTGTTGCATTCACCAACCCGGTCCGTATAATGGGCGCCAAACCACCAGAAAAAGGCCTGTTTCGCGCGATCCGTCGAGGTATGTGCTTTGCAGCCCAGGCCTTTTGGAGGGAGAAACAGGAATGGCTGACGGTCGGTTGAGGCACCAGACACCGGAGGAGTACTTCAAGGATCTCGTCGATTCTGCACTCGTGCGGCAGCATCTCCAGGCCACGGAGCTGACCGAGTACTACCTCGTCAACCTGCTGTGCCGGTTCGTCAGGCCGTCATCCCGCATTCCGTATATCGACGATTCGTCCGAGCCGCTCGCGCTGCGGCTGCGCCGCGCGCTCGAAAGCGCCGGCCCCGAGCAGCGCGAACGTCTGCGCAATCTCGGCGATTTCTCGCTGTTTACGTCCGGCTTCTTCGGCGACAGCCTCCTCGCCCGGGTCGTGGATGTCGACTATTACGTCTCAATGGGGGAGTACGCCTATGGCTCCCTGGGGCGGCGCGACGAGGAGGCATTCGGTGAAGTGTTCACCGAGCTTGCGCGGAAGTTCGTCAGGTTCGTCGACGTGCTCTCCGACGTGAGTGAGCACACGTCGCTCGCGTCGAACGCCGATCTCTTGCGCATCTACGAGCGATGGGTTCGAACGGGCAGCCGGAAGGAAGGTCAACGGCTGCTCGAGCGCGGGATCGTACCGTCCCAGGGATCCCGCCGCATTCAATAGTCCGCACCCCGGCGCCGGCCACTGTCCCGAACGCGTATCGGGCGTGGTCCTAGCTCATCGGTTACACGAAAGCCGTTCAGTAAATTTTGTAATTTCCGATCGTGCGCGTATGCCACGGTGACGCGCTTTTTCCCCAGTGGGCCGGGCTCTTCGTCCCCTGCCAAGGACAGATCCGAGAACCGAAACCGCCCCCACCGGCGTCTAAACCGCAACGGACGGTGGCAAAGGCTTGATGAAGACTCCGTTTTTCAGTAAACTGAACGGCTTCATAGCTGGCAAATTCATTGCAAGGCGAGCGGAGAACGAGCGAAAGGAGTCGCACTCATATGAGCGGTCATAAGGCGCCCCGGGAAAAGATGGAACGCGGCAGGTACGAGGAACTCAAGAGCATCCTGGAGGATCGGCGCCGCGAGATCGTCAATCAGGTTCAGGAGCGGATGCGCGACGTGCGGGCGGAAGGCGCCGGCGCTACGGTGCAGGGCGTGCTCGACGCCGCGGAGAGCTCCGAGGCAGATATCCAGGACGAGATCGAGTTCGCCCTGATCCAGATGAAAGCGGAGACGCTCAACAAGATCGACGAGGCGCTCCGGCGCCTGGACGAGGGCAGCTACGGGTACTGCTTCGAGTGCGGCGAGGAGATCTCGGAGCGCCGGCTTCGGGCGCTGCCGTTCGCGGTCCGCTGCAAGGACTGCGAGGAAGCGCGCGAGGTCCGTCAGCAGCGTGAGCGCCTGATGGCGCAGCGCCGCGGCGCGGCGTCGCTCTTCATCGACATGCAGGGCTGAGCGCTATCGAGTAGGCTTCTCATCGGGTAATCGGGGAATCGATGTGCCGATTGCCCGATTGCCCGATTTTTTTGTCTGAACGAATTTCATGAGTGACCAGGACGAAACCACGCAGACGTCCATAGAGATATCCGAAGACGCGGAGCGGCCGCTCCAGGTCCCGCCGGAGCTGCCCGTGCTGCCGCTGCGCGATACGGTGCTCTTCCCGAATTCGTTCATGCCGCTCGCCGTGGCGCGCGAATCGTCCGTGCGTCTCGTCGAGGATGCCAGCGCCGGCAATCGCGTCATCGGCGTGTTCACGCAGCGCGAAGCGGCGCTGGACGACCCGATGCAGGACGATCTGTTCCCGGTCGGCACCGTCACGCATATTCACAAGCTGTTCAAGCTGCCCGACGGCAGTCTGCGGCTGATCGTTCAGGGCCTCTCGCGTGTGCATCTCGATCGCCTCGTGCAGACGCGTCCATTCCTGAGGGCAGCGGTGACCGTTGCGCCGGACGTTCTGCGAGACGAGGATCACCTCGAGATCGACGCGCTGCAGCGGAACATCAAGAGCAACTTCCAGCAGGTCGTGTCCCTCTCGCCGCTGCTCTCGGACGACCTGCAGGCGCTCTCGGCCAACATTACCGATCCCGCGAAGCTGTCCGATTTCATCGCCTCGAGCATGGCCACGATCGGCACGCCGGTCAAACAGGAGATCCTGTCGGAGCTCGATGTCCGCGCGCGCATGGACGCGCTCAACCGGATCTTGATCAAGGAGCTCGAGGTCCTGGAGCTGGGATCACGGATCCAGTCGCAGGTGCAGTCGGAGGTCGGGAAGAATCAGCGCGAGTACTTCCTTCGCGAGCAGCTGAAGGCGATTCAGAAGGAGCTCGGCGAAGGCGACGAGCAGGCGAAGGAAATCGAGGAGCTTCGCGCGAAGCTCGATGCGGCCGGCATGCCCGAGCCGGTGAGAAAGGAAGCGGGGCGCGAGCTCGATCGCCTCGCGAAAATGCCGCCGGCGGCTGCCGAGTACACGGTCTCGCGCACCTACATCGACTGGATCGTCGCGCTGCCGTGGTCCAAGCGCACCGAGGACACGCTCGAGATCCGCCACGCCAAGGACGTCCTCGACGCCGATCACTCCGGCCTCGAGAAGGTGAAGGACCGCATCCTCGAATATCTGGCGGTTCGGAAGCTCAACCCCGAGGTGAAGGGCCCGATCCTCTGCTTCCTCGGACCTCCGGGAGTCGGCAAGACCTCGCTGGCCAAGTCGATCGCGAACGCGCTCGGCCGGAAGTTCGTGCGGGTGTCGCTCGGCGGAATGCGCGACGAGGCGGAGATTCGCGGCCACCGGCGCACCTACATCGGCGCGCTGCCGGGACAGATCATCCAGGGCCTGCGGCGGGCGGAGTCGAAGAACCCCGTCTTCATCCTCGACGAAATCGACAAGCTCGGCGCGGACTTCCGCGGCGATCCGGCCTCGGCGCTGCTCGAGGTGCTGGACCCGGAGCAGAACAACACGTTCCGCGACCACTACCTCGATGTACCGTTCGACCTCTCCGAAGTGCTGTTCCTGACGACGGCGAACATGATGGACCCGATTCCGCCGGCGCTCAGAGACCGCATGGAAGTCCTCGAGCTGGCGGGCTACACCGAGGAAGAGAAGCTGAAGATCGCGTTCGAACACCTCGTCGAGAAGCAGGTGCGCAACCACGGCCTGACGCCCGAGCAGATCGAATTCCAGCCCGCCGCGGTCAGCGCGATCATCCGCGGCTACACGCGCGAGGCCGGCGTGCGGAACCTCGAGCGCGAGATCGGCGCGCTCTGCCGCAAGATCGCGCGCCGGCGCGCCGAAGGGGACGAAACCAAGGCGGTCATCACCCCCGATCTCGTCGTCGAAATGCTTGGCGCGCCGACGTTCCTCGACGAGGAGATCGAGAATCGTACGAAGGATCCGGGTGTCGCGGTCGGCCTCGCATGGACGCCCGCGGGCGGCGAGGTGCTCTTCGTGGAGGCCTCGCGCATGCAAGGCGGCGGATCGCTCACGCTGACGGGCCATCTGGGCGACGTGATGAAGGAATCGGCGCGCACGGCGCTGTCGTGGTTCCGGGCCAACGCCGCGCATTACGGCGTCGATCCCGCGTTCTACAAGGATGCCGAGATTCACCTGCACGTGCCGTCTGGCGCCGTGCCCAAGGACGGCCCGTCGGCGGGCGTGACGATGGTGTCGGCGCTGGCGTCGGAGCTGACCGGCCGCCCGGTTCGCGGCGACATCGCGATGACCGGCGAGATTTCGCTGTCCGGCCGCGTGCTGCCCGTCGGCGGCATCAAGGAGAAAGTCCTCGCGGCACGCCGCCACGGGATTACGGAGCTCATCCTGCCGAAGCAGAACGAGAAGAACGTGAGCGAGGATCTGACGGAGGATCTCCGCGGCGAGCTCACGATCCATTTCGTGACGGAGATCTCCGAAGTCCTCGCGATTGCGCTGATCCCGTCGCCCGAGCAGACGCACACGCCGATGCCCGTGGAAACCGGCACGGCTGTCTGAGATAGAAAGCTGTCAGGACGACAGCGCATTTTCAGCGGGGTCGGGGAACAAGAGAGCAGGAGAGAAAGAGGGCAGGCCATCAAGAGGACAGGCCGTCAAGAGGACAGGAGCTCTTGCCTTTGCTTGCTGCCCTAGTGTTCTCCTGCTCTCCTGCTCTCCTGTTTGCCCGGATCTGATCTCTGACTGTCGCCGGCAGGTCTCACCCCTTGCGTGTCATCTACTCTCCCCAGTACGAACTATCGCTTCCAGGGCACGTCTGGCCGACGGCGAAGTACCGGCTGGTCGCCGAGCGGTTGTCGGGCCGCGCTGCGTTCGAATTCGAGGAGCCCGTCGCCGCGACGTGGGACGATCTCGCGCTGGCGCACAGCGACGAGTATCTCGAGAAGCTCCGTGTGAACACGCTGACCGACGCGGAGATCGCCGCTCTGGAGCTGCCGTGGACGGCGGGGATGGCCGACGCGTTCCGCTTGATGGTGGGAGGTACATGCGCGGCGGTGCGTCGCGCGATGACGGAAGGCGTCGCGGCCCATATCGGCGGCGGCCTGCACCACGCCTTCGCGGGTCACGGCGAAGGCTTCTGCCCTCTCAACGACATCGCGGTCGCAATCCGGAAGAGCGGCCGCCGCGCGGCCGTCATCGACTGCGACGTCCACCACGGCAACGGCACGGCGATGATCTTCGAGCGCGATCCGGCCGTGTTCACGTTCTCGATTCACCAGCAGCACAACTATCCGTTGTTCAAGCCGAGGAGCACTCTCGACATCGGGCTCGAAGACGGCGCCGAAGATGAGCAGTACCTCGGCGCACTGGCCGGCGCGCTGCCGACCGTGCTGGCGCACGCCCCCGATCTGATCGTGTACGTCGCAGGAGCGGATCCGTTCGTCGGCGACAAGCTGGGCGGTCTTGCCCTGACGAAGCAAGGTCTGGCCGCGCGCGATCGGCTGGTAATCGGCGCGGCACGGCACGCGGGAATCCCCGTCGCGGTCGTCCTTGCCGGCGGCTATGCGTCGGACGTGCGCGACGTCGCGGATATCCACGTCGCCACGATTGAGGCCGCCGCGCTACAACAGGCCTAAACCGACGATCGTCTTCATGTCGACGATCTCTCCCCGCCGCACCATGTCGCGCGCGTCGCGCAAATCGAATTCGCGCGCCTGAATGTCTTCGTCCTCGTCGACCGCCGCGGCATCCGCCGGCTCTTCGAGGCTCGAGGCGCGGAAGAAGATCATCTCCTCGTCGCAGTACCCGGGCGTCGGGTACAGCGCCGACAGGCGGATGACAGTCGAGGGCAGCTTGCCGATCTCCTCGTGGCATTCCCGCGCGGCCGCCTGTTCCGGCGTTTCGCCTTCGTCCACGCTGCCCGCCGGAAGTTCCCACAGCCAGGCGTTTACGGCATACCGGTACTGACGGATCAGGATGACGCGACCCGGCGCCGGCACCGGCGCGATGACGACCGACTTGGAATGCCGGACGACGTCTTGAATGACGGTGCGGCCGTGCGGCAGCCTCACGTGATCGCTGTCGACGGCGAACACCTTTCCGGTGAAGACTCGCTCGGACGTCAGTGTTTCAGCGGATTGATCGGACATGGTCGTCACCTGTCATCGTCGTGTGGCGGGGCCTGCCGTTCGCGGATATCGAGCAGCACCGCTTCGAGATCCTGGGGCAGCGGAGACTCGAATTCGAGCCGTCGGCCGTCCGTCGGATGCGTGAACGCGAGCCGCGCTGCGTGCAGGAACGGCCGCTCGAGGCGCTGCACGGCCCGGAGATCTCCCGGCACGTGCCGGTGCACGCCGCCGTAGGTTTTATCGCCGACGATCGGATGACCGATCGCGTTCAAATGAACGCGGATCTGGTGCGTGCGCCCGGTAGCGATTGCGACGCGCAGGAGCGACACGCCCTTCAGATGCTCCGCACGCATCACGCGCGTCACGGCGCTTCGCGACCGGCGCGCCCGCGTCGACATCTTCTGGCGATCGTTCGGATCCCGCCCGATCGGCGCGTCGATCCGCCGGCCGGCCTGAACGACGCCCCACACGAGCGCGACGTACTCCTTCTCGACTTCGCGGTCCTGGAACTGGCGCGCCAGTTCGTGATGCGCCGCGTCGTGTTTCGCGACGACCATCAGCCCGGACGTGCCTCGATCGAGCCGGTGCACGATGCCCGGGCGCAGTTCGCCGCCGACGCCGCTGAGGTCGTCCACATGGTGCAGCAGCGCATTGACCATCGTCCCGCTTGCATGTCCCGCTGCGGGGTGCACGACCATCCCCGCCGCCTTGTCGATGACGACGACATCCGCGTCCTCGAAGACGATGTTCAGCGGGATGTCTTCGGGTGCCGCCGTCGCCGCCTCCGGCGCCGGGATGTCGATCGTGAACTGCTGTCCAACCTTGACGGGAGTGCTGGGCCGCAGCGCCGCCCCGGGACCTGCCACGAGGCCGTCCTTGATGAACCGTTGAATCTGCGAGCGGGAGCAGCCGGTCAGAAAGGCCGCGAGAAACGCGTCGAGCCGCACGCCGTCGTGCTCGTCGTCGACGGTGACAGAACGCCGTTCGGAGTCGCCGATCATGCGGCGGAGGCGCGCTACGCCGCCGGCGACGGGTTGCGCCGCCCCAGCCCGATCATGTCGAGCAGCACGAGCACGGCCCCGACCGAGATGGCCGCGTCCGCGAGGTTGAACGCCCAGAAATGCGCCTCGCCCCAGTACACGTCGACGAAATCGACCACGTAGCCGGACACCGCGCGGTCCGTCAGGTTGCCGAGCGCGCCGCCGAGAATCAGCGCGAGTCCGATGCGCGACAGGCGCTCGTGCGTGCCGAGCTGCCGCGCGTAAAGCGAGATCGCCACGAGCGCGACGATCGCGATCACGATCATGACGGCCGATTTGTACGGAAAGTCGGCGGCGTTCAGCAGTCCGAACGCGGCGCCGGTGTTCTGGACGTGCGTGAAATCGAGCAGGTTCGGGATGATCGAGTAGCTCTCGTGCAGCGGGAGCAGGCGCTTGACCGCGAGCTTCGCCAGCTGATCGACGAGGATGACCCCGAAGATGATCGACAGCTCCAGCCCGTTGACGATGCGGCTGTTCGCCGCGTTGACGGGAGTGTGATCGCCTGCTGGCGACTCCGGCGGCTGCGCGTCGAACGTGGCGGAATCCATGGTTAGCTCGTCCCCTGCGGCGTCTCGGCCGCCAGCGCCGACACGCATCGCGAGCACAGGCCCGGCGCCTCGGGATCACCCGCGAGAGACGGGAGCACCCGCCAGCAGCGCTCGCATTTCTCTCCTTCGGCGCGCGCCACCGCCACGCTCACGCCTTCGGGTCCGGTTGTGCTCAGCGACACCTGCGAGGCGATGAAGAGCATCGGGAGATCCGCCTCGTACTGTTGCAGGAGGCGCGCCGACGCTCCGCCGGCGCTCAGCGATACGTGGGCGCCGAGCGACGTGCCGATCGTCTTCGACTGCCGGGCCGTTTCGAGTACACGGTTCACTTCGTCGCGAATCGCGATGAGCTGCTGCCAGCGGCCGCTCAGCTCGGCATCCGAGAGGCGGTCCAGCTCCGCGGGAAAGTCCGCCAGATGCACACTCTCTTCGCGGCGGCCCGGCAGGTGCCGCCAGAGCTCGTCCGCCGTGACGGGCAGAATTGGCGCGAGCAGACGCGCGAGGCCATCGGCCATGATGAACATCGCGGTCTGTGCCGAGCGCCGTTCCGGTGACGCTGCGCCAAACGTATACAAGCGATCTTTCGAGACGTCCGCGTAGAACGCGCTGAGGTCCACCGTCAGGAACTGATTCAACGTCTGGAAGATCGATGGATAGTCGTACCGGTCGTACCCGCGGACCGCCGCCGACGCGACAGCCGCGTAGCGGTCGAGCGCGTAGCGGTCGACTTCCTGCATGTCGGCAAGCGGCACGCGATCGACGGCCGGGTCGAAGTCGTACAGGTTCGAGACGAGATACCGCATCGTATTGCGGATCTTGCGATACGCCTCGGTGACGCGCTGAAGGATCTGCCTGCCGACGCGCAGCTCTTCCCGGAAGTCGCTCATCGCGACCCAGAGACGGAGTGTTTCCGCTCCGCTTTCCTTGATCACTTCCTGAGGCGCGATGACGTTCCCGACCGATTTCGACATCTTGCGGCCGTCGACGTCGATCAGGAAGCCGTGCGTGAGGACCTCGCGGAACGGCGGCCGTCCGCGCGTGCCAAGGCCGACGAGCAGAGAGCTCTGGAACCACCCGCGATGCTGGTCGCTGCCTTCGAGGTAAATGTCCGCCGGCCATGTCAGCTCCTCACGGAACGGCAGTACCGCTTCGTGACTCGAGCCCGAATCGAACCAGACGTCGAGGATGTCCCGCTCGCGCTCGAACGACTGCCCGCCGCACGACGGACAGGTGAGCCCCTCCGGGATGAACTCCTCGGTCGGCCGCTCGTACCAGGCGTCGGCGCCGTACTCGTCGAACACGGATGCCGCGCGCTCCACGAGCGCGGGCGTCAGGATCGCCTCGCCGCATTTCACGCAATCGACCGCCGGGATCGGGACGCCCCAGGCGCGCTGGCGCGAGATGCACCAGTCGGGACGGTTGACGAGCATGTTGTAGATGCGATCGCGCCCCCACCCGGGGATCCACGTCACGTCGCGATCGATCGCGTCGCGCCCCGCCTGCCGCAGCGTCTTGCCGTCGACGACCGGATCGCCGTCCATTCGGATGAACCACTGCGACGTCGCGAGGAAGATGACCGGGTTGTGGCAGCGCCAGCAGTGCGGGTACTGGTGCTCGAACGACTCGCGGTGCCACAAGCGTCCGCGCTCCGCAAGCGCCGCCTCGATCTTCGGATTCGCGTCGAACACGCGCATCCCGCCGAAGAGCTCGACGGTGTCGAGGAAGTGGCCGCCGGGTCCGACGGGCGCGTAGATGTCGAGGCCGTAGCGGACGCCCGTGTGGAAGTCGTCGGCGCCGTGTCCGGGCGCCGTATGAACGGCCCCGGTCCCGGCTTCGAGCGTCACGTAATCTCCGAGCACACCGAGCGACGTCCGCGCATAGAGCGGATGCTGGAAGCGGATCCGCTCGAGCTCCGCCCCTTTCATCCGCGCGACGGGTGGTCCGAACGTTTTTCCGGCCGCGGCGGCGACCTTCGCCGACAGCGCCTCGGCGACGATGACCGTACGTCCGTCCACCTCGTACGCGCCGTAATCGAACTCCGGATGGAACGCGATCGCCAGGTTCGACGGAATCGTCCACGGCGTCGTCGTCCAGATCAGCACGGACACGTCTCGTCCGGCGAGCGCGGGCACCCGTTCCGCGAGCGCTGACGCGCTCTCGGGCGCAAGGGGGAATTCGACATAGATCGACGGCGACGTGTGGGGCTCGTACTCGACTTCGGCCTCGGCGAGCGCCGTGCGGCAATGGATGCACCAGTGCACGGGCTTCTTTCCCTTGTAGACGAGGTCCTGAGCGACGAAGCGGCCGAATGCGCGCGCAATCGCCGCCT
>Ga0105240_10015720_pt1 | contig 10271 bp, 9 predicted proteins | sample KBSC54metaG_FD_80426 | JGI IMG/M metagenome (GOLD analysis project Ga0105240, IMG submission 80426) | Corn rhizosphere microbial communities from Kellogg Biological Station, Michigan, USA - KBS C5-4 metaG | ecosystem: Host-associated > Plants > Roots > Rhizosphere > Soil | place: Michigan, USA... | reverse complement strand
GCTCATCGTCTGGTTGATCAAGAAGGACACCATGCCGTTCGTCGACCAGCAGGCGAAGGAAGCGTTGAACTTCAGCATTACCATCTGCATCACGTTCGCCGTGTTGTGGATGTTCGGAATCATGACCCTCGGCATCGGTTTCCTGATCGCCCTGCCGCTGATGCTGGTCGTCGGCCTGTACGCGCTGGTTTATACGATCATCGCGTCGATGAAGGCTTACGAAGGCGTGCCGTATCGTTATCCGATTGCGCTGCGGCTGATCAAGTAAGCGTTGCGTTCAGCGATTGCGCAGCACGGCCATTTCACCCAGCGCCAGCAACTCATCGCCAGCCGATCCCATCGGCGCCAGCGCGTCGCGCATCGCCTCGCCGAGTTCGTCGAGCAGCTTGCGCGAACCATCGACACCAAGCAGCGCCGGATAGGTCGACTTCGATTGCGCGGCATCCTTGCCCGCGGTTTTTCCCAACGAAACCGAGTCGCTTTCGACATCGAGTATGTCGTCGCGGATCTGGAATGCGAGGCCGAGCGCGCCTGCGTAGTTGTCGAGCCGTTGCAGCATCGCGTCGTCGGCGCGAGCGCACAGCGCGCCCATGCGCACGGCTGCGCGGATCAGTGCGCCGGTCTTGAGCGCGTGCATGCGTTCGAGTTCGATCAGGGTTTGCACACCGCCGGTCGCGGCGAGATCGAGCGCCTGTCCGCCGCACATGCCCGAGGTGCCGCTCGCGCTGGCGAGCGTTGCAATCAACGCGATGCGCAACGCGGCATCGCCATCGCCTTCAACGAGAGTTTCGAATGCGAGCGCCTGCAGTGCGTCACCGGCGAGGATCGCGGTGGCTTCGTCGAACGCGACATGCACGGTCGCGCGCCCGCGGCGCAGCGCGTCGTCGTCCATCGCGGGCAAGTCGTCGTGGACGAGCGAATACGCATGCACGAGTTCGACGGCAACCGCGGGCGCGTCGAGTGCGCCTTCATTCGCGCCGCAGGCGACACCCGCCGCGTACACCAGCTGCGGGCGCATGCGCTTGCCTTCGCCGAGCACGGCGTAGCGCATGGCCTGCTCCAATCGAGCGGAAGCCAGCCGTTGCGGGATCGTCGCGGAATCGGGCAGGGCGCGATCGAGTGCGGCGTGCAGTCGCGCGGCACGCCGGGAAAAAATTTCGTCAAGCGCCATTGCAGTCGTCGGCTTCGCTTCAGTCGGCATCGGGTGCGAAGCGTTCGGCATGGTCGGGATCGCCGAGGTCGCTGAGCAGTTTCACGCGCAGTTCGGCCTGTTGCAGCGCGCCCTGGCATTGCCGGTACAACGCCACGCCGCGCTCGTAGGCACCGAGCGATTCGTCGAGCGACATCTCGCCCTTTTCCATGCGCTGCACGAGTTGTTCGAGTTCGTCGAGCGAGCGTTCGAAGCCTGCGACCACGGACGGCGCGGGTTCTATCGCGTTGGATGAAAGCGGGGTTTGCGTGGATTTCCTTGCCATGGCGCGCAGTGTGTCGCCGCGCGCTCGAACGGTCAATCCGCCGTGTCGCCGCCATCCGGAAGCCAGCGCAGATGCGCGTTGCGCGCGCGCAGCCAGGCATCCATCCGCGCGGACAGGATGGCGTCGCCGGACGCGAGCAGTTCGCCATCGTCGGCGAACAGCAACGGCATGCGCATGCGAATCCAAGGCGGCACGCCGCGTTCCTGCAACACATGCTTGAGCGCGTGGCTGTGCTCGCGACTGGGCAACCTGATGCGCTCGCCACCGCCACGCGCGCGTACCGTCAGCGATGCGTCGAAACAACACGTGTCCTGCAATGCGAGGCCGCGTAATTCGAGCAGCGCGCCATCGGGTAGTCGCAACGGTGCGCTTCCATCCCATTGCAGGCTCCAGTCGGTCGGCAATGGCGTGGAAGGATTCAGCACATGCAATTGGTCGCGCCAGCGATGGATGCCGACGTCGGCCCACTCCACGCAGGCATCGCCATCGGCGCGCGCGCGCAGCAGGTCGCGTTCGATCGCGGCGAGGATGCTCGCAGGCGGCGCCGACCCTTCGAGCCGCGTCAGCCACGCGCGCACGATGCGCGTACGCTGCGCGCGCGGTTGCGCGAGCAGGCCCGATAGCGACAACACGTTCGGTTCGACTTGCAGCGCATCGAGTTGCGTTGCGGTTGCGATGGCAAGCAATTGCGATTGTTCGGCGAGAAGCTTCGCGCTGCGCGCAAGGTTCTTCGTGGCATGAGGCCAGCGTTCCGAAAGCAACGGCAGCACGCGAAGGCGCAGGAAATTGCGGTCGTAGCGCGCGTCGGTGTTGGATGGGTCCTCGATCCAGCGCAATGCGTGCTTCGTCGCGTAGTCGCGCAATGTCGTGCGTGGAAGGTCGAGCAACGGCCGCCACAGATGCAACGTGCCTAGGCGTGAGCGTCGGCGCATCGCCGCCAGGCCGTCGCCGCCCGCACCGCGCAGCAAGCGAAGCAGGACGGTTTCGGCCTGGTCGTCGCGATGGTGCGCAAGCGCTAGCACTTCATCCGGTTTCAATTCGCTGCGGAACGCCTGTAGCCGCGCCGCGCGTGCCGCGCCCTCCGGGCCGCATCCGCTTTCGCGATCGACCTGCACGCGCAGCACTTCCAGAGGCACATCCAGTTCGGCGCAGACGCGTTCGCAATGCGCGGCCCACGCATCAGCATCCGCATGCAATCCATGATGCACGTGCAGCGCGCGCAATCCGCGCACTCGCACTTCGCTCAATGCGGCCAGCGCGCACAGTAAGACAGTCGAATCGAGTCCGCCGCTGAAACCGACGACTAGCGGCGCTTCAGGCAGCGGCAGCAAAGCCCGCCCGAGTGCGTCCATCGCGTCAGTCTTTGAGAACGCCAAGTTCGCGGCCGATGCGGGTGAACGCATCGATGGCGCGATCAAGGTGTTCGCGCGTGTGCGCGGCGCTGATCTGGGTGCGGATGCGTGCCTGGCCCTTCGGAACTACAGGAAAAAAGAAGCCGATCGCGTAGATGCCTTCTTCGAGCAAGCGCTGCGCGAATTTCTGCGCAAGCGGCGCGTCGTACAACATCACAGGGCTGATCGGATGCACGCCGGGCTTCAAGTCGAAACCGATGGTCGTCATGCGTTCGCGGAAATAACGCGTGTTGTCTGCGAGTTTCTCGCGCAGGTCGCCAGCCGAAGCGAGCATGTCGAACACCTTGATGCCGGCCGCGACGACATGCGGCGGCAGCGAGTTCGAGAACAGGTATGGGCGCGAACGCTGGCGCAGCATCTCGATCACTTCGCGCTTGCCCGTCGTGAAGCCGCCGAGCGCGCCGCCGAGCGCCTTGCCGAGCGTTCCGGTGATGATGTCGATCTGGTTGAGGCAGCCTTTGACTTCGGCCGAGCCGCGACCCGTCGCGCCGAGGAATCCGGTCGCGTGGCATTCGTCGATATGCACGAGCGCATTGTATTTCTGCGCGAGCTTGGTGATTTCATCCAGCGGCGCGATGAAGCCGTCCATCGAGAACACGCCGTCGGTGGAGATCATCTTGGTGCGAGCCCCCGCCGCATCGGCAGCCTTTAGCTGGGCTTCGAGGTCGGCCATGTCGCAGTTCGCGTAGCGGAAGCGCTTGGCCTTGCACAGTCGCACGCCGTCGATGATCGAAGCGTGGTTGAGCGCGTCCGAGATGATCGCATCGTCCTCCTGCAGCAGCGGTTCGTAGAGTCCGCCGTTCGCATCGAAGCAGGCCGCGTAGAGGATCGTGTCTTCCTTGCCGAAGAATTCCGCGATCTTCGCTTCGAGCTGCTTGTGCAGGTCCTGCGTGCCGCAGATGAAACGCACCGAGGCCATGCCGAAACCGTGCGTGTCCAGCGCGTCCTTCGCGGCCTGGATTACCTCGGGGTGATCGGCGAGGCCGAGGTAATTGTTCGCGCAGAAGTTCAGCACCTTGCGGCCGTCGGCGAGTTCGATCTCGGCCGATTGCGGCGAAGCGATGATGCGCTCGGACTTGAACAGCCCTTGCGCGCGGATGGATTCGAGTTCTTCGGCGTAGCGCGTGGTCAGGCTCATTCGATCAGTTCCAGCTGCAAACGACTTTGCCGCAATTGCCCGATGCCATCAGGTCGAAGCCGCGCTGGAAATCGTCGATCGCGACCTGGTGCGTCAGCACTTTCTGCAACGGGAAACCGGTCTGCACGAGCTGGGTCATCTTGTACCAGGTCTCGTACATGCGCCGGCCGTAGATGCCGTGCAAGGTCAGGCCCTTGAAGATCACCTTGTCCCAGTCGATGCCCGCGCCATTCGGCAGCAGCCCGAGCAGCGCGACCTTGCCGCCGTTGTACATCGCGCCGAGCATGTCGTTGAACGCGTGCGGGTTGCCGCTCATCTCGAGCGCGACGTCGAAGCCTTCCATGTGCAGTTCGGCCATGGTGTCTTTCAGCGATTGCTTGCTGACGTTCACCACGCGCGTCGCGCCCATGTCGGCGGCGAGCTTGAGCCGGTAATCGTTGACGTCGGTGACCACGACGTTGCGCGCGCCGATCCACTTGCAGATGCCGGCCGCGATGATGCCGATCGGGCCCGCACCGGTGATCAGCACGTCCTCGCCGACCACGTCGAACTCCAGCGCGCAATGCGCGGCGTTGCCGTAGGGATCGAAGAACGCGGCGAGCTCGGACGGAATCTGATCCGGAATCGGCCACAAATTCGAAGCGGGCATCACGATGTATTCGGCGAACGCGCCGTTGCGGTTCACGCCGATGCCGATCGTGTTCGGGCACAAGTGCTGGCGACCGGCGCGGCAATTGCGGCAATGCCCGCAGACGATGTGGCCTTCCGCCGAGACGCGCTGGCCAAGCGTGTAGCCAGTGACGCCAGGGCCGATGTCGACGATGCGGCCGACGAATTCGTGGCCGATCACCAGGCCCGGCTTGATCGTGCGCTGCGACCACGCGTCCCACTTGTAGATGTGCAGGTCGGTGCCGCAGATCGCGGTTTTCTCGAGCTTGATCAGCACCTCGTTCGCGCCGGCCTCGGGAATCGGCACCTGTTCCATCCAGATGCCTTCCTCGGGTTTGCGCTTGACCAGCGCTTTCATCGTCTGCGACATGGAATCATCCTTGCGCGGGGTTTCCCGCCGTCGAAGGCTGCGATTATACGCGCCGCCTACAACTCGATCCGCCAGCCGATCGCATAGGTCGTCGCGGTCGAGGTGCTGTGGCCGAACTCGCGGCCGATGGTGAAGAAGCCGGAATTGCCGTGCGGCAGCGTGAACGTCGAGGAGAACGTGGCCTGCGCCCAGTCGCGATCCGGAGCGCCGGTATCGAAGCCCACCACGGCGCCGTTGGTGTCGTCGACGAAGCGCACGCCGACGATGCGGTCGTCGTTGCTGAATTCGTGGAGCAGGCCGACGCGCAGTTCCGGTTGCCACACGCCCCAGCTCGCGGACACCGTGTCAGCGAGCCCGAGTTCGAGGCGGCCGCGATCGGTCTCGACCTTGCGATGCGGGACGATCAGGTCGAAGCCGGATCCGCCGGTTTCGGTATACCCGTCGATCGTTGTGCGCGCCGCATCGAAGCCCAGCGACCCGCGCCATTCCAGCGCGCCGTGCGGGAAGCTCGCATCCAGCGCGACGCCGCCGAGGGTGCGGTTGAGGTCCGGCGAAGCGGTTTCATCGACCGGCGCGCTGCCGTCGACGAAGCTCACGACGCGAAGGATGTCCTGGCTTCCGCGCGTGCGGCCGAGATAACCGTCCAGCACGAAGCGGTCGCTCGCGTCCCAGCTCGCCACAGCGATCGCGCCGGTCGCGTTCGATTCGGTGCGACCCTGCGAGCCGCGGAATTGCTGGCTGTCGTGCGCGTGGTTGAGGCTCAGGCCGATCTGCCAGCGATTTCCCGGATGCCAGTCGATGCCCGCGGTGAACGTCGTCGCGTCCGCGTCGAACGCTGCCGCGATATTGTCGTCGCTGCGGAACGAGTGCGCGCGATCGACGCCCGCGAACAATGCGAGTTTCGGCGTGAGCAACGTGCTGACTTCCTCGCGCGACGGCCATTGGTCGCGCGCCGCGCCACGGCCGGCGCCGGGGATTTCCTCGAGATCGTTGTGATCGGCCGCGATCGCGCGCGCATTCGGATCGGGGCTGGCCAGCACCGTCGCGCAGCGCGATGCGAGCGCGGAACCTGCCGCCGCGCCAGCGCAGATCGTGTTGAATTGCGCCGTCATCGCGTCGGTACCGGATTCGGCCTGCGCGGTCGGCGAGAAGATTGCGGCGGTCGCGCAGGACGCGACGAGCGCAATCAGGAGCGGAGCTGCTGAGCTTTCGCTGCGGCGCATGGTGTTCTCCAGTGTTACCCCGGCGATGAGTCTACTCCGGCGCGTCCGCTTGCCAAGCCGTCGCCGTGCGTCAGACTGTGCGCAGTTTCCGACACGACATTCCATGAACCTCGATCAATGGCTCGCGCACCAGCAGTTGCAGCATCCGGACGCGATTGCGCTCGGCCTCGATCGCGTGCGCACGGTCGCGCGACGGCTCGGGCTGACGCGCCCGGCGGCACGCGTCATCACCGTCGCCGGCACCAATGGCAAGGGTTCGACGGTCGCCTTCATCGAAGCGATCGCGCGCGCTGCCGGGCTGCGCGTGGGCGCGTACACGTCGCCGCATTTGCTGCGTTACAACGAACGGGTGCGGATCGATGGCATCGATGCCGACGACGATGCGCTGGTCGCGGCGTTCGAGCGCATCGAGACAGCACGTGTTCTCGGCGACGGTGAACCCATACAACTGACTTATTTCGAATACGGCACGCTTGCGGCGCTCGCATTGCTTGAAGACGCGCAACTCGATCTCGCGATCCTCGAAGTCGGGCTTGGTGGGCGGCTCGACGCGGTCAACATCATCGATGCGGATGTTTCCGTAATTACCACGGTCGATCTCGATCATCAGGACTGGCTCGGCACAGATCGAGAATCCATCGGGCTCGAAAAGGCAGGCGTGATGCGCGCGGGGAAGCCCGTCGTGCTGGGCGAGCGCGATCCGCCCGCAAGCGTGTTGCGGCACGCCTACAAGATCGGCGCATCGGCGATCCGCGCGGGTTGCGATTACCTGGTCGACGATTTGCCCGATGGCTGGCGCTGGCGCGAACCCGGTTACGCGATCGATCTGCCCGAACCTGGGCTCGCCGCGCCTGCGCAGCGCGCGAATGCCGCCGCGGCGATCGCTGCGTTGCGCGCAACGGATATCGCCATCACGAACGCTGCGATCGTCGAAGGCGTGCATTCCGTGCGCTTGCCGGCGAGGCTGCAACGCATCGTGCGCGACGGCATTGAGATCGTGATCGATGTCGCCCATAACCCGCAGGCTGCGCAGCAACTTGCCGCATGGTTGGCGGCGCACCCTGCATCGGGACAAACCTTCGCGGTGTTCAGCGCGCTCGCCGACAAGGATCTGTCGGGCATCGTCGCACCACTAATCGATCATGTCGCGCGCTGGTGGGTGTGCGGCTTGCACGACACGCCGCGCGGCTTGACCGGCGACGCGCTGGCCGAACGCCTGCGCGATGCCTTGGCCGATCGCGAGGTCGTTGCAGTGGCGGATGCCGGGCAAGCCCTGGCCGCTGCATGCGCCATCGCGAAAGCGGGCGACCGCATCCTGGTGTTCGGCTCGTTCCACACGGCCGCCGATGCGCTGCGTGCGCTGGGCGTTCACTGAGTTCGAGGTGTTGTTCACCGTAGCGCAGCGCCGGCCGGGATATACTTGCCATCTTTCCGGACGTTCGGACCCGACTTGATGGACCCCGCCCTGAAACACCGCCTGATCGGCGCCGCCGTACTGTCCGCGCTGGCGATCATCTTCCTGCCGATGCTGATCGTCGGCCGCGACAAGAACAACGTAGCCGCCGACGTGCCGCTGGCGGTGCCAGGTGCGCCGGGCGGCGATTTCCAGACCAAGGAACTGCCGCTGGTAGCGCCCGCATCGGGCGTTCCGGATGGTGGCGTGGTCGGGATGGATGCGAGTCATCCGGCCGCTCCAGTAGCCGCGTCGCCTGCGGTGGACGCGAATGGCCAGCCGTTGCCGGCCGGAGTATCGCCAATGTCCTCCTCTTCGATGGCTGCTGCAGCGCCTGCGATGACTCCGTCCACGTTGCCAGCTGCGAATCCGAATGCCGCGAGTCCGGCGATCGCGACAACGCCAGCATCTGCGCCGCCGCCAGTATCCGCAGCACCAGTCTCGACTGCACCAGCGCCCGTCGCCGCACCGCCGGTTGCCGTTGCGCCCAGCGGGCCGATCCCCGCAGCGAGCGCGGGCGGCCATTACGTGGTCAGCCTCGGCACGTATTCCAATGCGGCCAATGCGCAATCGCTGGTCGCGTCGCTGAAAGGTTCGCAACTTCCGGCATATGCCGAATCGGTCACTGTCGCGGGCAAGGCGCAGACGCGCGTGCGGATCGGGCCATTTGCGCAACGCGGCGATGCCGAAGCCGCGCGCCTGAAGGCGCAGCAAGTACGCACCGACATGCCGGCCAGCGTGACTGCGCTGGATGCCGCCGCGGAAGCGCCGGCTGTTCCGAAAGCGAATGCCGCACCTGCGCCTGCGAACAAGCCGACACCTGCGATGGCAAAGCCGGCAACTGCCGCCGTAGCGAAACCCGTCGTGCCGCCCGCTTCGACAACCGTCCCGCCAGCAGCCGTGGCCGTCAAGCCGGTCGCGCCATCGCCTGCCGCAGCCGGTCGTGGTTATGCGGTGCAGGTCAGCGCGTTCCGTTCCGAAGACGAAGCCCTCACGTTGCGCGACAAATTGCGCGCGGCGGGCTTCACCGCATTCAGCGAGAAGATCCAGGCCGACAGCGGCACCTTGTATCGGGTGCGGATCGGCCCGGAAGCCGATCGCGATGCGGCCGACAAGCTGCGCGCCGAGTTGTCCACGAAAATGGGCCTGAGCGGCATGGTGGTCGGTTATCCATGAGCCTGCACGCGGCTTGAGATTGGACATCGCGGACGCATGTTGAGTGCAGTCGATTGGTTATTGCTGGGCGTGGTCGCGTTATCGGCGTTGATGGGCGCAATGCGCGGAATCGTGGTCGAAGTGTTGTCGTTGGTGGTGTGGATCGCGGCGTTCTGGCTCGCTTTCGGTTACGGCGCGGAAGTGGCGGGCGTTTTCTTTGCCGGAATGCACGATCCAGCCGCGCGTTTGTTCGCCGCGTATGCGGTCGTGTTCATCGCGGCGCTGGTCATCGGCAGCCTGGTGACGTGGTTGATCGGCAAGCTGGTGCGTTCGGTCGGGTTGGGCGGAATCGATCGCGTGCTTGGCCTGGTGTTCGGAACGTTGCGCGGTTGTGCGCTGGGATGCGTGCTGGTGTTGTTGCTGGGCCTGACCGCGTTGCCGCGGGAGCCGTCGTGGCAGGCATCGCCGCTGATACCAGCGTTCCAGCACGGCGCGGAATGGATGAAGGAATGGTTGCCCGCATCGGCTGCGCAGCATGTGAATTTCGACGCGGTCGTGGAGCAGGGCAAGCAGAAGGCGATTCAAATGGTGGCGGATCGGGTGTTGCAATCCACGCCAGTTGCGTCGCCGGCTGGTTCGTCGAGTGAAGACTCGGGCGCAGCAGACGTACCATCCCCGCAGCCAAAGAAGCGGCACCGCGGCAAGTGAGTCCATCGGAAGTCTTTCGAGGAACAGATCATGTGCGGCATCGTCGGAATCGTAGGCACCAGTGAAGTCGCGGCAGCGCTCTACGACGGCCTGACCGTGCTGCAGCACCGCGGCCAGGACGCGGCGGGCATCGCCACCGCCGACGGCAACAAGATGCGCGTGCACAAGGGCAATGGGTTGGTGAAGGACGTGTTCGACGAGGGCGCGATGCGACTGCTCGCCGGCCGCGTCGGCATTGGCCACTGCCGCTATCCGACCGCAGGTTCCGAAGGCAGCGACGAAGCGCAGCCGTTCTACGTGAACTCGCCGTACGGCATCGCGCTCGCGCACAATGGCAACCTGATCAACACCGACGCGCTGCGCCGCGAAGTGTTCGAGCAGGACCTGCGCAACGTCAATACCGAATCCGATTCCGAAGTGCTGCTGAATGTATTCGCGCACGAACTCGACCGGCAGAAAGCGCTGACGCCGGATGCCGTGTTCAAGGCCGTCGAAGGCGTGAACCGGCGCGCGAAGGGCGGCTATGCGGTGGTCGCGACGGTGCTCGGCCTTGGGCTGGTCGGATTCCGCGACCCGCACGGCATCCGTCCGCTGATCCTCGGCAAGCGCGAAACGCCGAATGGCAATGAATACGCGATCGCTTCGGAATCCGTCGCGCTCGACATCCT
>Ga0105240_10015717_pt1 | contig 10272 bp, 9 predicted proteins | sample KBSC54metaG_FD_80426 | JGI IMG/M metagenome (GOLD analysis project Ga0105240, IMG submission 80426) | Corn rhizosphere microbial communities from Kellogg Biological Station, Michigan, USA - KBS C5-4 metaG | ecosystem: Host-associated > Plants > Roots > Rhizosphere > Soil | place: Michigan, USA... | reverse complement strand
GGTTGCACGGCTGATCCCCCAGCCAGGCCCAGAACTCGCGCATGAGACGGGTCTTCCCCACGCCAGCCTCGCCGAGAAGCACCACGAGCCGTGGCTCGCGGGTCTCGCAGACGTCACGAAACGCCTCGCAGAGCATCGACAGTTCCCGATCCCGGCCGACGAACGCGGGCGCCAACCCCGTCACACCCCGCGGCCGCATCAGCGACAACGGCCGCACCAGCCTCCGCGCGGGCACCCCGCCCGGCTTGCCCTTCGCCTCGACCGCGACGAGTTCACCGAACTCGAAGGCTCCGCGCACCGCGGCGACCGTTCGCTCGCCAACGAGAACCGCTCCACCGTCCGCCGCCTGCTCGAGCCGAGCTCCCGCGTTGACGGCATCGCCGCTGACGAACGAACCACCTTCACGCGCTCGACCCGCGACGACCTCACCCGTGTTCACGCCGATGCGTATCGAGAGCCGGCCGTCGAAGAGCTCGCCAAGCCGCTGCTGGATCCCGAGGGCCGCGTGCAGCGCGCGCTCCGCATGGTCCTCGAGTGCGACCGGCGCACCGAACGCCGCCATCACCGCGTCGCCTACGAACTTCTCGACCGTGCCTCCCGCACGCTCGATCTCCAGAGCCACAGTGTCGTAGAACCGATCGAGCAGCGCTCGCGTCCGCTCCGGATCCTGCGCGTCCGCAAGGGCCGTCGACCCGACCAGATCCGCGAACAAGACCGTCGCAACTTTCCGTTCCTCAGCAGATTCGGGCGTCACGCCGAGGGGAGCGGCACACGACGGACAGAACCGCGCGTCGCGCGGAACAGCAGATCCGCACTGGGAACAGGCGGCCATCGCGCGATTGTCCGTGAACCGAGTGTCAGGCGCAACTAGCGCCGGAACGGTGGAAACAGGTGACTGGATAGACTCGCCCTCGTGACCACCGCCCGCACCGACGTCGTCGGCAGCCTGCTGCGGCCGCCGGAGCTGCTCGAGGTGCGCGACCGCTGCGACCGCGGCGAGGCCACGTCGGCCGAGCTGAAGGCGGCGGAAGATCGGGCCGTCGACGAGGCGGTGCGGATGCAGGAGGACGCCGGGATGGATGTCGTCACCGACGGCGAGATGCGCCGGCTCTCGTTCCAGAGCGGTCTCCCCGACGCGGTGGACGGATTCGGCGATGTGCCACTTGACGCCTATCTGTGGGGCGACTGGCACGGCGACGAGGTCGGCGACCGCTCAACCGAGCGGCCCGCCGGGCTGGGGGTGCGCTCGTCGCTGCGATGGCGGCGCCACATCGCCGCCGAGGACTTCACGTATCTGCGCGGCCGGGCGACCGCGATCCCGAAGGTCACGCTCGCGAGCCCGAGCCTGTACGCCAACCTGTGGTCGCCGGAACTGTCACGCGAGGCGTACCCGACGCTGGACGACTTTCTGGAAGATGTCGCCGGACTGATCCGCGCGGAGATCGACGAGCTCGCCCGGCTCGGCTGCACCTACATCCAGCTGGATGCGCCCCACTACCCGCTTCTGATCGACCCGGCCACGCGCGCGTTCTACGAGCGCCAGGGCTGGGACGCGTCGCGGTGGCTGCACCGGGGGATCGAGCTCGACAACCACGTCATGGAGGGCCACCCGGAGGTGACGTTCGGGTTCCACCTGTGCCGCGGCAACCAGGGCAGCCGCTGGCTCGTGTCCGGCGGCTACGAGCCGATCGCCCGGGCCGTCTTCCGCAACATCGCCGCGCACCGGCTGCTGCTCGAGTACGACGACGAGCGCTCCGGGTCGTTCCAGCCGCTCGACGAGGTGCCGGACGACAAGATCGTTGTGCTCGGGCTGGTGACGACGAAGTCGCCGCGGCGGGAGACGGTTGACGAGCTCGAGGGGCGCGTCCGCGAGGCCGCCCGGTACGTCGACCTCGAGCGCCTGGCGATCAGCCCGCAGTGCGGGTTCGCGACGTCCGTCCTCGGGAATTCGCTGTCGCATGACGACCAGCGGGCCAAGCTCGAGACGCTCGCGCGCACGGCCGAGCGGGTGTGGGGCTGATCACCCCCGCCGGGCCGCCGGTTGGCGATCCCGCAAGGCACCCGTCACAATACGGCCGGTGGACGGACCGTCGCACGGCGCCGTGCCCAGCGTGCTGGTCGTCTGCCCCGGCCAGCGGGACCGGTTGAACTTCGCCGACGAGCGCATCCTCGATCGGTATGCGCTTCGCTTTGCCGGTCAGCCGATCGACTCGGGATTCGGGGCGCGCACGTTCGTCGACCACATGATCCGGTTCGGCCCGCCGGCCGACGGCATCTTCGGCTCGAGCGACGCGACCGGGCACATCGCCTCGATCCTGGCCGAGGCGGCCGGCCTGCCCGGCCCCGGCCGGGAGGCGTTCATGCGCTGCCACGACAAGCTGGCGTCGAGGGAGATCCAGGCCCGCGCCGTGCCCGAGGCGACCCCGGCGTTCGCGGCCGTCGACCTCGACGACCCCGACGTGCGGCCGCCGCTGCCGTTCCCGTTCTTCATGAAGCCGATCGCGGCCCATCTCTCCCAGCTCGCATACCACGTCCGCGACGAGGCCGAGTTCGCCGGCGTCGTCGCCGAGGCCCGGCGCGAGATCGACGCCATCACGAAGCACGACCGAGCCCTCGAGGGGCGCGAGTTCCGCACGCTCATCGCGGAGGAGCTGCTCGACGGGTCGCTGGTCACGTTCGAGGGCTGGATGCAGGGCGGGCGGGTGACCCCGATCGGCGTCACCGACGCGGTCATGCATCCAAACGGGATCAGCTTTCTGAGGTTCGAGTATCCCAGCCGGCTGGCGGACGGGCCGCAGCGGGCGATGGCCGACGTGGCGGAGCGGCTCATGCCCGCCCTCGGCTTCGGCGACAGCATGTTCAACATCGAGTTCTTCGTCGGCCCGGACGGGGCCCCGAAGATCGTCGAGGTGAACGGCCGCATGGCCTCGCAGTTCGCGCCGCTCGTCCAGGCGGTGCACGGCGTGTCGAGCTACGAGATCCAGCTCGACCTGTGCACGGGACGGACGCCCGACCTGCCGCCGGCGCGCGACGACCTGATGGCTGCCAGCTTCGTGCTGCGGACATACACCGACGCCGTCGTGCGCTCGGTGCCGGATCCGACGACCGTGCTCGAGCGCTACCCGCACGCCCATGTCGAGGTGCTGGTCGGGCCCGGCCACCGCCTGAGCGACTACGACGACGACACCGCCAGCCACCGCCTCGCCGTCGTGGCGCTCGCGGCACGCGACCGGGCGTCGCTGTTGGCGCGGTTCGGCGAGGCCGTCGAGCTGCTCCCGTTCGAGCTCGAGCCGGTCTCGACGCCGGTGCGCCGATAGGGGTGGGGACCGTCCCCGCCCAGCGGGGACAGTCCCCGATTCTCCGCTCAGTCGGTGCGCTTGGGGATGCGGGCGACGGCGCTCACGTCCTCATCGCCGAACCCGCTGTCCACCAGGCCGTCCTCCTGGGTGGCGACGAGCGCCGCCACGTCCATCGGCACGCCCGCGCGGGCGGCCTCGTCGAGGGCGATGCCGAGATCCTTGCGGTGGAGCGCCACCTTGAAGCCGAGCGGGTAGGTGTTCGAGATCATGTTCGCGGAGCGGTTCTGGAGCACCCACGACGCCGCCGCCCCGCCCGAGAGCGCCTCGACCAGCTTCTCCAACGGCAGGCCCGCCGCCTGGGCGAGGGCGATGCCCTCGCCGACCGTCGCGTAGGTGCCGGCGATCATGACCTGGTTCACGGCCTTCGCCACCTGGCCGGCGCCGCTCGGACCGAGGTGCGTGATCTTGCTCCCGATCGCGTCGAGAATCGGGCCGGCGCGCTCGACGTCGCCCTGCTCGCCGCCGCAGAAGATCGTGAGCGTCCCCTTCTCGGCGCCCTCGGAGCCGCCCGAGACGGGCGCGTCCACCATGCCGATGCCGCGCTCGCGCAGCTTCGCGGCGATCTCGGCGGTGGCCGCCGGCGAGACGGTCGAGCAGTCGATGACGAGGCCGCCGCTGACAAGGCCCTCGGCCACGCCGTCGGGACCGAGGATGATCTGCTCCAGGTCGGGCGTGTCGGACACGCACGTGAGCACGGCCTCGGCGTTCGCGGCGGCCGCAGCCGGCGTCTCCGCCCGCGCCGCTCCGGCCTCGGCGAGCGGCTCCTCGCGCTCGCGGGTGCGGTTGTGCACCGTCACCTCGTGCCCGGCGGCAAGCAGATGCCGCGCCATGGGCGCCCCCATCGTCCCAAGCCCGATCACCGCCAGTCGCATCGCCGCGAGTCTACCCAAGCGGGGTCAGACCCCGAACGGACGGTGTGACGCAGTCGTGACGATTTCCGACCGGAGATCGGAGTCGATGAGTTTTCTTCGGACTGCGAGTCTGTACCACGGTCCGGATCCGCACGCGGGAGGCTTGTTGAAACTTCTTCTTACGTCAGGCGGCGTCACGAACCCGAGCATCCACTCGGCGCTCGTGGAGCTTCTCGGCAAGCCGGTTTCTGAATGCCAGGCCCTCTGCGTCCCGACAGCGCAGTGGGGTCATCCGATGTGCGGTCCCAAATCGGTGCGCGGCTTCGTGGCCGCCGAGCCCGGCTGGCAGCACTTTTCCGGCCTGGGCTGGGCGTCGCTCGGTATCCTCGAACTCACCGCGCTGCCGACCATCGGCCAGGAGCGATGGGTGCCATGGGTCCGGGAGGCCGACGTGCTCCTCGTAGACGGCGGTGACGCGACCTATCTGTGCCGCTGGATGCGGGACTCCGGGCTGGCCGATCTGCTGCCTTCGCTGCCTGACACCGTGTGGGTGGGAGTGAGTGCCGGAAGCATGGTGATGACGCCCCGGGTCGGGACGCACTTCGTCGAGTGGCCGTTGGCCCCGGACGACCGCACCCTCGGAGTCGTCGACTTCTCGATCTTCCCGCACCTGGAGGCCTTCCCGACGAACACCCTGGCCGACGCAGAGCGGTGGGCCGCCGACATCGGCGTCCCGGCCTACGCAATCGACGAACAGACGGCCATCAAGGTTGTCGAGGGCTCCGTCGAGCTGATCTCCGAAGGCCGATGGACAAGGTTCAGCCCCACTCCAGCGGCAAGCGAATCAGGCTCATGAAGCGACGCTCCGGGGTCAGTCTCCCGCGATGTCGCGCCGCTCCTGCTCCATCGAGCGGCGCAGGATGGCCGCGCGTGTGATGCGGTCGAGGTTGTCCCACGCGATCGTCGCGACGCAGCTCCCGCGCGCGTCGACGTGCACCGAGCCGACGATCGCGTCGGCGTCGACGCCGAACCCGAGCTCGCCGTCCTCCATCGTGACGTTGACCCGCTCGCCCTCGCGCAGCAGCCGGCGGGTGATGATCTGGGCGTCGTCGGCGGAGATCTGGAGCGCGTGCGCGCCGAACGTCTCCCCGAGCTGGGTGCGGCAGCGCATCGCCTGCCACACGGTCATGCGGACGTGCTTGTGGCGCCCGGCGTTCAGCTGCTCGACGGCATAGACCGCCCGCATCAGCCGCTGCTCGACGGAGCGGTCGAGCGGGTCGAAGTCGATCGCGTAGCGGAAGAGCTGGCCCTCGAGCGGCTCGACCCGGAGCACGGTCGCGTCGAGCCGGGCGGTCGTCTCGTCGTCCACGCGGAACACCACCCGCACCCGGTTCCCGGGCACGAGCCTGTGCTCGGTCACGACCTTGACGCCGCCGGCGGAGAGGTCGACCGACCGCACCACCATGAGGCTCGTGCGGCCGTTCTCGTCCAGGGCAGCGCACGACACCGGCAGCCGGACCATGACCCGGAAGAACTCTCTGCGCTCCGCGTCCATCCCACTCAGGATCGGCTCATCGGGGCCGACCCTTGATGGCGAACGGCCGGCCTACTCCTCGCCCATGAACGGGTAGCGGTAGTCGGTCGGCGGCACGAACGTTTCCTTGATCGTGCGCGGGCTCGCCCACCGGATCAGGTTCCACATCGAGCCGGCCTTGTCGTTCGTCCCCGATGCCCGAGCACCGCCGAACGGCTGCTGGCCGACGACGGCACCGGTCGGCTTGTCGTTGACGTAGAAGTTGCCCGCGGCGTTGCGAAGCGCGTCCGACGCGTGCTCGATCGCCCCGCGGTCGGTGGCGAAGATCGCCCCTGTGAGCGCGTACGGCGACGTCCGGTCGACCAGGTCGAGCGTGTCGTCGACCCTCTTCTCGTCGTAGACGTAGGCCGTCACGACCGGGCCGAACAGCTCGCGCGCCATCAGGTCGAAGCCGGGGTCGCGCGTCTCGATCACCGTCGGGCGCACGAACCAGCCCTCGGAGTCGTCGGTGTCGCCGCCGACCACCACCTCGGCCTCGGGTGAGTCGGTGGCGAGCTTCACGGCGTCGCGCTGGGTGGTGAACGAGCTCTCGTCGATCACCGCGCCCATGAAGTTGCGGAAGTCGCGCACGTCGCCCATCCGGATCGTCGAGACCTCCTCCTGCAGCGCCTCGCGCAGCTGCGGCCACAGGTTGGACGGCGCGTAGACGCGCGACGCGGCGGAGCACTTCTGGCCCTGGTACTCGAACGAGCCGCGTACGATCGCCGTGGCCACCGCGGCGGCGTCTGCCGACGGGTGGGCGAAGATGAAGTCCTTGCCCCCGGTCTCGCCGACGATGCGCGGGTACGAGCGGTAGTTCGCGATGTTGTCGCCGACGGTCTTCCACATCGACTGGAAGACGGCGGTCGAGCCGGTGAAGTGGATGCCGGCCAGATCGGGATGGGCGAGCGCCGGGTCGCCGATGGCGCGCCCGGAGCCCATCACCATGTTGATCACGCCCGGCGGAAGGCCCGCCTCCTCGTAGATCTTCATGAGGAAGTGCGAGGCGTAGATCGCCGTCGAAGCGGGCTTGAAGACGACGGTGTTCCCCATCATCGCCGGCGCGGTCGGCAGGTTGCCCGCGATGGCGGTGAAGTTGAACGGGGCGACCGCGAAGACGAAGCCCTCGAGCGCCCGGTACTCGACCCGGTTCCACATCCCCGGCGAGGAGACCGGCTGCTCGCTCATCAGCCGGTGCATGTGGCTCGGGTTCCAGCGCCAGAAGTCGGTCAGCTCGCAGGCCGCGTCGATCTCGGCCTGGTAGGCCGTCTTCGACGTGCCCAGCATGGTGGCCGCGTTCAGCGTGTCGCGCCACGGGCCGGCGAGCAGCTCCGCCGCCCGCAGGAACACGGCCGCCCGCGCCTCCCACGGCGTCCGCGACCATTCGCGACGCGCCTCGGCAGCGGCCTCGATGGCCCGGGTGACCTCGGCCTCGCCGCCCTGGTGGTACTCGGCGAGGACATGGTCCTTCCGATGCGGCATGACCGCGTTCCCCGTACGGCCGGTGCGGACCTCCCTGCCGCCGATCACCATCGGGATCTCGATGCGCTCGCTCGCCATCGCGTCGAGCCGGGATTTCAGGGACGCGCGTTCCGGCGAGCCCGGCGCGTAGTCGCGCACCGGCTCGTTGAACGGCTGGGGGAGTGTGAAGACGCCTGAGCTCATGGCGTCAGCCTATCGCGCCCGCGCGCCGGTCGGCGGGCTAGCGTAGGCGCATGCCACCGGTCGTCCGAGCCGAGTCGCTGACGAAGCGATTCGGGAACCTCACCGCGGTCGACGACCTCTCCTTCGTGCTCCGGGCGGGCACGATCACCGGCTTCCTCGGCCCGAACGGGGCGGGCAAGACGACGACCCTGCGGATGCTGCTCGGCCTGGCCCGCCCGACCCAGGGCAAGGCGCTGATCTTCGAGCGGCCCTACGCCGAGATCGACCAGCCGGCACTGCGCATCGGAGCCGTGCTCGAGGCGACCGACTTCCATCCCGGCCGCTCGGGCCGAAACCACCTGCGCACGCTCTCGGCCGCGGCCGGCATCCCCGACTCGCGGGTCGACGAGGTGCTTCGGACGGTCGAGCTCGACGGCGCCGCCAACCGCCGCGTCAAGGGCTACTCGCTCGGCATGCGCCAACGGCTCGGCCTGGCCGGAGCGCTGCTCGGCGATCCCGAGCTGCTCGTCCTGGACGAGCCTGCGAACGGCCTCGACCCCGAGGGCGTGCGCTGGCTGCGCGACTTTCTGCGCTCGTTCGCGGGCAGCGGCCACACCGTGCTCGTCTCGAGCCACGTCCTGGCCGAGGTGGCGCAGACCGTCGACCACGTGCTCATCATCAGCCGGGGCAAGCTCGTGCGCGAGTCGCGCCTGGACGAGCTGACGGCCGGGATCGGCGGCGCGGTGCGCGTCCGCAGCCCCGAGGCCGGCAAGCTGCGCGAGGCGCTCGACCGCGACGGCATCGCCTCCACCGAGGCGTCCGGCGCGCTGTACGCGCAGGGGACGACCAGCGAGCGCGTGGGCGAGGTCGCGGCTGCGTCGGGCATCGTCCTGCACGAGCTGCGCGTGGAGCAGTCCTCGCTCGAGGAGGTCTTCCTCGAGCTGACGTCGGAGAAGCCGGAGTGATCGCGCAGCTCCGGGCCGAGATCATCAAGGTGCGCTCGACCCGCACGACGCTGGGCCTCGTGCTGGGCATGATCGCGATCATCCTGCTCTTCGTCATCCTGACCGCGCTCCTGACGTCGGTCGGCGAGATGAGCGGGCGCGAGCAGCAGCGAAACCTCTTCTCGATCGGCAGCTTCGCCGGCCTCTTCGCGGCGCTCGCGGGCATCATGCTCGTGACCGGCGAGTACCGCTTCGGCACGATCCGGCCGACCTACCTGTTCACGCCGAAGCGCTCCCTGGTGCTCGTGGCCAAGGTGGTCGCGGCGCTGATCGCGGGGTTCGTGTTCGCGCTGATCGGCGAGATCCTCTCGGTCGGGATCGGCGGCGTGATCCTGAACCAGCGCAGCATCTCGGTCGCGCTCAGCCATCACGACTACACCCTGATCACCATCGGGACGCTGATCGGGACGGCGCTCTGGGGCGGGATCGGGGTCGGCCTCGGGATGGTCGTGCGCAACCAGGTCGGCGCGATCATCGGCCTCCTGGCGTGGGGCTTCGTCATCCAGAACCTGCTCTTCCACCTGGTGCCGTCCGTGGGCCGGTGGACGCCCGACCAGGCCCAGAACGGCCTGATGGGGCTGACCGACGCGCACCTGCTCGACCCGGGCGTGGGCGGCGCCACGCTCGTGTTCTGGACGGTCGTGATCTGCATCGCCGGCGGGGTCATGGCCGCCCGCCGCGACGTGGATTGAATAAACGGGGACTGACCCCGTTTATTCAGACGCCGCTCGGCGTCTCGCTCGGCAGGCGGATCAGGTCGCGGATCGAGACGATGCCGACCGCGTGATCGCCGTCGACGACCGGCACATGGCGGTAGCCGCCGTGCAGCATCATCGCCGCCGCCTCGCCGATCGTGGCGGTCGGCGGAGCGGTGTCCGGATGGCGCGTCATCCAGTCGCCGACGGTGCCGCCGATGTCGCCCGAACCGACCGCGCGCAGGACGTCGCGCTCGGTCATGATCCCCGTGAGGAGCGTGCCCTCGGTGACGAGGATCGCGCCGACGCGGCGCTCCGCCATCCGGTGGGCGGCGTCGGTGAGCGCGTCCTCCGCCGCGGCCGTGAGCAGGTTGGCGCTCATCACGGCGGAGACGAACTCGTCCTCGGATCGCTCGTACGGCACGCGCCGATCTTACCGGGTGGCCGGGCCGCCGGCGGGGCGCCGGTACCATCCAATGGATGCCCGCCCAGGCTTTCACCGGTGCGCCGTGCGTGTGCCAGCACCGGCTCGAGCGCTGCGACCAGCGCTGCGTCGCCGACATGCTGGGGACGACGTTCTACATCGCCTGCCTCAAGCTGACGGGGCGGCGCTGCCTCGTCGTCGGGGCCGGCGACGTCGGGCTCGAGAAGATCGAGGGGCTGCTCGCGAGCGGCGCGGACGTGCACGTGATCGCGCGCGACGTCTCGCCCGCCGTCCGCGAGCTGGCCGGCTCGGGCGACGTCGACCTGACCGAGCGCGAGTTCCGGCCGGGCGACCTCGAGGGCCACTTCCTGGCCATCGCGGCGACGTCGGACACCGAGACGAACATCGCCGTCTTCGACGAGGCCGAACGGCGCGCGATGCTCTGCAACGTCGTCGACGTGCCGCCGCTCTGCAGCTTCATCCTGCCCGCGATCGTGCGCACCGGCCCGATCGCGATCGCCATCTCGACCGCCGGCGCCAGCCCGGCCCTGGCCAAGCGGATGAAGCGCGAGATCGCCGATCTTTTCGGCGCCGATTACGCCGACCTCGCCGTGATCCTGAACGACGTGCGCGGATGGGCCAAGTCGACGCTGCCGACCTTCGCCGCCCGGCGCGACTTCTTCGAGGCGATCGTGAACGGCGATCCCGACCCGGTCACGCTC
>Ga0105240_10015714_pt1 | contig 10273 bp, 9 predicted proteins | sample KBSC54metaG_FD_80426 | JGI IMG/M metagenome (GOLD analysis project Ga0105240, IMG submission 80426) | Corn rhizosphere microbial communities from Kellogg Biological Station, Michigan, USA - KBS C5-4 metaG | ecosystem: Host-associated > Plants > Roots > Rhizosphere > Soil | place: Michigan, USA... | reverse complement strand
TGATGGACGAAGTGGCGACCAGCCTCGGGCGCGATCCACTCGAATTCCGGCTGGCCCACCTGGACGACGAACGCGCGCGCGCGGTGCTCATCGAGGCCGCGCGGATGTCGGGCTGGGATGCCGCGGCAACGGACGATGCGCCGGAAGGATTCGGGCGCGGCATCGCTTTCGCGCGGTACAAGAACACCAGCGCGTACTGCGCCGTCGTGGCGCACCTGGTGGTGGAAGATAAGGTGAAGCTGAAGAAACTGTTCATCGCGGCCGACCTCGGGCGGGTGGTCCACCCCGACGGCGCTCGCAACCAGATCGAGGGCGGCGCGGTGCAGGCCGCCAGCTGGACGCTGTGCGAGGCCGCCGACGTCAGCCCCGAAGGCGTTCGTTCCGACACTTGGGAGTGCTACCCGATCCTGCGATTCAGCGACGTTCCGCAAGTGGAGGTCGCCCTGATCGATCACCCCGATTGCGCGTCGCTCGGCGCCGGTGAGTGCAGTGCCGGGCCCACCGCGGCGGCGATCGCCAACGCGATCGACGATGCGATCGGTGTGCGCATCCGGGCGATGCCGTTCACCGCCGACAACCTGTTGAAAGTGGTCCAGTCGGAGCCGGTAGCGTCTTGAAGTCCGGCTGAGGCGGGTGCGGTCCGCGCGCCTACGCCTTGAATGGCACCACGACCTGGCGCTGCTCGCCCAGACCCTGGATTCCCAGCGTGATGACGTCGCCCTTCTTCAGGTAAGTCGGCGGCTTCATGCCCAAGCCGACGCCCGGTGGCGTTCCCGTGGTGATGACGTCCCCCGGGAGCAAGGTCATGAAGTGGCTCACATAACTCACCAGCTTGGCGCAGTCGAAAATCATCGTGCGCGTGTTGCCGGTCTGCATGCGCTTGCCGTTCACATCCAGCCACATGTCCAGCCGCTGCACGTTCTCCATCTCGTCGGTGGTGACCAGCCAAGGGCCGATCGGGCCGAAGGTGTCGCACCCTTTGCCCTTGTCCCATTGCGGACCGCGCTCCATCTGGAACTCGCGCTCGCTCACGTCATTGATCGTGCAATAGCCCGCCACGTGCGCGAGCGCGTCCTTCTTGCCGACATAGCGCGCACGAGTTCCGATCACGATGCCCAGCTCCACTTCCCAGTCGGTCTTCACCGAGCCGCGCGGCAGCATCACCGGATCGTTCGGCCCCTGGATGCAGCTGGTCGCTTTCATGAAGACCACCGGCTCCTTCGGTATCGGCAAGCCGGATTCGGCCGCGTGATCCGAGTAATTCAGGCCGATGGCGACGAACTTTCCTATGCCAGTGACGGGGCAGCCCAAGCGAGGCTTCCCGCGAACGGCCGGCAGCTTGGCCGGATTGGCCTTGCGAATGCGCGCAAGACCCAGGCTGCCGAGTTGTGCCGGGCCGATATCGGGCACCACACCGCTCAAGTCGCGCAGCGTGCCGTCGAGGTCGATGAGGCCGGGCTTTTCCTTGCCGGGATTGCCATAGCGGACCAGTTTCATGTTGGATGCCTTCGCTTTTTAAAAGTGTTGGGGACGGGCAAGATTGCTGTGTGCAATTCTGGTCCGTCCCGCAAAGTACCAGGATTTCAGTAAGTCGCGCGCCCACCCGATAGATCGAAGACGGCGCCGGTGGAGAACGAGCAGTCTTCGGTGCACAGCCATGCCACGGTCGCCGCGATTTCCTCGGGCGTGCCGAAGCGGCCCATCGGTATTTTCGACAGCATGAACTGGATGTGCTGCTCGGTCATCTGCGCGAACATGCCGGTCTTCACCGCGGCCGGCGTCACGCAGTTGACGCGCACGCCGGTGTCGGCCAGTTCCTTGCCAAGCGATTTGGTCAGCGCGATCACTGCCGCCTTGCTCGCGCTGTAGGCGCTGGCATTGGGATTGCCTTCCTTGCCGGCGACCGATGCGATGTTCACGATGCGGCCATAACCCGCGTCGCGCATGACGGGCGCGATTTCACGGCAGCAATAGAACAAGCCATTCAAGTTGACTTGCATCACCTCTTGCCACGCGTTGACCGGGTACTCCCATACCTTCGCATTGGGACCCGTGATGCCGGCGCTGTTGACCAGCGCATCGATGCGTCCGCCACCTTGTTGCAGCGTCGCCTGAACGGCGCGCTTGACCGACTCGTGCGACGACACATCCACTTCGACTGCGCTCGCCTTGGCACCGAGCGTCAGCGCCGCGCTTTTGGCGGCGGCGATGTCCCGGTCCCACACCGTCACGCTGCCGCCGGACTGCAGGAGCCGCTGCGCGATAGCAAACCCAATACCCGTTGCTCCGCCCGTGACGACGGCGCGGCGATTCTGGAAGTCGAGCTGGTTCATATGGTGATGCCGCCATCGACGGCATAAGCCTGGCCGGTGACGAACGCGGATTCGTCGCTGGCGAGAAACACCACCAAGGGCGCGATCTCGTGGGCCTGCGCGAGGCGACCCATGGGTTGGCGCGCGATGAACGCCTTGCGCGCCTCCACCGGATCGGCATTCGCATTGATGCGATCCTGCAGCGACGGGGTATCGACCGTGCCAGGACAGATCGCGTTGCAGCGGATGCCGTCGGCGACGTAATCGGCGGCGATGCTCTTGGTCAGCCCGATCACGGCGGCCTTGGTGGTGCCGTAGATGAATCGATTCGGCAGGCCCTTGATGCTGCTGCACACACTGGCCATGTTGATGATGCTGCCGCGCCCTGCTTTGAGCATCGCGGGCAGCGCGGCCTGGATGGTCCAGAACTGCGAGCGCACGTTCAGGTTCAACGCGAAGTTCCACTCCTCGTCGCTGGCCTGCAACACCGTGCCGCTGTGCACGAAGCCCGCGCAGTTGAACAAGACATCGAGCGCAGGCAGCCCCGCGACCAACTTGCCGATTGCATCCTTGTGCAAGACATCGAGCGTGGCGGTCCGCACGCGCTCCACACCTTCGTAGCTGGCCAGGAGCTTGCCGTTGATGTCGGTGGCCCACACTTGCGCGCCCTCGGCCGCCAAGGCCAGCGCACTGGCGCGCCCGATGCCTTGGCCGGCCGCGGTGACCAGCGCCGTCTTTCCTTCGAGTCTCATTGCGTCTCCAGGGATTTCGCCGTCCGCTCCGCCTTCAGGATTTCCGGATGGCCTGCCGCGGTTTTACCATAGCGGTATGCTGCGAAGCTCCGCGCCGCTGGGCGCCGGGCTTTTCCGTCAGGCTCGCAGCCAGATGGTCGCCGCCAACTGATCAGGAAAATGACTCCATTCATCCGACTCCACCCGCAGGACGACGTCCTGATCGCCCGATCGCAACTGGTCGGTGGCACCACCGCCGAAAACGTCGTGATCCGAGGCTTGATCCCGCCGGGACACAAGGTCGCCACGCACGACATCGCCGTGGGCCAGGCGGTGCGCCGCTACAACCAGATCATCGGTTTCGCGAGCAAGCCGATCGCCGCGGGCGAACACGTGCACACGCACAATCTGGCGATGGGCGATTTCGAGCGCGACTACGCGTTCAGCGCCGATGCGAAGCCCGACGCGCCGCGGCGCGAGGCCACTTTCATGGGCATCAAACGCAGCGACGGACGTGTTGCCACGCGCAACTACATCGGTGTGCTCTCCAGCGTGAATTGCTCGGCGACGGCGGCACGCGCGATCGCGGATCACTTCTCACGCCAGACCAATCCCAAGGCGTTGGCGGACTACCCGAACATCGACGGCGTGGTCGCGCTCACTCACGGCACCGGCTGCGGCATGGGAACCGAGGGCCTGGGCATGCAGATCCTGGAGCGCACGCTGGCCGGCTACGCGACGCACGCGAATTTCTGGGGAGTGGTGGTGGTCGGGCTGGGCTGTGAGGCCAATCAGATCAACGCCTGGCTGGCACACAGCAGCCTGCGCGAAGGCGACACGCTCAAGGTGTTCAACATCCAGGACACCGGCGGCACGCGCAAGACCGTGGAGAAGGGCATCGCGTTGATCCAGCAGATGCTGCCCAAGGCGAACGCAGTGAAGCGCGAGCCTTGCAGTGCGTCGCACATCACGATCGGGCTGCAGTGCGGCGGCTCCGACGGCTATTCGGGCATCAGCGCGAATCCGGCACTCGGCGCCGCGGTCGACATCCTCGTCGCGCATGGCGGCACTGCAATCCTGTCGGAGACGCCCGAGATTTATGGCGCCGAGCATTTGCTGACGCGCCGCGCGAAACGTCGTGAGGTTGGCGAAAAGCTGATCGAGCGCATCAAATGGTGGGAGCACTACACGAAGATCAACGACGGTGAGATGAACAACAATCCGTCGCCCGGCAACAAGGCCGGCGGGCTCACCACCATCCTGGAGAAATCGCTGGGCGCCGTCGCCAAGGGCGGCACGACCAACCTGCAGGCTGTCTACGAATATGCCGAGCCGGTGAAGGATCACGGCTTCGTCTATATGGACACGCCCGGCTACGATCCTGTCAGCGCGACGGGCCAGGTGGCGGGCGGCGCGAACATGATCTGCTTCACCACCGGCCGCGGTTCGGCTTATGGTTGCGCGCCATCACCCTCGCTGAAGCTGGCCACCAACTCCGCGCTGTGGCACAAGCAGGAAGAGGACATGGACATCAACTGCGGTGAGATCATCGACGGCAAGGCGTCCATCCAGGAGATGGGCGAGCGCATCTTCAAGCTGGTGCTGGCAACGGCATCCGGTGAGCCGTCCAAAAGCGAAAAACATGGCTACGGGCAAAACGAATTCGTGCCCTGGCAAGTCGGAGCGGTAATGTAATGACAAGAACTGTTTCAGCGGCGCAACTGCGCACGCAGGTCGCCGGCATCATCACGGCGGGCGGCAGCAGCGCCGAAGAGGCACGCACCGTGGCCGAGAACCTGGTGCTTGCGAATCTCAGCGGGCACGACTCGCATGGGGTCGGCATGGTGCCGCGCTATATCGACGCCGTGCTCGAGGGAGGGCTCAAGCCGAACTCCGCGGTGAAGGTGAACCTCGACGCCGGCAGCTTGCTCGCACTCGACGGACAGCGTGGCTACGGCCAAGTGGTCGGCCAGCAGGCCATGCAATTGGCCATTCCGCGCGCCAAGCAAACGGGCAGCTGCATTCTCGCGTTGGGCAATGCGCATCACATCGGCCGCATCGGGCACTGGGCCGAGATGGCGGTGGCACAGGGCCTGGTGTCGATTCACTTCGTCAACGTGCAGTCGCGCCCCGTCGTCGCGCCGTGGGGAGGCGCCGATGGCCGCTTCGGAACCAATCCCTGCTGCATCGGCGTGCCGCTGAAAGGACGCGAGCCGTTCCTGCTGGATTTCGCGACCAGCCGCGTGGCGCAAGGCAAGATGCGCGTGGCGCACAACAAGGGTGTGCAAGTCGAGCCGGGCTTGCTGATCGATGAGCACGGCAATCCCACGACCGACCCCGGCGTGGTGGTGGTGCCGCAATCGAATGGCTTGTTCGGCGCGCTGAAGACCTTCGGCGAGCACAAAGGCTACGGCATGGCGGTCGCGTGCGAACTGCTCGGCGGCGCGCTCACGGGCAGCGGCACCTGGCATCGGCCGGCCACCACCGCGAGAACCGTCATCAATGGAATGCTCGCGATCCTGATCGATCCCGACAAACTCGGCACGCGTAATACGTTCGAAGAGGAAGCGCTGGCGTTTGTCGACTGGGTCAGGCAAAGCCCGCCTGCACCGGGGTCGGATGGTGTGCTGCTGGCCGGCGAACCGGAACGAGCAGCGCGCAAGGAACGCGAGCGCGCGGGCATCGAGATCGACGACTCGACCTGGGCCGAACTGGTCGAGTCCGGCAAGAAGGTCGGCTTCGTGCTTTAGGGAATTGGCAGCGCGGGAATCGCTCGCACCACGTCATCGGCGACTGGAAAAATCCGGTCTCCCGCGCGGGGCTCGATGCGGTGCATGCCGGTGAAGCTGCCAAAAGCCGGGAGCACGCCGACCGCGTATTCAGGCAGCGCGCCGCTGTCGTCGCCAAACCAGAAGCACGGCAGCCTCAGCCGCTCGAACGCACGGCCGGTGACGCTGATGCAGGGATGCCAGTGCCCTGCCAGGACGTAGGCGCCCCTTTGCGGCCGGGGATGATGGCAAAGCGCGAAGGGGCCTAGCCGCAGGGGCTCGTCCACCACGGCGATGTCCAGCTCGGCGGGCGGATCGCCGGCGCGATCGTCATGATTACCGCGCACCAGCGTCAAATCCAGATCCGCGTGTTCGGCGCGCCAGCGCGCCAAGGCCGCGAGCGTGCGCTGGGCATGAGAATGCTTCGAGTGCAGGAAATCGCCGAGAAACACGACCCGTTTGGCGCGGGTGCTGGCGATCACGGCCGACAGCTCGTCGAGTGTCTGCGCCGTGGTTCCGCTGGGTACAGGCACGCCCAGCTTGCGGAAGCTCACCGCCTTGCCGAAGTGTGCATCGGCGACCAGCAAGGTCTGTTCGGCCGATAACAGCACGGCGCCGCTGGGATGCAGCACGGCGTCCGTTTCGGCAACGCGAATTCTCAACATGGAGTTGCTATTTTGGCGGGGAGTCCCGCCTGCCTTTACCGCAAGGGCAAAGGCCGTTCAGAGCATGCGGGCCAGGCTGGCGTCCAGGTGCTCGGAGGGAGCGCGCTTGAAACCCGAGCGTGCGAAGCGCTGCAGGCGGCCCACCACGAACGCGGTGAGCATGGAGGCACGCACTTGCGCATCGACGCTGGGCGTTGCGGCGCCGTCCCCGTCCGACGCGCTGCGCAAGCTTTGCTTGAGCGTGGACTCGATCTTGTCGAAGAACTGGTTCATGCGCTGTTGAAGCCGGTCGTTCTCGAACACCAGCGCGTCGCCGACCATCACCCGCGTCATGCCGGGATTCTTCTCGGCGAACTGCAACAGCATGGCAACGATCTTGGCCGACTGCCTCACGCCGGCATCGGCCGGCGACTCGTGGGCGCCGGGCTCGCGCTCAGTGATCTGGTTGACCAGGGTGAAGACACTTTGCTCGATGAATTCGATCAGGCCCTCGAACATCTGGGCCTTGCTGGCGAAGTGGCGGTACAAGGCCGCTTCGCTCACGTCCAGCCGAGCCGCCAGCGCGGCCGTCGTGATGCGCTCGGCGCCCGGCTGCTCCAGCATCGTCGCCAGGGCTTGGAGAATCTGGACGCGCCGCTCGCCCGGCTTCGGACGCTTGCGTGCCGGAGCAGTGGGCTCTTCCGCGGGGGGCGAATCGGGGCTGCTGAACTGCGCGTCGGGCATGGTTTCAAAATGTGAGCTGAGCAATTCTCGCACACCGCCGACTAGGGGTTTTCGCCAAGGCCTCCCGCCTCGTATTGCTTGCGCGCCAAGTGCGCGCTTACACGCTCAATGCGAGCGGATCATCGTTCCGTAGGCTTGGTCGGTGAGGATCTCGAGCAGCATCGCGTGGGGCACGCGGCCGTCGATGATGTGGACCGAGTTCACGCCGCTCTTCGCAGCATCGAGAGCGCCGCTGATCTTGGGCAGCATGCCTCCAGAGATGGTGCCGTCGGCGAACAACTCGTCGATCTCGCGGGCTGTCAGGTCGGTGAGCAGCTTGCCGGATTTATCCAGCACACCCGGCGTGTTGGTCAGCAGCACCAGCTTTTCGGCCTTGAGCACCGTGGCCAGCTTGCCTGCGACGACGTCCGCGTTAATGTTGTAGCTTTCGTTGTTCTCGCCGAAGCCGAGCGGCGAGATGACCGGGATGAACTGGTCATCCTGCAGCGCCTTCACGACACTGGGATCGATCGATTCGATATCGCCTACCTGCCCCACGTCGTGGTGCTTGCTGGGATCGCTCGCGTCCACCATCTTGAGCTTGCGCGCGCGAATCAGGCCGCCGTCACGGCCTGTGAGGCCCACCGCCTTGCCGCCCGCCTGGTTGATGAGGCCGACGATGTCCTGCTGCACTTCGCCGGCCAGCACCCACTCCACCACTTCCATCGTCTCCGCGTCGGTCACGCGCATGCCCTGGATGAATTCGCCTTTCTTGCCCAGGCGGCCCAGGGCTGCTTCGATCTGGGGCCCGCCGCCGTGAACAACGACGGGATTCATGCCAACCAGCTTGAGCAGCACCACGTCTTCCGCGAAGTCGGCCTGGAGTTCGGGATCGGTCATGGCGTTGCCGCCGTACTTGATCACCAGCGTCTTGCCGTGGAACCTGCGGATGTACGGCAATGCCTGCGCCAGGATTTCAGCCTTGTCGCGCGGTGCTATGTTGAGGAGGTCGGTCATGGCGGCCCTGCGGTGGGATGCCGCAATTGTGCCGCAAGGAAACTCCAGCACAACAACGGCTCAGCGTCTCAACCAGCTGGGTACCTTGAAGCGCACGATGCTGATGTAGGCCCACACGTATGCGACGACGAACAAGGCCGCGAACCCGATCAGCACTGCCGTGTTGTTCCAGAACATGACCGCGGGCACCACGGTGAGAAAGGCAAATCCCCAAAGGTACGGTGACGTTCGGTTGTTGCGCATCAGCATGCGGCGCGCCTCGTCGTCGTCGAACACGCCGCGCACGATCCGCCGGTAGATCAGCTGGTGGAAGTGCAACGCATCCGCCACCCCGGGGGATTGCCCGCGCACGGTCTTGCGGTAGATCGAAAACATCGTTTCCCACACGGGGTACACGAGCAGCAGGATAGGAAACCAGGCAGACACCTGGCCATGTCGCATGACCAGCATCACACTCGTGATCGCGATGCAGGTGCCCCACAGATAGGCGCCGCAGTCGCCCGCGAAGATGAGGCCGCGCGGATAGTTCCACACCAGGAAGCCCGCGCTCGCCCCCGCCACGACGAGGACCATCGCGGCCAATTGCCGATCGCCGACTTGCAACGCTACGTACGCCAGCGCGAAGCAGCAGACCACGGCGACCGTGCCGGCCAGTCCGTTATAACCGTCGATCAGGTTGAACGCATGCGGCAAGCCGCTCACGGCGAGCACCGCCAGCGCAATGCCAAGCCATGGGCTGGCGGACCACATGCCATCGAAAAGCTGCAGGCTCAGCCGAGGCACCGAAAGATGCAGCAGCCACACCGCGAGCAGCGCCGCGGTGACGGTCAGCAACAGCCGATAGCCCGCGGGCAGTCGCTGCGTCAGGTCTTCCAGGGCGCCGGCTCCGACAGCGACACAGGAGATGACCCACAGGCCGCCGACGGTTTCGAATTCAGCAGGCGGAAGCGGAGCGCTCGGGTTCAGCCACTGGGAACCCAGCATCCAGCCCCAGCCCGCCGTGCATCCGACCAGCATGCCGACGCCCCCAATGCGCGGAACATGGCCGGTGTGAAACCGCTGGGGGACGGTGCTGCCATATCGTTCGGTGTGCCCCCGCGCATACCGCACCAGCAGGGCGGTGGCCAGGAATGCGGTGCCAAAGCACAGGATCAGCAGGAAAAGCATGCGACCGGTATTGTCGCCTTTCCGTTACGTGCTCAGCTGGACGCGACGGTCGCCATATATTGGCGCAGCACGCGGCCTGACCACAGCCGCACCAGGCTTCGCAAGTGCCATGCGAGGTGCCGCCCCGGTTTTCGGCTGCCGCGCACCGCGTGGTGCACCACAGCCACGTCCGCGCGGCGCAAGCTCCATCCGCCCAGACGCAGCCGCAAGCAGAAGTCCGTGTCCTCGCAATACATGAAAAAGCCCTCGTCGAATCCGCCGAGTCGCCGATACACGGCGGCCGGCACCAACCAGAATGCAGCACTGATCCAGTCGATCCGCCGCGGCGGGCGTTTTAGCAAATGGCGCGCGATCAAGGCGGCGGGCGTGACGGATTCGCGCTCGCTATCTTGGCGCGTGCCATCGGGATTGAGCAAGATCGGGTAAGCCAATCCGGTGCCGGGCTTTTCGGCTTCAGCGACCAATGCGGCCCAAAGCTCGGGGCCCGTCAAGTCCACGTCCGGGTTCAGCACACAAAAGAATTCTGAATTGCACTTCGAAAACGCGCGATTGTGATTCGCCCCAAAGCCCGCCGGCGCCGCATTGAACAACTCAGTCATTTGAAAGGGCCACCCGCCTGGGGGCGCCTGCAGCTCAGGCTCTGGCGCGTTATGCGTGACGATGCAGTGGACGATCCAGCCACCGTGGCCTTCGGCGAGTTTGCGCAGTAACTGCTCCACCCACCCCCTATGACCGTGGCTGACGACCGACACCGTGACGCGGGCTCGCCGCTCAGAACTGTCCAGGGGGGCGGCACTTACAATCTCGGCGTTCAAGTGGGCTTCGGGTGTCAGGAAAACCATGATTCTAGTGACCGGCGGATGCGGCTTCATCGGGTCGGCCTTTGTGCTGAGCTGGCTGGACCGTACGGA
>Ga0105240_10015713_pt1 | contig 10273 bp, 8 predicted proteins | sample KBSC54metaG_FD_80426 | JGI IMG/M metagenome (GOLD analysis project Ga0105240, IMG submission 80426) | Corn rhizosphere microbial communities from Kellogg Biological Station, Michigan, USA - KBS C5-4 metaG | ecosystem: Host-associated > Plants > Roots > Rhizosphere > Soil | place: Michigan, USA... | reverse complement strand
TCGACACCATGGCGATGTGCAGCATGGACGATCGTCCACCGGAGCTGTTGCGCGCCGCGCTGATCCGCGCCCACATGTGCGAGGAACTGGCCCAGGGCATGCCCCTCGGGAGTGCCGAGATGGCGTTCACCGTCGGGCTGTTCTCGCTGCTGGACACCTTGATGTGCGCGCCGATGGAATTCCTGCTGCCGCAGCTGCGGCTGGCGCCCGAGATCAGCGACGCGCTGACCGGCCGCAGCGGCCCGTTCGGCGCGATCCTGCAGCAGATCCTCGCCTGGGAGGCGAACGAGCTGACCAGCGCGCAGGTGCCCCCGCAGCGCATCCAGCGACTGGCCACGATCTACCTCAACGCCACCCAATGGGCCGATCAGGTCTACGCCAGCGCGAACGAGAAGAGCGTGCAGTAAGCCCGGTCGTCAGGTTCATGCGTGCGGCCGTGTGTGCTCCGGCCACCGCAGCGATCGATGGCGTGTCGAACGATCGATGCGCTTTCGTGCTCCTTGGGTAGGCCGCGCGTCTGCGCCAGGCGATCCGTCACGCGCGTCACGCCCATGCCGGAGATCGCCCGCTCGACCTCGATGACGACCGCCTCGTGGGTGGCGTCGTCGACGACCGTCAGGCACTTGATGACACGGCCCTCGGCCGTGCGATCGAACACGAAGTCCATTGACCAGACCTCGTTGGCGGCTTTCGGCCGGATCAGCGGCTGACGTTCGGCAACAGGTACCTTCTTCCGCTTGCGCCGACGCACCTGCAGCTTCGCTTCCTGATACAGCCGTTCCACGCGCTTGTAGTTCACGAGCAGCCCTGCCTGGCGGAGCTTGAGGTGGATCATCCCGACGCCGTAGCGCTTGTGCCGCTGCGCCAGCACCACGATGCGTTGCCGAAGATCCTCGTTGCGATCCGGGCGCAGTGCGTAGCGATATGCGCTGGCGTTCGTGCCGGCGACCGCCAGTGCCCGTCGCTCGCTCAATCTCTGGTCGACCATCTCCCGCACCAACTCGCGCCGAGCACGCAGGAAGCCGATGATCTGCTCTTCGGTAAACCGCTTCTTCACGTCCAATCTCCGTCAGTTGAGGGATTGGACTCGAAATCGCTGTGCTACTCAAAACCGGGGGACGTCGGCGACGAGAACCAGTCCAACTAGGACGGCTGCGCAAAGGACCAAAGAGTCGGAGTAAGCCGCCTAGCCCGCGGCCTGGCACCTCACATCACCCGCGAATCGATCGCATGTGCAGCGTTAAACTATCCCGATGCCACTGACACCCGCCTTTCTCGATCGGCTGCACGCGACGTTCCCGGCCGACGCCGTGGCCACCGGCGAGACGGAACGCCGCGCCTGCGCCCACGACAACTCGCGCCACGCGCAGATGCCCGATGCGGCGGTGTTTCCCACCACGCACGATCAGGTGGAAGCACTGGTACGCGCCTGCCGCGAGCATCGCGTGCCGCTCACCGCGCGCGGCGGCGGCACCAGTTCTACCGGCGCCTCGGTGCCGGTAGCGAGTGGCGTGGTGGCGTGTTTCACGCGGATGAACCGCATCCTGCGCATCGCGCCGGGCGATCGCCTCGCAGTGGTCGAGCCGGGCGTGACCAACGAGGCCTTACAGCAGGCGCTGGCGCCGCACGGATTCTTCTGGGCGCCCGATCCCGGTTCCGCGCCGTGGTGCGCGGTGGGCGGCAACCTCGCCTGCAACGCGGGCGGGCCGCGTGCGGTGAAGTACGGCAGCACGCGCGACAACGTGCTGGGCCTCGCCGCCGTGGCGGGCACGGGCGGGAGCTTTCGCGCGGGCACGCACACCACCAAGGATTCCACCGGCTACGACCTGACGCGCCTGCTGATCGGCTCGGAGGGCACGCTGGCGCTGATCACGGAGGCCACGCTCAAGCTCACGCCCCGACCCGCCGCGGTGCGTTCGCTACGCGCCAGCTACACCGACGCGGGCGCGGCGGCGCGCGCGGTGGCGCGCATCATGGCGCAGCCGGTGACGCCTTCCGCGCTGGAGTTCATGGATGCGCTGGCGCTGAAACTGGCGCGCGACCACCAGCCCGAGGCCGGCGTGCCCGAGGCGGACGCGCTGCTGATGATCGAGGTGGACGGCGAGCCGGAGACGCTGGACGTGGCGGCCCATGCGGTGGCCCGCGCCGCGCGCGGCGACGGGCTGACCGATCTCGTGGTGGCGACGGACTCTGCGCAAACCACGGCGCTGTGGGCCGCGCGCAAGGCGCTCTCGCTCGCCCAACGCGCCGCCACGCAGCACAAGGTCAACGAGGACGTGGTGGTGCCGGTATCCCGCCTTCCCGAACTGGTGAATGGCGTGCGCCGGCTGGCGGAAAAACACGCCGTGCCCATCGTGAGCTTCGGCCATGCGGGCAACGGCAACCTGCACGTGAACTTCCTGCCGCGCGACGTGGACGAGATCGAGCGCGCCTACGCCGCGCTGCCCGAGTTGTTTGCGCTGGTGATCGCGCTCGAGGGCACGCTGTCGGGCGAGCACGGCATCGGCGTGGTCAAGCGCGAGTTCATGCCGCTGGCGCTGCCGGCCACCACGCTGGACCTGATGCGCGGCATCAAGGCCGCGTTCGATCCGGACGGCATTCTCAATCCCGGCAAGCTGCTACCGTAGCTGCCGCTCATCCATACGGCAGGGGAACTGCATGAAGCGTGCGTTGCTTGCGGTACTGGTGGTGCTGTGCCTCGCGCTGAGCGCATGCAGCCAGCAGGCGCTCATCGGCAAGCTGGAGCCCAAGGCCGAGTCGTCCGCAGCCAAGGCCATCATCGACCAGTTGCGCAGCGGCGAGTTCGATGCGGTGAAAGCGCGGCTCGACCCGAAGTACCTGAGCCCGGACATCGACGACAAGTTGCACGAGCTGGCCGCGGCGTTTCCGGAAAGCCAGCCGGAGTCGATGAAGATCGTCGGCGCGTATACCTCGTATTTCAGCAAGCTCGGCTCGCCGCAGCAGGGCGCCGTGTTCAACCTGACGTATGAATACGAATTTCGCGACGCCTGGGTCGTCGCCAACGTCGTGCTTGAACGGCAGCACGACAAGCTCATGATCGAAGGCCTGCACGCCAAACGCATGACCGACTCGCTGGAAGCCAGCAACGCATTCACCTTCAAGGGCAAGGGCATCACGCACTGGCTGATGTTCGCGCTGACCATGGTGGACATGCTGCTGTGCCTGTACGCCTTCGTGCTGTGCCTGCGCACGCCCATCGCGCGGCGCAAGTGGCTGTGGGCGCTGTTCACCCTGCTCGGCGTGACCACGCTGCGTTTCGACTGGAGCAGCGGACATTTCGCATTCCAGCCGATCAGCGTGCAGTTGTTCAGCGGGTCGGCGATGGCGCAACCTTACGGGCCGTGGGTGCTGGGCCTGTCGATCCCGCTCGGCGCGATCTGGTTCCTGGCAATACGGCGCAGCCTGATCGCCGCTTCCGCGCCGCCCCCGCTGCCGGATACCGCCGTCTCGCCATGACTGCATCCACCCACCGCGACACCATCGCGTTCGAGTCGCTGCTCGCCGAAGTTCGCGCCTGCCGCCTGTGCGAAGCGCACCTGCCGCTGGGGCCGCGCCCCGTGCTGCAGGCGTCGCTGCAGTCACGGCTGCTGATCGTGAGCCAGGCGCCGGGGCGCAAGGTGCACGAGACCGGCATCCCGTTCAACGACGTCAGCGGCGACCGCCTGCGCGAGTGGCTGGGCGTCGACAAGAGCGTGTTCTACGACGCCGACAGGATCGCCATCGTGCCGATGGGTTTCTGTTTTCCCGGCACCGGCAAGGGCGGCGACCTGCCGCCGCGCCCGGAGTGCGCACCGACCTGGCATCCACGCCTGCTGCCACGCCTCGCGCAGGTGCGGCTGACGCTGGCGATCGGCCAGTACGCGCAGGCCGGCCTGCTCGGCGAACGGCGCGGCCGCACGCTCACCGATACCGTGCTGGCCTGGCGCGAGCACCTCGCGCGCGGCGTGCTGCCGCTGCCGCACCCCAGCCCGCGCAACCGGCTGTGGCTCACGCGCAACCCGTGGTTCGAGGCGGAGTTGTTGCCGGTGCTGCGCGAACGCGTGGCCGCGGCCTTGCGCGACTGACCGGACCGCGCTGCGGCGCGCCTTGCCGCCTCGCCGAGGCTTCCTCTAACCTGCCGTGATTCGACGCATGGCCACGGGATCGTCCCCGGCCGCACAGGGGATGCATCCATCCATGAGCCTGAAGCTCCGCCTCACCGTCCTGAATTTCCTCCAGTACTACATCTGGGGCGCCTGGCTGCTGACCATCGGCACGTGGTGGTTCCAGACCCAGCACTGGTCGGGCACCAGCTTCGGCGCGATCTTCTCGACCATGGGCATCGCCTCGCTGTTCATGCCCTCGCTGGCCGGTATCGTGGCGGACAAGTGGATCAACGCCGAGCGGCTGTACGGGCTGTTCCAAATCGCCGGCGCCGTGGTGCTGTTCGCGATACCCCACGTCACCGATCCGCAGCAGATGTTCTGGGTGATGCTGCTGAACATGTGCTTCTACATGCCCACGATCTCGCTGGCGATCACGGTGGCGTTCAACGCGCTGAAGCAGGATGGCCTCGACGTGGTCGCCACCTATCCGCCGATCCGCGTGTGGGGCACGATCGGCTTCATCGCCGCCACCTGGACCACCAGCCTGCTGGGCTTCAAGGCCTCGCCCGCGCAGTTCCACGTGGCCGCGGGCGCCTCGCTGCTGCTGGGCCTGTACGCCTTCACCCTGCCGAAGTGTCCGCCCAAACTCGATGCCGCGCACAGCCGCACGCTGGTGGACCGGCTCGGCCTCACCTCGTTCGTGCTGTTCAAGAACCGCAACATGGCGGTGTTCTTCGTCTTCGCCATGCTGCTGGGCGCGGCGCTGCAGCTCACCAATGCCTACGGCGACGCCTTCCTCAGCGACTTCGTCAAGGTGCCCGAGTACGCGAACCTGCTGACGGTGAAGTACTCGACCATCATCATCTCGATCTCGCAGTTCTCCGAAACCGCATTCATCCTCACCATTCCGTTCTTCCTGAAGCGCTTCGGCATCAAGGCGGTGATGACGATGAGCATGCTGGCCTGGGTGCTGCGCTTCGGCCTGTTCGCGTTCGGCAACCCGGAGCCGCTCGGCGGACTGTGGATGATCGTGCTGTCGTGCATCGTATACGGCATGGCATTCGACTTCTTCAACATCTCCGGCTCGCTGTTCGTCGAAGGCCAGGCCGATCCGACGATCCGCGCCAGCGCGCAAGGCCTGTTCATGCTGATGACGAACGGTGTCGGCGCTGTGCTGGGCAGCCTGATCGCGGGCTTCGTGATCGACCACTTCTTCACCAACCACGCCTGCGACGACAGCGTGCTGATCTGCAAGGACTGGCCCGGCATCTGGCTGGCCTTCGCGGGCTATGCACTGCTGATGGCGTTGCTGTTCGTGCCGCTGTTCAAGCACCGGCACGACCCGGCTGCGGCCGGGCGCGTGGTGCCCACGCACTAGGGATCGCCGGGATCAACCCACCAGCTTGCTCGCCACCACCTGGTCGCGGCCGCCGGACTTGGCGGAGTACAGCGCCAGGTCGGCGGCGCGCATCCAGCTCGACAAGTCGTGGCAGCGCACGCCGTCGAACTGCGCCACGCCGATGCTGATCGTCAGCTTGTCCACCGGCAGGTCCTTCGGCAGCGCCAGCGCGGCCGACCCCGCACGCAGGGTTTCCGCCAGCCGCATGCCGGCCGCGAGGCCTGCCTGCGGGCACAACACGGCGAATTCCTCGCCGCCGATGCGCGCCGCGAAGCTGGCATCACCCACCGCGCCACGCAGGTAGTCGGTGAGGAGCCGCAGCACCCGGTCGCCCTGCGGATGGCCGATGCTGTCGTTGATGCTCTTGAAATGGTCGATGTCGATCAGCAGCAGCACGTGCAGCGGCGCCGACGCCTCGCGCGGACGGCCCAGCAGTTCGATGGCGCGCTGCTGGAACGCGCGCCGGTTCGCCATGCCGGTGAGCGGATCGCGCAGGGTCTGCGCCTGCAATTCGGCGGTATGCCGGCGCTGCGAGCGCAACAACAGCACGAGCAGGCCGACGATCAGCAGCAAGGCCGCTGCCAGCAGCGCGATCGTCAGGTTGACCAGGCGCTGGCGCTGCTGCTGCTCGCGCCGGCGCGCCGTCTCGGCCTCCGCCGCCTTGAGCTGCAGGTCCTTCAGTTCGTTGGCGTGCTCCAGCTCGCTGATGCGCAGCTCCTTCTCGCGCGTGGCATAGCGCTGCTCCAGTTCGACCTCGATCGCGCGCAGCGCCGGCGTCTCGAAAGCGCTGCCGAGCTGAGCCGCCTCGCGCTCGTCGGCCAGCGCCTGGCGCAGATCGCCAGCCTGCTCGGCCAGTTGGCTCTCCACCTTCAGCATGTCGATCAGCTGGCCGTTGATGCCGGCCTTGCGCGCCTGTGCCACGGCCGCCCGCATCCGCGCGTAGGCTTGGCGGTGCTGGCCCTGCGCCGCCTCGGCCCGGGCGATATTGGTGCTGGAGCCCAGCGCGTCGCTGATGCGCCCGGTGGCCAGTTCCTGCTTCAACGAAGCCTCGGACAAGGCCTGCGCTTCGCGCGCACGCCCCTGTTTCAGGTACATCTGCGCGAGGTTGTCGCCCACCATCACCACCAGCTGTTCCGCCTTGGCCCTGGCGTAGTACTCGCGCGAACGCTCATAGGCCGCCGCCGCGTCGTTGACCCGGTTCAGCGTGGCCAGGGCGATGCCCACGTCGTTCTCGGCATCGCCGATACCGAAGTCGTCGCCCAGCGCGCGATACGCCGCCACCGCCTGCTGGCACAGCGGCAAGGCCTTGGCCGGCTTTTCGTCGAGCGCATAGGCATCGCACAGCTGGAAGCGTGCCCAGGCCACGACCTCCGAATCGGATTCTCCCAGCACCTTGTCCGCCGCCTTCAGCGCCTCGCCCAGTCCGTCGCCGAGACCGTTGGCGATATCGTGGCGAGCGCGCAGGAAGCCCGCCGCCGCGGCCGCCACCGGGTCGTGCGCCACCGTGGCCAGGCCGTCGAGCCGCAGCGTGGCCTCGGCCAGCGCCGCATCGTCGTTGCTGTTGATCGCGGCCGTGCCCATGCCCCACAGCAACTCGCGCTCGCGCGCGGGCTGCAGCGCAGCACCCGCCTGGTCGAGTTGCTGGCGCACGAAGGCGATCAGTCCATGCGGATTGGTCACCGCGCTTTCGCGGAACGCGTTCATCGGCGCCGCGACGACAGGCGTCGCGATCAGCGCCAGCAGCAGACCCAGCCACGTCCCCCGAAGCATCCGAAGCCCATTCCCTGTCAAGTGCCTCTCGCCGCGATCATAGCTTTTCCGGGCCGCCGTCACACCCACCAGAGCCTGTTCCATGTCTCCGCATAGTCCGCGTTGCCTTGCCGTGGCCGCCATGCGGAGACATGGAACAGGCTCTTATAGAATGTGCGGATGCAGATCGGCCCCTACCGCATCGACCCGCCGCTGGCGCTGGCCCCCATGGCCGGCGTCACCGACAAGCCGTTCCGCCTGCTGTGCAAGCGGATGGGCGCGGGGCTGGCCGTGTCGGAGATGACCACCGCCGATCCGCGGTTGTGGCACACCGCCAAGTCGCTGCGCCGCATGGACCATGCCGGCGAGCCCGAGCCGGTGAGCGTGCAGATAGCCGGCTACGACCCGGCGATGCTGGCGGAGGCGGCGCGCTGCAACGCCGCCAACGGTGCGCAGATCATCGACATCAACATGGGCTGCCCGGCGAAGAAGGTGTGCAACGTGTGGTCCGGCTCCGCCCTGCTGCAGGACGAGCCGCTGGTGGCGCGCATCTGCAAGGCGGTCGTCGATGCGGTGGACGTGCCGGTGACGCTGAAGTTCCGCACCGGCTGGGACCGCGGGCACAAGAACGCCTTGAGCATCGCCCGCCTCGCCGAGGACGCGGGCATCGCCGCGCTGGCGCTGCACGGCCGCACCCGCGCCGACAAGTACGAGGGCGAGGCCGAGTACGAAACCATCGCCGCGGTGAAGGCCAGCGTGCGCATCCCGGTGTTCGCCAACGGCGACGTGACCACGCCCGAGCGCGCGAAGCACGTGCTGGCCGCCACCGGCGCCGATGCGCTGATGATCGGCCGCGGCGCGCAGGGCCGGCCGTGGATCTTCCGCGAGATCGCGCACTACCTCGCCACCGGCGAACGGCTGCCCGAGCCCACGCCGGACGAGGTGGCCACGATTCTGCTCGGCCACCTGGAACATCTCTATGCGTTCTACGGCGAAGTGCCCGGCGTGCGCATCGCGCGCAAGCACCTGGGCTGGTACGCCAAGGATCGCCCGGAGAACGCCGCGTTTCGGCAAGTGGCGAATCGCGCCGAAAGCGCGCAGGAACAGTTGCGGCTGGTGCGGGATTATTTCGAGGCGCTGGCGGCAGGGGAATTGTTGGCGGCTTGAAGGGCTTGGACGTCCAAACGCATAGTCAATTTGCGTAGGGATGATCCCATGTCGCCAGCAGGAAGCTGGTGCGTCGCGCCTCAGCAACCATGCCAAGCACTGGCGTAAAAGTGTGACCATCCCAGCGCCAGACGCCTAGCAGCCAATCATCACTGGTGCGCCAGCCCATCGAGGCATGACCAATGCGGCCAAGCAACCACTCGCCCTGCCAGTGAATGGGAAAAAATACGCTGGTGCCGTCAAATCCATCCATGCCGTCGTAGAACCTCTTTGGTGTATTGCCCCAAGGCAATTCACCGACACCAAAATCTTTCGCAGCCAGTTTCCGCTCCGCTTCAAACTGCATCCGCACGTCGGCCGAAACATTACCGACCAGCGCATCAGCATCGAAATTTTGCAGGTAACGCACAAACACTTTGCTCACCTGCGCGGTCAGCCCGGCACAGTCGGCCAGCGCACAGTGTATGTACTGCGGCAACGTGCGGTAGTCGTAACGCACATGCATGCGATTGAGGGAACCCCAGCCATCTCCATTCCATCGCTGCAACACGATATCGGTTGACGAAACACTGCGGTCACCCAACTGCAACGCATAAACATGGCCCTGAAATTCGACTAACGGACCACCCGACATCCCGCAATCCTGATTGAACATTTTCGGCGCATCGATGAACTTGATCGCCCGATCATGCCAACTGAAAAACGTCACATCTATGCAGTTGGCCGTGCCTGCCCACAAATAAAGCGCGCCAAAATGGAGATCATCGAGACGTGACAGCCTTATGTCATCGACATTCATGCCTGCGTCGCCAGCCATCTGGTCAGCCATCTTGGCCAACGGCCCCACATCGAACGGTTGCGGCTTCGCGGGGTCGAATTCCTGCTCTGTCGCCGCCTTGAACACCGAGCCGTCACCACTCAGCACCTGACTCACGTCCTCATGCATTCCCGACGCGAGATGCTTCACGATGGCGGCAAGCAACGGTGTATCTGTTGGTGGCGCATCGAACACATGCTGAAGATACGTAATGCGGTCCTGATAGATGAGAGCGCCATTCCCGCCCAGAGCCATTTCCTCATTGCGCTCACGCAACCAGTTGCGCTGGTCACGCACCAAGGCATCCGCTTGGGAACCAGCCTTGGCGCGCGTCTGCTCGAATACCTGAGTCATTTGGCTGTCGAGCGCCGACAATCCGGGATCAGCACAAATTTTCCGCTCGGCCGCATCGCTCGCCTTCGCGCAATCGAACCCCGCCGCCGATGCCAGCGGCACGGCGCCCAGCATGGCCAAAGCCAACGAAAGCTTCATCCAGATCGAGCGCATGTCTGTCCCCTTGCCGTCCAGCGACAAGGGATTCTTGCATGCCTTTCGATGCCTGCTGCGGCCGCGTGCGGGCGGGCTCGTGACAAGACGCGGGCAAACCATGCCAACCCGCCAAACCGCCCTCGACGCGCCGGCAGGAAACCCGGACTTCAGGCCGCCAGCTCGTGTGGCAACTCCACCATCGTCAGGCGCAACCGCGGCGGTATCTCGGCGAGCACTTCGCCGCGATGGCCGAGCAGGCGCAGCGTGCCGTCCATGTCCTCGGCCAGCACGGTGAGGCTTTCCACCCAGTCGCCGTCGTTGGCGTAGACCAGGCCGTCGCGCCGGATCAACGCGGCGCGGTGGATGTGCCCGCAGACGATGCCGTCGAGGCCGCGTTGCGCGGCATCGTCCAGCCCGGCCTGCACGAAGCGCGCGATGTAGCGTTCGGCGGCGCCGCTCTGCCGCTTCACGAAGGCGGACAGCGACCAGTAGCGCAGGCCGAGCCGCCGCCGCGCCAGGTTCAGCCAGCGGTTGCAGCTGAGAATG
>Ga0105240_10015711_pt1 | contig 10273 bp, 9 predicted proteins | sample KBSC54metaG_FD_80426 | JGI IMG/M metagenome (GOLD analysis project Ga0105240, IMG submission 80426) | Corn rhizosphere microbial communities from Kellogg Biological Station, Michigan, USA - KBS C5-4 metaG | ecosystem: Host-associated > Plants > Roots > Rhizosphere > Soil | place: Michigan, USA... | reverse complement strand
CGACGGGCGTGGCGGAGGAGGAGCTTGCCATCCGGACGCTCGAGCGGATGTTCGCAAGCGAAGCACGTCCCGGGCGGCACACCCGCTACGTGCCGGAAAGAGCGGCACTCTTCTCACCAGGAGACCTCTGGCCGACGAGCCGCTGCATCAGCAATGCACCTGCCGCGCGGATCTGTTTCCCCTGCAGTTACAGGTCAAGTACGACACGAGCGGGTCCACCCTGCGCTGGCACAGCGCGGGAATCCATCACCCTCCCGCCTGACATGACGCTCGCAGGCGATCGGCAGATCGCACTGCAAACGCCACCTGCAGTACAGCAAGCCCCACAACAGGCCGGCGAGTCTTCAATCCTCCTGAACGAGTGAATGTTGCACTTGCTTCATTCCGTATCAACATGTTCCGCAACCGGAATATGTTGTCCACAACTGTGAAGTTTGTCGTTCCGCACGCGCTGCGAAAAGCAGTGAAATGCCCGGGCTCTTCGGCAAGCGGTTTAGATGCAACACGCAAATCAAGAGGCCCTTGTATGTTGGATGATGATTCACCACCCTACGCACTCCGCCACGCGCTGGGCCTGTTACTCGAGAGCTTCGTCCGCACATATCGCTATGTGCCCGAGCGAGCGCATGCGGTTTCCGACCCCAAGGAGCTTCCCGACAGGCTGCGTCACCTCACCGAGCGGCACCCGCCGCTATCGACATGGCGGGCATGGAGAGACGACGTACGACTGTGGTTCGTCATCGGCCGGCTGTCCACCGAATGCTGCCGCTCGCGCGATTCGCTGCTGCTCGAGATGTTGTTCATGAGTGTCGATGGCCAACCGGTCGCCGCGGGCTGTTGGGGGTTGTCACCGCAAGGACAGTGGGTCCTACGTCACATTCATGAGACCGAGAAGACCGGGCTCACGCCCCCACGGACGCGCCAAATGGCGGCGATGCTGCCGATAACGCGTCGGGATGACGCGCATGCTCATGGAGGTGAGGCTCATGATCAGTAGTGCCACAGCCCGCACCTTCGGCAGCGGTGAGACAACCCAGGTTAGAGCTATCAAGCTGGAGGCGGATGTATTGCTGGTCATCGATGATGATGAGCGCACATTTCTCCAGGCGCGGCGACTCAGCGAGTTGCTCGGTTGCGAGCTCATTGAGGTCAGCGATCCCGAGCAGCTCATACCGATCCTGGCGCTACGCCAGGTCACCATGGTATTGCTTGCCATAGACGCGCGAGCGGTCGCACCCGTGACCGCTCTCCGAATTTTATCCGAGAGCGCGACGCCCGCCGCCATCGTGTTACTGGGTGATTCGGACTCCAGAATGTTGGGTAGCACGCGGCAGCTCGCGCGCGAACGCGGCTTGACGGTTGCTGGCGTCTTGCCCCGTCCTCTGAAAGCCGACGCAGCCGAACGGCTCTGTACGCCATTGCTGTGCGCACCTCCGGTCATCCCGCGCCTGGAGCTCGAACGCGCACTCGCGGAGCACGAGATGTTTCTCGTCTACCAGCCGAAGATGGTGTTCGAACCGGCCGGGCTACGCATCGGCGGCGTCGAGGCTTTCGCCCGCTGGCGCCATCCGAGACGTGGGATCCTCAGACCCAGTCAGTTTCTGGCCAGCCTGGAGCGTGAGAACCTCGTTACGGAGTTGATGGATTTCGTCATGCGGGAAGCCATCCGTCAGGCGGGACAGTGGCGTGAAGGCGGGCTCGCGCTGCAGGTGGATATCAATCTCAGTCCGCGCCTGGTTCAGGATCACGAGTTTCCGGAGCGTCTACAACAGCTCCTGCGCGAGTATAGCGTCGCGCCACGCCTCATTTCCCTGGACCTTACGGAAACTCCGCAGGGAGATCGTGCGCTGGCGCTGGAGGTGTTCGCCAAGCTGCGGCTGTTGGGCATCGGCCTCGCCCTGGATGACTTTGGCAAGGGATGCTCGTCGCTGACGGCACTTTATGAGTTGCCATTCAGCGAAGTCAAAATCGATGGCAGCCTGATCGATCAGTTGCCGCACAGCCCCGATACTGCCGCACTCGTGCGCGCACTCATCGAGTTCGCACACGCCCTCAGACTTCGGGTCTGCGCGGAAGGCGTTGAAACGATCGAGGCTGTCGAGTACCTGCGTCAGGCGGGTTGTGATGCCATGCAGGGGCGCGTCGTCTCAGGCCCTGTCGGGGCGGGTGCCATCGAGGAAATGATGGCGTCAGGCGCCAAAACATGGTGATAGCGCACCGTAGGCAGCGGCACGCGCTATGCCTCCAGAAAATCAACGGCGGCGGAAATATGGGCCTAACATCGACGGCCCGGGAGTCGCTCGCTATTTGCGTATTAGCGCACCCACGCCCCACCACTCTTGCCGATCCTCACACTTTGAGCATCGACCCTGGGAGCAACTCATACTTTCCGCGAAATCTGCTGTTGCACATACCTCGCGCGCCCCATGCTCCGGCGGCCGCATTGCTCTTAAGCGCCGCACTACGCTTTTTGCGGCATCGCAAACATACTGGGAGCGCTGAATGTCATTGAGAAAATGGTTACACCGAGCGTCCACTGTAGCGCTGGTCGTCATGCTGGTGGGATGCGGAGGCGGCTCATCGACGCCGGCAAGCATCTCAGGCGGCTCCGGGTCCACCGGTACCACCGGCTCATCTGGCGGAACCACCGGCGGGTCGAACCCGCCTGCGGTCACTGGCGTGTCGACGCCAAAATCCGTCTCCGTCGTCACCGCCAACTGAGTCATCACCATGAATCGAGTCAATCTTATTCGCGCGGCGGTTGCCACAGCGCTGCTCGGCAGCACCGCGGCCGAGGCTTCTCCTCCTGCTAATTCACCGTATGTCACCGATCCGCAGAACCTGTACGTGCAGGATGAGACCGCGCAGGGCATCGGTAGCTTGAACATGGTGCTCTGCGTCGTAGGGTCTATGGACGCTGGCGATATGGTCAACGCCGGCCCCTATGTCGCGCTCATCGATATGAACAAGTGTCAGAGCACCAAGGGTGGCGACAATTCCAATTCCGCCGGGGCGACGAATTACGCTAACGCGGTCGTGAACGTCAAGCGCGCGACCAACAACGATCCGATGGTTGCCGACGTCTGGCTGACATTCACCCAGGAGGATAAAGCGGTCAACGTTTATGCATACCTGAGCGCAACGCAGTCACCAACGCAAGCGCCTCCGTACGGTGCATTCCGCCTGGACTACATCGGCAAGTTCGGCGGCAACGTCGGATTCAACGGCTACATCGATTCCACGACGCCGGGCGTGATCCGATTCCTGGAGACAGGAGCGCAGTCCGACGGCACCGCCCTGGCCATGTCCGCTTCGTCGACGACCTCAGGCTCGGGAACGATGCACATCGGCAACACCGGCGGCGGTAGCGCGGTCGACTTCAATTTCGCGTACAACCCGAGCTACTTTCACCGCAGTGATGGAGCGAATGATGCGTGTTTCGATCGCTCCAAGGCGAATGCGTCGCTTGCCGTGTGGCAGTACGGCACGTACAACGCCAATGACGGCACGCGCGTGGATCAGGCCAACCCCGGCTTTCCGGTGCTCGCGACTTCCGGAACCCATTCCTACTACGGGTTCGCCAACTACTGGGGCATCAACTTCCAGGGCCTGAACGTCACCGACGGCACTCCCGTGCCGGGCCTCGCGGTCACCGATCAGCGACCGGGCAACACGACGAGCTATGGCCTGAACAAGGTGGGCGGCAAGCTGACCAAGTGGTCGCAGGTTTCCGCGACGCTCGGCGCGCTGGATGGCATTCCGTTCACCTACGGAGGCGATCTCACTGGCCGCACGACGGGCAACCCCAACGTCACCGGGTTCAACAACTGGGTGATGCAATGGAGCTCGGCGGCCGGAAACTTCACGGTGGTCGGTATCCAGAGCTGCGGTAACAACGGTTGCATCAGCTCGACGTTGAGCCCGGCCGCCACGGTGAATGCGAATGCATTCAACAGTGTGCCGGTCTCCGGTTGGGCGAATTCCTACGGCGGCAACATCAACATTCCCCCGACGGGAGCACCCCATGCGGCCGGCGACAGCGTGTTCTACTACACGCAGTCTACCGTGGTTCCGGGGTCCGCTTCGCTGACGCTTCAGTGCTTGAGTCAATGCCCGACCGGTGCTCAGCTCACCACGTATTCAGGCGGAGGCTCGACGCCCTTCGCGAACGGCACGGACACGCAGTGGTTCAGCGCCCCGGACATGGCCCACACGGTGTCGTACACCTTTGGCACCACGGGCTTGGTGGACAGCAACAATGCGGTCGTGATCCTGGAGCAGGCCAACCAGTACCCGGCCAACTCGCCCTACGCACAGAACGGCATCCAGACAGGCTGGCTCGTCGACACGCCGTTGACGAACGCAAATTGCCCACAGGGAATGCCGGGCAGTACTGTGTGCCAGCCTGCCAATCCCACGACGTATTACACCTGGCAGACGGGACCGAATCAGTGGAACCAGTCGCTCTGGCTGACGAGCGGCGGGAAGGTCGTTCCGTTCGATCCGCCGCAAAACATCGCATACACGGTCCCGACAGGTGCCGCCTACGGCTCGTACGCCGGTCTGCCGATCCTGCTGCAGTTCAACGGCTTCGGCAATCTCGGCGGTATTCCGGGATCGTGCGTCAATCCGACGGACAACACGCCTATGGATTGCAACACGAACGGTGCTAGCTACGTCCCAATGTTCTCCATTCCGGACGGCACGACGATGAGCCTGCCGTCGCTGGACGCAAGCACCTCGACTCCCCTGATCGTGAAGGCACTCAATGGGGCCATTCTGCTCAAGAGTCTCGGCACCAACGCGGCACAGTGCTCATCCATGACGCTCACGCCGCTCACGTTGCCCTCGGGCGGCTTGCACGACCCCAGCGACCCGAATGACACCGAATACCTGGGCACCGTGCCAACCGTGACCTCCGCACCGAAGGTGATTGACGGCATCGTACAGTAAGGGCTGAAAACACCTGACCTGACGCTCAGGCCAATGATCGAGCGTGCCCGCTCCTATCGGGAAAGACTCCGGGGAGCGGGCACACCTCGGCGCTTGCCCTCGTTAACATCCCGCGTTGCTGTTTAGGCCAACGCTTGAGTAATAGATCAGTAAGAGAGCGCCCGAGTCAGATCGCTGTGCTCGAACGCGCTCGCGACACGATGTATCTCGCGCTGAGCCGCTCCAGCGGCGACAGCAACTTCGCGCCAAGTGGCGGTAACCACAGCGACCTCCTTGAGGATCAACTTCGCATCCCCATGGCTCAGGCTGAAGTATTCGGCGCTTGAGAGAGCGAGGTCGACATCACATGTTGCCTCGTCGAGATTGATGTTCGTCGTGAGGATACGTGGACGAACGTCCGTCGGAGTTGGGTTCAAATCATAGATCGGCGAGAGAATCCAACCATTTGGACCGCTCCACAGGAAACCATGATTACGCAGGTGATCGTCCACGTTGGAAATGAGGATGTTAAACACCATTCGTTTATAGAGCTCACGCGCATCTTCGCGCGTTCGAGCACCGTGCCGCGTGAGTGCATCGACCAACTCGGGATAGCTGCCGCGCTCGCCATCTTTCAACCCCAGCATTGACAGCCCCGACAAAAAGGGCACGCGTGTATTTCCAGCGCGATCGAAGCGGCGTGAAAGCATCACGGGCCGTCCGGCGACTCGCAAAAGCTGATGCTCCGGGGTCCGGATACCCGCGCGTCGAGCAAGGGTAAACGCCACATACTCCCACAGCTCGATGCTGTATTCGTCTGTTTCCTTTGGGAATTTTGCTATGGCTAGCTGCTGATGACTATCGATGACAGACGCTTTGGGCCGAGCGCCGCCTAGAGAAGAGCCGGGTGCGAAGATGATCTGCAGGTCTTCGTCCGACTCTTTATCGCGCAAAATCCGCTCGGTTGCCTGGAGCAGACGACCGAGTTCGACCAAGCTGGGCACGCCTACCGACATCGGCGATTGAAACACTTCCTCACCGACATGGCGGAAACGGAGTGCGCCGAGCCGCGAGACATCGGACACGCCCAACAGATAATCGAGTTCTTGAAGCGTACGTACGGCACGCCGCTCGCGTTCTGCGCGGCGCCGCTCGGCACGCTGCATCAAGCGACGTCCCCACGTATCCGGCGCAGAGTCTCCAATTGAACCAAAGACGGGAAGGCTCCCGGCCGGCACAAACGCACCTCGACCGAGTACCAACGCCGGCTCAAGCGAAAAACGCGCGCGGTCTTCGAGCCAAGCGGGATGGTATTCGAAGCTGATCGCTTCGACGCCGCGGCGCGCGTGGCGGTGGAGCGTGCCTACCCGCTTCGGACCGGCCTCGAAATCGATGTGCACTTCGATGTCAGCCATTTTCGACCTCAGATGACCGGCGGAGCCGGACGCGCTGAGGCAGCTTTTCAGTAGCCATAGCAACGCCGACCGTGTCGTGCGCGGGATCAGCGACCTGGCTCAGTCCATCGAGGAGCCCAAGCGCCTGAAGGACTGCTGCGTAGATACCGATACTGACCGACGCGTCCCCGCGCTCGACGCGCTGCAACGTCGGACGGCTGGTAAAGGCGCGCTCGGCGACGACGCTGGCCGGCAGCCCTCGACGGCGGCGTGCATCGCGAATGTCCTGGCCCAGCTTGCGAAGTCCGTGACGGACGGCAGCCGAGGGACGGTGCGGGGTGGGCATTGTAATCTTCCCATTCCATTAACCGCACTTAATGTAACACGAAGATTACAATTATGGTGTCCAGTTACACCGGTTCGAATCCGGTTGGGGGGCACCATTAGAATCAATAAGTTACTTCTGGGCGCCCAGCCACACCGGAAATCTGGACCCTCCTTCGGCGAGCACGTGTTGAGCGTGTGCGGCCTCGGCTGCGTTGAACTACCATCAATCGAGGCTGCCCAAATCGCCCCAGGAGACCCATGGGTTACGACCGCACATACAGTCGGGAAGAAATTCACCAGATGCTGTACTTGAGCGAGCGCCGCCTGCGTCCTTCGAGTCCGGCGGCGAAGGCCCATGCAGGTCATGCAATCAGCCGCCACACGGAACAGCGCGAAGACCCCTTCGACCGAAGGAACATACGACAGGACTCGACTTTTGCGAGCCGTAAGGATCTCGTGCTGGCGGTTGAAGAGGTGTTGCACGCCGCTGAGGGCCAGCACCAACTCGCGACGCTCAATGCACACAATGTGCTCAGTTGCGCGATCACGGTTCAGCTAACCGCGACCGTGGGCAAGATCAAAGCCAATGTGGTTCGGAATCCACCCATGGTGAAGGTCGGCAAGCAGAAGGTTGCCGCTGAAGGACCTCCGCTGTACCTGCGCGACGCCCAGGTGAACTCCGTTTTTGTTCTTGCCGACAAAGTTGCATTGGCGCAGTCATGGGCCCCCCTGCACATTCAGACGGCCTATCCGGAGGATATTGCCTGAGTGCAACGCCCTCAGAGGGTCTTGAATCGCGCCCCGATGATATGGGTGAACTTTCCGCCCTCGAGAAAGTAGTAACAAACGCTTTCGATGTTAATCGACTCGCCTTTCATGAGCCGCCCGGCGATGAAGTCGGGCCAGTCCTCGAGGCCGTAGAACTCGGTGCGAACATAAGCGGCGACCGCATGCTCGGAGGTCACGGAACTGACGATCTCGAGCGTCTCGCGAACCTTGGACTTGACCCCGCGATAGAAGTCCACGATCGCCTCGCGCCCGATAATGCGCTTCTTCTGGCCGAGCTCGAACACCACATCGTCCGCATAAAAGCGTCCGAAGCCGTCGAAATCGTTGCGATTGAAGCAATCGATATAGTGGGCATATTGTTTGGGCGTCATGCTCAGATCACCTTGCGAGGATTGAGAGAAACGAACAGGTGTGCGTTGGTATCTTACAGCGGATGCACGCCCATGTTGGCATCCGTACCTTCCGTCTGGCTGGAGAAACCGCAGGCCGGACAACCCGGCCGGGGATCCGCACGCACCTGGCTATGTCGGGGACCACCATACCGAACTGCATGTCATTGCCCCGAGGATCTAGTCCTGGCACCCCGACCGTCTCTGGATCAACAGGTCTATTTGCCGCTCCCCCACCTCGCCTTAGCCTCGGCACCAAAAGGGGCCGTTCCCAGGGGGAGATCGCATGGAATGCGTCAGACGTCCGAGCTCGCTGCCGCCACTTTGTCTCGCAGCGGCAATCGCCACCCTCACCGCACCAGCCGCGAAGGCGCAACTGGTCGACCTCCAACAGTCGCCGAACACGGCAAACGTCGGGATCGCGAAATCTCTTGGCCAGGAGAATGGGGCCGGCGTCGGCGATGTCATGACACCGAACTCATCCATCTACATCATCAAGCGCGATCCCGCCCGCGCCATTCGTCGGGGACGACAGCTCTTCCAGCGCAAGTTCACCAAGTGGCAAGGGCTCGGGCCACGGGTCGGCGACGGCACGGGAAACATCGAAACCGATCCCAGGATCGGTGCAGGTCTGTCGGACAGTTGTGGCGGCTGTCATGGGCGTCCTCGCGGCTCGGCGGGATCAGGCGGCAATGTCGCGACGAGGCCGGATAGTCGCGATGCGCCCCACCTGTTCGGCTTGGGCATCAAGGAAATGCTGGGTGACGAGATCACCACAGACTTGCGCGCCATTCGCACGCAAGCACTTGCGCAGGCGCGCAATACCAACAGCGCCGTCTCGCTCACGCTGACGAGCAAGGGCATCAACTACGGCACCATCCGGGCGCTCCCGAATGGCACCGTGGACACCTCACAAGTCGTAGGCGTCAATTCGGACCTGCGCGTCCGGCCGTTCGGCGCCCAAGGTGGAACCATCTCGATGCGCGAATTCCTCGTCGGCGCATTCAAGGCCGAGATGGGAATCGAGGCAGTCGATCCGCAGTTGGCGCAAGCCTCCAGCGGTGGGTTGTTCACGACACCCGCGGGCATGGTCCTCAATGGTCAGCTCGACAAAATCGAGGCCCCGCCCAATTCTTTCCCGGGCCAGGACAACGACGGCGACGGGGTGACCAACGAATTACCCGCAGCCCTGGTCGACTTCGAGGAGTTTTACCTCCTGAACTACTTCAAGCCCGCCAGCTACGAACAGACGTCCGTCACCCAACAAGGGCTCGCGACGTTCAACCAGATCGGTTGCAACAGTTGCCACATTCAGGATCTGACGATCAATCACGACCGCCGCGTCGCCGACTTTGAAACTGCATTCGACGCGCAGCGGGGCATCTTCAACGAGCTCTTCGCGACGGCCAATGTGAAGTTCACTCAAACCAACGACGGCTCGGGCTTCCCGACCTTGAAACTGCCCGCCCAACAGTCATTCGTGGTGCACAACTTCTTCGCCGATATGAAGCGACATGATCTCGGCCCGAACTTCCACGAGCGCAACTATGACGGAACGACACAGACGCTATTCATGACGCCGCCGCTGTGGGGCGTCGGCTCGACCGCACCATATGGTCACGACGGTCGAAGCGTGAACTTACGGGAAGTGATACTGCGTCACGGCGGTGAAGCGCAGGCCCAGCGTGATGCTTTCGCAGCATTGCCGGATACCTCCAGGAGCGCGCTCATGGAGTTCCTCAACTCTCTCGTGCTCTTTCCGCCAGACGATACGGCGTCGAGCCTCGATCCAGGCAACCCGGCGGCAGTGGGATTCCCGCAGCAAGGCCATGGCAGCATCAAGCTCAGTGTCTTGTTCAACAACCCGGCCGACCCTGAGTAGCGGCGACTCTGACGCGCGCGACGTTGTCTGTCCACGATAGCGCCGCGCGCCGTTCGGTGGCGTGCGCCGCGTCGCCCTCGGCGTCTGTTAGCCCGAGGCCTGACTAGTTCTCTGCCCGCGTCAGGCTTCCGAATTTCTCGCCCATCAACAAGTGAGGCCACGTGTTGCCGTCTGACTTAGCCGGAATCGACTGAAATCGCACCCCCGCCTGGAACACCAGCACGAAGTCCGACCCGCCAAAAGCGAAATGCCCGATCTCGTCGCCCTTGCGCACCTTTGCGCCGGGCTTGACTCCTGGCTCGATCGTAACGGAACTCACTGGCGACATGCCGATAGGCAACAGCGCCACGAGCCCGAAGTCTGGAGTCTCGACGATTACGCTCGCGCGCGTTTCAAGGGCCTGCCAACCCGCGAACGAAGGGTCGAATGCATACCGACCGTGTGCCGCGTCCCATGTAATGAATCCACCCGACACCTCGCCCCCGACAATAACTCGGGCCTCGCGCACCACCCCATTTAGCGGGAAGTGGTAGCGGTGATAGTCGCCGACGTCGAGGAAT
>Ga0105240_10015708_pt1 | contig 10273 bp, 8 predicted proteins | sample KBSC54metaG_FD_80426 | JGI IMG/M metagenome (GOLD analysis project Ga0105240, IMG submission 80426) | Corn rhizosphere microbial communities from Kellogg Biological Station, Michigan, USA - KBS C5-4 metaG | ecosystem: Host-associated > Plants > Roots > Rhizosphere > Soil | place: Michigan, USA... | reverse complement strand
ATCCAGTTGTTTTAATTGTTCCAATTGGTTAATACCGCATACTTTTAATTTCATTTTTGCATTTTTAATTCATGTGTAAAATTTTGAAATGCGAGTCCCGGATTTTCTTCCTTCATAAATTTCTCTCCAATTAAAAAACCTCTAAAACCATGTTCAATTAAAATTTTTATTGATGCAACATTATCAATCCCACTTTCCGAAATCTTAATTTTATCTACAGGAATTTGTTTACTCAATTCTATGGAACGACTAATATCAACATTAAAAGTTTTAAGATCGCGGTTGTTGACGCCTACAACATCTACGTCATTGCAAATATGTTCCAGTTCCTGTTCATTATGAATTTCGAGTAATACATTCAGGCCGATATTTTTTGCCAAACCAGCTAAAGTTTTTACTTCATCTTTTGTAAGACATGCCGCTATTAATAATATCACTTCTGCGCCATAAGCTTTTGACTCAACCAATTGGTATTCGTCAATAATAAAATCTTTTCTTAATAAAGGAATTTCATTAATGGTTGCCTCCACTAAATCATCTAATGAGCCACCAAAAAATTCTTCATCTGTAAGAACAGAAATTGCACTTGCTCCATATTTTGCATAAGCCATTGTTACTTCGCTAACAGTTGACTTATCGTTGATGATTCCTTTTGAAGGTGATTTTCTTTTATATTCTGCAATGATGCCGGTCTTATCTTCTCTCAATAAAAACTCTTTAAAAGATAACGTTTCATTTTTAAAGAAAGGACCATTCTTAATTTCAGAAATACTTTTATTTTTCTTTCTTTCTGCAACTTCAATTTTCTTGCTGGCAACTATAGTATCCAATATATTCATCTACTGAAGGCTTATTAATTTTTCAAATGACCGGTATGCTTTTCCGCTTTCAAGGCTCTCAACAGCCAGAGCATAGCAGTGTTCATAGTCCGGATAATTTCCGGTTGAAGATAAGGCTATTGCGGCATTTGCAATTACAACGGCATTCTGCGCCCAGCTTCCCCCACCTTTCAATATTTTCAAAAATATCTTAGCAGCTTCGGCGGTTGTATTGCCACCATAAATATCTTCAGGACTCACCATTCTTTTTCCTAATGATTCGGCAGTATAAATTTTTTCACCATCATTGGTTATAATTTTTGTTTCCCCGGTTAATGAAATTTCATCATACCCGTCAAGGCTGTGAACGATAGTAAATTTGGCATTTGATTGCTGAAGCAAATACGAATAGATGCGTGCCATTTCCAAATTATATACGCCAACAACCTGCACACCTGGCAATGCCGGATTTACCATGGGGCCCAGCATATTAAAAAAGGTACGAACGCCTAAGTTTTTCCTAATAGGGCCAACCACTTTTAAAGCAGGATGAAATAATGGTGCATGCATAAAACAAATATTGGCCTTATCTACTTCGTTCAATAATTTTTTATTGTCTGACGAAAATTTATATCCATGTGCTTCCATTACATTACTGGCACCGCTAATCGAAGAAGCTCCGTAGTTGCCATGTTTCGCAACTTTTTGGCCTGTGCCAGCTACGATAAAACAACTAAGGGTAGAAATATTGAATGTATTTTTCCCATCGCCGCCGGTGCCTACAATATCTATTATACTGAAGGGTTCTAAGTTAACGGGAATACACAACTCAATTAATGCGTCACGGAATCCAAGCAACTCCGGAATGGTAATACTGCGCATAAGGTATACCGTTACGAATGATGCAATCTCCGCATCTGAATATATTCCTTTTGAAATATTCACCAGTATTTCTTTTGCCTTATCCCTTGACAAGGTTTTATGCTCGAATAAATATTTAAGAATTTCTTTCATACTATTATTTTAGCCAGTTTCGCATCATCATTTCTCCCATAGGCGTTAATACGCTTTCAGGGTGAAACTGAACGCCCTGCACATCAAAAGTTTTATGCCTCAGCGCCATTATGTACCCGTTTTCATCTTCAGCAGTAATTTCAAGCTCTTTGGGAAACCCTTCTTTACTTACAATCCATGAATGATAGCGGCCAACTTCCAGTTCGCTGTCCAATGAATTAAAAACATCATTTTGTGATTTTATCCTGCCAGCGTTAACCTTTATTTTTGTAGCCACTCCATGATATACGGTGCTTAAATTTATTAAACTTCCCCCAAAAGATTCACCAATTGCCTGTTGGCCAAGACATACGCCCAGTATCGATTTGGAAGGAGCGTATTCTTTAATCAGCGGAAGTAACAAGCCTGACTCAAGGGGTATACCAGGACCCGGCGATAAAATAATTTTGTCGTACTCTTTTACTCTTTCAAGTGGTATCTTATCATTGCGATAAACATCTACCTTATCATTAATTATTTTTTCAACTACATGAACAAGGTTGTATGTAAACGAATCGTAATTATCAAAAATTAAAATTTTCATTCTTTATATTTTTTCAGCAGATTTAATAGCTGATGTAAGTGCATTTAATTTATTGGTTACTTCCTGTAGCTCACTCTCAGGGTTAGACGCAGCAACAATGCCGGCCCCGGCCTGGTAAATAAGACTGTTCTCTTTGCTTAAAAAAGTCCGTATCATAATAGCATGGTTAATACTCCCGTTAAACCCAATAAACCCGATACATCCGCCATAATAACTTCTCGACTCTTTCTCAAATTCATCAATTAGCTGCATCGCTTTATATTTTGGTGCACCACTTAAGGTACCTGCGGGGAAAGTGACTCCCAATAAATTGAAAGGATTACTGTTTTCAGGAACTTTCCCTTTCACCTCGCTAACAAGATGAATGACATGTGAAAAATATTGCACTTCACAAAACCGGGTAACTTTCACTTCATTGCATAACCGACTCAAATCGTTGCGGGCAAGGTCAACCAACATTACGTGTTCGGCATTTTCTTTTTTATCTTTTGATAGTTGCTCAGCAAGGCCTTCATCCACAGCGTCATTACCCGTTCTTTTAAAAGTTCCTGCTATGGGATGAACAACAGCTATATTATTTTGAACGATCAGTTGGCTTTCAGGACTGCTTCCAAACAGCCGATAATCGCCATAATCAAAATAAAAAAGATACGGACTGGGATTAATATTTCTGAGTGCCCGGTAAACGTTAAATTCATCTCCCGAAAATCTCTGTTGGAATTTGCGACTGAGAACTACCTGGAAAACATCGCCCCTTGCGCAACTTGCAATTCCTTTTTTAACCATATCGATATATTCTTCATCAACTAACGGAGATGTTTCTGTTTGCACCACCGCAAAAGGATACGTTGGAACGTCTTTACTTTTAATAATGCTCTCAACAATGTCCATCTCGCTCTCAATTCCCTTGATGTGATTTTCGCAAACAAATAATTCGTCTTTAAAGTGATTGATAACTATAACGTACTGGTATAAACGATAACGCACAAGGGGTATTTGAGGTTTTTCATTACCCCTTAAAGACTTAAATTGTATATCTTCAAAAAATTGTATTGCGTCAAAAGTAGTGTAGCCAAATAAACCCTGTGCTTTACTTACAGGAACCACCACCTGTTCCGTAATACCGAAGTGTTGCATAAACTTCCAGAGTTCTTCAGCGACTTTCATAGTTTTTGTAATTTGGATCTTTTGAATTTTTTGCGATGGCAATTTGAATTCAATTTCCTGGTAATTACTTATTTCAATCCCGGCAATTGCATTAATCCCGATAATGGAAAAGCTATTTTCACCTACGTGGAAGTCGGTACTTTCCAATAAAACCGTATCGCGAAAACGGTCGCGGAGGCGCAGGTATATTCCAACAGGCGTATACACATCCGCCAATAATTTTTTGAACGTTGTTGTTAATTCTATTTTCTTCATAACATAAAAAAACCCCGGCTTTGTGCCGGGGAATACTATTTATTTTTTGAGATACAAATATAGCTATGCGGCACAATCAGGAGATTGATTGCCACCAGCTATTATATGTATTTTTAATTTTCATTTGCAGAACAAAGATGTAATGAAAATTTTTAAATAACAAATTTTATTTTTCGTCAACAACGTAAATTATCCAACTCCATTATATTGCAGCGTTAAGCAAACTTTTTGGCGTCGGCGACAAACTTTGCAAGCCCAATATCCGTTAAAGGATGTTTTGTCAACCCAATAATTGACTCTAACGGGCAAGTACAAACGTCAGCGCCAGCCTCTGCACATTTAATGATATGAAGGGAACTGCGAATCGATGCCGCAAGGATTTCTGATTCAAACCCCTGTACCTGGAAGATATGGGCAATCTGCTGTATGAGTTCAATGCCATCCCAACCACTGTCATCAATTCGGCCGATAAATGGTGAGACATAGGCTGCACCTGCCTTTGCTGCAAGCATTGCCTGGCCTGCACTAAAGATCAACGTGCAATTGGTACGTATTCCGTTATCGGTGAACCATTTTATCGCTTTAACTCCATCAGGGATCATTGGAACTTTTACAACTATATTTTTATGAATGGCTGCAAGCTTTTTGCCCTCCTCAATAATGGTTTTGAATTCCGTTGTAACAACTTCGGCGCTTATATCTCCATCAACCATTTCGCAAATGGTTTTATAATGATTCATAACGGCGTCACCTCCTTTAATTCCTTCTTTTGCCATTAACGAAGGATTGGTTGTAACACCATCCAAAATACCAAGATCGTTGGCTTCTTTTATCTGATCTAGATTTGCTGTATCAATAAAAAATTTCATGATTAATTACTTTTAAATTATATAAATTATTTAGCAAAGATATTTCTTTATGATTTATGAGATGTCGATTAAGAATTATGAATTGAAAGAGTCACACCTATGAACCCACAGAAATTGATGTAATCAATTCAGCAAGTGGTATAAAAAAATCGGCAAGTTACTTACATCGCACCGCTCAACCACATACCCTTGCTATCTTCCGATCCTGGGGGAGTTCTGCAGGAGCTGGCCGTATAAGACTTGCCGGCTGCAAATATATATAAAATGTCGTATTGGGAAGTTGCAAAACTGATTATTATCAAAAGTCTTGTTAAATCAAAACGAAATCATAAAATTTCAAAATGCGTGGAGGGAAATCCGGTTTAAAATTTCGGATCAAAAACTCAATCCTGGTTGAGTGGTTCTTGAATCAAAAGTAGCTACCCCAATTAATTGATCCGAACGGTCAGTGAATGATTTATAATACACTAAAATGGTATAAAGGTTTTCTGTTTCGAAATAGTTTCCATCCAATTCACTTCTTATTGCCGGATTATTTTTATCAACACCAACATAAGTATAATCGTAATAACCTTGTTTTAGTAAAAGATGTGTCTCGTAAAGATTTTTTTCATGATTAAATACCATTCTGAGACTATCAGCATAATTGTAGTTAGTTAACTGGCCAAACAGGTAGACATCCTTATCCGGATATTCGACTCCGTTAGGAGGTACAAATGAAAAATGAACCGTAGCATAATCGGTTTCCCATAATGGATTATATCCCCGTATGGCAGATGAAACGAACATACCGTTGTAATCGCGGTAATAAACATATCGTTGAGCATCTCTCGGCCCATCAGGGTTTAGATAAATTTCAGTGGAGGCTTTATTGTAATCCGCCGTGCGCACTCTATCACTTTGCAGATGAAAATCAGTAATATCGAGCCACCGCCATTCTTTCCCACCGGGGAAAATACCGATGTTTTCGGAATTATATTCCAGCGTAGTACCGCGGATGAACGTTGGCGGAAAATTTTTCAGGGCGTTGTCCCAACGATAATTTTGAAGTATTACAACTTTAACCTGCTGTCCTGCATTAAATGCATCAAGTCCTTTTATGCCAACAGTAAATTGAATGCGCTGATGAGTCCGGGAAATATCAGGCGCGTATGGTTGGATAACCCTTGCCAGAATGGTTGCTTTATTATCGACCACCATCAACCTTTTGGTAAAAGCGATTTGAGAAGTATCACCGTTCAAATACACTTTCAGAATATAATTTCCGGAACGTGTAGGATAACCGATCTTATCAGGAATAACGGCCTGGTAATGTGTATAACGGGTAAGCGCAAGCGATGAAAGGCGATAAGTGGAAATTCTTAGCTGGGTAAATCCCTTTATATAGTCAAATTGATTTATATCAACCGCCGTCCAGTCGTTATTGCAAAGCTGATAGGTATAGTAGTAATATTTTACATCACCATCCAAATCGTCAAAATGAAGTTCAACCTGGTCGCCACTATTTAGTTTAATTACCGGCAGGCTTAGCTGGTCTCCATAATTATACAACCTAACGGTTTTTATATTATCAACATAAATGCTGTCGGGCGCCTGGGCAATTATAACATTCGAAGAAAATAAAAAAATAATATTGGTGAAAATAAAGGCAGCAATCCCGATTGATTTCATTGAAATGTTTTAAAAAAAATTAGTTTTACAAGATAGCAAATTTAACACGTTTGAATGTTTCTTCTTTTATAGCAAAGCGCATTGCCTTCAATAGGCAAAAAACTTTTTCACGATTTATTATCGGCCTGGCAATTACCGCTACAATGATAAGTGTTGCCGTTATGATAGTTGCATTAAGTTTTGTTAACGGTTTCCAAAATGTAATAAGCAACAAGGTTTTTAGTTTCTGGGGGCACATTCGTGTACAGCAAAATGTTATGACGCAGGCAAACATTGCCGAAGAATACCCGATTGAAAAAAATGATACACTTGAAAATTTATTACGCACTTTACCACAGGTAAAAAGCGTAGAGCGTTATGCAACAAAATCTTCTATTATAAGATATAAGGATAATATTGAAAGCGTATTGATGAAGGGGGTTGACAGCAGTTTTCATTTCAGCCGAATTAATTCGTTTTTAGAAAAAGGAAAATGGCTGTCATTTAACGATAGGGGCTATAGTAAAGACATTGACATTTCCGAATATACTGCCAACCAGCTCGAGGCAAATGTAAATGATAGCGTAATTATTCTTTTTATACAGAGTGATGGCAGCCAGCGAGCCAGAAAATTAAAGATTGCGGGAATATTCAAAACCGGAATTGAAGAGTATGATCAAAACTTTTGCCTGGGAGACCTTAAATTAATCCAAAGACTCAATGATTGGGATTCCACAGAAATAGGCGGATACGAAATATTTTTAAAAGATTACAAACAAACAGATTCTGTAAATAATTATTTATTTGACGCTGATTTGTTGCCTGGGAAATGGTATAGCAAAACCGTACAAGAAATTTATCCCAATATTTTCGACTGGCTCAATTTACAGGGAAGAATAAAAAGTATTTTGCTGGGCATTATGATGGTAGTCGCTGTTGTTAATTTAATTACGTGTCTTATTATACTTGTTTTGGAAAGAACCAAAATGACCGGGATATTAAAAGCATTAGGCGCTCCCAATATCACGATTCAAAAAATATTTTTATACAATACTTCGATTATAGCTTTTACAGGAATTATCGCGGGTACGCTGCTAGGTTTAGGTATTTGTTACCTGCAGGAGGCAACTGGTTTTATTAAGCTCGATGAAGAGGCTTATTACATGAAAGTTGCCCATGCTGATGTAGTGTGGTGGCAGGTTGCAGCAGTTGATGGTGCAACATTAATAATTTGCTTTTTAATGTTAATTATTCCATCTCTTCTTGTAAGAAAAATACAGCCGGTTAAAGCAATTGAGTTCAGATAAACTCCTATCCCTAAAAGGGGAAAACAAAACGTAAAAAATTATGGCAAATGAAATTTCGTATAAGTCAAATTTTTAGCTTAAAAAAAGTGACATTTTCAAATTTATCAGAGCAGTAGAAACTATCACAGAATTGTGCATCCCCCTTTAAGGGTTAGGGGTAACGTGCGATAAAATAATTCCGGTCGCCACGGCAGCGTTCAATGATTCTGCTTTTCCATATTTTGGAATGGCTATTTTTCGAGTTGCTTTTTTTAACAAGTCTTCATTAATTCCTATGGATTCATTTCCAATTAAAAGAATCCCCTCTTTTATCGCCGCGAATTCCTGCAACGCGGTACCAGATAACGCGGCCGCATAAACGCTTATTTTACGATGAGCATCAAGGAAGGAAAATAAAGAAGTGTACCAGATATTTACCCGGGAAAGACTTCCCATAGTGGCCTGCACCACTTTAGGGTTATAACAATCAACACAATTATAGCTGCAAATAATATTTTCAATATCAAACCAGTCAGCAATGCGAATAATAGTTCCGAGGTTTCCGGGATCTTGTATATCATCCAGCATTATGGATAATTTGTCTTCGATCTGCGGCCCGCTTTGGTACAATCTTTTCTCAAAAACTGCCAACACTTTATTGGGAGTTTTTAAAAGTGATATTTTTTGCAGAGAGATATCATCAATTTCAAAAATGTTTTCGGGAGATATCTTTTGTAATAAATTTTTACTTCCCAGGAGCCAGTCTCCGTGTGCACATAAAATTTTACAATTAAAATTCTCACCCGACAAAAACTCCGTAACTACTTTCGGCCCTTCAGCAATAAAGGCATTCTCTTCGTCGCGTAATTTTTTATGGCTTAAACTTTGAATATATTTGACAATCTTTTTGCTCAATAGTGCATGCATATGAATGGAATGATCCGTATTAAAATATTTCCTGCGTTTTTTAGTCTATGTATTGCCCTTATATTTTTATCTGGCTGCGCAACTTCTAAAAAAAATTATTCGGGGTTCACAACGGTACGTAAATATCAAAAAAATAAACCTTTTTTTTTCAAAAACAATATTACGCTCACCGCGCCTGATTTAAATAAAGATGATAAAGCAAACGTAAAATCCAAATTAAATACGCAACTGGATGATAGCGCCAAAGTGAAAATAAAAGATGTGGCTTTTATTTTTCATTCTATAATAAAACCTCCTGCTTTTGATACCACCGCCGTTATTCAATCAGCAAGTAATATGAGAACAGCCATGGGAAACCTAGGCTACTATAATCCTACCATTTCTTATTCGCTCGACACTGTCTATCATTCAAAGCAGGAAAGAATAATTACCAATTACAATGTTGTAGCAGGCCCCCGCACGCTGGTAGACACACTTGCTTATCTTTTTACAAATCCTGAGCTGGAGTCGCTCGCAATTTCCACAAAGAAAGAATCACTTTTGCAAAAAAATAAACCGGTTACTAAAAATGCCGTACAGTTTGAAACAAGTCGTCTTGTTGACCTTTACAGAAATCATGGCTATTTTAAATTCACCGGTGATGAGGTAAGAATAACCGGTGATACATCCATTGAAGCACTTACTTCTGTAGCCGGGGATCCGTTTGAACAATTACGCCTGTTGGAAGAAGCAAATGAAAAAAGAGATAAGCCGACTATACGACTGGGTGTTCAGTTAAATAATTTACCCGATAGTTCCAAACTACAAAAATATTATGTCAATAATATTTTTGTTTTACCCGATTACACTCCTGGAGAGCAATACACTGACAGCACTTTGCATGAGCATATTTCAAAGAATTACATTACAAGGTATCATCGGAAACTATATAAATTTTATATACCAGGCACTTACCTGTATATGAAAAAAGGCGATGTTTTCAGCCAGGCAGATTACTTAAAAACTATCAATGGCTTGTACAAACTTGGCGCCTGGGAAAGTCCTACTATTGATATTACAGAAGAAAAAGATACCAACTTGCTGGACCTGGTGATTAAACTAAATCCTATAAAAAAATATGCCTTTGAGGGAAGCGTTGAACTAAGCTATTCAGCAAATACGACAACCTCAATCGCCACATCAAACTCCGGAAATCTTCTTGGTGTAGCTGGAAATCTTTCAATAACTAACCGAAATCTCTGGAAACAGGCGGCAAGAATGACTAACGCCATAAGAGCGGGAGCAGAATTTAATACTGCTTATCAAAATAGCAATGGCACTTTTATTTACTCAACCGAAATTGGATACACCAACAGCATTCTTTTCCCAAAATTTGTAACTCCTTTTAAAAAACTCAACCGCAAAAAGCTTCTAACAAAACAAACCTTTATTAACACCAATCTCTCGCTAATTAACAGGATTGATTTTTTTGATCAGCAGATATTTAATATCGCCCTGGGCTATAATTGGACTAATAAAGAAAATCACCTCTGGAGCTACAAGCCATTTAATTTTGATTATCGCAGAATTTACAACAGGTCGCACACCTTCGACAGCACCTTAACATTGTACCCTTTTCTAAAATATTCTTTTAATACGGCACTGGTTATGGGGCAAAGCCTTAGTTATTCGTCAACCCATACAAATACGAAAAAGCCAAACCTT
>Ga0105240_10015707_pt1 | contig 10275 bp, 14 predicted proteins | sample KBSC54metaG_FD_80426 | JGI IMG/M metagenome (GOLD analysis project Ga0105240, IMG submission 80426) | Corn rhizosphere microbial communities from Kellogg Biological Station, Michigan, USA - KBS C5-4 metaG | ecosystem: Host-associated > Plants > Roots > Rhizosphere > Soil | place: Michigan, USA... | reverse complement strand
TGGCGGTGAGAGAGGGATTCGAACCCTCGATAGGCTTTCACCTATACACGCGTTCCAGGCGTGCGCCTTCAACCGCTCGGCCACCTCACCATCGCCAGCGTGCGTCCCCGGACGCCGGCAGCCCCTTGCGGGGTCCCCTTCGGGAGGCGCGCAATATACCGATGCGCGCCTCGGCCACAAGCGAGCGTGAAAGCCGCGCTGGAAACACCTATCTTGCGGGCCAGAACGCCAGGAGGCCGCCGCTCATGTTCTTCCGCAAGCCGCTCGACATCCCCACCGCCGAAGCCGCCCTGCCGGGGCGGGCGCAGCCGATCCCCACCGCCGATCGGCACTTCGTGAACGGCCACCCGCTGAAGGGCCCCTATCCCGAGGGCCTCGAGCTGGCGCAGTTCGCCATGGGCTGCTTCTGGGGCGTGGAGCGGATCTTCTGGCAGATCCCCGGCGTCTGGGTGACGGCCGTGGGCTACATCGCCGGCCATACGCCGAACCCGACCTACGAGGAGGTGTGCAGCGGGCGCACCGGCCACACCGAGGGCGTGCTGGTGGTGTTCGACCCCAAGCTGGTGTCCTACGAGGCGCTGCTGAAGACCTTCTGGGAGGGCCACGACCCCACCCAGGGCATGCGCCAGGGCAACGACATCGGCACCCAGTACCGCTCGGGCGTCTACGTCTACAACGAGGCCCAGCGCGCCGCCGCCGAGGCCTCCCGCGAGACCTACCAGACGGCCCTCGACGCCGCCGGCATGGGCCGCAGGATCACCAGCGAGATCGGCGACGCCGGCCCGTTCTATTTCGCCGAGGACTACCACCAGCAATACCTGGCCAAGAACCCGGACGGCTACTGCGGCATCGGCGGCACGGGCGTCAGCTGCCCGATCGGGGTCGGGATCAAGGCGTGACCCGCGACGAGCTCGACCGCGCCTGCCGCGCCCTGCCGGGCGTGACCATGGAGGTGCTGTGGGGCGCGGACGAGGTCTACAAGGTCGGCGGCAAGATGTTCGTCGCCACCGGCCCCACCGGGGGCTGCTCGATGAAGGCCAGCGACATCGCCTTCGAGGCTCTGACCGAGACCGGCCAGGCGAGGCCCTCGCCCTACCTCGCCCGCGCCAAATGGGTGCGGTTCGAGGACCTGGCGGCGCTGGACGCCGACGAAGGCCGCGACCTGGTCAGGAACGCCCACGCCCTCGTCGCCGCCAAGCTCACCCGCGCCAAGCGCAGGGAGCTGGGAATCGGCTAGGGCGCCGCCTCAATCCTCCACGATCAGGCTCGTCGCCTGGGTGTCGCGCATCCGCGCCACCACCACGCAGGCGATCAGGCAGGCGATCGCCACGTAGATGTAGAAGCCCTGCTCCAGCTTGGCCTGCTTGAACCACAGCGCGCTGTACTCCGCCGTGCCGCCGAAGATGGCGTTGGCCAGGGCGTAGGGCAGGGCCACGCCCAGGGCGCGGATATGGGTCGGGAAGAGTTCCGCCTTCACCACCGCGTTCACGGCCGTGTAGCCGGAGAGGCAGGTCAGGGCGGCGGCGATCAGCAGGAAGGCCGCGAACGGGCTGGTCTGGGCCGGCAGGGCGACCAGGATCGGCCAGGTCGCCAGCGCCAGCAGGCCGAAGCCGCCCGACATCACCACCCGCCGCCCGAACCGGTCGCCCAGCCAGCCGCACACCGGCTGGAACAGCATGTACCAGACCAGCGACCAGGCGGTGATCTCGGTCGCCTGGCTCTTGCTGAAGTGGGCCGTGTTGGTCAGGAATTTCTGCATGTAGGTGGTGAAGGCGTAGAAGGCGAGCGACCCGGCGGCGGTCAGGGCGAAGATCATCCAGGTCTCGACCGGATGCTTCAGGATGAGCTGCAGGGTCGTCGAGCGCGCGCCCGCCTCGCGGGCCTTGAACGAATGCGACTCGTCCAGCCCCAATCGCACCCAGAACACCACCACCGCCAGCCCCGCGCCGATCACGAAGGGCACGCGCCAGCCCCAGGCTTCCAGCGCCGCAGGGGAAAGCGTGTGCTGGAGCACGATCAGCACGCCGAGCGCGACCAATTGGCCGCCGATCAGGGTCACGAACTGGAATGACGACCAGAAGCCGCGGTGCGCCCGACCCGCCATCTCCGAGAGGTAGGTGGCGCTGGCGCCATACTCGCCGCCCAGGCTGAGGCCCTGGACGAGGCGCGCGGTGGTCAGAAGCGCGGGCGCCCAGACCCCGATGCGGTCGTAGCCGGGGATCAGCGCCACCATCAGCGAGCCCAGGCACATCAGCGATACCGACAGGGTCAGCGCCGCGCGCCGGCCTGCCCGGTCGGCGTAGAGGCCCATGATCCAGGCTCCCACCGGCCGGGCCAGGAAGCCGACGGCGAACACCGCCGCCGCCTGCAGCAGCTGGCTGGTCGGGTCGCCGGAGGGAAAGAACACCTTCGCGAAATAGATCGTGAAGCTGGCGTAGGCGAACCAGTCGTACCATTCCACCAGGTTGCCGGCCGACCCGCCCAGGATCGCGCTCAGCCGCTTCCACGGGCTCAGGGCCGGCGCCTCGGCGATCGGCGCGCTCGCCTGCAGTTCAGCCAAAGTCATCCCCCGACGGCTGCGAAACGGGGAGCCTAGAGGACGCCGGGGCGGGGAGGGAAGGGGTCGCTAGTCGGCGCGATCGGCGGTGTGCAGGCGCGCATCGCCGCGGGTCACGTCCAGGCCGTAGAGCAGGCCCACCACAGCGCCCTTGATCACCGGCAGGGCGGTCAGGGTGATCAGCCCGACGCTGCCGAGCGCCGCCGGCACGAGCACCCAGGGCGACATGGTCAGGATCTGCGGCGTGAACAGGATCAGGAACGGCACGATCACCAGGTGCCCGACCAGCAGGATGGTGAAGTAGGCCGGCCCGTCGTCGGCCGGATAGCGGTCCAGATCGTGCCCGCAAGTCTGGCACACCGGCTCGACCTTGAGGTAGCGGTAGAACAGCCTGGCCTTGCCGCAGTTCGGACAGTGTCCGCGCAGGCCGCGCAGCATGGCGGTGGGAACAGACGCTCGCGGCGTGGACCAGGGCTCCATGCGCGTCATATGCGCGCTCGTCGACGCCGGCGATAGGGCGCCTCTGGTCGCGGGCTACAGCCGGATCCCTCCGCTGACCTCGATATTCTGGCCGGTGATCCAGCGGCCGCCATGGGAGACCAGGAACAACAGGGCGTCGGCGATGTCATCCACCGTGCCGATGCGCCGCAGGGCTGTTCCCTGGATGATCATCTTCTCCATCGCCGGGTTTTCCTTGATCCCGACGATCATGTCGGTGTCGGTCATGCCGGGCATGATCGAGTTCACGTTGATCTGCCGCGGGCCGAGCAGCGCGGCCAGCGAGGTGGTCAGGGAGTTCACCGCGATCTTCGAGGCGGCGTAGGCCGGAAAGTCCGGGCCGGCGCCGCGCGCGGTCAGCGACGAGATGTTGATCACCCGCCCGCCGTCGCGCAGGCGCGGAACGGCGTGCTGGCACATGAAGAACACGCCCTTGGTGTTGGTGCTGAAGATCCGGTCGTAGTCGGCCTCGGTCATGTCGAAGCCGCCCCGGCCGCCGATACCGGCATTGTTGACCAGGATGTCGAACCGCGCCTCGCCGGTGCGCCGGGTCAGCTCGGCGTCGACCTCTGCATAGAGGCGCTCGATGTCGGCCACGAGGCCCACGTCCGCGGCCACCGCGAAAGCCTGGCCGCCGGCCGCCTCGATCTCGCGCGCCAGGCCCTCAGCCTGTTCGCGGCTGCGGGCGTAGTTGATCGCCACCAGCGCGCCTTCGCCGGCCAGCCGGCGGGCAATCGCCCTTCCGATGCCGCGCCCGGCGCCGGTGACGATCGCGACCTTGCCCTCGAGCGTTCCGCCCATCCCGTCTCCCCCTCGTGTCTGGATGGCGGCGAGAGATCACGGAACCGCGGCGACCGGCAAGACGTGCTTGCGGCGCGGTCAGTGGCCCAGGGCCCGCTCCAGCTGCGTCTTGTTCATCTTCGAGCGCCCGGGGATGTCGCGTCGGCGGGCCTCACGCTCCAGCTCCGCGCGGGTCTTGGCGCCCTTGCCTTCGGTCTCCTGCATCGCGGTCTCGCCGCGGGCCTCCTTGGCCTTGGTGCGGCGCAGGGTGCGCTTCTGCTCGGTCGGCGACTGGTCGCGGGACTCGCCGGCTTCGCTCAGGGCGATGGCGATGGCCTGCTTGCGGCTTTTCACCTTGCCGCCTTTTCCACCGGGACCGCTCTTCAGCTCCCCGTGCTTGAATTCGTGCATCACCCGGTCGGTGACCTCGCGCTGGGCTTCCGTATCGGCTGGCATGGGCGTCTCCTTGCTGCTCCCCGGGCAACGTGGAGCCGCACGGCGCGTTCCTGGTCCCAGCTTGGAGACGAACCATGGCGTACGAGCTTCACTATTGGCCCACGATCCAGGGGCGCGGCGAGTTCGTGCGGCTGGCCCTGGAGGAGGCAGGCGCCGACTACATCGACGTGGCCCGCCTGGCGCCCGCAGCCGGCGGCGGCGAGGAGGCCCTCGCCAGGCGTCTGCGCCAGCTCAGCCCCGCGCCCTTCGCCCCGCCGTTCCTGGTCGCCGGCGACCTCGTCGTCGCCCAGACCGCCAACATCCTGCTGTTCCTGGGCGAGGCGCACGAGCTCTCGCCCCGCGAGCAGGCGGGGCGGCTGCTCGTCAACCAGCTCCAACTGACAGTCGCCGACCTGGTGGGAGAGGCCCACGACGCCCACCACCCGATCTCCTCCGGCCTCTACTACGAGGACCAGAACACCGAGGCCGCGGCGCGCGCCAAGTCCTTCCGCGAGGAGCGGATCCCGAAATACCTCGGCTATTTCGAGCGCCTGCTGGGCGGGAACGACTGGCTGGTCGGCGATGCGCTCAGCTATGCCGACCTCTCGGTGTTCCAGGTCGTCCGCGGACTTCAGTACGCCTTCCCGAACGCCATGGCCGGGCTTGCGCCGAAGATATCCGGCATCCTGTCGCTGGCCGACCGCGTGACCGCTCGCCCGCGGATCGCCGCCTATCTCGCCTCGCCCCGCCGCATCGCCTTCAATACGCAGGGCATCTTCCGCCACTACCCGGAACTGGACGCGCAGCCATGACGGACCACCCCAAGCCCCCGGCGCCCGAGGGCTCCGACCAGGCCCGCACGCCCGAGGACCAGGCCCGCGACGCCGATCACCTGACCCCCGAGGAAAAGCAGAAGCTCGGCAAGGAGGTGTCGCGCACCGAGGACGCGTGATCTTCCGTCTGGAAGGCGCGAAGCGTCACCGCCCGATGGCCAGGAACCGCTCGGCCCGCTGGGCGCGCAGCGCCTCCGGCGTCAGCACCATCAAAGCCCTCAGCTCCTCCTCGATCGCATCGCCTGCGGCCTTGATCGCCGCCTCGGGGTCGGCGTGCGCGCCGCCCAGCGGCTCGGGGATGATCCGGTCGACGATCCTGAAGCCGATCAGGTCCTCGGCGGTGATCTTCATCGCCTCGGCCGCGCCCTGGGCCTTGGTGCCGTCGCGCAGCAGGATCGAGGCGCAGCCCTCGGGGCTGATCACGGAATAGATCGAGTGCTCCAGGATCAGCACCTTGTTCGCCGCCGCGATGCCGATGGCGCCGCCGCTCATGCCCTCGCCGGTGACGGTGCAGATCATCGGCACGCCCAGCGTCAGGCAGCGCTGGGTGCCGCGCGCGATCGCCTCGGCCACCCCACGCTCCTCGCTGCCGAGACCCGGGTAGGCGCCCCCCGTGTCCACGAACGACAGCACCGGCAGGCCGTACTGCTCGGCCAGGTCCATCAGCCGCACCGCCTTGCGGAAACCCTCGGGACGGGCCGCGCCGAAGTTGTGCTTGATGCGGGTGGTGACGTCGTGGCCCTTCTCCTGGCCGAGCACCATCACCGGCTCGCCCCGGAAGCGCCCGAGCCCTCCCATGATCGCCTGGTCGTCGGCGAAAGCGCGATCGCCGCGCAGCTCGACAAACTCCTCGATGAGGCCGGCGACATAGTCGACGAAGTGGGGGCGGTCGGGATGGCGCGAGATCTGGGTCTTCTGCCACCCGTCCAGGTGGGCGTAGGTCTGGCGGCGCAGATCGGCCACCCGCGCGCGCAGGGCGTCGATCTCGGTATCGATGGAGCCCGGGCCGGCGCTGTCGGAGAGCTTGGACAGCTCCTCGATCTTGGCCTCGAGCTCCCCGATCGGCCGTTCGAACTCAAGGTAATGCGCCGCCATGGCCGCTGAACGCGTTCCTCCGGAAAGCGTGGCAACCTAGTGCGCGCGACGCAAATGTGAAGCCTTTCCGCCTGCGCCCTAATCGCCGGGCCGTTTGGACAGCGTCCCCTCCACCCCTTCGAGGTCCCCTTTCCGAGCCGGCGGGGCTCAGGTGAGGGGCTCCAATTCCCGTCAGCTTGGGAAAGGGACCGCGAAGAAGTGGAGGGGCCCCCGGCGCGCCCCCGTGCCGGAAGCTGTGGGCTAGTCGATCCCGAACGACAGGATGGTGACCAGCCGAGTGGGGTCCGTGAGGCTGAACTTCTCGGTGAAGGCCAGGCCGTGCTCGCGGCCTTCGCTGCGGACCAGGCGGGCCTTGTAGGCGACGCCCTCGCGCGAATCGACGAGGTAGATGCGGGCCGGCAGGTGCTCATCGCCGTCCAGGCGCACCCGGGCCCCCGCCTCGCTGATGTCCACGATGGTGCAGTTCAGCGCATAGCCGGCGGAGCCGGACAGCCGACCGCTCTGCAGGCGCCATCGTCGCGCCTCGGCGCGGCGCTCGGCGAAATCCGGTGAATCATAGGCGTGTGCGGCGCTCATCTGAGGCCCCCTGATCTGACTGACCCATCCGGCGGCCACGTCGGGTGTGTCGATTCAAGGATTAGCAAACGAGGTCTAAGGACCTTTTAACGATCACAGTAATTTCGCTAACAACCTTAACCTCGCATCATGATTACTCTACGTTTAGAGTAGTCGCGCGACCGAGGCGCGACGATGGCGGTCAGTTCAATCGAAGATATTGGCTTCCGAGGAGGGCTTCGGGCGCCGGGGCAGCCGCGCGCCGAAGCCGATCGCGACCATGTTCAGCGCCGCCATGGCGAGGAAGACGCCGCCAACGATGGCGCCGCCCGTCTCCATATGCCCGAACACGAAGGCGAGGAGGGTCAGCAGGCCGGTCAGGACGTTGAGGACCACCGCCACGACGCTGAGCAGGACGCGCATCAGGTCTTCCGCCGCCCCAGCGGGTGGCGCGTCTCCACCACCTCCCGCAGCCGGTCCTGGGCGACGTGGGTGTAGATCTGGGTGGTGGCGATGTCGGCGTGGCCGAGCAGGGTCTGCACCACCCGCAGGTCCGCGCCGCCCTCCAGCAGGTGGGTGGCGAAGGCGTGGCGCAGCACGTGCGGGCTGACCTTGGCCGCATCGACGCCGGCGTCCCGCGCCGCCTCGTCCAGCAGCTGCGCGAACCGGCGTGGCGTCAGGCGGCCGGCGGCGCCTCGGGAGGGGAACAGCCAGGGGCTCTCCTTGACGCCCTTGGGCAGGTGCAGACGGCGCACCGCCACATAGGCCTTGATCGCCTCGCGCGCCGCGCCATTGAGCGGCGCAAGCCGCTCCTTGCCGCCTTTGCCCTTGACGAACAGGTAGGCCGGGTCGCGGCTGACCTGGGCCAGGCTCAGCTTCAGCAGCTCAGAGATGCGCAGGCCGGAGGCGTAGATCAGCTCGATCATGCAGGTCAGCCGCAGGCCGGCCGCTCCGTCCTTGTCGGCCGCCGCGGCGGTGATCCGGTCGATTTCCGTACGGCTCAACACCTTGGGCAGCGGCCGTCCCTTCTTCGGCGCATCCACCCGCCGCGACGGATCGTCCGCCCGCCAGCCTTCGCCCAGCACGAAGCGGTAGAACTGCCGCACCGCCGCGCGCCGCCGCGCCGCCGTCGCGGGAGAGAGCCCACGGATCCCCAACTCGGCGAAGTAACCCTCCACCTGCTCGGCGCTGGCGCTCGCCAGGCCGGTCTTGCGCGCCGCCAGATGCGCCTCCGCGTCCGCCAGGTCGCGGCCATAGGCGGTCAGAGTGTTGGCGGCCGCCGCCCGTTCCGACGCCATCATCTCCAGGAAGGCCTCGATCCAGCGGCCGCCGCCCGGTGAAGTTGGCGACGAGGGCTCCGCTCGTGTAAAGCCGCTGGCGGACATGTCCTCGACTCCCCTGGCCCCGAACAAGACCATCGCCCTCGTCGGACTCTCCGGGGTGGGCAAGAGCAGCATCGGCCGCCGGCTCGCCGCCGCCCTGGCCCTGCCGTTCCGCGACGCCGACTCCGAAGTCGAGAACGCTGCCGGCTGCCCCATCTCCCAGATCTTCGCCAAGTATGGCGAGCAGGCGTTTCGCGATGGTGAACGGAGGGTTATCGCCCGCCTGCTTGCCGAGCCGCCGCACGTGCTGGCAACCGGCGGTGGGGCCTTCGTGCAGCCCGACACCCGCGCCCTGATCAAGGAAAAGGCGATCTCCGTGTGGCTGAAGGCCGACGTCGAGGTGCTGGCCCGCCGGGTCGGGCGCAAGGACAACCGCCCGCTGCTGGCAGGCAAGGATCCCCTGGCGGTGCTCACCGCCCAAGCCCGCGACCGATACCCCGCCTATGCCGAGGCCGACCTTACCGTCGAGACCGGCGACACGCCGCACCAGGAGACCGTGGACGCCATCCTGCGCGCCCTGGCCAGCCGCGCCACGGAGGCCGCGCCGTGAGCCGCGCGATTCCGGTGAACGTCGCGGGCCGGCCATATCAGGTGCTCGTCGGCCGCGGCCTGGTCGACGAAGCGGCGCGGCACATCCGGCCGCTGTTGAAGCGCGCCCGGGTCGCCGTGGTCACCGACGACACGGTCAGCGGCCTGCACGGCCCGCGCCTGATCGGCGCCCTGGAAGCCGCCGGCGTCTCGACCGACCTGATCGTCGTGCCGCCGGGGGAGGGCGCCAAGAGTTTCGCCGTCCTGGAGACCCTGAGCGACCAGCTGCTGGAGCTGGAGCTGGAGCGCGGCGACATGATCGTCGCCTTCGGCGGCGGCGTGGTCGGCGACCTGACTGGCTTTGCGGCATCGATCTACAAGCGCGGCATCGACTTCGTGCAGATCCCCACCACCCTGCTGTCGCAGGTGGATTCGTCGGTCGGCGGCAAGACCGCCATCGACACGCCGCGCGGCAAGAACCTGATCGGCGCCTTCCACCAGCCGCGACTGGTGCTGGCGGATCTTGCCATGCTCGAAACCCTGCCGGACCGCGAGCTGCGCTGCGGCTACGCCGAGGTGCTGAAATACGGCCTGCTCGGCGACCTCGGCTTCTTCCAGTGGCTGGAGACCAACGGGGCCAGGGTGCTGGCCCGCGAGGATGAGCCGCTGGCCTACGCTATCCGCCGCTCGGTGGAGATGAAGGCCGAGGTCGTCGCCGAGGACGAGCGCGAGACCGGCCGGCGGGCGTTGCTCAACCTCGGCCACACCTTCGCCCACGCGCTCGAAGCCGAGGTCGGATTCGACGAGACACTGAAGCACGGCGAGGCTGTGGGGCTGGGCTGCGCGATGGCGTTCCGGTTCTCGGCCGCGCTCGGCCACTGCTCCGGCCAGGACGCCGGGCGGGCGGCGCAGGCCATCGCGGCCGGCGGCCTGCCGCAATCGATCGCCGAGATCGCCGGCGGGCCGTTCGCGGCCGATGCGCTCGTGGCCCACATGGCCCAGGACAAGAAGGCGGAGGGGGGAGCCTTGACCTTTATTCTCGCGCGGGGGCTGGGAGAGGCCTTCGTGGCCAAGGCCGTCGGCCGTGACGCGGCCCGCGACTTCCTGATCTCGGAAGGCGCACGGCCATGAACGCCGCCCAGATCGCTCTTGCGCCCGTCCTCGTCGTCCTGCTGGCGATCTCGGCGGTGTTCGCCGCCGCGGAGACTTCCCTCACCGGGGCCAGCCGCAACCGCATGCACCAGCTGGAGCGCGAGGGCGACCACGCGGCCCGGCGGGTCAACCGGCTGATCGGCGACCAGGAGTCGATGATCGGCGCCATCCTGCTGGGCCAGAACGTCGTCAACATCCTGGCGTCGGTGCTCACGGCCCGGGTGGTGGAAGACGCCTTCCCGGGCATCTGGGGCGTGGTGCTGTCCACCGCGGTGATGACCTTCCTGGTGCTGGTGTTCGCCGAGGTGCTGCCGAAGACCCTGGCCATCGTCCGTTCCGACGACGTGGCGCGGGTCCTGTCGGCCCCCACCACGCTCGTCGTGTGGCTGTTTGGGCCGCCGGTGGCGGCGGTGCAGTGGATCGTGCGCAGCACCCTGGGCATCTTCGGCGTGCGGCTGGA
>Ga0105240_10015705_pt1 | contig 10275 bp, 8 predicted proteins | sample KBSC54metaG_FD_80426 | JGI IMG/M metagenome (GOLD analysis project Ga0105240, IMG submission 80426) | Corn rhizosphere microbial communities from Kellogg Biological Station, Michigan, USA - KBS C5-4 metaG | ecosystem: Host-associated > Plants > Roots > Rhizosphere > Soil | place: Michigan, USA... | reverse complement strand
GCACCTGGCACTCGTTAATCAGAGCCGCCGCCACAATCTGCGCAATCATGAACCCCGACGACAGCCCCGGATCCATCGCCAGAAACGCCGGCAATCCCTCATTGATATCCGGATTCAGCAACCGATCGATCCGTCTCTCCGTAATCCCTGCCAGATCCGTCATCGCAATCGCCGCATAGTCGAACGCATACGACAACGGCGCTCCATGAAAATTTCCACCCGAAATCACGGCCTCGCCTTCGCCGGCAAACACCAGCGGATTATCGGTAGCCGATCCCGCCTCCAACTCCAGCACTCCCGACACATGCTCGAGCACTCCGCGCACCGCCCCATGCACCTGCGGCATACAGCGCAGGCAATACGCATCCTGCACCCGCGTGTCGTGCTCGCGATGCGACTCGCGTATCTGCGATCCCTCAAGCAGCCGCACCAGGTGCTCTGCCGCGGCAATCTGTCCTGCATGCGGCCGCGCTTTCTGGATCCGTTCATCAAAAGCCGCCGGCGTTCCCATCAGCGAGTCCAACGACATCGCTCCCGACAAATCACACAACTCCACAACCCGACGCGCCCTTGATACCGCCAGCGCTCCCACAGCCGTCATCGCCTGCGTCCCGTTCAGCAGCGCCAGCCCTTCCTTCGCCGTCAACTGCACCGCCTTCAGGCCAGCCCTGCGCAGCGCCTCGCCACCCGCAATGCGTTCTCCACGATAAAACGCCTCTCCTTCTCCAACCACCACCAGCGCCAGGTGCGCCAGCGGAGCGAGATCGCCACTCGCTCCGACGGATCCCTTCTCAGGAATCACGGGACTCACTCCCGCATTCACCATCGCCACCAGCAACTCCAGCAGCTCAGGCCGCACTCCGCTGAAACCCTTAGCCAGCACATTCGCCCGCAGCAGAACCATCGCCCGCGACTCGGCCTCACTCAGCGGCTGCCCCACTCCACCTGCATGGCTTCGCACAAGGTTGATCTGCAACTCGGCGAGCTTGTCTCCCGGTACGCGAACATCGGCCAACTTCCCGAAGCCCGTGTTCACCCCATACACCGTCTCGCCCGCCGCAAGAATCTTTTCAATCAACCCACGGCTCTCCGCCACCCGCCTCAAAGCTTCAGCCGCAACTTCCACCGGCTTCCCGCCGAGTGCGATAGCATCGATTTCTTCCAGGGTTAGCGCCTGCCCATCCAATACCAGCTTTTCCATAACGCCGATCTTAGCCGCGAAAACTCCGAAATTGAAGCCGTATTCACCGGTCCACACGCACGCTTAGCATTGAATCAACTACAATCTACTGCTATGGCAATGGATTCCACGGCTCTACTCGACATTCATGGACGAAAGCTGCTTCACGAGCTTCAGTCCAACGCGCGCGTCAGCCTCGCCGAGCTCGCTCGACGCATCGGCCTCTCTCCCACGGCCACAGGCGAACGCCTCCGGCAGATGGAAGAGATCGGAATCCTCAGCCGCTACACCATCGACATCGATCGCGAAACCCTCGGCCTCGAAGTCCTCGCCTTCATCCGCATGAGCTGCCCCGGCCAAAACTATCACCGCTTTCTCGACTACGTCCAAACCCTGGAAGAAGTCCGCGAGTGCCACCACCTCACCGGCGGCGACGACTTCCTCCTCAAGGTAACAACCAGCAGCCTCGCCGACCTCGAAGCCCTCATCGAAGCGCTCCTCCCCTACGGCAATCCCGTCACCAGCCTCGTCCTCTCATCCCCCGTCGAGCACCGCAAATTCAACGTCCTCGGCAAACTCACCACGGTCAGCAAAAAGCGCCCGCGCCGCCGCTAGCCTGCCGTGACTCGCCGATGCGGTGCCCCCGGTCCCTCTCACCTGGGGACCGGGGATAAATGCCAACCCACCGATCCAACTCGGGTGCCCCATCCATTCGGCCACTGCTGCCGAATGGGTGGGAACCACAAACTCCATCCTGCGCACGTGCCCTACCTTTGGCGGCGTTCGGTCACCGGGGAGAAATGCCGGGTGCCGGGTGCCCATCCATTCGGCCGCTGTTGCCGAATGGGTGGGAACCACAAACTCCACCCTGCGCGCGTGCCCTACCTCTGGCGGCATTTGGTCACCGCGGAGAAATGCCGGGTGCCCCATCCAATCGGCCGCTGTTGCCGAATGGGTGGGAACGACAAACTCCACCCTGCGTGCGTGCCCTACCATTGGCGGCATCGGGGAGAGATGCGCTAAGCCGGTACGAGGTGCAAACCCGATCAAGCCACCCCGCACCAATCTCTCGCGCTGTAAGCCGATCCGTTTTATCTATCGTCAACCGTACTCACCGCCCGCAGCACCCTAACTTCCTCATTCCACTCCAAAAATTCTGTGCTGCGGTTCTGCATGTTGATACCCACCAAAAGCGCAAACTGATTTCATAGTCAAACTCTATCTTCACAAGGACGCTATCTGTCAGCTAGCTCGGGCAAAACGCGGTATCCATCAACAGGTCTTCGCTGATGGATGTTCCAACCTGCTAACTCCGCTCGCTCCGCTCATACCGCAGCTCAACCGACCCGGCGCACTCTCGTTCCCTTGTTCCCTCGGTCCCTTGTACCCAAGGAGTCTTCATGTTTGCTACCTGCACTCACACACTCGAATCCGGCAACACCTGCAAATCACCCGCCGTTCGCGGCACCAGCCTTTGCTTCAATCACACCCCGCACGAAAACATCAAACGTCAGTCCCCGCACCAAAGCGAACCATTCAAGCTTTCCAAAATCCACTCCAAGTCAGGCGTCATCGTCGCCATCTCCGAGGTCCTCGAACGTTTCGCCCAGCAGCAGATCAAGCGCTCCGACGCCCGCACCTTTCTCCAGGGCCTCAGTCTCACCGCACGTGTCATGACCGACATCGACCGGGCCGTAGCCGCGGACCCAGTCAGGTTCGAAGAGCCACGCGCTGTCCCCAATCCCGTGGCCCAACCCTGGCCGCATCTCAAACCACCCGGCCCCGCTTCAAAGTCCGCCGCACCTTGGCCTGCAAGCAAAGAGCCGCAACTCGTACCGTTGTCACCTGCGCCCTTCAACCCGCTTCTCAAGTCCATGGGCGTCAAAAACGAGCCGTCATTCCTCTCGATGCTCTGCGCGAACGGCGAAGCAGACGCGACGTCCAGACCCACCCGGAGGGTCCACGCCTAAATCCAAGCCGCAGAGGAACATCGAAAATTCGTGAACCGAAAGAAGCACCTTTGCATGAAAGGCGAAGGAGACCCTGAGACAGCCGAAAATGCAGCATCTCGCAGAGGGCTTGAAACTCTGCTGAAATTCCCTCGAGGCGGAGCTTTGTAATAAGGGCACGGCTTTAGCCGGGCCAGCCAATCGCAATCGAAAACTCCGGGCTTTAGACCCTGCTACTCCTCATCCAATAAGAAATCTTCCCCAAAAGAAGACGTCAGCACGACACAAGGTCTGGAGGTCTACCTCTAACCTCAAGCCGCAGAGGAACCTTCAAAAATCCGCCATGCGGAATTCGTTCCCCTACAATCGGTATGCAGCTTCAACGACTCCCCGCAAGAGGCCATATCGATGACCCTCACCCGCAGAGATTTCTCCCGGCTCGCCGCTCTCAGCGCCGCCGCTCATTTCATCCCCGCATCAACCCGTGCACAATCCAGCCAGAAGAAGATCGGCTACGCCGTCATCGGCCTCGGCCGCATCGCCGGACACTTCATCGCTGGTGCCAGTGCCACCACCAACTCGCAGATCACCGCGCTCGTCAGCGGACATCGCCCAAAGGCCGAAAAGATCGCCGCGCAAAACAACATCCCCGCAAGCTCCATTTACAACTACGAGAACTTCGACGAGATTGCGCACAATCCAGCCGTCGACGCCGTCTACGTCGCGCTTCCCAACTCCATGCACGCTGAATACACCATCCGCGCTTCCAAAGCCGGCAAACATGTCCTTTGCGAAAAGCCCATGGCCACGAGCGTCGACGACTGCGAAAAGATGATTGCCGCGTGCAAAGCCGCGAACAAGAAGCTGATGATTGCCTATCGGTGCCACTACGAACCGACGAATCTTCGCGCCATCAAACTAATTCGCGACGGCTCTATAGGCCAGGTTCAGACCATCCAGAGCGCCTTCGGCTTCAACATTGCCAAAGGCGAGTGGCGCACAAGTAAAGCGCTCGCCGGCGGAGGCCCACTCTACGATGTGGGAATTTATTCCCTCAACGCCTGCCGCTATCTCACTGGCGAAGAGCCCGATCACATTGCCGCATACGCCTCCACCATCGACCACGACGGCCGCTTCAACGAAGTGGAAGAGAACGTCTCGTGGACCATGCACTTCCCCTCAGGCGTCGTCGCCAGTTGCAGCACCACCTACGGCGCCGACATGCCCGGCTACTTCCACGTTTACGGCTCAAAGGGCTGGATCCAGGTCGACAACGCCTTCGTCTACGAAGGTCTTCATCTCCGCGCAGAAGCTTCGGGCAAACAACTCGACGAGCCAAACCCCTCCCGCGATCCTTCGCAGTTCCAGGCCGAAGCCGAGCACTTCTCCCACTGCATCCAGGACAGTCTAGAACCGCAATCGCCAGGTGAAGAGGGGCTCCGCGACATGCGCTACATCGCCCAGATCTACAAAGCCGCTGGAATCAACGTCTGAGCTCAGCCTATGTGATTGGGTGCTCTCGGTCGCTTGTACTTGGGGACCGGGATACTATCCCTCAGCTCGCGACTTATCTCCCGCTTCAACAGCCTGTTCCGAAGACGCACCCTGATCCGATGTCGCTCCGCTCTGCAGCCCGCCGAGACCCAGAATCTTCCGGTTCTTCTCCGCATCCGCTCCCGATCCCGCGAAATCATCAAATGCTTTTTCTGTCACCTTGATAATCCACTGCTTGATCAGATTCGCACCCTCTGCAGCCCCCACCTTCGGATGCTTGATGCAGCACTCCCACTCCAGCACCGCCCAGCCTGGATAGTCATACTGCGCCATCTTGCTGAAGATCGCCTTGAAGTCAATCTGCCCATCTCCCAGCGAGCGGAATCGCCCCGGCCGATCGATCCACGCCTGGTAACCACCGTAAACACCGGCCTTTCCATTCGGCCTGAACTCCGCATCCTTCACATGAAATGCGCGGATCCGATCGTGATAGAAGTCGATGAACTCCAGATAATCCAGCTGCTGCAGAATCATGTGGCTCGGGTCATAAAGAATGTTCGCCCGCTTGTGACCGTTCACCGCCTTCAGGAACCGTTCAAATGTCACGCCGTCGTGCAGGTCCTCACCCGGATGCAGTTCAAAGCAAACATCCACGCCCGCCTCATCGAACAGATTCAGGATCGGCGTCCATCGTCTCCCCAACTCATCAAATGCCTCTTCAACCAGCCCCGCCGGCCGTTGCGGCCATGGATAGAAATACGGCCACGCCAGCGCTCCGGAGAACGTCGCATGAGCCTTCAGCCCCAGATTGTTACTTGCCTCCGCGGCCCACTTCAGTTGCTGTACCGCCCATTCCTGCTGCTCCTTCGGCCTTCCCGAAAGCTGCGCCGGAGCGAACCCATCGAGCAGCGCATCGTATGCCGGATTGCTCGCCACAAGCTGTCCCTGCAGATGCGTCGACAGCTCCGTCAGCTTCAACCCTGCCGCATCCAGAATTCCCAGTACCTCTTCGCAGTAATCCCGGCTCTCCGCTGCCAGCTTCAAGTTGAATAGCCGGCTGTCCCACGATGGTATCTGCACACCCACGAACCCGAGTTGCGCAGCCCACCGCGCTATTCCGTCCAGCGAGTTAAACGGTGCCTGATCATCAGCAAACTGGGCAAGAAATATTGCCGGCCCCAATATCGTTTTCATATGTCGCTCCTATAGTTCTCTCTAGAACTCAACCCAGCTCTGCTTCTTGCTGCTCTCCACCGCACGGTCGATAAACCGCATCCCTCGCACACCCGCCTCAATGCCCGGCAGCGTCGCTGGAAGCGCACTCTTCTGCTTGCCCTGCCACGCAATCAACGCATCCGCAAACTCTCTGTACAACACCGCAAATGCCTCGAGATAACCCTCAGGATGTCCGCCCGGCAGCCGCGTCACGGCCTTCGCATCCTCACTCAGATAACCGCCCGAAGCATGTCGAATCTCCTCCGGGCCGTCCAGCCACTTCACACTCAACCGATTCGGATCCTCCTGGTGCCATTCCAGCGATCCCTTCTCACCGTAGATCCGCAACCGCATATCGTTTCTCTCGCCGGCCGCAATCTGCGAAGTCATCAGCACACTCTGCGCGCCGTTATCCATTCTCAGCAGCGCCGTGCAATCGTCATCCAGCTTCCGCCCTGGCACCACAGACAACAATGAAGCGTTCACTTCCACAACCTTGAGGCCAGTCACATACTCAGTCAAATGAAATGCGTGCGTTCCAATGTCGCCAATGCATCCGCCCGCCCCACTCTGCGCCGGATCAGACCGCCACGACGCCTGCTTCTGCCCGCTCGTCTCAATCGGATTCGTCAACCATCCTTGCAGGTACTCAACTGCAATCTTGCGTATCTTGCCGATCTTCCCGCTTGCACACATCTGTCGCATCTCGCGTACCATCGAATATCCCGCGTACGTGTGCGTCAGTCCGTATGGAAGCCCGCTCTTCGCAACCGCCTTCTCCAGTTCCACTGCCTCCTCATACGTCGCGGTCGCCGGCTTGTCACTCATAACGGGGAAGCCCGCCTCAAGCGCCGCCACCGCCACCGGCATGTGGAGATGATTCGGCGTAACGATCGCTACGAAGTCTATTGCATCCTGCCGCTTCTTCTCGGCCTCGATCATCGCCTTGTAATCGGGATAGGCACGCGCCGGATCTATCTTGTACATCTCACCCGCTGCCCGCGACCGCTCTGCAGACTGCGAGAACGCGCCAGCCACCAGTTCTATCTTCCCGTCCAGTTCGGCGGCAATCCGATGTACCGGTCCAATGAAAGCACCCGGCCCGCCTCCAACCATTCCCATGCGCAACTTGCGCTGACCCGCCATCTAAAGCTCCTTATGCTTCGGTTGTTGTCCACAAAGAAGTCTCAGCCCCGCGCCGAGGCTGCGTCAATACGCGGATCCGATTCGCATCAATGTCGATTGCTCGGCAGCTCTGCCCTCTTGAGTCCCGGCGCTAACGTCCTCAGCAGTAACAACGCAACCAGATAAGCGCAGCCCGAGTAGATGAACAACGGAACAAACCCGGATTGCGTATGCAAATCACGCGCCCGCTGCAACACATCGCCTGCAATCGGCTGGAAGATCGCTCCGCCCAGCGCGCCCGCTACCTGCCCGAAGCTCACCACCGTTCCCACATGTTCTGAAGGAAACATATCGGACGCCGTTGTGAATATGTTCGCCGACCATCCCTGATGCGCTGCGGCCGCCAATGAGAGGAGGCCAACCGCAAGCCACTCCGAATCCAGGCTCCCAACCATCACCACCGGCAGAACGCAGCATGCACACGTGAGCATCGCAGCCAGTCGTGCCCTTTTCAGATCCATGCCCAGCCGCGTGTAGCCCTTCGGAAGCCATCCTCCGCAGACACTCCCAATCGTCGAAACCACGTACACCGCAACCAGCGGCGGACCCATGTGCAGCAAGTCCAACCCGAACCGCGAATGGAAATACTGTGGCAGCCAGAATAGAAAGAACCACCACACCGCATCGGTCAGGAACTTGCCCACCATAAAGGCCCAGGCCTGCCGATATCCGAGCAACTTCCACCACGCATACTCACGCGCCCCCGGTGCGACCACCACCGAGCCGCGCGTCCAATCCATCGATTCCAACGGCTTGTGATAGCTGATCGACCACCACACAATCCACATGACCGAAAAGATTCCGGTCACCAGAAACGAAGCCCTCCACCCGAAGTGCAGTGCCACCCATGGCACCACCAGCGGCGCGACAATCGCACCCACGCCAGCACCTGAATTGAAGATTCCCGTAGCCAGCGCCCGTTCTCTTGCCGGGAACCATTCAGCCGTCGCCTTGATCGCTGCCGGAAAGTTCCCGCTCTCTCCGAGCCCAAGGAAGAACCGCGCAATCCCGAATCCCATGACTGAGCGGACAAGCGCATGTGCCATCGCCGCCAGGCTCCACAACCCAGTCACCAGCGGGTATCCCCTGCGACACCCAACCCGATCCACTAAGCGTCCCGCAAATACCACTCCCAGTGCATAAGCCACTTGAAATGCCGCCAGCACATATCCGTACTCGCGATCGGTGACGTTGATTGTCATTTCAACCGACGGCCATCCGGAAAACAGCGGCTGCAGGTGAATCACTTGCCCATGCAGAATTGGTTTCAGGATCGATAGCACTTGGCGATCAACATAGTTGATCGTTGTCGCCACAAACAGCATGGCGCAGATCGTCCAACGCCCCTTCAGCGGCGCGATGTCTTCCACGCCTTCGCTCGGCTCAACTCGCCTGTGCACAGGCTTCGTCGTATTCGCCATCGTCCTACCAGTCTGTAAGAGTACCGTCCAGTTTACGGTTCACGGGCAGATACGCGCGCTGATATTCATACTTGGCTGCAAGCTTCTCATCCAGATCCACTCCGAGGCCCGGTCCATCCCCCGGATACATCATTCCGTCTTTGAACGCATAGAGATGCGGAAATACCGCATCCGTCTCGTCCGTGTGCGGCATGTGTTCCTGGATTCCGAAATTGTGAATCGCCAAATCGAAGTGCAAAGCCGCAGCCATTGTCACCGGCGACAAATCAGTAGCCCCATGAAATCCCGTTCGCACGTGATACATCGCCGCGAAATCTGCGGCCTTCTTCAGGTGAGTCAATCCGCCCCCATGAACCAGTGTCATCCGCAAATAATCAATCCACTGATTGCGAATAAGCTCATGCGCGTCCCACACCGAATTCATCACTTCACCAACCGCAATCGGTGTGGTCGTATGCTCCCGGATGATCTTGAAGCCTTCCTGCAACTCTGCCGGCGTCGGGTCCTCCATCCAGAAGAGATGGAATGGCTCCAATTCTTTCCCCAGCCGCGCTGCTTCAATCGGAGTCAGCCGGTGATGGCAGTCATGCAGCAAGTGCAGCTCTTCTCCGAACTCCTCCCGTACCCGCGCAAAGAGATTCGGCACGTGCCGCAGATACATCTCCGTCGACCACTCGTACTCATGCGGTAATCCACGCTCCGCCGGCTCGTACCTGCCCGCTCCCTTCGGAACGCCATACGTACTTTTCAGACCAGGAATCCCGCTCTGCACGCGGATCGCTCGATATCCCAGTTCCTTGTGCTTCCCAACATCCTCAACCGCAGCATCAACGTCACTCCCATTGGCATGGGCGTACACCAGCACACCCTCGCGGCCTCTTCCTCCGAGCAGGTTGTACACCGGCGTATTCAGCGCCTTTCCCTTGATATCCCAAAGCGCCACATCCACAGCCGCAATCGCCGACATCGTCACCGGCCCACGCCGCCAATAAGCCCCTCGATACAGGTATTGCCAGATGTCCTCAGTCTGAAATGGATCGCGCCCGATGATGCATGGGATCACATGGTCAGTCAGGTAACTAGTCACCGCCAGTTCACGCCCATTCAGCGTGCCATCCCCGAGCCCGTAGACCCCTTCGTCCGTCTCAATCTTCAACGTGACAAAATTCCGTCCCGGCGAAGTGACATTAACGTAAGCATTCTTTATCTTCACGCGTACTCACCGTCCACAATTCGCGTCAGCTCTCGCGCACGAACCGGATCACTGACCCCGGACCACTGATCTGATTCACTGGTTTACCCCACTCGCCAGGAATCCGCCATCCACCGCCACAATCTCTCCCGTCACATACGACGCCGCCTCTGATGCGAGGAAAATCGCGGCTCCCGCAAGCTCGCTCGTCTTGCCCCAGCGCCCCATCGGCACGCGCATGTGCAGTTCCTCGCCGCGCGGCGTTCCCGTAATCAGCTTGGCATTGAGTTCCGTCGGAAACATCCCCGGCGCGATCGCATTCACATTCACACCCGTCTTCGCCAACTCCACTGCCAGCACCTTCGTCAATGACCCCACTGCTGCCTTTGAAGCCGAATACGCCGCCACCTGAAAGAACCCAACAAAGGTCGTCAGCGATGCGATATTGATGATCCGCCCATACCCAGCCTTCACCATCGCCTTGCCGAAGATCTGGCACGCCCGGAGGGTGCCTGTCAGATTCGTTTCGATCAGGCGCGACCAGTCAGCTTCTGCGGTCTCGAGCGTCGGAGCTTTATATGTAACTCCCCCCGCATTGACAAGGATGCCCACCTTGTCGAACCCCTCCATCACCGCGTC
>Ga0105240_10015704_pt1 | contig 10276 bp, 10 predicted proteins | sample KBSC54metaG_FD_80426 | JGI IMG/M metagenome (GOLD analysis project Ga0105240, IMG submission 80426) | Corn rhizosphere microbial communities from Kellogg Biological Station, Michigan, USA - KBS C5-4 metaG | ecosystem: Host-associated > Plants > Roots > Rhizosphere > Soil | place: Michigan, USA... | reverse complement strand
GGCTCGCTCCCGGCCGCGTCATCGAGCGCGTGACGGGCGCGGATCCCGGCCGTGACGTGCGCCAGTTCCACCTCGTCGATGCGCGCGGCGAGACGGCTGCGTGGACCGGCCGCGCGTGCATCGAATGGTGCGGGCACCGGACGTTCCCGGGGTTCTCGGTGGCGGGGAACATGCTGGCCGGGCCCGAGGTCCTCGAGGCGACCGCGGCCACGTACCAGGCCGAGGCACATCGGCCGTTCGCCGAGCGCCTCATCGCGGCCATGCAGGCCGGCGAGGCGGCGGGCGGAGACAAGCGCGGCAAGCAGGCGGCCGCGCTCCGCATCCACACGACCGAGGCTTATCCCGTGCTCGACCTGCGCGTGGACGACCACCCGGAACCGCTGCACGAGCTGCGCCGGCTCCACGACGTGAGCCTCGAGCGCTTCCAGCCGTTCATGGAGTGCCTGCCGCGCGAGGGCGACCCCGCCGGCATCACCGATCGCGCCGTGATCGAGGAGCGCATCGCCCGCTTCCAGGCGGCGCGCGCCATGCGCACGGAGAAGGCTTGAGCGCGCTCCTCGAGGTGCGCGAGCTGCGCACTTCCTTCACCACCGATGCCGGAACCTTCAACGCCGTGGACGGCATCGACTTCACGCTGGAGGCCGGGCGCACCCTGGGACTCGTGGGCGAGTCCGGCTGCGGCAAGAGCGTCACGGCGCTATCCATCATGGGGCTCATCCCCGCGCCGCGCGGACGCGTGCAGGGCAGCATCGTCTTCGAGGGTCGCGACCTCACGCGGCTGCCCCCCGCCGAGATGCGCGACGTCCGCGGCAACCGCATCTCGATGATCTTCCAGGAGCCGATGACGTCGCTCAACCCCGCCTTCACCATCGGCGAGCAGATCGTCGAAGGCATCGTGCGCCATCGCCGCATCGCCCGGGCAGAGGCGCGCAAGCAGGCGATCGAGATGCTGGAGCGCGTGCGCATTCCCTCGCCCGGGCGGCGCTTCGACGACCATCCGCACAAGCTCTCCGGCGGCATGCGCCAGCGGGCGATGATCGCGATGGCGCTGGCGCTGCGCCCGAAGCTGCTCATCGCGGACGAGCCCACCACGGCGCTCGACGTGACCATCCAGGCGCAGATCATCGAGCTCATGCGCCTGCTGCGCGAGGAGACCGGCACCGCGATCATCCTCATCACGCACGACCTGGGCGTGGTGGCGGAGCTCGCGCAGGACGTGGCGGTGATGTACGCCGGGCGCATCGTCGAGAAGGCGCCGGTCGAGCGCCTCTTCGCCCATCCCGAGCACCCCTACACCATCGGGCTGCTGGGCTCGATTCCCAAGCTGCATCTCGAGCAGTCGCGGCTGCCGGCGATCGAGGGCCAGGTCCCGAACCCGTTCGCGATTCCGCGCGGCTGCCGCTTCTCGCCACGCTGCCCGTTCGCAACCGATCATTGCCGCGAGAACGACCCGCCGCTGCGAGACGTGGGCCCCGCCCAGCAGGCGGCATGCTGGTATGCGCCGCTCGACGCGGATGCGAAGGCCGCATGAGCGAGCCGGTCCTGCGCGCTGAAAAGCTGGTGAAGCACTTCCACGTGGGCCAGGGCTTCTTCGGCCGCGGCGGCTCCATCGTGCATGCGGTGGACGACGTGAGCTTTGCCCTCGACGCGGGCGAGACGCTGGCGCTGGTCGGCGAATCCGGCTGCGGCAAATCCACGACCGGAAGGCTCGCGCTGCGGCTCATCGAGCCCACGTCGGGCGGCGTGTGGTTCGAGGGCCGCGACCTGCTGGCGCTGGATGGGCAGCAGCTGCGCGCCGCCCGCCGCGGCCTGCAGATCATCTTCCAGGACCCGTATGCGTCGCTGAACCCGCGCATGACGGTCGCGCAGATGCTGGACGAGCCGCTCATGCTGCACGGCGTCGAGGCGTCCATCCGCCGCGAGCGCGTGGCGGAGTTGCTGCGGCTCGTGGGCCTCGCGCCGCAGCACGCGCAGCGTTACCCGCACGAGTTCTCCGGCGGCCAGCGCCAGCGCATCGGCATCGCGCGCGCAATAGCGCTGGAGCCGCGCGTGGTGGTCTGCGACGAGCCGGTCTCCGCGCTCGACGTCTCGATCCAGGCGCAGGTGGTGAACCTGCTGCGCGACCTGCAGCAGCGCCTGGGGATGGCGTACCTCTTCATCGCGCACGACCTCGCGGTGGTGAAGCACATCGCCGACCGGGTGGCGGTGATGTACCTGGGCCGCATCGTGGAGATCGCGCCCAAGCGCCGCCTCTTCGCGGAGCCGCGCCATCCCTACACGCAGGCGCTCCTCTCCGCCATCCCGGTGCCCGACCCGGGGTTCCCGCGCAATCGCATCGTCCTGCAGGGCGACGTGCCGAGCCCGATCGACCCGCCCTCGGGCTGCCGCTTTCGCACGCGCTGCCCCCATGCGCAGGACGTGTGCGCCCGCGAGGTGCCGCCGCTCGAGGGCGATGGCGTGCACGCGGTCGCCTGCCATTTCTGGCGCGAGATCGAGCGGCCTCGCGCGCTGGTGCCCGATGCCGCTACCATGCCTCGCAATACGCGCCTGGAACGGCTCCAGGCGGCATTCCGACCGACCGAAAGGACAAGCCCGTGAAAATCGCCCCGCGCATCCGCTGCCTCGCCACCGCCCTCGCCTTCGCCGCCCTCGCCCTTCCGGCGGCCGCGCAGACGCTGCGCGTGGGGCTCGCCGAGGATCCCGACGTGCTCGATCCCACGCTCGCGCGCACATTCGTGGGTCGCATCGTGTTCGCCGCCGTGTGCGACAAGCTGGTGGATATCGACGAGAACCTGAAGATCGTGCCGCAGCTCGCGACCTCGTGGCAGTGGGCGCCCGACAACAAGTCGCTCACGATGAAGCTCAGGCCCAACGTGACCTTCCACGACGGCGAGAAGATGGACGCCGAGGCGGTGAAGTTCAGCATCGAGCGCCACAAGACGATGCCCGGATCCAACCGCAAGGGCGAGCTGGCACCCGTCAGCAGCGTGGACGTCGTGGATCCGCTCACGGTGCGCCTCAACCTTTCCGCGCCCTTCGCGCCGCTCCTCGCGCAGCTCGCCGACCGCGCCGGCATGATCGTCTCGCCCAAGGCCGCGAAAGCCGCCGGCGAGAAATTCGGCTCCAACCCGGTCTGCGCGGGGCCGTTCAAGTTCGTCGAGCGCGTGAAGCAGGGACGCATGGTGTTCGAGCGCTTCCCGAACTACTGGAACAAGGACGCGATCCATTTCGACCGCGTGGTCTACCTGCCCATCGTGGACTCGACCGCCCGCCTGGCGAGCCTGCAAAGCGGCCAGTTCGACGTGATCGAGCGCACGGCGCCGTCCGACGTGCCGGCTCTCAAGAAGGATTCGCGCTTCCACGTGCTGCCGATCGTCGAGATCGGCTACCAGGGCATCGACATCAACATCGGCAAGAGCGACCGCGCGAAGGCCACACCCATCGGCCGCGACCCGCGCGTGCGTGAGGCGTTCGAGCTCTCGCTCGACCGGCAGGCCATCGTGCAGGTCGCCATGGACGGCGAGGCGCTCCCCGGCAACCAGTGGGTCGCGCCCACGAACAGCTTCTACGCGAAGAGCGTGCCCATCCCGAAGCGCGACGTCGCGAAGGCGAAGGCCCTGCTGCAGCAGGCGGGCGTGACGAAGCCTTCCTTCACGCTGATGACCGCCACGACCAGCGACGCGCAGCGCCTGGCGCAGGTGGTCCAGGCCATGGCGCAGGAAGCGGGCTTCGACGTGAAGATCCAGAGCACCGAGTTCTCGACCTCGCTCGACCTCGCCGACAAGGGCGATTACGAGGCGTACATCCTCGCGTGGAGCGGGCGCGCCGACCCCGACGGCAACGTCTACAGCCACCTGGTCTGCAAGCAGCCGCTCGACTACTCGGGCTTCTGCAACGCCGATTTCGACAAGCTGGTCGGGGAAGCGCGCGTGACGGCCGACCCCGCGCAGCGCGCCAGGCTCTACGAGCAGGCGGTGCAGATCGAGGCACGCGAGCGGCCGATCATCTACCTCTTCCACCGCCACTGGCTGTGGGCCTACACGAGCAAGCTCTCCGGCTTCGCGAAGGTCCCCGACGGCCTCATGCGGCTGCAAAACCTCCAGCTCGCAAAGTAGGCGCCGTGGGCAGCTTCCTCCTCAAGCGGCTGGCCGCGATCGTCCCGACGCTCTTCTTCGTGTCGGTGCTGATCTTCGGCCTGCAGCAGCTCCTGCCGGGCGATCCCGCGATCGCGATGGCGGGCGAGGAGCGCGACCCGAACGTGATCGCCTACCTGCGCGGCAAGTTCCACCTCGACGAGCCGCTGCCGGTGCGCTACGGCTACTGGCTGCGCGGCGCGTTGCATGGCGATCTCGGCGAATCGGTGCGCATCCAGCAGCCGGTGACCGACCTCATCGTGGAGAAGCTGCCGGTGACGCTCGAGCTGGCGGGGCTCGCGATGGCGGTCGCGCTCGTGATCGGCATCAGCGCCGGTGTTGCCGCCGCGGTGTGGCGCGATACCAGGTGGGACTACGTCGCCAACGTGTTCGCGCTGTGGGGGCTGTCCACGCCGAACTTCTGGCTGGGCATCCTGATGATCCTGTTCTTCTCCGTGAAGCTGGGGTGGTTCCCGGCCTCGGGCTACGTGAGCCCTTCGGAGAACCTCGGGGAGAACCTGGCCGGCATGGTGATGCCCGCGTTCGTCCTCGGCAACGCGCTCGCCGCCGTGCTCATGCGGCACACCCGCAGCGCGATGCTGCAGGTGATGGCCTCCGACTACGTGCGCACCGCCCGCGCGAAGGGGCTGGACGAGAACGTCGTGATCCTGCGCCATGCGCTGCGCAACGCGCTGGTCCCCATCATCACGCTCACGGCGCTGCAGTTCGGCGAGCTGCTCTCCGGGGCGGTGCTGACCGAGCAGGTGTTCTCGATCCCCGGCTTCGGCAAGCTCATCGTGGACGCCGTCTTCAACCGCGACTATTCGGTGGTGCAGGGCGTGGTGCTCTTCACGGCCACGGTCTACATCGTGCTGAACCTGCTCGCCGACCTCGCCTATTTCGCGGTCAACCCGAGGATGCGCGGCTGATGGCGGCCACCCTGGTCGCCACGGACCTGCCGCGCGAGCTCACCCCCGGGCAGCGCGCGCTGCGCCGCCTCTGGCGCCGGCGCGGGGCGATGGTGGGCCTGGCGGTGATCGTGTTCTTCGTCGCGATCGCGCTCGCGGCGCCGTGGATCTCGCCGCACGATCCGCTCGCCACGAGCTGGAGCGCGGTGCGCAAGGCGCCGACCGCGGAGCACGTTTTCGGCACCGACGAGATCGGCCGCGACGTGCTGTCGCGCGTGATCTGGGGCGCGCGCGCCTCGCTGCTGGCCGGCGTGATCTCGGTCACGATCTCGCTGCTGGTGGGCGTGCCCGTCGGGCTCACCGCGGGCTACGTCGGCGGCTGGACCGACATGCTCATCTCGCGCGTGACCGATGCGATGCTCGCGTGCCCGTTCCTCATCCTCGCCATCGCGCTCGCGGCTTTCCTGGGGCCCAGCCTCACCAATGCGATGGTCGCGATCGGCATCGCGGCGACACCGATCTTCGTCAGGCTCACGCGCGCGCAGGTGCTCGCGGTGAAGGTGGAGGATTACGTGGAAGCCGCGCGAGCGGTGGGCAACCCGCCGCTGCGCATCGCGCTGCGGCACATCTTCCCGAACATCGTGGCGCCGCTCATCGTGCAGGCGACACTCGCCATCGCCGCGGCCATCATCGCGGAGGCGAGCCTCTCCTTCCTCGGACTCGGCCAGCAGCCGCCCGCGCCGAGCTGGGGCAGCATGCTCAACACCGCCAAGAACTATGTCGAGAATGCGCCGTGGATGGCCATCTGGCCCGGGCTTTCGATCTTCTTGCTGGTGCTGTCTTTCAATCTTCTGGGCGACGGCCTGCGCGACGCGCTCGATCCGCGGCACGGTTGAGATCGCCCGAACTTCAAGCACGTGAGATCCCCTGTTCGAGATTCGCGCGCTATCGCGATTCGCCTGCTAAAGGAAACGTGTCCCGGCCCACCAGGCAACCCCCGCCACGAACGCGGAAGCGGGAATCGTGAAGATCCACGCCCAGACGATGTTGCCCGCCACCCCCCACCGCACCGCCGACACCTTGCGCGTCGAGCCCACGCCCACGATGGCGCCGGTGATCGTGCGCGTGGTCGAAACGGGGACACCCAGCGCCGTCGCGAGGAAGAGCGTGATGGCGCCGCCGGTCTCCGCGCAGAAGCCGCCCACGGGCTTCAGCTTCGTGATGCGCTGGCCCATGGTCTTCACGATGCGCCAGCCGCCGAGGAAGGTCCCCAGCGCGATCGCGATGTAGCAGGCGATGATCACCCAGCCCGGCACGTGGTCCTGCGTTGCTCCACCCATGCGGGAAGCGATCAGCAGCGCCCAGATGATGCCGATGGTCTTCTGCGCATCGTTGCCGCCGTGGCCGAGGCTGTAGAGCGATGCCGAGACGAGCTGCAATCGCCTGAACCATCGGTCGACCCGCGACGGGCTGGTGCGCCGGAATATCCACGCGACGACCACCATCAGCAGGCCGCCCAGCACGAAGCCCAGCACGGGCGAGAGGAAGATGAAGGCCACGGTCTTCACGATGCCTTCGGAGACCAGCAGCGAGAAGCCGCCCTTCGCCACCGCGGCGCCGATGAGCCCGCCGATGAGCGCATGCGAGGACGACGACGGCAACCCCGCCCACCACGTGATCCCGTTCCACACGATGGCGCCCACCAGCGCACCGAACACCACGTAATGGTCGATCGCGGCGGGGTCGACGATGCCCTTGCCGACGGTGGCCGCGACCTTGAGGTGGAAGACGAGGATCGCGATGAAGTTGAACATGGCCGCGAACGCCACGGCCTGGTGCGGCTTCAGCACGCCGGTGGAGACGACGGTCGCGATCGAGTTGGCGGCGTCGTGCAGGCCGTTCATGAAGTCGAACGCGAGCGCCAGCACGACGAGGAAGATCACCGTCGCGAAGGTGATTTCGGCGCTCATCGGGTCAGGCGTTCTCGAGCGAGATGCCTTCGGCCAGGTTCGCCACGTCCTCGCAGCGGTCCGTGATCGCCTCCAGCAGCTCGTAGATCTCCTTCAGCTTGATCAGCTCGCGCACGTCCTGCTCCTCGCGGAAGAGGCGCGACATCGCCGAGCGCAGGACCCGGTCGGCATCCGACTCGAGCCGGTCGATCTCCTCGCACGTCTTGATGAGCGCCTCGGTGTTGCCGTCCTGCTTGCCGAGGAGCGCCACCACTTCCTGCACGCGCTCGGCGCACTTCACGGCGATGTCGGCGAGGCGCGCGGCCTCGGGCGTGATGCGGCGCAGGTCGTACAGCGTGAGCGTCTCGGTGGTGTCCTGCACCAGGTCGCAGATGTCGTCCATCGCGTTCACGAGCTGGTGGATGTGGTCGCGGTCGAGCGGCGTGATGAACGTCTTGTGCAGCAGGCGGATGGCTTCCGCCGTGATGCGGTCGGCGGCGTGCTCGGCCTCGTCGATGGCGCGGGCGTGCTCCTCGCGCGACTCGTAGTCGCCCATGAGCAGGGCGAGCTCGTGGGCGGCGCGGACCACCTGCGCCGCGTGCGCATTGAACAGGTCGAAGAAGCGACCTTCCTTGGGAAGCAGGCGGCCGAACATGGGGATTCCTCGTGAGGGGGGAGGCGGACTGGCCCGAGTGTAACAAACCGCGCACTTGCCGGCTTCGCGCGGCGCGATATAATGCCCGAACCACTCCACCTCCGCATTCCGGGGACCCACATGCGCATCCTGCTTTCCCTCTCCCTCGCGTCCCGCGCCATGCGCGGCGCGGCGGTGCGCGTCCCGGCGGGGATCGTCCTCCGCGAAGCCTAGTCCTGCGGGCCATCCACCCGCCGGAATCGAGGCGGGAAGGATCGGCAAACCATTCCGAATTCCGTTTCCGCCTCGCGTGTGCCGCGACTGGCGGCGCTTGTTCGACGAATACGGAACCGACAACAATGAACCAACCGCTTTCCCTGTGGCACCCGTCGCGCTGGTTTACCGGCCTGTGGCGAAACGCCGATTTCGTGAAGCTCTGGAGCTCGCTCACGATCACCCACTTCGGCGGCCAGATCACGTTCCTCGCGCTGCCGTTGACCGCCGCGCTGGTGCTCAACGCGAGCCCGTTCGAGGTCGGCGTGCTGACCGCGCTCGAGGCGCTGCCTTTCCCGCTCCTGGGCCTGTTCGGCGGCGTGATCGTCGATCGCGCGCGCAAGCTGCCGCTCATCGTCGCGGCGGACCTCGGCCGCGGGCTGGGACTGCTCGTGGTGCCGGTATGCGCGTGGCTGGGCGTGCTCAACATGCCGATCCTGTACGTCGTGGGCTTTACCATCGGCGCCATGACCGTCGTCGGCTGGCCCGCGTACCAGGTCTTCATGACCGAGCGCGTGGGCCGCGACAGGCTGGTCGAGGCGAACGCGAAGATCGGCGTCGCGGACTCGGCGGCGCAGCTCATCGGCCCGGGCCTTGCGGGCGCGCTCATCCAGTGGCTCACGGCGCCGTTCGCGATCCTGTTCGATGCGCTCTCGTTCTTCGCCTCGGCGGCCATGCTTCGCGGCATCACGCCTGCCGCCACGGACGAGCCGAAGGCCGTTGCGCGTTCCATGCGCGCGGAGATCGTCGAGGGGCTCTCGATCGTCTGGCACAACCGCACGCTGCGTGCGCTGGTGTGGTCGATCGGCATCTGGCAGGTGTTCCGCCATGCCTTCCTCGCGATCGTCGTGGTCTACGCCGCGCGCGAGCTGGGCTTTTCCGCGGGCCACGTGGGGATGCTCTTCATGACCGCCGGCCTGGGATCGCTTGCCGCAGCGGGTGTGACGGCCCGGTTGAACGCGCGCTACGGCATGGGCGTCACGATGCTGGGCGGCATCGCGGGCACGGGCGTGGCCTGGATCGTCATGGGCTCCGCGGCAGGGCCTTTCTGGCTTGCCTCGGCGCTCTTCGGCATGGGCCTCTTCCTGCTCGATCTCACGGCGATGATCTTCTTCATCAACTACCTGTCCCTGCGGCAGGCGGTGACGCCGGATGCGCTGCTGGGGCGCGTGACGGCGACGATGATCTGCCTTACGGTCGCCGCGGCGCCGCTGGGAGGCCTCGCCGGAGGCTGGATCGGCGAGCACGTGGGCCTGCGCGCGGCGATGTTCTTCGCCGGCGGCGGCGCCCTGTTGCTCACGCCGCTCATCGTGTGGTTCTCGCCACTCACGCGCATGCGCGAGCTGCCGCATCCGCACGATGCGGTGGTGACGGAGAGCCTGGCCGAGGAGATGACGGGCTAGGTTACGGAGCGCGGGCCGCCGCAGGGCGGTCCGCGCGCTCCAGGCGCCGGCAGGTTATTTCGACTTGCGCTTGGTGGATTTGCGCTTGGTCGATTTGCGCTTCGTCGACTTGCGCGCGGATGTCTTGCGCGACGACGACTTGCGGGTGCTGCTCTTGCGGGAACTGGTCTTGCGGGTGCTGCCCTTGCGGGAGCTGGTCTTGCGGGAGCTGCTCTTGCGGGAGCTGCTCTTGCGGGAGCTGCTCTTGCGCGACGTGGCCTTGCGCGATGCCGGGCTCTTGCGCTTCTTCGCGCCGCCCTTCTTCGAGCTGCCTCTCTTCGACGGAACCTTAGCCCCCTTCTTGCGGGCCTCCGACAGGCCGATCGCGATGGCCTGCTTGCGGCTCTTCACCTTCTTGCCCGAGCGCCCGCTCTTCAGCGTGCCCTTCTTGCGCTCGCTCATCGCACGCTTCACCTTCTGCCCTGCTTTCTTTCCGTATCTCGCCATACACGGTCTCCTCGTTGTCGGTGAAACATCGACAGCATACTCAGAACGCGCGAGCAATCAAGCGGCGCCGCGCTTCATGTCGCGCGCGCGAGACAGTTGCGCTGGCGTTCGGCGACGCGGCGGGCGAAGCGCTCGGTGGTGAACTTGCGCGTGATCTTGGGACTCCTTAGCTCGATCCGCGGCAGCATCGCGCGCGGCGCTGGCTTGCCGCTCCGGGCATCGGCGAGCGCGAAGACATGCCTGTAGAGCGCCGTGGCTTCGAGTCCCGGGCCGTTCCCATGCCCGAGGTCGCGGCGAATGTCGGCGGCGCTCATGCCGAGGCGCGCGGCGATGCCGCGGGCCGCGAGCTCCGTGGCGCCCGGCTCGCTCGCGGGCTCGCCGTGGTCGAACCGCAGCAGGTCGCCGTCCAGGTCGAGCGGCGCGCCCGAAGCGATCGCGAGCGCATTCTGGAAGGCGGCATTGCGGCTGGCGTAGCGCCCCGCGTTGTAGT
>Ga0105240_10015703_pt1 | contig 10276 bp, 11 predicted proteins | sample KBSC54metaG_FD_80426 | JGI IMG/M metagenome (GOLD analysis project Ga0105240, IMG submission 80426) | Corn rhizosphere microbial communities from Kellogg Biological Station, Michigan, USA - KBS C5-4 metaG | ecosystem: Host-associated > Plants > Roots > Rhizosphere > Soil | place: Michigan, USA... | reverse complement strand
CGTCGATGACGACGCCGCCCTCGCCGTGGGGCACCTTCAGCGAGGTGTCGCGGACTTCGCGCGCCTTCTCCTTGAAGATCGCGCGGATCAGCTTCTCCTCGGCGGTCAGCTCGGTCTCGCCCTTGGGCGTGACCTTGCCTACGAGCAGGTCGCCGGAGGCCACCTCGGCGCCGACGCGGACGATGCCGCGATCGTCGAGGTTGCGCAGCGACTCCTCCGAGCGGTTGGGGATGTCGCGCGTGATCTCCTCGTCGCCGAGCTTGGTCGTGCGCGCGTCGATCTCGTACTCCTCGATGTGGATCGAGGTGAGCTCGTCGTCCTGCACGAGGCGCTTGGAGAGAATGATCGCGTCCTCGAAGTTGTAGCCCTCCCAGGACATGAAGGCGACCATCAGGTTCTTGCCGAGCGCCATCTCACCCTTGTCGGTGGAGGAGCCGTCGGCGAGCACGTCGCCGGCCTTGACCTTCTGGTCGGTGCGAACGCGCGGCTTGTGATGGATCAGCGTCCCCTGGTTGGAGCGCATGAACTTCTGCAGGTCATACTCATCCTTGCCGTCACCGGTCTGCACCACGATCCGGTTGGCGTCCACGAACTCGACCGTGCCCGTGTTCATGGCAAGCAGGACGTCGCCGGTGTCAAGCGCGGCGCGGCGCTCCATGCCGGTGCCCACGAGCGGGGCGTCGGTCTTCAGCAGCGGCACCGCCTGGCGCTGCATGTTCGAGCCCATCAGCGCGCGGTTGGCGTCGTCGTGCTCGAGGAAGGGAATCATCGCCGTCGCCACCGACCAGATCTGTTCGGGGGAGACGTCGACGAGATCCACGTCCTTGGGGGAGACCGTGACGTACTGGCCAGCCTGCGTGCGGCAGAGGATCTCCTTGTCGGTCAGCTTGCCGGTCTTCGCGTCGATCGGCGTGTTGGCCTGAGCGATGATCTGCTCCTCCTCCTGGGTGGCGTCCAGGCGCACGACCTCGCCGCTGACCACGCCGTCCTTGACGACGCGGTAGGGAGTCGTGACGAAGCCGTACTCGGATACCTCCGCGAAGGAGGACAGCGAGCCGATCAGCCCGATGTTCGGACCCTCGGGCGTCTCGATCGGGCACATGCGCCCGTAGTGGGTGGGGTGCACATCGCGAACCTCGATCGGCGCCCGCTCGCGCGTCAGTCCGCCCGCGCCGAGCGCCGACAGTCTGCGACGGTGGGTAAGGCCCGCCAGCGAATTGGTCTGGTCCATGAACTGCGAGAGCTGAGAGGAGCCGAAGAACTCCTTCAGCGCCGCCACGACCGGCCGGATGTTGATGATCGTCTGCGGCGTGATCGTGTCGGCGTCCTCGGTGGTCAGGCGCTCGCGCACGACACGCTCCATCCGGTACAGACCGATGCGGAAGGCCTCCTGGATCAACTCGCCGACGGTGCGCAGGCGACGGTTGCCGAAGTGCTCGTACTCGTCGAGGTGCTCTACGACGGGCTCGCGCGGCATCCCGATCGCCTCGGCCGCGTAGTCCTTGATTTCGAACTCGGGCTCCTCCGGCATCCCCAACCGCTTGGGCAGTGAGACGAGCTCCTTGACCAGCGCGAGGATGTCGTCGTGGGTGAGCGTGCGCGTGTCGATGTCGATGTCGAGCCCAAGGCGCGAGTTGAGCTTGTAGCGACCGACGCGCGTAAGGTCGTAGCGCTTGGGGTCGAAGAACAGCTGGTTGAGCAGCGCCTTGGCGTTCTCCACGCTCGGCGGCTCGCCCGGACGCTGCTTCTTGAACAGCTCGATCAGAGCGCCCTCTTCGGTGCGCGTCTGCTCGGTGTCGGCTTCGATCGTGTTGCGGATGTACAACGAGTTCTCGAACAGCCGCAGGATCTCCTCATCGGAGGCGTAGCCCATCGCGCGCAGAAGCACGGTGACCGGCAGCTTGCGCTTGCGGTCGATACGGACGAAGACCTTGCCCTTCTTGTCGATCTCGAGCTCGAGCCAGGAGCCGCGGGCCGGCATCAGGTTGGCGATGAAGACCTGCTTCTCGCGATCCTTCGGTTCCATCAGATAGGCGCCCGGGGAGCGCACCAGCTGGGTGACGACGACGCGCTCGGTGCCGTTTATCACGAAGGTGCCGCGCTCGGTCATCCACGGGAAGTCGCCCATGAACACGGACTGCTCGCGGATCTCGCCCGTCTCGCGGTTGATGAACGCAACGGTGACGGTCAGCGGCCGCGCGTAGGTGAGGTCCTTCTCGCGGCACTGCTCGAGCGACGCGACCGGTTCGTCGAAGGCGAACTCGCCGAATTGGACGGCGAGGTTTCCGGTGTAGTCCTCGATCGGCGAGATGTCGTCGATCGTCTCGCGGAGCCCCCCCTTCTGGAGGTCGGTCAACCACTCGAACGAGCGGCGTTGGATATCGATCAGGTTGGGTACGTCGACGGACTTGTTCAGACGCGCGAAAGACCGGCGCGTCCGGAGAGCATCAACAGCAGCCAAGAAATGACTCCTTCGGGAGGCGAGAGACGGGCAGAGGCGGGCGCCAAGGCGCGACCAGCAAAGATAGCACAGACCAGCGGCGCCCTCAAGTGGGGCAGCCAGCGCTCACGGACCCCACCCCCGGGCTCCGCGTATGTGGCGCGGCGCCGTGTCGTTCCGGGTGGCTGCGACTATCGGCCAGCGACCGGGATGCTACAGCAGGAATGCCGATTTTGCGAGCTTGGGCGGGAGACCCGCCGCTCGCCGCCGAGCGGCTCTCGGGCAACCCCTCTTAGAGCTCTCTCAGGCCAGTTCGTTGTCGAGCATGCCGTCGACCCGCCAGCCGTCGCCTTCGCGCCCGAGTTCGATCACGCGCAGCGGAAGGCTCGGGTCGCGCCTGAAGGCAAGCACCGCTAACCCGCTCGCGCCGCGGACCCGCAGCGCCGCGACTTCCACGGCGCCGGCCTCCGCCCGCAGCTGATGCCCATAGAAGGCGAACACGCTGGCGGCGATCTGGGGGCAGGTGCCGCCGTGGACGAACGACGGTCGGAGGGCGCCGCTGCCGAGCACTTCGGGCACATGGTCGGCGACACGCGCGAGCATCAGCGAACAGGCGGTGCGACCGTCCAACCTGGCGATGGCCGCGAAGTAGCGATGGACGAGCGCCTTCACTGCGTAAACGTCACTCGTGCTCGCCGGGCGTCCGGCGAGCACGTCGGCGTTGTCGCTGTCGTACAGCTGACCCACTTGGCCGTCGGAATCCCCGTCGCGGTCGTAGGGCGGCGAGCTGTCGTCGTCGTCGGCGTCGCTGCCGGCTTCGTGGTCGTCGCCGTCGAAGTCAGCGATGGCATGACGCGGCTCACCGGCCGCGGCGGTTCGGGTCACGCGGGCGGCGCCGGAGCCCCGCGGCGAGCGACCCTGGCCGCCGCCGCAAGCGGCAAGCCCGAGCGCGGCGAGGGCCAGCAGGCAGCCCGCCGGGAGGAGCGCGCGCGCCGCGGCGACGGTCCTCAGGATCGACACAAGGCCATCCCTCCGGGTCACCTGGCGGCGCGCGGCTCGATCAGTCCGTTACTTCAGCTCGACGCCCGCGCCGGCCTCTTCGAGTTCGGCCTTCAGCTTGTCGGCCTCCTCGCGCTCGATGCCCTCCTTGACGGGCTTGGGCGCCTCGTCGACGAGCGCCTTGGCCTCCTTCAAGCCCAGGCCCGTGGCCGCACGCACGACCTTGATCACCTGGATCTTCTTGTCTCCAGCGCTGGCCAGGATCACGTCTACGGTTGTGGGAGCCTCCTCCTCCTCGGCGCCGCCACCACCGCCGCCACCGCCACCGACAGCCGCGGCCGGAGCGGCCACCGCCGCCGCCGAGACGCCGAACTCCTCCTCGAGCGCCTTGATGCGCTCGGCCAGCTCCAACACCGAGATCGCCTTCAGCTCGTCGATCCACTCCTGTGTGCTTGTTGCCATCTGTCAGTCCTCCTTGGTCGCTTCGGCGCCGTCGGTTTCTTGCTCCGAAGCGTCCGCCTGGTTGTCGTCTTGTGCCGGCTCGGCCGGCTCAACTTGCTCTGCCGCGGATGCCTCCTCCGAGAGCGCCTCCTCGGCCTGTGGCTCCCTCTCGGCCGGGGCCGCCTCAGCTTGCGGCTCCTCGGGGATCGGGTCCTCGGCCGTCTCCTCAGCCTGTGGCTCCTCGTCAGCCGCCTCCGCCGCCGGGGCGGCCTCAACCTCGGCCTCGGCCGGCGGCGCCTCCGCGGCCGGCGCCTCGCCTGCCGGGATCTCGCCGGACTCCTTCTTGGACTGCACCTGGCCGAGCGCGACGGCGAGGCCGCCGACGAGCGCGTTCAGGGTGCGGACAAGACCCGAGACAGGAGAGGCGACGATGCCGACCAGCTGGCCGTAGAGGACTTCGCGTGAGGGCAGACGTGAGATCGCTCGGATCTGATCCGCCTCGAGCGCCTCACCGTTCAGCAGGCCCCCCTTGAACGGGAGCAGCTGTGTCGCGCGGGCATAGTCGGCGATCGCCTTGGCCGCCACCGCGGCGTCGCCGCGGACGAACGCCAAGGCCGTCGGCCCTGTCAGCAACGGCTTGAGCGACTCAGCGCCAACCTGGTCGGCCGCGCGTTCGGTCAAAGAGTTCTTGACCACGGTGAAGCTCGTTTCGGCTTCACGCAGCTTTGTGCGCAGCTCGGCCGCCTGAGGCACAGAGATGCCGCGATAGTCGACCGCAAACACCGCCTCGGCGGCGTCGATCTCAGCCGCGATGGCCTCTATGGTCGCTGCCTTCTGCTCTCGGTTCATCTGATCCCTTGCTCTCTATAAGAACGCGCAACGCCCGCATGAAGGCGGGCGTCGAGAGCGGGAATGAGCCGCTTTCGCTCGCTCCACCTATCCCGGTCTTGTGCCTTGTGGCCGATCTCCGATCGTCCGGCAGCCGGGGGTCTGGGGCGGTGAGCTTGTGCGTGGATTAAATCAGGCAGCCGCCTGTTCGACTATGTCGCGGGTACGAGTGGGGTCGATCTTCACGCCGGGCCCCATCGTGGAGGTCATCGTGATCGTGTGCAAATAGCGCCCCTTGGCGGCCGAGGGCTTGGCACGGATCAGCTCTTCGATCACGGCCGCGTAGTTCTCGAGCAGGCTCTGCTCCTCGAAGGAAGCCTTGCCGATCACCATGTGCACGATCGCTGTGCGGTCGGTGCGGTACTCGACCTTCCCCGACTTTGAGTCCCCGACGGCTTTGGCGACATCCATCGTGACCGTGCCAACCTTCGGGTTGGGCATCTTGCCCGACGGGCCGAGGATGCGCCCGAGCTGTCCGACCACCGACATCAGGTCAGGCGTTGCGATGGCGACATCGAAGTCGTCGAAGCCCTCCTGGATGCGCTTGGCAAGATCCTGCGCCCCAACCACGTCGGCGCCGGCCTCTTCGGCTTCGCGCGCCTTCTCGCCCTGGGCGAAGACCGCCACCTTGACATCCTTGCCGAGCCCGTTGGGCAGGGCGATCGTGCCGCGCAGTTGCTCGTCGGCGTGGCGCACGTTGAGGCCAGTGCGAACGTGGATCTCCACCGACTCGTCGAACTTCGCGCTGGCCAAGCCCTTGACCAGAGCGACCGCCTCGGCGGGCAGGTATTCGTGCTCGCGGTCGATCTTCTGCAGCCCCTCGCGATGGCGGCGTCCGTGATGAGTGGTCATCCGGCCACCTCCACGCCCATCGACCGAGCCGTGCCGGCGATGATCTTGACCGCTTCATCGACGTCGTGGGCATTGAGGTCGGGGAGCTTGCGCTCTGCGATCTCGCGCAGCTGGGCGTCGGTGATCGTCCCGACCTTGTTGCGGTTGGGCTCGCCTGACCCCTTTTCCAGTTTCAGCGCCTGCTTGATCAGGACGGCCGCCGGCGGCGTCTTTGTGACGAACGTGAACGAGCGGTCCTCATACACGGTGATCACCACGGGGATGATCGTGCCGGTCTCCGAGAGTGTCTGCGCGTTGAACGCCTTGCAGAACTCCATGATGTTGATGCCGTGCTGACCCAGCGCCGGCCCAACCGGCGGCGCCGGCGAGGCCTGCCCGCCGCGGGCTTGCAGCTTGATCGTTGTCAGAACCTTCTTGGCCATGCCTATTGCGCTCCTAGAGCTTCTTCACTTGGTCGAAGCCCACCTCTACGGGTGTCTCGCGACCAAAGATTGATACCAGCACCTTGAGCTTGGCGGCGTCGTCGTTGATCTCGGAGATCTCCCCGGAGAAGTCCGACAGCGGCCCGGAGATGACCTTGACGGTCTCGCCGATCGAGAATTGGGCGCGAGTACGCGGGGCGGTAGCGACCTCCTTGTGCAGCAGGCGATCGACCTCGACCTGGGTCAGCGCGACCGGCTCCTGGGAGGAGCCCACGAAGCCGGTGACCCCAGGCGTGCCCTTGACGACCCCCCAAGAATCCTCGTTGAGCTCCATGTTCACGAGCACGTAGCCGGGCATCGTGCGCTTCTCGACGGTGATCTTCTGGTTGTCCTTCATCTCCGAGACGGACTCGGTCGGCACGACAACCTGGCGCACCGCCCGCTGTTGCCCGAGCGAAACGACTCGGTGCTCAAGGTTGTGCTTGACCTTGTTCTCGTGACCTGAGTAGGTGTTGACGACATACCAACGGAACATTCAGCTTCCTGACGGCTTGTATATGTGGACAGGGCGATGCAAGACGGACTGTGCAGGCACCGCGGAGTTGGGAACGCTAGCTACAGAATGAAATTGACGATCTTTTGCGCAACCCAGTCGGCGGCGCCAAGGTAGACGCCGGCGACGACGAGGAAGCCGATGACCACCGTGGTGGCCTGGGTGACGTGGCGACGATCTGGCCACTGCACACGCTGAAGCTCCGCCCAGCTGGCGCGCAGGAAAGCGATCGCACGTACGCGCAGCGGCTGGCCCGGCTTGGTGACGGGCGCCTCCTGGGCGGCCACGCCCTCGCCGAAGGATTCCTCGAGCTCGCCCGACTCGGCACCCCGACGAGCGCGGCGGCCACGCTCTGGTGGGGAAGCTGTGTCGGCAGAGCCATTGCCGCTGGACCGGTCCTCCACCGGGGCGCCCTCGGCGCCACGGACAAGTGCGGCGTCGAACTCGTCGACATCGCCGACGTGCTCGAGCGCACCGGGCAGGTCAGCCCGCACCGGCTTGCTCTGCGATGGCCCGGACGCCGGCTCGCGAACCGGACGCGGTCGGCGTTGTCTGGCGCGCTTGCGGTCACGGGCCACAGCTGCGCTCCCGCGCTAGCGAGTCTCCCGGTGGCTGGTGTGACGACGGCACCAGCGGCAGTACTTGCGCAGCGTCACCCGGTCGGGGTTGTTGCGCTTGCTCTTGTTCGTCTGGTAGTTGCGGTGCTTGCACTCCTCGCACGCGAGGGTGATTGCTATCCGGACGTCTCCGCGGGCCATGGTCAGAAATCCCAGCTTGGTTGTACAAAGCAGCGCCAGACGAAAAGAAAACCCCGCCCGGCGCGAGGTGACCAAAGTCTAGCGCGGGCGCGCGCTCGGCGTAGCGTTCAGGCGATCGCGTGCTCTATCGCCCCGAGGCGCTCGATCTCGATCCGCACGACATCCCCCGATGCAAGGAAGCGCGGCGGGTCCATGCTCATGCCCACGCCGCCGGGAGTGCCCGTCAGGATCAGGTCGCCGGACGCCAACGTGCACGTCTCGGCGATGAACTCGATCAGCTCGCCGATCTTGAAGATCAGGTTCGAGGTAGAAGAATCCTGGCGCAGCTCCTCGTTGACCCAAGTGCGCAGCGCCAGCGCTTCTGGGTCGGAGACCTCGTCGGCGGTCGTGATCCATGGGCCGTACGGACAGAAGCCGTCGGCGCCCTTGGCGCGCGTCCACTGCAGCTCACGCTTCTGCAGGTCGCGTGCGGTGAGATCGTCGGCGACGGTGTAGCCAGCTACCTGCCCGTCGGCTCCCATCACCACCGCAAGCTCGCCCTCGTAGTCCAGGCGCTTCACCGCGCTCGGGCATGGCACGGGGGCGTTGGGAGACGCCGCCGAGGAAGGCAGCTTCATGAACACGATCGGTATCTCCGGCGCGGTCGCGCCAAGCTCGGCGATGTGGTCGGCGTAGTTCATGCCGATCCCGAAGATCGCGCGCGGGGCGGGTACCGGTGCGAGCAGGTTCACCTCGGAGAGAGCGAAGGACTGCTGTCCTGCCTGCGCTAGCGAGGGCTCGCCCAGACAGTCGAGCACGCTCACGTTCGGATCGGAGAGCACGCTGACGCGCTCCCCCTCGATGAGCCCAGCGCGTGCGACGACGCCAGCAGGTGGCAGGAAAGTGGCAAGGCGCATGGCGGCGCAGACTACTCGTAGAGCGTCAACGTGGCGAGGATCACATACAGCGCCACCAACGCCCACCCCTCGAACTCGGCGGCCTCGCCGTCTCCCGTCACTTGCCACATCGCCAAGGCCATCACCAGCAGTGCCCCGATGTAGACCGGAGCCAGCGCGAACGTGAGCGTGGTGGCCAACACAAACGAGATCAGCACGAGCAGCGGGAACAGGAACGCCGCGATCTGGGCGACCGAGTTCTTGACGACTGAGATGGCGAGATCCGACTTCCCCTTCCAGGCGAGCACCAGTCCGGCGACGTTCTCGACCGCATTGCCTGCGATGGCGACGATCACGAGCCCCGCGAACGCTTGGGAGAGCCCTAGTTGGGAAATCGCCGGGGAGAGCGCGCTCACGAACCAGTCGGAGACGAAGGCCGAGGCCACCCCGCCGGCTAGCAGCAGCGTCAGCGTCCCCGGCAACGACAGGCGTGGTCTGGTTAGGGAGCCGCCCGACCCGACGTCCGGCCCGGTATCGGCGCGCAAGTACGGCACCACCCAGGCGATGTAGACCACCAGCAGGCTCACCGCCCCAACCGCGGAGATCGCCTGGACGTGGTGGCTGGCCGGGTCGCGCGAGGCCAGCGACAGCCCGAGCAGGACGATGATGAACACCGCCACCAGCAGCAGCGTGGTGGTATCGCGCGGCAGGCGGTGGGAAAAGCGCATCATCCCGTCGTTGGAGCGGCGGGCGCCGACGACGATCACCAGGCCGAGCACCAGCATCGCGTTGGCGAAGATCGAGCCGACGATCGCCGTTTGGGCCACGACCAACTCGCCCTTCTGCAGCGCGAAGATGACCACGAACAGCTCGGGCAGGTTGCCGAGCGTCGACTGCAGCATCCCGGTGACCGCGGGCCCAAAGCGCTCGCCGAGCTGCTCGGTGGCAAATGAGACGACCCACGCCAGTCCGGCCAGAGCCACAGTGGCAAGCGCGAAGCTTGGGACCGAGGCCCACCCACCGTAATGGGCGACCCCCGCAAGCGCAGTAGCAAGCACCACCAACAGCAGTGCGGGTCGCGTGCGAGTGCCCATGGGAGACGGCGAGCATAGTCTCCGCCGCGGCAGCGTTCAGGGCCAGTGGCACGCTCGACAGGCGGCCATCAGGCCGCCCCCATCCAAAAGACCAACCGACGCGACGCGCCGGGATCAGTGGTTCTCGACGACCCGGTCGATCAGGCCGTACTCGAGCGCCTGCTCTGAGCTGAAGAAACGATCGCGCTCCATGTCCGCGCGCACCTCTTCCTTAGAGCGCCCGGTGTGCTCGGCATAGATGTCATCGAGGCGATCGCGCACACTCAGGATCTCACGCGCGTGTATCTCGATGTCGGTCGACTGCCCTTCAAAGCCGGCGGAGGGCTGGTGGATGAGGATGCGCGAGTTGGGCAGCGCGGCCCGCTTGCCCTTCGTGCCGCCGGCCAACAGCAGCGAGCCCATCGACATTGCCACGCCGACGCACATCGTGTGGATGTCGGGCTTGACGAAGCGCATCGTGTCGTAGATGGCAAGTCCTGAGTAGACCGACCCTCCCGGTGAGTTGATGTAGATCGAGATGTCCTTGTCGGGGTCCTGGGACTCCAGGTGCAGCAACTGCGCGACGACGAGGTTGGCGACCTGATCTTCGATTGGGGTGCCGAGAAAGATGATCCTCTCGTTAAGCAGCCGCGAGAAGATGTCGAACTCGCGCTCGCCGCGGGCGGTGCGCTCGACGACCATCGGGATCAGCTGTGCGTGCGGGTCCACGGGCCACACCCTATCCTGCCTGGCGATGCCGCTGAACCTCCCCAACCTGCTGACGGTTCTGCGCATCATGCTCGTGCCGGTGCTGGTGGTCGCGCTGCTCGGTAACACTCCCTCGGGCGATGTGCTGGCGGCAGTGGTGTTTGCACTGGCCTCGCTGACCGACTTCGTCGACGGCTGGCTGGCGCGCTCGCGCGAGGAGATCACGACGTTCGGCAAGCTGATGGACCCGCTCGCCGACAAGCTGCT
>Ga0105240_10015702_pt1 | contig 10276 bp, 8 predicted proteins | sample KBSC54metaG_FD_80426 | JGI IMG/M metagenome (GOLD analysis project Ga0105240, IMG submission 80426) | Corn rhizosphere microbial communities from Kellogg Biological Station, Michigan, USA - KBS C5-4 metaG | ecosystem: Host-associated > Plants > Roots > Rhizosphere > Soil | place: Michigan, USA... | reverse complement strand
TTTCGTACGCATCGGCCGAGACTCCTGTAGGCCGCATGATGATCGGCGCAACCGATCGCGGACTCTGCTTCGTGCAGTTCGGCGCGTCCGAAGAAGAACTGCTTAATACGTTACGCCGGGAATATCCGGCGGCACACGTTGAAGCCATGAAGAAGCCGTACTCGGAACAGTGGAGACTCTGGATGGATGCGCTCGCACGGCATCTTGAGGGCTCGCAGGCACGGCTCGATCTTCCACTTGATATCCGTGCCACCGCGTTTCAAATGAAGGTCTGGCAATATCTGCAATCCATTCCGTACGGCGAGGTGCAGTCGTATTCCGAGGTTGCCGCCGGGATAGGGCAGCCTGCTGCCGCGCGAGCCGTCGCGAATGCCTGCGCGGCAAATCGTGTAGCCATTGTGATCCCGTGCCACCGCGTGATTCGCGGCAACGGCGAATTAGGCGGTTATCGCTGGGGCCTGGAACGGAAACGCGCGTTACTTGATCGTGAAAGGGCCGCGCGCGTGCGAAGGCCCGCATAATAGTAGGTGATGAATAGATTTTGATCCGGCTCCCTGACAGGACGGTGAAAAGGTCTCGACAACCGCTTGCTGCGCGCGCGGCTCAGATGTGACGACACGTGTTTACGAGGTTTACAGGGCTCGGCCACAAAGGGAGTTAGCCACAATAGTTTTGGGATCGGACTTTATCGATCCACGCAACATGAATTTGTTTGATGAGGCACCAAGCGCGATCGAGAACTCCGAGGGCGGTGAAAAAATTTCGGCGCCCGCTCCGTATGCGTGGCGGGAGATTCTCGCCTATTTATCGCGGCGTCGCACGCCCGGTCTCGAACGTATTGACGCCGACCGCTACACACGCCAGACGGCATCCGGCGATGTTACGGTGAGCTACTCGGTGGAATCCACGCAGTTGAACATTTCTACTACCGGCGAAACACCACGCGTGCGGCGGCTCTTTGGCCTCGATCATGATGCCAAAGTTGCTGCGCGAATATTCACCGGCTGCCCGTTGCTCGGTCCGCGCGTCGTGCAACTCCCCGGCTTGCGCATTCCCGGTTGTTGGGAGCCATTCGAACTCTGTCTTCGCGTGATTCTCGGCCAGCAGGTCACAGTCGCCGCCGCGAGTACGCTGATGGGACGGCTTGGCGCAATTTGCCCAGGCTATTACGCCCCAGAGATCGCGAAGGCGGATCTCACTCAGCTTGGCGTTCCAGGGAGCCGTGCCCGAACCATCCAAGCTCTGGCGCAGGCTGTGTCAGGCGGCGATCTGCTCTTCGAATCGCAGCCGTGGGAAGAGATTGCACGCGTGCTTCGGCGCATTCCTGGCATCGGCCCCTGGACAGTTTCGTATCTTGCAATCCGCCTCGGGCGCGAAGCCGACGCTTTTCCGGAATCGGACCTCGGCCTTCTCCGCGGCGCCGGAGTTAGTTCTCCTAAGGAGCTTCTTCGAATCGCGGAACGATGGCGTCCTTATCGCTCGTACGCGGCCATGCATTTGTGGATACAACCGCAACTTCCGGATAGTGGCACGCGGCAGAGCGGCGTAGCGTAGAAGTATGTCAACCAATCTTTTGTTCGACCGGATCGAAAGCCCAATTGGAACCATCCTGCTCGCTTCCGATGGAGAAGCTCTCTGCGCGCTGGATTTTGACGACTGCGAAGAGCGCATGGAGGCTCTGTTGCGGAAACGTTATGGCAGCTTCTTATTGCGTCCCGCCGTGGACCCGCAAGGTTTCAGCGGCCGGTTTCGCGACTATTTCAATGGCGACTTCGCCGCTCTAGAGAATGTGCCGGTCAGTACCGGCGGCACGCCCTTTCAGCAACAGGTTTGGAGCGCATTGCGAACGATACCGCCCGGCGGTACGCAGTCCTATGGCCAGATCGCCGAGAGAATCGGGAAGCCGAATGCGAGCCGCGCCGTGGGCCTCGCCAATTCTCTGAACCCCATCGCCATTGCGATTCCATGCCATCGGGTTGTCGGCGCGAACTCCGCGTTGACAGGCTACGCGGGTGGCCTGGATCGCAAGAAATGGCTACTGGCGCATGAAGGCGCGACTCATCTGTAAAACTTCCAGAAGAAGTAAATAGTCATGAACCACGCGATGGCGAGCACGAATCGCCGCACCAAGAGAGGAGGTAGACGGCGGGCGTATGCCGCTCCGGAATAACCGGCCACTATCGCCGTCGCCATCATGAGAAGCCCTGGCCCGAACACTATCGATTTCGTGGCAATGAACATCACCATCGCCGTCGCGTTGATCACGGTCCCCAAGAGCGAGCGCATGCTGTTCACGCTGTGAATGTTGCCGATTCCCAATGCCGACCACGCGGCGATCATCAGAATCCCGATGCCCGCGCCAAAGTAACCTCCATAAATAGCAATTAGTAACTGGATGAAGCCCGTGACCGCGATAGTCGCGCCGCTGGGCGATTCCGTTTTATTCCACTTACGCATATGCGCGCTGAGCTTTCCGCTGAATGTGAAGAGAAGGCTGGCAAATAACAGGAGGAACGGGATCAGCTTAGTGAACGATTCGTTTGACGTATGCAGCAAAAGCCATGCGCCGACGCCGCCGCCCACGAGACTGACGATAGTCATTGGTATGAGCAGCTTTTTCGATGCCGTCATGTCATGGCGATACGCGACCGCGCTCGCGGCGGCGCCGGGCGTCAATGCGAACGTTGCGGTGGCATTCGCTGGAACGGGCAGAACGCCTGTCAGCAACAGGGCGGGGAATGCGATGAACGTTCCGCCACCTGCCACCGAATTCATGGCTCCCGCCGTCGCCGCTGCGCCGGTTAATAGGAGTCCTTGGGAAATGGTCATTCTTTCGACGGTAGCAGGATTCAGTACCGCGCCATGTCGTGCAAGAAGGTGTGCGACGAATCGGAACTGGAGCCTTCTCCCCACGTCCAATACAGTCCGAGGTAGGCGATTGTTTCCCGTTGACCGGCGACGCTGTGCCCGGCAAGAAAGAGCAGTTGAAAAGCGGGCTTCTTGAAATAGTAATATCCGCCGAAATCTGCCAGCGTGGACGGCCGCAGGCTTAACGCCGCTGGCCCCAGCGCGCCATGCGCAAAGACCTCGCCGCCTAGCGTCAACTTCTTACCTAGATCACGCTGCAGCAGCCAGCCGCCGAATGGATAGTTGTGCATTCCAGGAGCCCAGTTGAGCACTTCTCCCGCGCCTCCGTAAGTGGTCCACGGACCCTCGCTCTTTTGCACCCAGAGGGGAAGACGATACCAAGTTCGGCCGTTTCCGAGGCCGGCTTCGGCGTTGCCGGTCGGCAGTTCAACGAAAGGGAAGATTCCAAACTCCGGCCGGTGCTTAGTCTCGTGGATGAAGCGATACTTCACCCCGATCTCTGTGTCGCCGATGCCGAACGCTTTCGTTCCGGCGGGTGGAATGAATGCCGCGAGCGGAACCACGAGGTGCAACTGCACATCGGGAACGACGCCCCAGTTAAATTCAAACGCCGGGCCTAACGTAGCCGATCCGAGCGCCGTGCCGTCATAGGTTGAGAAGAGGTACGCCTCAAAATGCCGGTAATCGACAGGCTCGGGATCGTCGGTTTGGAAGGGAGGTCCCGCGATCACAGTGCCGGCAGCGCCCACGATGAGCGCTAGGCCGAGCAGGATCCGCAAGGGTGGGCGATGCCGCGGCAAGAAATATCAGTTTAGCGTGATGTCATTGTCGTTTCGGAATACGGGGCTGGGCTCGCAGACGTTAAACTAATGTTTAATGACGGCTAGAGTACTTGTCCTATTTGTGTCCGCATGCTTTCTTCTCGCCGCCTTCGATGGAACAAGCTCCTCGCCCGCCAAATCCGAGACGCCGCTCGAACGCGCGGCCAGCGAGTTCAAGATTGAAACCGAAGCGCTGGGCATTCGCCCCGGCCAAGCCGGTTCGGCGGTGAAGACGCACGCGGCCAAACTGGTCTGGCATGGCCGGGTATTCGAAAATTTCCGCAACGATGTTCTAGACGCGGTACCGCACGAAATCAAACAGAGCGGCCAAGATAAGTCGCTGCTACAGCGGAACCAGTTCGGGTTTAATGTATCGGGTCCGCTGGTGATTCCCCGAGTTCTCAGCGCGCACCGCAATACATTCTTCTCGCTTTCTTATGAAGGCGTGCGCGAGAATATTTCACGCACGTTTTTGCGCACGGTTCCAACCATTCCGGAGCGCACCGGCGATTTTTCGCAGACAGTGGATCAGGCTGGCAACCTGCTGCCCATTTACGACCCGTCCACGACGCGGCTGAATCCAAATTACGATGCGGCGCAGCCTGTTTCGACGAGTAATCTTCAATATCTTCGCGACCCGTTTCCGGGCAATCGCATTCCCGGGAATCGTCTCGATCCGGTGGCGCAGAATGCGATTACGCTCTATCCAACGCCCAACGCCGACATCGGTCCTTTCTACCAAAATAATTTCTTCATCAACGCGCCCGAAACGAACGTCGCGAACGGTTTTCTCGGTAAGGTGGATCAGAACTTCGGCGATCGCCATCGCGTGACCTTCGATTTCAACGTGTCTAACGGTCTTCTTGGCTCACCGCGCTGGTTCCCGACGGCGGCGAATCCGGGCGCTCCCGACCGCAATTTTCAAACACGCCGCGGCACGTTGGAATACGTGTTCACCGTCTCGCCGCAGACTGTCAACACGGCCACTTTCGAAGCTTCGATGAACACGTCCAACTCCACTACCGGATATCAGACGCCGTTCCCGGTGTACCAGATCGACCCATACGTAAATTTCGGGACGGAATTCCCGGATTCCCGCATTGCACGCAACACGTTCAATTGGAACGACGGCCTTTCCACTCGCCGCGGCAAACATTCCATCAGTCTTTACGCGCAACTCGTGCGGTATCAGGTCAACGCGCTCTGGCCGCAATTTCCGTCAGGGTATTTTGATTTTTCCTCAGGCCTCACCAGTCTTCCGGGAATTATCAATACCGGCCACGCGTTTTCGAGCTTTCTTCTGGGCCTTCCCGATTACGCCGAACAAACCTTTATTACCTCACCCTCTTATTTTCGTGAGATCTACGGGCGGGTGAGCGTGAGCGACAAGTATGAATTGTCAAAGAGCTTCAGCATCAGCGTGGGTATGAACATGAGCCGTCACGGAGCGCGCGCGGAAAAGTACAATCGCGAGAGCACAGTCGATCCCGCCGCGATCAATCCGGCGAATAATCTGCCTGGGGCGCTGGTCTTCGCGGGTGTTAACGGCGTACCCACCGGATTGCGGGAACCAGTATTCCGCTTTGACCCAAGCGCGAGCGTGACCTGGAACCCGCGCGGCGACACAAACACGGTGGTACGCGTGAATTACTCCCGTTCCCATCAGCCGATGCCGATCTATTCAGGCCAGTGGGCCACGCAAGGATTCAACGCGCGTGAAGCGATCCAGTCGCAAAATGCGCAACTCACTCCGGCCGTTGCTCTGGATAGCGGTCTTCCCCCGCTCTCTCAGCCTCTTCCGAATCTTCGCGGCGACGCGGCGAATGGAGCGGTCGCCGATTGGATGGATCTCACCACTCGCGAGCCCGTTTATCAGTCCGCGTCGATTTCCATCGAACGTCAATTGCCGTTTTCACTGACCGTCACCGCGCTCGGCTATTACAGCGGCGGACGGGATCTGTATGTCGGGAATGCGTCGGCGAATCCGAATGCAATTAGTCCGGATGCGCTGGTATATCGCGATCTACTGAACAATCAGGATTTCAGCGCGACGCTTCGTCCTTTTCCGCAATACACCAGTTTCGATCTGTTCGGCCTTTATCCGCTCGGAAAATACCAGCGCGACGGCGCGTATATCCGCGTGGAAAAGCGCGCGTCAAACGGTCTCTCCATGCGCGTCTATTATGAGATCGCGAAACAGCTTGACGATTACTCCGGACCATACGGCATTCAGGATTTGTTTAACCGGCGCAAAGACTGGGCGCTTACGCCGGGCACGCCCCCCCAATACCTGCAGATCAGCTATGTCTACGAATTGCCGATCGGAGCAAATAAACCATTTCTGAATTTTTCCGATTGGCGGAAGCCGATCGTCGACGGTTGGTCTTTCAGCGGCACCGCTTACCTGGACGATGGCACTCCCGTGACTCCTCATCCCGAGTTCAACAACACCGGCGGAGTAATCACCGGACTCACCGTCAACTCCGTTCCCGGCGTCAATCCTCAGGTCTCCAATCAGGGCCCGGCGCTTTGGTTTAACCCCGCCGCGTTCGATCAGCCGGCCGACTTCACTCTCGGCACAGCCTCGCGAACCAGTCCGGTGCTGCTGAATCCCGCATCGCACAGCTTCGATCTCAGCGTGGTGAAGCGCATCGAAGTCAGCACGGACCGCTCTCTCGAATTCACGGCCACCGGGTTCAATTTCATCAATCACGGCGACTGGAACTATCCCGATACCAGCATCGGTCCGGCCAGCGCCCCCAACCTCGATGCCGGCAAGATCATCGGTTCCCATGGCGGCCGGGTAGTCCAATTGGGACTTACTTTTAACTTTTGAGAATAGCCCGCAAAAAGGATTTGACGACGCGGCGTTTTCTATCGGCATCGCTCGCGTTGCTGCTCTGCGCGGGGTTTACGACGCTGTCTGCCCGGTCCCGTTCATCGGCGCGGCCCACCCACATTCGCATTCCTCTTTGGATTGATCCCGCTCCCGCGGAACTGACCGCAAAGGATCTCACGGCGAGTTTGAGCGGCAAGGCCGCCCCCATCACGGGCATCCAGACACCGTCGAGCGATCTCATCATCCTGCTGGTTCTCGATCTCACCGGAGATATCGCGCTGGTCGATCCGGCGCGGCAGGCCCTCATCCAGCAGGTCAAGGCGCTGCCCCCGAACGCATGGGTGGGACTTCTGCGCGCCCAGGACGGCCTTAGCGTCCTGGCCGATCCAACGCCGAATCGTAAGACAATCGCCGATGCCATCCAAGCGCTGCCGGTCAGCGGGAAGGCGGGCCTCCTTGATACGGTGAACGCCATTGCGGGGCTGGCCGATGGAATCGTCCGGAAATCCAATGTTCGCGTCGCCATCCTTTATGTGACCGATAGCGACATCACCAACTACCGTGAGGATTTCACGAATCCGGTGATCAATTCGAGCGATCCGCACGATCTGAGCCGCCGCTTTCCCGAGGCTCTGATTCAGGAGAAAATATCGAGCCTTCAGACACAGATCGCGGCTGGCGAAGCCCCGCTCTTCATCGTCCATCTGCAATACCGCTCCACCCGTTTAAATCAGGCTTATCAAAATGGTCTTGAAACACTCGCGGAATTCACGGCCGGTTACGGTTCGTTTTGCCGGTCGCAAGCCGAGATTCCCGAAGCGATCGGGAAGGCGTTCACTTATATGCGTTCGGCATGGTTTCTTACAATTGGGCTTCCAGAGCGGGAGCACTCGGCAGTCCAAGTGCGCTTGGAACTCGCAAATCATGGCGATGTCCACCTAGCCTACCGCGCACGTTTATCGCTAAAACGGAAATGACATAATGTATTGGCCAATGTCCAAAATGGTTTCGAGGTTGGCGGAGTTTTCCGCCGCCCTCGTGGCGATTATCGCCGTGGTTTTTATATGGCAGACTGTCTCTCTGCGAAGCACTGTTCGCCGCCTCGAACAGGAAAACCGGACGCTTGCGAATCAACTCCAAAAGCTGAAATCGCAACCGGCACCGGCGCCGCGGGTAGTGACGGCACCCGCGCCCGTCTCGCCCCCTGAACGGCCCGAACCAAGCCCGGCCGATCTCCGTGCGCTTGCCCAGAAAAACGAAGCCATTTCGAAACTGCAGGACGATCTGGCGGCCGCCCGCGCGCAGATCGGCGATCTCCAGAATTCCGTTTTGACGCTTAAAGGGCAGAACTCCTCGCTCGACCAGCAGGCCCGCGAGAAGCTGGCGGCCGCCGCCGCGAATTGCAATCAGCGTCTGGCCGATGCCGCGCATTCTCTTGACGCGATCCAAGGGGATCTAACGACCGAGAAGTCGAAGGCGGCGGAGCTTGTGGAGGCGAATCGCGCGCTGCGGGCGCAAGCGGCGGCTCCGAAACCCGCACTGCGGACATCCGATCTCGCGGCCCAGCTTCGCGATATTACACTACGCCGCGAATCGTACTTGCGGGGCGTGCTTCGCCGCTATCGAGATATCTCCGCGCAATACCGCTCGTTTTCCGGAGCGATGGCCGGGCGCCAGGATCAACAGATCACTCCGTGGAACTCGGCTGAAGTGTCCCGGATTGAGAGCGCCATCAGTTCGGCCGAGGACGACCTCCGGCAGTTAGACGCCCTGAACGCACAGGCGTCATTGCTGGAGAAAAAACTCGCGAAGCAGTAATTAATAAGTCTCACTGCTCACCAGAGATACTGTTTCGCATCCTTGCGACGCGAGTAACTGTCCAGTACGTGGACTACTCGAATCTTTCCATCGCCGCAGCCGGCGTCGAGAACCTGTTTTCCGGCGAGATCGCCGAGTACGAGAAACCAGTACTCTCGGTTAAATCGCGGCCGGAGTTTTGGGCTCGTGTAGCATTGCAAAGCAAGCGGGATCCAGCAGCAACGCGGCATCGGGATTGGGGCTGTCCTCAATACCCGTGTTTAGCGCATATAGATATTCACTTTTCAAGCTTGCTGCGGATTTGAATCGAACAACATGTTCTGGGCAGGCAGCTGGCCAGCCTTTGGCTCCTTACGAACATCCAGCCGCAAAATGCTGGATGCTCGTAAGGACGGGATCGCCCGTGCCATGCAGTTACGACGCTACGCTGCGATTACTGTAACAAGAGCTTTAATTCCGGCCGCAGTAAGCTGTTTTGCCGCGTCGCTCAAGAGATCTTCGATGGCGCCGAACAGTTTGTCATCCCCGGTCAATTTGGGTAACAATCGCCCGCTGGCGACTATATCGTTAAATGCGGCAGCCAAGGCTGGGTCTTGCCCAGGCGTAGAAAAGTCGTCGTCCCGGTTTCCAATTATTCCGTGAATTTTACCCTTGTGCGCGAATGAAAATCTGTCTCCAGCAGATGTAGCTAAAATCGCCACCATCGCGTAGTCGATGTCGGAAGCGCCACTATCGTGGACGTGCGTGCTAAACGTGCAAGTCCCATTTCGTTGAATAACCAGTTGAACGTTGCCGTTCTGCGCCAGATCGCTATTTACCTGACCTGAGTCAAATTTGACAGTGTCGCCGGAAACTGCGTGGGCCGATGCCCCGTCGCTCGCCGTCCACGTCATCACCCCGCCCTGGAATTGCTGGACCCGGGCGCCGGGTACGTCATGTTCAGACCCCACAGGGTACCCGAGAAAGCTCCGCTCAAAGCCCATGGAAGCCCACGTATCGCGTATTGCACCGAAAATATCATGAGGACCGGTCGCTTGCGACCAATAGATTGAGCTCTCCGGTGGTCCGGGAAACTGTAACGCCCGAAAGTGATTGAATCGACCTTTATTGTCCGGGCACGACGATTCATCCGTTATCGGATGGCCGAACTGCTCCCGGCCGACTTCAAGCCATCGCGCGAGGATCGCGCCATGCACTTCGTGTGCACCTATCGTAGGATGCCAAGATACAATCCCTTTTTGAAATGTCTGAGCGCGCCCCGCACCGTCAAATGTCGGGCTTTCATTTGAAAGTGGTGCGCCGAGTAGACCTCCAACCCCACCTAGACTAAGCCACTTTTGCTCAATGGCGCCGAAAACCGTAAAAGTTCCAACGTTAGTTGGCATAAAGAACCCTCCTTATGGGTTGTTTATCTGCGAGCATTCGGAGTGTAGATCCGCTCGTGATCGCATTCATAGTAAAAATGCGACAATGCCTATAAATCGTCATCGGTATTTGCAAAAGTGCAAGTTCCCATGAACCCGGAGGGATGAAGAATGCTCAGTAATCAATCGCGGCTCCCGTGCCCGGAACTCCGGCCGTATGTGCGCGCCTATGTACAGCGGCAGATTATGGGACCCTCGATCGACGTGGTGCAACCGATGCCAGCTTCGCTTGAAACCATCATAGATCTGGAATTCGGCAATCTACCTATTGTTGAGTATTTGAATGGCGCCGTGCTGGAAGCCATTCGCACTTCGATTGTTGGACAGGGCACGTATCGCAGGCTTTGGTATCGACTGCGAGGCCCAGTGGATTCCTTCGGCATTTTCTTCCAACCGATGGGGGTCAGGCAGCTTTTTGGCATCCCCGGACGCTTATTGGTAAATCACGAATATACGGCTGTCGATGTGATTGGGAAAAGCATCTTCGAGGTTCGGGAACGAATGGC
>Ga0105240_10015700_pt1 | contig 10279 bp, 8 predicted proteins | sample KBSC54metaG_FD_80426 | JGI IMG/M metagenome (GOLD analysis project Ga0105240, IMG submission 80426) | Corn rhizosphere microbial communities from Kellogg Biological Station, Michigan, USA - KBS C5-4 metaG | ecosystem: Host-associated > Plants > Roots > Rhizosphere > Soil | place: Michigan, USA... | reverse complement strand
CCTTGCCGGCCGGGTCGAGCTTGTCGAGCAGCCAGATGCGCGAGGTGTAGAAATCGAGCGAGCGGCTGAAGGTCGTGCGCTCGAACCCGGGGGTGTCGTCCACGCTCATGCCCGAGGCGACATCGGTGTGCTCGCCGGTGAACATCGTGGCGGCGCTGGCCAGCGGCGTGCCGCGCGACCAGCGCTTGACGACGTTCGGGTAGCCCGAATCGGTGAGGCTGCCGGGGCCGAAGTCGGTGGCCACGTACAGCGTGTTCTCGTCGGCCCACTCCACGCTGGACTTGGCCTCGGGCAGCACGAAGCCGTCGGCGACGAACGCGCGCTTGGCGACGTCGTACTCGCGCACGACCTGGGCGTCCGAGCCGCCGCGCGACAGCATCACGAGGCAGCGGTCGTACTTGGGCGCGAGGCAGCTGGCGCCGTGCCAGACCCAGTTCTCGCCCTCCTGCTTGGCCAGCGCATCGAGGTCGATCACGACGTCCCACTTGGGCTGCGGCTTGCGGTATTCGTCCAGCGTGGTGCGGCGCCACAGGCCGCGCGGGTTCTTGTCGTCGCGCCAGAAGTTCCAGAAGTACTGGCCGCGGCGGGCGACAGCGGGGATCTGGTCCTTGGAGTCGAGGATGGCGCGCAGCTGGTCGCGTGTCTCGTTGAACTGCGGCCAGGCCTCGATCTGCTTGCGCGACTGCGCGTTGTGCTCGCGCACCCAGGCGAGGGCCTTGTCGCCGAGGACGTCCTCGAGCCACAGGTTGGGATCGTCGGCGGCGGCCGTGGCGGCGGAAGCGGGGGCGGAGGCGGCGGGGGCTTGGGCCATGAGGGAGCTTGCGGCCGTGGCCAGCGCGGTGGCCACGGACAGGAGTCGGAAGGTCTTGATCATCGCAGAGGGGGTGGATGAAGAAAGCGCCCCGGCCTCGTGAGCCGCGGCGCGCCTGGGGCCATTCTTGCCGCTGCGCGCGGGCTCCCGGGCCGGCCGCCGGCATAGGTGAAACCCTCGGTCGCGATGCCCTCGCGGTGAAAGGGGAAGTGGCACCGGGCCGTATCCTTCCCGATGTGTCAACACGATGACCGCTGGCATCATCGCCGCCGCCAGCCCGACAGCGGGCCGGCCCCGTCCCAAGCGATTCCACGAGACCTCCCGCCACCATGACCGCCACGAACCCTCTCCTTTCCGACTGGACGACGCCGTTTGCCTTGCCGCCGTTCGACCGGATCCGGGCGACCGACTTCGGCCCGGCCTTCGAGGCGGCCATGAAGGCGCAGCGCGCCGAGGTCGAGGCCATCGCGGCGCAGCCGGCCGCGGCGGACTTCGAGAACACCGTGGCCGCGTTCGACCGCAGCGGACGCCTGCTGTCGCGCATCGAGGCCGCGTTCCATGCGCTGGCCGCGTCGCACACCTCGCCCGACATCCAGTCCGTCCAGCGCGACCTGGCCGGCCCGCTGGCCGCGCACGAGAGCGCCGTGATGATGCACGCAGGCCTGTTCGCGCGCCTGGACGCGGTGCACGCGAAGCGCCACGAGCTCGCGCTGGACGCGGAGCAGCTGCGCCTGGTCGAACGCCTGCACGTCGACTTCGTGCGCGCCGGCGCGAAGCTGGGCGCGGACAGGCAGCCGCGCTACGCGCAGATCATGGAGCGCCTCGCGCAGCTGACCACGCGCTTCGCCCAGAACGTGCTCGCCGACGAGGCCGGCTTCCAGCTCGAGCTGGCCGACGACGAGCTCGACGGCCTGCCGCCCTTCGTGCGCGCGTCCGCGCGCCAGGCCGCCACCGACCGCGGCCTGCCGGACGGCACGCACGTGGTGACGCTCTCGCGCTCGCTGATCGTGCCGTTCCTGACGTTCTCCACGCGGCGCGAACTGCGCGAGCGCGCCTGGCGGGCCTGGGTCGGCCGCGGCGAGATCGAGGGCGAGACGGACAACCGCGAGGTCGCGCGCGACATCCTGCGGCTGCGCCAGGAGCAGGCCTGGATGCACGGCCACGCGAGCTACGCCGACTACGCGCTGGCCAACACCATGGCCGGCAACGCGGCCTCGGTCAACACGCTGCTGGACGACGTCTATGCGCGCGCGCTCGCCGCGCTGCAGGACGAGCGCCAGGCGGTGCACGAGGCGCTGCGCGGCGCTGGCGTGGCCGGCCCCTACATGGCCTGGGACTGGCGCTTCGGCTCGGAGAAGGTGCGCCAGCAGCGCTATGCGTTCGACGACGGCGAGGTCAAGCCGTACTTCTCGCTCGATCGCATGGTGCAGGCCGCGTTCGACTGCGCGCAGCGGCTGTTCGGCATCCGCATGGTGCGCAACGACGCGATCCCCGTGTACCACCCCGACGTCGTGCCCTACGAAGTGCACGACGGCGACCGGCTGATCGGCATCTTCCTGCACGACAACTTCGCGCGCCAGACCAAGCGCTCGGGCGCGTGGATGAGCGCGCTGCGCTGGCAGTGCCGCAACGGCGGCGTCGACCTGCCGGTGATCATGAACAACAACAACTTCGCCAAGGGCGCGCCGGGCGAGCCCACGCTGCTGTCCTTCGACGACGCGCGCACGCTGTTCCACGAGTTCGGCCACGGGCTGCACGGGCTGCTGTCGAACGTGACGTACCAGCGGCTGTCGGGCACCAACGTGCTGCGCGACTTCGTCGAGCTGCCGTCGCAGCTGTTCGAGCACTAGCTACTGGAGCCCGAGGTGATCGCGCGCCACGCGCGCCACTGGCAGACGGGCGAGCCCATCCCCGAGACGCTGGTGCGCCGCCTGCAGGAGGCGCGCCGCTGGGGCCAGGCCTACGAGACGGTGCGCTACGCCGGCAGCGCGCTGGTGGACATGGCCGTGCATTCGCGCCAGGACAAGGAGCCGCCGCCGGACCTGCCCGAGTTCGAGGCCGCCACGCTCGCGCGCCTGAACCTGCCGCCCGAGGTGGGCGTCAACCACCGCCTGCTGCACTTCCAGCACCTGTTCTCCGGCTCGGCCTACGCCGCGGGGTACTACGTCTACCTGTGGGCCGAGGTGCTGGACGCCGACGCGTTCGACGCCTTCAAGGAAGCCGGCAACGCCTTCGACCCGGCCACGGCCGCGCGCCTGCGCCAGTGCATCTACGGCACCGGCGACAGCGTGGCGCCGCAGCAGGCGTACGCCGCGTTCCGCGGGCGCATGCCGTCGATCGAGCCGCTGCTGCGCAAGCGCGGGCTGCTGCCCGAGGACATGGCAGGGCGGGTCGTCTGACCCGCCGTTCGCCGGCGTCGCGGGACGCTACTTCTTGTCTTCGGTGCAGCCCGCATCCACGCCCTGGTCGGCGACCACGCGCCAGTGTCCGTCCGCATCCTTGCGCCAGATGCTCGTGAAGCGGCCGGTGACCTTGCCTGCGGGGTCGTGCACCAGGCCCGTCGAGATCGCGTAGCGGCCGTCGGCGGTCGGGGCCACGGCGTCGGGGCCCCAGCTGAACGGCGCCTGCGCGCTCTCGAAGAAGCGCTTCCACGCATCGAGCACCGCGGGGCGGCCGATCTGCGCGCTGCGGCCGTTGAACACGGCGTCCTCGGCGACGAAGTCGCCGAACTTGTCGAGCTTGCGGTCGGCCATCGTCCTGGCGAACGCGATCTCGCTGGCCTTGACCTCGGCGGCGATGGCCGCGAGGTCGCTGGCCGACGGCAGCGGGGCGGCGAGGGCGGGCAGTGCGATGGCGGACAGGGCGCAGGCGAGCAGGGCAGGGCGCATGGCGGAGTCGCTCCAGGCAGTCGAGGTGCGGCGATTGTGGACGTGTGGCGCGCGCGCCGCCATGCGGGCGCATGGCCTTGACACGCCTTGCATGCGAGCGCAAAGTCGCGGCTCCCTTCAACCGTCTCGCCTTCAGGAGGTCGCCATGGATACTCACTTCGCCAGCGCGTCGACCGCCTCGTCGTCACGGTAACTCGCAGGCCCGCGCCGACTTTCCACCCGACAGTCCGCGGCCTCCGGTGCGAGGCCCCGCTCGAAGCAGAGCGCCCCGCCCGCACCGACGCCATCCGGTTCCGACGCCCACCTCCCCATCGCCGGCCTTGACCGTGCAAGGCCTTCGTTCGTTCGCGCTTCCTGCAGGCACGAGCGAAGCTGCCGCATCGCCTTCGAGCGCGGTGCGGCGCGACCGGAACCTTTCCAAATGCACGATTCCTTCGATCTGCACGCGCTGCGCGACATCGGACTCTCCCATGACACGGTGCAGGCCGCGCTCGCGCACCCGCGGCCGGATGGCACGCGTCTGGCGCGCGTCATCGAGATCCAGCGCGACCACGTGGTCGCGCACGACGGCGCCGATCCGCACGCGGCGCAGCCGACGCCGGCGTTGCGCGCGGCCCTCGAGCACGAGCGCGATGGCCTCGTGGTCGGCGACTGGGTGTGGTGGCGCGCGGCCGCGTCCGACGGCGACCGCGGCTGGGTCGTCGCGCGCCTGCCCGCGCGCAACCGCGTGTCGCGGCGCGACCCGGCCGGCGGCCGCCAGGGGCTGGTGGCCAACATCGACGCCGCGCTCATCGTGATGGGCCTGGATCACGACTCCAACCTGCGCCGCCTCGACCGCTTCCTCGTGCTGGCGCACTCCGCCGACGCGCGCGTGGTGGTCGTGCTCACGAAGGCCGACACCTGCGACGACCCCGCCGCGGCGATCGCGCGCGTGCGCACGCACCTGGGCGACGCGCGCGACGACGTCGCGGTGCTGGCCGTCGACGGCCGCTCGCCGGACGCGGCGGCGGCGCTCGCGCCCTGGCTCGTGCGCGGCACCACGCTGGTCACGCTCGGCTCCAGCGGCGCGGGCAAGACGACGTTGACCAACACGCTGACGGGCGCAGCATCGCTCACCGGCGCGGTGCGCGCGGACGACCAGCGCGGCCAGCACACGACCACGGTGCGCACGCTGCACCGCACCGAGGACGGTGCGTGCCTGATCGACACGCCGGGCCTGCGGCAACTGTGGCTGGACGCCGACGCCGACACGCTCAACGACGCGTTCCCCGAGATCGGCATGCTGGCCCTGCGCTGCCGCTACCGCGACTGTCGCCACGCGCAGGAGCCCGGCTGCGCGGTGCGCGAGCAGGTGCCGCGCGAACGCCTCGTGAGCTTCCAGAAGCTGCTGCGCGAGGCCAACCGCGAGAGCGACGACATCTTCCAGCGCCGGCGCAACCTGGCGGTGATGAAGCAGCGGACGCGGGACAACCGGGCGCGCAATGCGGCGCGCGGGACGGGGGAGTGGTGATGCGTCTGCCGGTCAGGCCAAGGCGGACGCCCGTGCGGAGACGTCCGCGTGCGTGGGCCCGCGCGACGTGAACCACGCGCCGCACCCCGCGATCGCCTCCATGCGTTCCAGCAGTTCGCCCGCCGACGCGATGGGCGCCGCGTCGTACGCCGGCCGAGCGCGTTCCAGCAGCCGCGTCAGGCGCTCCTGGTACGCCAGGTCGCCGTGGGGGCCGAGCGTCAGCCCGACGATGCGCCGGGCATCCGCCGCATCGCGCTCGCACAGGTCCGCAGCGTCGTCGGCCTCGTACCCCGAACACCAGCGCAGCGTCGCGCGATCCAGCGCATCCAGGTGACTCACCAGCAGCCCGTCCAGCGGCCCGGCGGCCGCGGCGGCGTAGCGCAGCAGCAGGGCGTCCGGGTGGCCCCGGCGAAAGCGGCCCTGCCAGCCGTGGTCGTCGTTGTGCGGCTCGGCCAGCACGTCGAGCGCGGCGTCGTGCGTGGGGAACGGGCCGGCGCCGTGGCGCGTGAGGTAGGCGCGCACGATGCCCAGGCGGGCGACCGGCTCGTCGACACCGGCGGCCGCCGCGACGGCCTGCGCCGCCGCGGGCGTCACGTCGCTCCACGTGGTGTGCGGATGGAAGCCGCGCGATTCGTCGAGCAGCACGCCCTGCGCGCCCTCGAACAGCAGCGTGCCCTCGCGCCGGAATCCAGCCGCCACGGCGGCTTCGTCGGCCGGCGCCGCCCGCTGCGCCAGCCGGCACGCCTGCTCGAGCCAGCGCTCGGCCAGGGCGTCGTCGCGCAGCGCCAGCAGCTCCTCGTCGCCGTCGTGCGCGCACGCGTCGAACTGCGCCGCGAGCGTGCGCCGGATGGCCGCCAGCTTGTCGCGCGTGCGGCGCGGGTGCGCGAGGTCGGCGTAGTGCAGCGCCTCGTCCGGATGGTCGATGGCGTGCGCCACCGTCTCGCCCACGCCCGCGCCGCAGGTCCCGTGCGCCTGCGTCCCGCGCAGGCGCTCGCGCAGGCGGCCCGCGGCCTGGTGGTAGGGCGTGGTGACGCGGCAGCGCGCGGCGATCGTCAGCCGCGACAGCGCGTCGTGGACGCCGGCCCGGCGCAGGAACCGTTCCTCGACCAGCAGCGCCGTCGGATGCACGACGACCGGCGACGCGAGCAGCGTTCGCACGCCGGGAACGAACGTGCCCGCGCCGAACTGCGAGAAGGTATGGTGGCGCCCGTCGGGCAGCACCACGTTGTGCCCGGCCTGCGCGCCGCCGTTGAAGCGCGCGACGGTGTGCACCGGCCAGCGCCGGCACAGCGCGTCGGTGAACAGGCCCTTGCCGCAGTCGCCGAACCCGAGGTCGACGAGCGCGGCCAGGCGCGGCGCCGCGCGCATCGCGGTCAGCCGAACAGCCGCTGCCACCACGACGACGCGGGCAGCGCCGCCGCGCCGTGCGGCCGCGTCGCCTGCACGCCGCCCGAGCGCAGCAGGCTGGCGTACGGCCTGACGGCGCGGATGACGGCGCCGATGCGCTCGCGGGTCATGCCGCCGGCCGCCAGCGCGCCGGCCAGCTCCTCGGTGTCCGCGAGCCGGCCTTCGGTCAGGCCCACCAGCGCGGCGGCGACCGCGCAGGTGTCGTCGGGCGACTCCATGCAGATCACGTGGTCGCCCAGCAGCTCGCGCCAGCGCGCCTCGCAGCGCTTGCGGCGCTGCAGGTCGGGGATCAGGAAGAACAGGTGGTAGCTCTCGGCGGCCGCGGCGACGGCCTCCTCGATGGGGATGTCCTCGTCCAGGTGCTCGCCGATCAAGGCCTCGACCTGGTGGCGCGAGACCGCCGGGTAGGGCAGCTCGTCGCCGGTCATGATCAGGTAGCCGCGCTTCCTGCGCTTGGTCCAGCAGTCCAGGTCCGTGTGCTGCGCCAGCGTGTAGAACGCCAGTTCGTAGCTCTCGGAACCGGAGCCGCCGCCGCCGGCCTCGAGCCAGCTCCAGGTCAGCCACTGGTCCATCAGTTCGGCCGTGGACTCGAACTGGCCGACCTGCAGCGGCGCCTTGTCCGAGGTCGCGTCGCCGATCGCCATGAACATGATCTGCGGATCGGCGATGCGGCAGTTCTGCAGCGTCTTCATGAAGTTGGGCAGGTCGCGCTGCGCGAGCATGCGCGGGATGTCGCCCATCGAGCCGGTGACGTCGAGCGCGAAGACGATGCCCAGCGAATCGGGGTGGTCGGCGCTGTCGCGCGATTCGCGCATCTTCAGGCCGTGCGGGTCCATCAGTCCGTGGCAGCCGCGCTGCGCGAACACCTCGTCGAGGGCCTTCGCGGCGCGGTCGGCCAGGAGGGCCGAGTGGGCGGCGTGCGAGTAGTTTCCGTGTCCCATGATGGTTCAAGCCTGTTGCGGGTTGAAGGGAATGAATTGCGGCCGGCCGAAGGCCTGGCGCGCGGCGGCCGTCAGCTGGCGTTCGATCTGGACGGCGCCGTGGCGGGTGCACCAGGCGGCGTCCTCGCTGGCGACGCGCAGCAGGTCGGCGATCGGGGCGGGCACGCGCGGGCCCAGCGGCGGCGGGCCGTCGCTGTGGCCGTGCAGGAGCGCGCGCAGCGTCCAGGCGGACTGCATCAGGTCGCGCGCAGCCGCGGCGCCGCGCCTGGCCAGGCCCCAGCCCACCAGCAGCACGCCGTGGTCGCCGGGGTGGACGAGCCAGTGCGACGGCCGCAGGTCGCCGTGCGTCCAGCCCGCGCCGTGCAGGTAGCCCAGCACCTCCAGCACGCGCCGCCACAGCCACACGGCATGGCGCACGTCGCGCAGCCCGTTCGGGTGGTGGGCCTGCACGTCGGCCAGCGTGCCCCAGTAGCCCACCGGCTGGCGCAGCACGAGGGCGTCGCGCGCGTCGCCGTCGGTCGCGCCGAAGGCCACCAGCTGCGGCAGGCGCTGGCTGAAGTAGGCGGACGACGGGAGGTCCAGTTGCTGCAGGCGCTGCAAGGCATCGGCCTCCGCCGCCAGGGCGTGGCGGGCGCCGCGGGCCAGCTTGATCGTGACGCGCTCGGGCAGCGGTCCGCACGCGACGGCCGCCAGCAGCTCGCAGCCGTCGCTGTCACCGAGCGCGCTTAGCACGCGGTACGTGCGTCCGCGCAGGCGCAGCAGGCGCGCGCCCGCGGGGTCGACCGCGCGCGAGCGCAACCACGCCTCGTGGAAGGCGCGGCGCTCGACGACGCGCGCGCTGCGCGTGACCATGGCCGTGCATTGCGGGCAAGCCACCATCCGCCACGCGGCCTGGCGCGGCAGCGGGCCGCCGCATTGCGGGCAGGTCAGGGCGTCGAAGCTCATGGCGCGGGCGACATCGGAGCAGGGACCGCGGCATTCTTCCTGAGGCCGGACTTGAGTCGGAGGACGGTTGCCGTGTTCATGGTTGTACTGTACGCCTTATAAAAGTTGCAGTAAACAACTAATGAACACGTCCGAGATTGGTAGGGCGGGTCGTTCGACCCGCCGTCCGTGCGCCGCACCCTCACCGGCCCGGTCACGATGCGTGTGGCGCGCCATGGCACGGATGGCGGGTCGAACGATCCGCACTACACCGACCGCACGCCGGCGAGGAAAAAAATGGCCACCCGTTGCGGGGCGGCCATCTCGATCGTTCTCATTCATTGGCGCCAGGGCGCCTGGCGCCTCAGCGACCGCGGAAACGCGGATCGCGCGGGCCGTTGCCGCCTTGCTTGGCGCCGAAGGCCTTGCGTTCGCCGTAGCCGTCGCGCTGCGGGCGGTCGCCGCCGAACGCCGGGCGATCGCCGTGCGGACGCGCGTGGGCGCGCTCGCCGCCTTCGCGGTTGAACGCCGGACGATCGCCGCCGTCGCGCTGGAATTGCGGACGATCGCCGCCGTCACGCTGGAACTGCGGACGCTGCTCGCCACCTTCGCGCTGGAACGCCGGACGCTGGCCGCGGTAGTCGCCGCGCGGGCCGTCGTTGCGCTGGAACGGGTTGTCCGTGCGGAACGGGCGCTGCTCGCCGCCGTCGCGCTGGAACTGAGGACGGTCGCCGAACGGGCGACGGTCGCCCTGGTGCTGCGGACGCTCGCCGAACTGCGGGCGCTCGCCGGCGTGCTGCGGACGCTCGCCGCCATGGCCGCCGAAGCGGGGGCGCTGCTCCTGGCCGAAGCCGCCGCGCGGGCCGTAGCCGTCGCGGTCGCCGTGGCCGCGCTGGCCGCCGAAGCCGCCGCGCGGGCCGTTGTTGAAGTGGCCGCGGTGGCCGCCCTGCGGGCGCTCGTCGTCGAAGCGGCGCGGGCCGCCGGCGCGCGCCGGGGCGGGCGCGGGCAGGCGCGGCTCCAGGCCGGGCACCGTCGCCACGGGCAGGTTGTTGCCGGTGAAGCGCTCGATGCGGCGGATCATGCCCAGGTCGCGGCGCTCGGCCAGCGTGATGGCCAGGCCCGAGCGGCCGGCACGGCCCGTGCGGCCGATGCGGTGCACGTGGTCCTCCACCTTCATCGGCAGGCCGTAGTTGATGACGTGCGTGATCGTCGGGACGTCGATGCCGCGGGCGGCGACGTCGGTGGCGATCAGCACGCGCAGTTGCTTGTTGCGCAGCGCGCCGAGGACGCGGTTGCGGCGGCCTTGCGGCATGCCTCCGTGCAGCGCGGCGACCGAGTGGCCGATCTGCTGCAGGCGGTCGGCCAGTTCGTCGGCGTCGCGCTGGGTGCTCGTGAAGACGACGGCCTGGTCCATGGCGCGGTCGGTCAGCAGCTGGTCGAGCAGGTCGTCGCGGTGCTTGCGGTTGTCGGCCCAGTGCAGGCGCTGCTCGATCTGCGCGTGCTGCTCGGTGGGCGCCGAGACGCGGATGCGCTGCGCCTCGTGCGTCAGTTCCTTGGCGAGGTTGCCGACGTTGCCTTCGAACGTCGCGCTGAATATCATCGTCTGGCGTTCCTTGGACAGCTGCTCGGCGACGTGGTGGATGTCGTCGATGAAGCCCATGTCCAGCATGCGGTCGGCCTCGTCCAGCACCAGCAGCTCGACCTGCGACATCATGGCCTTGCCGCTGCCCATGTGGTCGATCAGGCGGCCGGGGGTGGCGATCAGGATGTCCAGCGGACCGCGCAGGGCCTTGAGCTG
>Ga0105240_10015698_pt1 | contig 10280 bp, 10 predicted proteins | sample KBSC54metaG_FD_80426 | JGI IMG/M metagenome (GOLD analysis project Ga0105240, IMG submission 80426) | Corn rhizosphere microbial communities from Kellogg Biological Station, Michigan, USA - KBS C5-4 metaG | ecosystem: Host-associated > Plants > Roots > Rhizosphere > Soil | place: Michigan, USA... | reverse complement strand
TGAATCACCAGCGGAGAGGTGGCCGAGTGGTCGAAGGCACCAGATTGCTAATCTGGCGTACTGGGTAACCGGTACCGAGGGTTCGAATCCCTCCCTCTCCGCCAAATTGCTGCACTTTTTGGCATCGAGCATCGTGGTCAAGCCTCTCTCGAAACGCCCTGATTGGCCTGGGTGGGGTTGATTTGACGAATTCTTGACCGCTCCCAATCGGGCCATTGGTGCAGAACGCCTTCATCAAATCGTTCAACAGCAAGTTGCGCGACGAGTGTCTTACCCGAATCACTGCTCCTCGCCGCGCCGCAGGCTTCAGACGTTTTTTCCGAGCAGGTCCTTGAGCGCCGCGTTGTCCAGCAGCGACTCCGCAAGCAGCTGCTTCAGCCGCCGGTTCTCATCCTCCAGTGCTTTCAGCCGCCGGGCGTCCGACACACCTCCAGCCCCCCGTACTTCGCTTTCCATTTGTAGAAGGTAGCGATGGAGATCCCGTGCCGTCGGCACACCTCGTCTGTGTTGGCCCCGGCTTCGTGCTCGCGCAATATCCCGATGATCTGCGCTTCGCTGAATCGACTCGCTCGCATCCGTCCGTCTCCTCTTGGTGACGGACTCTACCTCAAATTGGCGCAGCTTTCGGGGTGCAGGCCACCTCGTCTGCCGGCTACCTTTGCTTCGCCATTTCCAGGATTCATTGTCCTACCTGTGTAACTTGCGAGGCGCGGTCCGAAAGTTCTCGAGCAGATCGAGATCCGCTTCTGTGGCGACTGCTGTGCCAGCGACTGCTCGCCCACGTTCCTCCAGAGGTACATCGCGATCGCTTTATTGGTTTCCGGCGACGGATGCCGGTCAAGCTGAATGAGTGGATGCCCTTTTCTAGCCTCCTCCGAGACCACGGACGATAGGGCGATCACCTCGAATCGATTCGCCCTCAAGGCTTTCATCATTGTCCTCGCGAGGTCATTTTGGTCCCACAAGACAATTATAAAACGAGTGCCACTTTTCTCTAGCAAAGTTCGCGTCCGTTTCAGTACTGCGAGGAATAATGGAATGTCAGATGGTCGTGAAAGTCTAGCGAAATGATCGTCGAAATACTTGACCGTCCAGCTCTCGTTGAACCATCGGCGGAACAAGATGTAGTAGGGACTATGATAAGCGCCCGAGTAGCATACTTCATCGCCTGGGCATAATTCGTATTTCGGCCCATCTTCCCAGGGAGCCCTGCCGGCGACGCGGCGCAGATGATCGGGGATTACCTCATAGACCGCGAGATCGGGCGTCCCCGCCACCCGGCGAACGAAGCCGTTCTCGATTTCTCTGAGCATCTGATGCGGCCCCCACCCTTCCCCGGCGAAATTAAACCCTTCAAAAGCGCCCCTGGAATCCTGGACGAAATAATAAGGTAGCGTCTGATCGTCTTCAACTCCGTGACCGAACATAAACGAACAGCCGAAAAAGGCGACCTTACGAGCCCGCTCTTGCGCTGGTGCCGGGATTTTCCTAAGGCCATTCGCGTCGATTGTGTAAGTCACATCGGTGATTAGCCGTCCGTCCAGAACTTCTCTAAATTCAATCGCCAAATTCGGGACGGGCAGTGATCCTACGTCACTCGCGTCGCGACGCCACTTCGCCGGTGTGGTCTCTGTGATGATGATCTGAGACCTGGTAACGAAATATAAGGTGATCTCGATCACCGCTAGACAAAAGAATACTGAGCCACACAGCAACGCGCGGCTACGCGTGGCCTCAGCACCAGCTAGTAGCGCGATTGCGATCGTCCATGCACTAGCTGTCAAAAAGAAGGCGGCGAAGGGAACCTCCATTCTGGATGCGTGTTCGAGCAATAGGATGCTAGTAAGCGCGAGCACTGTCACCGCGAGCAGACGAAACCGTAGATTATCGTTGTTCATATGCCAACGGATGGAACCAGCGAACCCTTTCTAAGACTGTGGACCTCAGGGTACACGTTCTCTGCGAGGGAATAATACGGCCATACGTTCGGCGACTGCCGAGTAAAAATTAAAGCCTCTGAAGTACACTTTGTCACTGGTCGTTGGTGGCGCCATCAGGGACGGTGATCCGTAAAGCCTGGTGCGAATCCGGGATGCCTTAAAGTCGCTGCACCATGCGAGTCCGTCCAACCAAACTCGATCGGCTTCTAGCTCTGCCCGTCGAATTGCCGCGCTCAACGCTGCTCGAAACCGTACTTCGCCAAAGGCAGTTCCGATAAGTGCACAATTCGACAGCTGCAGATAATCTCGCCCCGGCATGCCTACTCGATGCATCATCCGCGCAAGAGAGGCGTGCTGTTGACGGAAGGAGAACTTGTAGCGGCTGGCAAGCTCCAACTTGCCGCGGGGAATTTCTTTCTCGAGCCGAAACACCACTGACCAATCCCGACCGGTTTCGATGATAGTAAAATAATCCGACAGGTAATCCATCACCACCGGAAGATAGAACGCGGTAGGGTGATAAAAATCCTGGTGTATAACCAACGATTTGTGCGGAGTTAGATGCGAAAAAAACTCCGTCAACACGCTACCGCTCAAGGCAAGTGTTTTAGCAACATCGACAAACAGAATCTCAATGGGAGTCCCCGACGGCCACGTTTGATCGAGCAGATCACCCGCATGAACCTCGATCGAATCGGCGAAATGTGCTGTGGCCTGACGAAAGATCGCGGCGAAGGACTGCCCCAGCTTAATGGGCTCCCGGAATTGGGTTCGAATGAAATCGACGAGGTAGGGTTCGCTCGCTACAAAGCTGTCATAGGAATGGACGCGACGCCCGACGGCTCGCGGATTGTCCCTTAAGCCGGCAGCCAGACAACATGTTGATGCTCCGCAAAACGCCCCGAGCTCGACCACGGCGCCTTCACCGGAATAGATATTCCGCGTCAGATGATAGAGCAGCTTGCGTTCCTCCAGGCCAAGCATGCCCAAGGCATAGCTTCCGGCCTGGGCATTTGGAGCCAGCCAGGGCCTAACTTTGGCTGAGTTGGAGCCTGTAGTTTTCATCGACCAAGTCCACCGTTCCCCTGGTGTTCTATGAACGGTGTCACTCCAAGCTCGGAATGAATGCTGAGAACTCGGAGTTCTCTAACCTTCTGACAAGTGCTTTGTAGTTCGAGAGTAATTTAGAGTACGGGACATTAATCGCTTTTTGGAGCCGTCCGTCATTGCGAAAATGAAAAGGCACGTTGAGTGCTGCCGCGATGTCTCGTAATGCTCCCGGGCCTTCGGGAATTTCGTCCGGAGGACCAGCCCTTTCCAGATCGTCGATCAGGCTTTCGTAACGGCAATTCACGATGCGGCAGCCATCGGCAAACGTGACGAAGGCATCGTGCTCCCGAACGATTGATCTCACATGCGCCAGGCACTCGGTAACATCGATTTCGTAAGCACGATCAATTACAGCACCGTCGTAATTGTGCCAGAGATTTCGCTGGGCGGCGATTAAGGCAGAGATCGCGCAGTGAATTATATTTCTTGTAGTGTGGATTAGTGTCGCTCCGCGCGATCGCAAGTAGCACAAAATGAATGGACGAGTAGCATTCCAATTGCTCGGCATGATTCGTCTCAGTTGGTTATATTTGATATCGACGCCGATGGCATGACTGCCATTCTTCTTATTGCCTTGCCAGTGATTGCGAATGCGATACTCCACAAACTCGAAGTATTGATCCAGCAGCGTTTCGGCCTCGCTGAAGCTTGCAGGAGGAATGCTGCCATTCGCCAAAGTGCGGCAGAAGTTGTCCCAGTGGGCAGGCGCCGGGCTCGGCGACAGCACTTCACCGAGCATCGCAATCTGCTCGTTGGTGTTGAGGATCTCACGCAAGATATTGGTGCCGGTTCGTTGAGCTCCGATCACCACAAAAAGATGACGGCCCGCGACAGAGAAATCGGTATCACCGTCAGACAAGGCCTTTCACCGTTAGCCGCCGTCGCCGCACCGGGAAGGATCTAAAAAGCACATTGTGCGAAGTCCCGGTTTGCAAGTTCCTCACGTAATCGCGCGCGCTTCAACTTTGAATCCGGTCAGGCTGAGCTGTCTCGGGCGATTAGCCTTTGAACGGCCTTGCGGCTGCGTTCCCATGCTGTCCAGAATTCGGGCGAGTCGATAGCCGTTCGGTCGCTGGCCAGCCGCCGGAGCCATAGGTAGGCTTCCCGAGTCAGCGGGGGCAGATTAAGGTCCAGTTCAAAGTCTGACACGTCGAAGAAGCTGTGGCGTAAATTCGACTCGAGAAACTTGCCGGCGAACTGATCGATCCCTGCCTTGCCAGCATCATCTAACGGGATATTCAGACCGCGCGCGATCCGTTCGAGCTCGCCGCGCGGCTCGACCATGACCAGGTCGTAGTCTGCTACAATAAATTGGCGACCGGCAATCAAGTTTAGATTCGGCACGACGTAAACCAACCACAGCAGGTGCGCCGTCACCGCATCCATACCGTGACGCCGCATGAGTGAATTGGCGACGCTGCGCGGGTTTCTGATCACGACCAGGTAACATTCATCTATCTCGAGGCGGTGTAATGCCGCGCGCCAGAACGGTAACAGCCGAATCGTGCGCGGATCCTTGAAACCCCAAAGCGGATGATTGACGAATTGCGATCTGAGATATTGAACAGCCTCCGCCAGCAAAGGTTCCACCGCCTGGTCATGCCAGCGAGCGTCATCAATCAGGGCGACATCTTCCCACTTGAGTCCGAAAACGGCTAGCAAGCGCTCGTTTATCTCGAAGATGTTCCTGTCCTCCCAATAACCAGTCGGGTTATCGGGCTGTGGGCTTAGAAAGTCATTCCCCAGGAATACGCCGAGCATTTGCAGGCCGCGTGCGAGCGCACTGGTTCCGCTGCGATGCATTCCAAGCACCAGTACAGCGCGTGACGGTGACATATCAAATCAATTGCCCGCTCTGCGTTCTTCCCGCAACAAATATCAGCCGGCAGCCGCCCGGGGTGTCCACCTCTCAGCCGGTCACGGCCGGGCCCTGTTCTCCGCGTGAGAGCGGCGTACCGGTGTTAGCATCTCGCTCGAACTTGAGGCCCTGTCCGAATTGCACCACCTTGGACAACGTCTGCTCGACGCCCGGTGCGACCTTGCGTCCCGGCGCAGTGTACGGCCGGGCGCTGCGAACCGCATTCACGAGCGAGTGCACCATGCTCTCCTGATCCTGATCTTCACGGTGCCAAACGTAAACTTCGGGCATCGTTTCAATCCGCAGACCCATCAGAGCCGCCTTGGAAAAGAGCTCCCAGTCATCGAGCGTCGAGACCGCTTCGTCGCTGAACCCGCCGATTTTCTCGAAAGCGTCGCGGCGCACCAGCGCGTTGGTGCTGCCGAAGCAGTTGACGAAAGCGCCGGTAGCGGCGTCGCCTCCGAGGAACGGACGGCGGGAGTGCTCGAGAAGGTTGTCGGACGAACCGGTCGAGGACCCAAGAAAAAAACTGATTGCCGAAGTCAGGACGTCGGCGTCCACCCGTTGCGCGACCTGAACGAAGACCGAGATCGCGTTGGGCGCCAACAACAGCGTATGATCATCGACGAAGAACAGGTATTCCCCTTTCGCCTCGCGAACCGCGGCATTTCGGCCTGCACCCATCTCACTGCCGCGTCGAACGATCCGGCGCACTTCGTGATCCGGATGCCCGTCGGAATCGAACGACGAACTCGAGGATGCATCCTCGCTTCCGCATTCGGCCATTATGATCTCCAAATGCGGATAGTCTTGCTGCTTCACCGAAGCCAACGTCGCCGCGGCGCCTTTCCCTCTCACGTTGTAGGCGAAGCAAACGCTGACCAACGGAAAGATTGACTCTCTGTTCCCTTGCCGGATCGGCTGACCATTCTTGGACCGACGAGGAAGGCTGGAATGCAAGTCCACCCATTTACTCGCGGTGTCTGCAAATGAGGCGTGGGGGCGGGCTGAAAAGGCGCCGTTTTCGAGCGCGGATCGCAGCCGTTCCGCTAGAACGTCCGATTGTGGCTCGAAGCAAACGTTTTCAACGTCAGACGGATTGATTATTTCTGGAATCCCTCCAACTTTGCTGGCCAGCAGCGGCACGCCTGCACCAACGCATTCCAGCACGGTGTTGGGATAATTGTCGGCAAGTGACGATATCACCGCCAGGCGCCCGGATCCTCGAAGGTAATCGATTGCGGCGCCCTGATACTTATTGGAGTGGATTCGCCACGGCACGGTCCACGCCTTCGAGCGATCGCTGATGTAGCCTATGCTCGAACGACCATAAAGTTGAGTTTCCTTTCCCAGAAAGGTGACTTCAAACTGGCGCTTGGCGCGGTCGGCGCACAGCTCATCGATCGCATCGCAAAAGAGTTTGAGGCCCTTTCTGATCTCCAAGCGACCGAAGAATACTATTTCACGAATATCATTTCTGGCGGAACGCGGCGCCGGAACCTCCGAGAGCAGACCCTGGGGAAGAACGTAGGGTGCAACGTACGTCTGCTCGGGAAGTTCCCAGCCGTTTTCCTGCATCCAGCGAAGCAGGAACTGACTTGGACTGGTGACGATATCCGCGGCCGAGATACTCACGCGCTCCATGAAATCGATCTCGAGCTCTCCCAGATTGCGTATGTAGTCCTGGCTACCTTCCTTTACCCAAAATGTCGGCCCATGGGCACTAACGATAAAAGTCGTATCACCGAAAGCGAGTCCCTGACGCTTTGCCAGCAGCGTATAGAATCCTAGCCCCTGACATTCCGGAAAGTGAATGATATCGAAATCGTGCTGATGCTCCTTCAGCCAGGCATACGTGTGATACGAGACACTGGAAGCCCACGCAGCATGAATTCTTGGTTCGTGAGCCATCGGCAAGGGAATCAACTTCAGGCCTTTCTGGGTCCGGTAGTAATCAACCCAATCAATCATGTTGCCGTCAGTCGGGTGGCATCCGAGCAGGAAAAGGATGGTCACGTCGTAGCCGGCTCGCTTCAAGGCGTCGGCGAGACTGGTGTACGCCGTGCCGATACCGGCGTTGCGAGACGGCCCCTCGATTTCCCAGGTTGCGATGCAGACCCGCGGAAGGCGGGAGCCGCGGGGTATTTCAACCTCGGGCAATTGCGGAAACGTAGCGGTCATCGATTATCCTCTCCTGGCGGATCTGGCAAAGCTTTAAAACTCATCCGCACAACCGATCATAAGATGGTGGCGCAAACTACAAATTTTCGTCCGGCGAATCAAGAGGGACATCATAATAATGTCGAGGATGGAATGAAGCTGAATTAGGCAGTATCTGGTGGTCGGCGCGCGCTTGAACGCAAACCTGCTTGTCCCCGATGCGTTCCTCGCGTACTGTGTCGCGATGCTCGTCACTATCGAGCGCTTGACCAAAATCTTTGGCCGCTTCACGGCGGTGGACGACGTATCGTTCGCCGTCCATCCGGGGGAGATTGCCGGTCTGGTCGGCCCCAATGGCGCCGGCAAGACCACCATTATTCACATTATGCTGGGCCTAATCTCGCCCAACGCTGGTACGATCCGCTTGTTTGGAAAGAGCCTGGAAGCCGATCGCGAGCAGATCCTCCAACGATTGAACTTCACGACGCCTTACATGGCATTTCCGGTCCGCTTGACCGTGCTCGAAAACTTGCGGGTCTTCGCCAAAATCTACAAGGTTCACGCCCCGGTGGCGAAAATCACTGAATTACTGGAGCAATTCGGAATCGGGCACCTGAAGAATAAGCCGGTTTCACGGTTGTCGTCCGGCGAAACCACGCGGGTTGGGCTGTGCAAGGCATTTCTGAACGATCCGGAATTGCTGTTGCTGGATGAGCCGACTGCTTATCTTGATCTGCAGGCGGCGTTGCAGGTGCGGGAAGTTCTGCTTGAGCTCCAACGGACTTGCGGGACAACCATCCTCTATACCTCGCACAACATGCTTGAGGTCCAACGTATGTGCAATCGGATAATTTTCCTCAATCGCGGCAAGGTCATCGCGTCCGGCACGCCGATCGAGGTGACGCGCAAGATCCTGAAGGAAGACCGCGACGCGCCGGCTCTTGACGAGGTCTTTATCCGCGTCGCCGGGCGTCAGCCAGATGAAGCCGTATCGTATTAGCGCCGTCATCCTGCGTCACGCCTACGAAGTGCGTCGCAACGCGAACCACATCACCTACATGGTTTACTGGCCGGTGGTGAATATCGCGGTCTGGGGATTTTTCACGCTCTACCTCCGCCACGGGGATCACTTGCGGCCCGGAGTCATCAGTTGCCTGCTCGGGGCGGTCATCTTGTGGGGTCTGTTCAACGCCTTCCAACGCGACATGGCGGTCGGATTCCTCGAAGAACTCTGGTCCCGAAATCTGGTAAGTCTGTTTGCTTCACCTCTGACTATTTCGGAATACGTGACTGGCTTGATTATCGTGACCGTCGCGAAGGCGATGATTGGCTTGATCGTCGAGTCGCTGATCGCGTGGCTTTTCTATCACTACGATATCTTCCCGATGCTGCCGAAATTGATTCCGTTCATCCTGAACCTGGCTCTGTTTGCTCTTACCATCGGCATCGCAGTGACCGGCTTGATCTTCCGCTACACCACGAAGTTCCAGGCGATGGCGTGGAGCTTCGCCGGCATACTGATGCCACTCTCGTGTGTTTTCTATCCGTTGAGTTCGTTGCCGTCCTTCCTGCGCCCGTTGGCCGCTACTCTCCCAACTACCCACGCTTTCGAAGGTATGCGAGAAGCTATTGAAAGAGGCGGGTTCTCGGCATCGCATTTCAAATCGGGATTCGAATTGAACGTGATGTACTTCATCCTGGCAGTCGGCTTCTTCCGCTGGATGTTCGAGGCGGCGCGATCCCGCGGGCTATTAGTGAAAATGGAATAACAGACTTACGTAACTCAGCCGCTCCCGCGACTGACTGGCAGTCGTTCGAAGGTCATCCAGCGGTGTCGGCGAACAATGCCCTACGGGACGCGGGAGGTTTCGCTGACCTGAGAGCCCGCACACGAAGCGCGGTTTGCGAATGAATCGGTATTAATCAGATGCGGCCGCTCGTCCGCATGCGAGCGAGTCAAAAAACCCGACACTAGGGCAGGAATTTCGTCAATTGTGCACCGTGCGGTGCAATCATAAAGACCAGTAGTGTCGCCGGCTTCGTTGAGCTCGCGTTCTTCGAGATAATGTGATGATCGTGCGGCTGCTCGGTCCACATCTGTCCCTGGGTGAACGTTTCAATCGGACCATCATCGACCTTCGATACCACGCTACCCTGAAGCACATAGGCATACGTCGTTCCCGGATGCTCGTGCGGCGGCGTCGATCCTCCCGGCGGATAGTCAACCGTGAGAATAGTAACATCGGTGCCAGTCTGGTCAGCGAGCGGCTGCTGCGACAGAACGTGAACAACGCCTTCCGATGCCGGACCGGGAGCTGCAGCAGCGCGCGCGACCCAAAGTGCGACGACTGCAATAAAAATAAAGGTAAAACCAATGATCGTGGTGCGGTACCGCATCGTTCTGAAGCTCCGGAAGGTTAGATGTTGAACGCGCTGCTTAAGTTGTAAATCTCGATCTCGCCTGCTGCGTCTCCGTCACTGGCTTGCTCAATAACCTGCTAGGTAGTCTGGAGCCACTCAAGCGGACGCGGCCGGAAGTTCAGCTCACGTTTGGCTTTCTCGTTCGAGGCACCTCGAAGCCGCGTCGCGTAATAGACTGAATCGGCGCCGGACGTGGCAAGCGCCTGCTGCTCGGTAACCTGAGGCGGTTCGGGAGCTCCGCACGCGCGAGCAAATGCCGGCAGCCATACGCGCTGCTCGCTCGGGTCATCGTCCACGATATTGTACGTTCCCGGCGTGCATCGGAGCGCCGCCGCGGTCGCCGCAGCTGCATCTTCTATGTGGACGAAACTCGACACCCCCTCGCCTCTTCCGATGATCGGAACGTGCCGTTCGCGCACCTGCTCTCCCATATCGCCCGCGCTCGTATACCAGGTGTCCGGCCCATAGAAGAATCCGTAACGGAGAGCGACGCATTGTATCGCCGGAGTTTGGAAAGCAACCGATTCCAGTTCAACATACGTACGCGCGCTGGCGGCAACCCCGGGGGACGCGTCAACCGCAAACGGCGCTGTTTCAGTGGCGAGATCCGCACCGGCGACATACCAGAATCCCGATGATTGCAGGATGTAGCGGCGCACTCCGGCGTCATGCATCGCGGCCAGCAGATTCATATTCCCCCTGGTTCGGACTGTGCGATCGCGCTCTGCCGACGCTTTCATTTCTTCCGGCGTGTAATGTCTGGGCAGCGAGGTTAACTCGTTGATGATGGC